>CAJDTL010000032.1_pt1 | contig 50460 bp, 52 predicted proteins | sample 7389871 | NCBI WGS metagenome assembly CAJDTL01 (sample SAMEA7055650, study PRJEB34461) | soil metagenome | biome: terrestrial ecosystem; feature: Peninsula; material: soil | place: Antarctica | collected 2016 | reverse complement strand
CGCCATTTTTGGATAATGGCAGGAGAACGAAGATGTTCGACCAAGCATTTATCACCAACGCGATCGACAGAAGTGCCGAAAATCCGGTGGATCGACGGCGGTTCTTCAGGGCCGCAGGCGTCGTGGGAGTTGGCGCAGGAGCGGCAATTCTCGCCTCGGGAGCACCGGCGTCCGCGGACACCGGCGCGCCCAGCGATTCGGCAATTTTGAATTTCGCGCTCAACCTTGAGTATCTTGAGGCCGAATTTTATTTACGGGCGGTTACGGGTATGGGCTTGCCGGATAATTTGACGACCGGCACCGGTACGCGCGGGCCGGTCACCGGCGGCAGGGCGGCACGGTTCGAGACACCCTATGTCAGGAAGTTTGCCGAGGAAATCGCGGCAGATGAAAAGGCCCATGTCGCGTTCCTGCGCAGCGCACTCGGCGCCGCAGCGGTATCGCGGCCGGCGATCAGCCTTGATGCCAGTTTCACGGCAGCCGCCCGGGCGGCCTGAATCATTGGCAAGTACCAGACCTTCGACCCCTATGCCAATGAACTGAATTTTCTGTTCGCCGCGTTCATCGTCGAAGATGTCGGTGTCACGGCGTACAAGGGTGCAGCACCGCTGATCAGCAACAAGACCTATCTGGAGGCCGCGGCCGGCATCCTGGCAGTCGAGGCCTACCATGCTGCCACGATCAGGTCCACCCTTTATACGTTCGGGCAGGCCGTACCGCAGTTCGTCTATCCCACGGGGCAGAAAGTTTCGGACGCGCGCGACAGCCTCGATGGTCCTACGGATCTTGACCAGGGCATTGGGGGACAGCACGACGGCGAATATCGTTCCGGCCGACGCGAATGGAATCGCCTTCAGCCGGAGCGCTGCACAGGTGCTCAATATCGCGTATCTGAATCCTGCGCAGGTCCGTTCCGGTGGATTCTTCCCAGCCGGAGTGAACGGCACGATCAACACCAGCGGCAACAACAGCTAGGGCCGACCAAGGCCAGCGGCAGAATACCGAACCGACGGCTGCCCGTTTGCCTGCGCGACTACGATCATCCGGCCGCGCGGGCAATGGGGCAGCTATCGTGACGGTGCACGGGTGGGGTTTCCCCTGTCGACGGATCTTATCCCTGCTGGTCCCGGGTCTTATCCCTGCTGGTCCCGGTCCTACCACTGCTCGTCACGTGGCAACTGATCCTGCGTTTCATGGTCCTCCCGGACCCGTTTCATGCCTCGGCGCCGGCCGAAAGACAGGAATGCGGCTGAGGCCGCGAGGATGACGACGACGCCGGCGATGATCCAGACGAGGTGGGCCGGTTCCATTATTGCGTCCCTTTCGTTGGTAACCCGACGACCGCCTTCCCTGGCCGGCCACAGCTGGGAATGTGCGGTCCGTGCTCAGCTCCAGGCTAAATGGGTTTTGTTCGCGGTTGGGGTTCTATTGCGAGGATGCTGACGTCGACCCGGCCGGGCGTCAGACCGGTGTGGCTGATGTTCTCGCGGACGCGCTGCTGCACTGTTTCGGCAACGTTTAGCGCCGTGTAGGCGATGTCGGTGGCGATGTCGAGCTGGATGCGGACGGTGCCGTCGCTGATGGTGGCGCGAACGCCGTCGTGCCGGTAGACGCCGTCCTGGCTCCCGGGGGTGCCGAGGTTTTTGATTGCGGCGGGACCGAACCGGGCCAGGAAGCCTTGGATGGTAGGCTCGAGTCTGAGGACTCCGGGTGTCTCCAGTGCTGTGCGGGCGGCCAGGGAGGCGATCAGTTTGCTGGTGATTACTTCGCTTTGGAGCGGCTTTTCAGACATCGTAGAGGTCCTCCACTGTGATGTTGATGGGTCCGGCACTGATGCCGACGGCGGCGGAAATGGCGGTGCCGATCCGTTGCCGCAGCCGCTCAACGGTTTGAGGGATGTCGATGTCCGAGGCAGCTGCAACCCGAAGACTGACAATGAGGTGGGCATCGACGACACTGGGGTTGCCGGACGCATGTTCGTTACCGGAAGAGTCGCGGGCGACCGAATGTATTTCGATGCGGCAGCGTCGCGCGTGGACGCCGGGGATTGCGGTTGCTGCGAACCGGATGACGGAGCCCAAGGCGAGTTCGCTGATCTCCGTTGTGCCGTTCTCTTTGCTGTACAGGAGGATCCTCCTGCCGCGGCGGACCTCGGCCCGCGCAACATTCATGATGGCGGTTTTGACACTGCTGCGCGGTTTCAATGCCGCGTCGTGAAGGTCGCTTTCGCGCAGCGAACGGGTCGCCGCACTGAGCCTTTGCAGCCTTGCCCTGGCCGCTTGGCATTGTTCGCACGTTTTTTCATGCGGGCTCGGGGGCTGATTAACGGTGGTCCAAATACGGTCGATGCTGCGCCCGCAGCCGAGACGAGGTACGTCTTCTAACGCCATTCTTTCATCCCTTCCGCTATTTGGAGCCGCGCCCGGGCGAGCCTGCCGCGCACTGCCGTTGGGCTTATCTTCAGTGTGGCACCAATTTCGGCATAGCTGCGTCCATGAATTTCCCGAAGCAGCCAGCAGGCGCGTTGTTCCGGTGAGAGTGTCTTCAGCACGGCGGTCAGATGGTCGTTTTGGGCGGACAGTTCGGCTTCGTAAGCCGGATCCGATCCAGTTGGTGCCAACGTGGCACCGGTATCAGTGGCGTAACGGATGTCCTCCGCGTCTGAGACCGTCTCGGCATGGGTGGAACGCCTACGGAGCACATCCAGACATCTGTTGGTTGCCAGCCGATAGACCCAGCCGCCGAAGGCCCGGACGTCCAGAAGATTCGGCAGTCCGCGCCAGCTCGCCGTTAGTACTTCCTGCACCACGTCTTCGGCCTCCCCCCTGTCACTGAGCATCCGGTAGGCGAGTCGGAACAAGGGGACCTGATAGGCATTGACCAGGTGTTCGAAAGCGGTCAGGTCGCCGTCCTGCGCGCGGGCGACGATGCTTCCTTCATCCAGGCCCGGTTCTGACTCGAAGCCGGGTCCGTGATCTTCCATGGGCTGTCCGTCCCGTCCGGCAAAGTACCGGCGCTTGCCCCCTAATATGTCATAACCGTGCCTTAGCCGGAACCGGTAAGAGCGCTTCCGGTGAACATTCCAAAAAAAGTCTGCTGAGCTGCGTGACGTTTGGATGTGGGATTCGTCTTTATCTTTGTAAGCACAATTATCATTCCCAGAGGGAGATGTTTTCCATGACAGAGGCACTTAAAGCCCCCGGAAGCTCCAGCGGCGTTATGGCCACACCGGAGGAGCAGAAGCGAAATGCTCCGCAGGAACAGCCGAAAAAGACCGGGCCCCTGCACACGGACCGCGGGGATACCACGATCGAGGAAACCGTGGTGCAGAAGTTGGCTGGCATGGCGACCCGTGAGGTTCCCGGCGTTTATGCGATGGGCAGTGCCGGGCGGCGGGCCTTCAGCGCGCTGGCTGAGCGCATTCCCGGATCCCAGACCAACGTCAGCGGTGGGGTCACCGTGGAAAAGGGTGAACGGCAGACCGCCATTGATGTCTCCATCGTGGTGGAGTACGGGGTCTCGGTGGTGGACGTCAGCCAGGGAATCCGCCGCAACGTCATCCAGTCGGTAGAGCGCGCCACCGGTCTGGAGGTGCTGGAAGTGAACATCAACGTCACCGATGTGCACCTCCCCGACGATGACCAGCACGACCAGCAGGGCCAGAAGTCGGAACTTCAGTAATCACCTGGTCGGGGAATCCGGCCGGGCAGCGTGGACCGATGAGGAAAAGGATGGCTATGTCTACTACACGTTGGTGCCTGACGATAGGTCTGGTTCTGGGAATCGTTTTGGGATTCGGCGGCTGGTGGGCGCTGCTGGCCGCGATAATCCTTGGATTCATCGGTCTGGTGGTCGGTCGGGTTGCGGAGGGGAAACTCGACATGCAGGCCCTGTTCGGTAAGGCAACGAGCCGATGAACACGCAGGGCGCCCGCGCACTGTCGATGACCGCAGCCGACGGCGATGTCAGTGGCGATGATGACAGTGGCGATGACGACGTCGGGTCGCGGGGGCGAACAGTGCTGGCAGACAAGGTGATCGAAAAAATTGCCGGCCAGGTAGCCAGCGACGAATCGTCTGCCGGCGGTTCCTCCGGAGGGTTTCTGGGGATGGGAACCCACGCGGACATGTCCGCCCGGCCGAAAGCATCCGTTGAGCTCACCGGGAACATTGCCACCCTGAGCGTTGAGGTCGGGATGCTGTATCCGGTCCCGCTGCGTAGGGCCACGGAGGAGTTGCGGCAGCGGATCAGGGCCAGGGTCACGGAGCTGACCGGGGTCGAAGTCCGGCAGGTCGACATCAAGGTCTCGTGGCTGACCACCGGCGAAGCTTCGCCGGGACGTAGGAGACTGTTATGAGCCGGCACGACGCACGGTCAACGAGGCTGCGGCATCGGCCGAGCCGTGCCGTTCCGGCACTGATCGTCGGAATTCTGCTCTTGGCTTCCGGCGTCGCCGTGGTGTGGCTGACCATCGCCCGGCTGATGAACGGCACGTGGCCCACGCTCCTGCAGGGATTCCGGGATTGGCTTACCGCACTGGCGTGGAACGGCCCCGGCGTCTGGGGGATCGGGATCGCCGCCGTCGTGGTGGGGCTGATTCTTTTGCTGTGCGCGATTGTGCCCGGCGGGTTCAGCGCGCTCCCGGTCAGGGACTCCGGCAGTCCGGACGAAGCGCAGCCGCCGGTGCAGGAGCAGGAAACTGTGATGACACGACGGGCGGTGGCCCACCTTGCCAGGGCACGGTGCGGGGAGATCGACGGCGTCAGCTCGGCCTCCGCGACAGCCACCGGTAAGCGTGTGCACCTGAACGTCAAAACGTCTCTGCGGGACACCGGCGATCTGCGGACAAGGATCACCGACGGAGTCAGGGAACACCTCGAAGCCACGGGGCTCGACCCGGTTCCGCGCGTGAGCGCCACGGTCCAATCCAAGACCTGACGTTATGCCGACTCCTGCGCACCACCTACGGAAGGAACGTTTCCGATGAGACAAACAGCCGGAACCCTTAACCGCGTTTGGTTGACAATTCTGGGCGTCCTTGTCCTGGCCGCCGGCATCGCGCTGCTCCTGCAGGCCAGCGGGCAGCTGCACGTCCTGGCCAACACCTCTCCATCCGGGGACCGGGTCGTTACCGGAGACCTGCATGCTTCCTTGGCACCGGTGTGGGTGGTGGTCGTCATGCTGATCGTCGGTGTCATTGTTGGGCTGCTGGGGCTGCTGTGGGTGATCGCGCAGATTCCGAAGAGAAACGCGGCGGACGCTTACCGGCTGCACGCCGACGGTGGCCAGGGATTCACCGTCTGTGACCCGTCCGTCCTGGCCACGGCCGTGGAGAACCAGGTCAACACGCTGCCAGGCGTTGTCACGTCGTCGGCCCTGCTGCGCGGAACAGCCGAGGATCCCGACCTGACCCTGAAGGTGACGGTCAACGACAGGGCCGACGTTCAGGGCCTCATTCACCGGATTCAAACGTCCACCCTCCCTGATCTGTCCAGCGCGCTGGAAGCACCGCTGCAAGAGAGCCGGCTCCAGATTGATGTCAGCGGACGCACACAAAGCTCCGGAACGGTTGTGCATTCGACCGGAACCGTTGTGCAGTAGGGAAATAGACGATCGCGAGGAGAGATTTCATGATCAGCAGGGCGGACATCGAGACCATTACTGCTGCCGGCGGCGTCCTGTATTCCACCGACGGGGATGGGATCGGCCCGGTGCGCCAGGTCTACCTCGACGCTCAAACCGGCTACCCGGCACTGGTGCGGGTCAGCACCCGCATATCCGCCGCGTCGGAGTCCCTCGTCCCCCTCCGGGCAGCGACCATGGAATGTCGCAACGTGCTCGTTCCCTACAGCAAGGATCAGGTAAGGGAAGCACCGCCCATCGATGCCGGTGGCGGCATCACCCCGGAGGAACAGACCGGACTTTTCCGGTAATTCAGCTGGCCGGACTAGGTCAGTTGGGGCGGTCTCCATGGTCGGCCTGCCGGTGGCCTCTCCATGCGTGGCGGGTAGCCCCGGGCGATAGGCCGCCGGGGCGGCGTCGCCTTCGGAGAGGGATTGACGACGCGCTGCCGGTAGCGGACGGGTGCGTGCCGGGCAGCCATCGCTTGGACAAGGAAGCCACATGGTGGACGCCCGGCAACAACCCGGAAGCCTCCTTCGCTGGCGCAATGAGACGTTCGTGGATGTAAAGGTCCTGGGTGGCCGCCCGGTAGGCCTGCCATCCGTCGGCAATGATGGTCGAACCATCCTCGACGTTGGCAAACGTGGGGTGCGCTTCTGGGCGGTCTGGCCGGGATGCCCTGGGTACCGGAACTAATTGAATAACGCTAGACCATCTCGCGTTTGCGGGAGCTTCCGCTTCCCTTAGCAGACTTCCCTGCTTGCAGGAGCTTCTCCGTCTGCTGAAGGATCCGCTGCTCCCTGCGTGTTCTAACGAAGACGGTCTTATCACCTCGGGCCTTGAGATTGACGGCGTACAACACTGTTTTCGCAGAAGGATAGGCCTTAACCTCGGCTTGCTTCACCCGGTCTTTATTCTCGGGCATCTATCTCCTCTCCTTCAGTGGTACCTTTGGTCGCACCTTCAGTGTCCTCTACGCCGGTCTGGATGTCGAGAGGATGGTCGGGCGCATCCTCGTTCAATACGTCCGCCGCGTTGTTGGTTATCTTGAAGGCGTCTCCTTCAACTTCTTCCTGGATGTCTTCGGCTATGGAATCGAAGATGGCTACATCCTCGGGGGTCGCCAAACTATCCGTCTTCAAGTTTGTCAGGACCTGCAGTCCGGTGAATTGGACTTGTTCATTCGAATCAAGGGCGGCGTCGATGGCCCACTGCGCGCGCTTCCACCACTGGTCCCGCTTGTCGGTTTGTAACCTCTGCCGGTACGCCTTGTAGGCCACAAGCGCCACAAAGAAGACTCCGGTCGGAGCCACAACCGGAATCCACTCTTTGCACCACAAACCTGCGCCCCAAATTAGGGGTCCCCACCAATCCATGACCGCAGCATACTGTGCACAGGATGAGGGAGTGCATAGGACACGGCAACCGGGGCCACGTCTGCCAGGACCTACGGAGCCTGTCCATCGGCCCGATACCCTAACCTCATGGGCCGCGAAAGGTGGAAAGGTCCGACCGTGGCCCGGACGAGCCGCTGCCCACAGCGCGGCGGCAGCGTACTTTCAGTCATTAATTCCCGCGGCCAAAAGTTCCTCCAGCCCGAGTTTGAATTTGACCTTACCGCCGTGTGCCGGGTGGCGCACCTTGGGCACGGTCACTCCGCTGAGGACTGCGCTGCGGTGGGCCACGTTGCCCAGCGCTATCACGGACCGGATGGAGAACAGTTGAGCCAGCGTCTGCCAGTACCAACGGCCGACTGCGATGTCGGCCGTCGTGGGGGTGCGGTTGGACAGCGGATTGCCGGGACGGTGCGGGTGCAGGGGGTAGGCGCTCCAGAGCAGAGGCAGAAAATTCAATTCCGTGAGGGTCTGCCACAGCACGGTTGCGGTTGGTTCGGCCGTAATGGACGAGAGCTCCAACGGGATGAGGTAACCCTTTTCGGGCCCGAATAGTCCGAAGTCGTTGATCCCCCTCTGGAGGATGGTTCGGTCGGTGAATGGTATGCCCGTGATCCGCATGCCCCGGTAACCTGGTGCCTCGCCCAGGAGCAACACTTTCGGCTTGCGTTCGGCCATCTTCAGCAGGTACACCTCCAGGTTGAACCGGCGGATGGCGTTGTCCGGGATAGAGCCATCGAACGGGTTAAAGCTGTTCTGCCCGGGCGTGGTGTTGGCGAGTTGATCGACGAAAGACCTGATTGACGTAGCGTTCATGTTTTTGGGTATTGCCTCCGGTCGGGGCGCTACGTCGGCTGGTTACCCTTGCAGACTCGGTGCGGGATCTGTTCCTCCGGCGAGCCGGCGGCGGGCAGCTCTTCCGCGGAACGGCCGAATGCCAGGCCCTCCGTTTGGGTGAACACGTTCGCCGTGAGCAGGTCGTGCTGGTGTTCCAGCGCGCTTAGAGGGGCGACGACGGCGATAAAGTCACAGGGGATCAGCTTGGTTCCCTGGTGGATGAGTTGGTAGAACGCGTGCTGGCCGTTGGTGCCCGGCTGGCCCCAAATGATCTGACCGGTCTGATAGTCCACCTGCTCCCCGGCGAGGGTGACGTGTCTGCCGTTGCTTTCCGTCTCCAGTTGCTGCAGATTCGCCGGCAGATCGGCCAGATAGTGACTGTAGGGCAGTACGGCCTGCGTTTGCGCGCCAAGGAAATTGTTGTACCAGACGGAGATCAGGCCCATCAGGACGAGGATGTTGCGCTCCAGCGGAACGGTGCGGAGGTGTTCTTCCACGTCATGGAAGCCGGCCAGCATCTCGGTGAAGTTCTCCGGCCCGATCGCCACCATCAGCGAGAGCCCGATGGCGGAATCGACGGAGTACCGCCCGCCGACCCAATCCCAGAACCCGAACATGTTCGCCGGATCAATGCCGAACCGGGCAACGCCGGCGGCGTTCGTCAGCGTTTCCAGCGTGTGCCAGCTCTTGGAGCTGACAATGAACAGCGTCTGGGCCGGGTCGAGCCCGCGGGCTGCTTCGACGAACTCCGCGCCGTCAATGTTGGATACGAACTCCACATTCAGGCCGCGGTCGCTGAACGGGCGCAACGCCTGGTACGCCATCCTGGGTCCCAGGTCGGAACCGCCGATGCCGATGTTGATGAGATTGCGGACGGGCTTGCAGGTGTGCCCTCTCCACTGCCCGCTGAACATGGTTCCGATCCGATCCCGCAGACCGCACTGCTCGGCCAGTGCCACCAGCAGTCGCGGGGATTCTGCGCTGATCCGGTTCTTGCCGAAGTCGACGTACATCCCCAGGTCATCGATCGCGAGGTCGTCGGCGCGTCCCGGGTCGGCATCGAACGGTTCACGCAGGGTCACATCGCGCATTTCACCGGCATGCTGCTCCAGCTTCCGCCATGCGCGGAAGGTCTCGCGGCTTGCTGAATAATCTGTACTCTGCACCATTTCACTCTGCACCATTTCGTTATCCGGTCCTGGGGTCGGCATCGTGATCCTCCTGGTTGTGCAGCGGCTGGTTTACCAGCCTGACTGGTTTACCAGCCTGGAAACGGTTCGGTCAGTGACCGCAATACGTGGTCGGCCTTGGCCGCCTGCAGGGCCGCGGCGTCGTAGTGGCCGGAAGCGACGCCGACGGCGGTAGCGCCGGCGGCGCGGGCGGATTCGACGTCGTGCGGGGTGTCGCCGACGACGAACACCTCCCGGGGTGCGAGGTCGTGACCATGCAGCCGGGCGGCCTTGGTGATGGCGAGCCGGGTTACCTCGGTTCGGTCAGGGGAGTCCGAGCCGTAGGCGCCGAAAACGAAATACCGGTTGAGCTTGCCCGGGTCCATCTTCATCCGCGCCGCGCCCTCCATGGCACCGGAGATCACGCCGAGAATCACCCCTGCATCGGCCAGGCGTCCCAGCAGGTCCACGGCGCCGTCCAGTACCCGGTAGCCGTCCGCGGTCCAGATGTCCTCGGAAAGGTGCCAGAGATACTTGGCGTAGAGCCGCGCCATCTCCTCGTGACTGGGGTCCCGGCCGAGTACGGCCCGGAACGTGGCCCGGCCCACCTGCGGATCGGTCTCTCCTGCTGAGCTGTGCTCGCCGATGTCCGCCGGCACCCCGTGCAGCTGATCAAAGGCCCACGCCCAGCTCCGCGCCCCGGAGCCACCGGTGTGCACCAGGGTTTCATCAATATCGAACAGCACCGCTATTGGTTGCGTCATGTCACCGGTTCCTCTGCTTGAGCTGGTTCGGCTGGCGGCCGGGAGCCGCCCGGTCCGTGGCTTAGGTGGAGGTCTGGCACCGCCTGGTCCCCGACTTAGGTGGAGGGTTTTTCGTCGTGGCCGCCGAACTGTTTGCGCATCGCGGACAGCGCCCGGTCCGCGAATTCATCCAGGTGGCGGGAGGAGAACCGGGAATCCAGGGCAGCGCTGAGAATGGGCGCCGGAACGCCCTCTTCGATCGCGGCGATGGCGGTCCACCGTCCTTCTCCGGAGTCCGAGACGCGTCCGGCGAAGTCGGACAGGTCCGGGGACTGGCGCAATGCCGCCGCGTTCAGGTCGATCAGCCAGGAGCCGATGACACTGCCACGACGCCACACCTCGGCGACCTCGGGAAGATCGAAATCGTAACGGTAATACTGGACCATCTTCACAAAGTGCCCGGCACCGCTGGGGCCGCAATGCAAATACCCCTTCTCCGACGTTGCCACCTCCCCATCACGGCCGGGGGTACGTTCAGCTGCCTCGACCCCCGGTGCAAGCGAGGCGAAGACCGGCTCGACCTGGGCGACGGCGTCGGCGTCCCCACCGATCATGAGGGCGTATCCGCGGTCCAACCCCCACACACCACCACTGGTCCCACAGTCCAGGAGCCGGATGCCGGACTCAGAAAGCTGCTGGGCGTGGCGGATATCGTCGCGGTAGTAGGAATTTCCGCCGTCAATGACGGTGTCACCGGAATCCAACGTATCGGCAAGCTGGCCAATCACGGACGTGGTGATGTCACCGGCCGGAACCATGACCCACACGGCGCGCGGCGGCGTCAGCTTTTGCGCCAGCTCCTCCACGGTGCCGGCCCCGGTGGCGCCTTCAGCGGTAAGCGTTTTGACGGCTTCCGGGTCGGGGTCATAGACAACGCACTCGTGGCCGTCGCGCATCAGGCGCCGCACGAGGTTTGCCCCCATCCGGCCGAGTCCGATCATTCCGATTTTCATGATGCCTCTCCTTGTCGGTCCGTGTTTGTCTCCCCAGGTGCCCGCGGCGGTGACTGCAGCGCATTTATTGCCACTGCGGCGGGGGTGGGAGAGGCCGGGGCGGCACCCGCGGCGGAGGACGATGCCGCGCCCTCCCGCGCCAGGAACGCGCCGAGTTCACTGATGGTGCTCATCAGCGGCGCCGGGAAGACCACGGTGGTGTTCTTATCCACGCCGAGTTCGACCAGGGTCTGCAGGTTACGCAGTTGGAGGGCCAGCGGGTGCGCCATCATCGTGTCGGAGGCTTCCCCCAGCGCGGCAGCGGCCAAGGACTCACCTTCGGCGGCGATAATCTTCGCACGTTTTTCCCTTTCCGCTTCGGCCTGGCGGGCCATAGCACGTTTCATGCTCTCGGGAAGTTGAATGTCCTTCAATTCCACCAGCGTGACCTCAACACCCCATTCAAGGGTGGCCACATCCAGGATCTTGCGAATGTTGGCGTTGATGATGTCAGTCTCGGATAACGCTTCGTCCAGTGTGTGCTGGCCAACGACCTTGCGCAGGGTCGTTTGTGCGATCTGATCGATGGCGGCATGAACATTCTCAATGGCGACCACGGACTTAACCGCATCCACGACCCGGAAGTAGGCGACCGCTGAAATGTCGACGCTCACGTTGTCCCGGGTAATGATTCCCTGGGATTGGATGGGCATCGTAATGATGCGCATTGACACTTTCGGCATCCGGTCGATGACGGGGATGATGACGGCCAGGCCTGGGGTTTTGACCCCGATGACTTTACCGAGTCGGAACAGCACGCCCATTTCGTATTGGGTGACCACGTGCAGCGCCCGTGTAAGCGTGAGGAGAAGGATGATGATGATGATCACGACAATGATCAGAAGTAGGCTCATGACGCGCCCTCGATGAACCGGTCCCGGGCGGTTGCAGTAGGTAGAGGAACCGCGGCCCGCCGGGCAGTGATGTCGTTATACCGGCGGCGCCGCTGCCCCGGGGAACCGGGAGGATCCGGGAAAACACTGTCCGATACCGGGCTGTCGTAATTTTGGGTGACTCTAAGGATGGTCGACATGATGGTCTCGGAACTGGTATGGATAATTCCGCCGCCGGGGGCTGGGCAACACGTCAAACCTAGGCGTGGAGCCATTCCGGTGTCAATAGTTCGGATCGGGTCCGGTGATTATCGGTGCGGTTTTGGACCGGTTTGTCCGAACGGCGTAGTGGTCCGTCTCGGACCGGCGAATGACGGCCATCTCACGAGGACAAGATGGCGAAATGTGTGGGAAGTGAATGCAGGTGAGCACCGTGGGCTGACCTTCAGCACTCCTCGCCCAGGTCACCCCCGTCGCCTACGATGAAACGGTGACTACGGAGCAGGGATCGATGCCGAGGCGGGTTGTTGTGGCCGTCGCCGTCCCGATCGAGGCGGAGTTGGTGACCATTATCAAAGCCGTCGATGACCGACTCGATGTGCGTTACGAACCGCACCTGTTTCCACCGCTGCGTTTCCCCGGCGATCACCGCGGGGTCGACGGCTGTCGACGGACCCAGGACCAAGAGGTCCGTTGGTGGAGGATGCTGGCCGACGCGGAGGTGGTGTTCGGGGTACCCGGGGACAGCGCGCAGGGTCTGGCGGACCTGGTGCGTACCAATACCGGGCTGCGTTGGGTGCAGACAACGGCCCGGGGCGAGCAGGTGCAGGCTGCCGGGCTGACCGGCGAAGAGCTGGACCGGGTGCAGGTCACCGGGGCGGTCGGGATTCATGCCGGGGCGCTGGCCGAGTTCGCGATGTTCGGTCTGCTCGGATTCGCCAAACAGCTTCCCCGCCTGCTCGCCAATACCCGGTCGCGGCACTGGGAGCAGTACCCGGTGTCCGAGCTCGCCGGACAGACGCTCCTCGTCGTCGGGCTGGGCCCCGCCGGTGCGGAGGTCGCTCGGCTGGGCAACGCGTTTGGTATGCATGTCCTGGCCATCACCCGGACCGGTAACGGCCGTGCACCCAATATAGATAAGCTCCGTCCGTCACGGTTTCTGGGCGACATGCTCCCGGTCTCCCACGCCGTCGTCCTGTCCCTGCCCCTGACAGAGCAGACCAGGGGCCTGATCAACGCCCGGGCAATCAGCCGGATGCGCACCGATGCCGTTCTGGTAAACATCGGAAACGGCGGCGTCCTGGACGAGCGGGCCCTGATCGCGGGCCTGAAACGGGGCCGGCCGGCGGCAGCTGTTCTGGACGTCTTCGCGACCGAGCCGCTGTCCCCGGAAAGCGAGCTCTGGGAGCTGCCCAACGTTCTGATCAGCCCGCACACCGCAGGCATTTCCCCGCGTGAGAACGAAGGCATCACAGCCCTGTTCATCGAGAACCTGCGCTGCTACCTGCGCGGGGAGGAACTCGCCGAGCGCGTCAGGCCCGATCCTTCCTACTGAGTGCTCCGCGCCCGGTGCCGGCCAGGATATGCTCCAACGGGACCGCGGTGTCGGCCAGCCTCGCCGCGTCGATCGGTTGCCCTGAACGCACCAGCGCCTTAATGGTGTCCGTCTGGTCCCAGACATTGACGTTCATCCCCGCCAGCACCCGGTGGTCCCTGAGCCAGAAAACGATGAATTCGAGTTTGTCTTTGTCTCCCCGGAAGATCACCTCGTCGTAGCTGCCGTTTTCGACGTAGCCGGAGTACTCCATCCCTAGTTCGTACTGGTCGCTGTAGAAGTACGGCACCTCGACGTAGGCCGCGTCCCGTCCCAACATGGACGCTGCTGCAACGGCCGGCTGACTGAGTGCGTTGAACCAGTGCTCGACGCGGATGTGTTTGCCGAGCAGCGGGTGGAAGGCATTGGCGACATCCCCGGCCGCGTAGATGTCCGGGTCCGAGGTGCGTAAGTGCTCATCGACCTTGACCCCGTTGTCGAGCTCCAGGCCGGCCGACGCGGCGAGCGCCGTGTTCGGCACCGCACCGATGCCGACGACCACCAGATCGGCGTCAATCCGGGATCCGTCGGCAAGCTGCACTCCGGTGGCCTGCCGCGGGTCATCTCCGGTGATCTGCGCGACCTGGGTGCCGCAGCGCAGGTCTACCCCGTGATCCCGGTGCAGGGCGGCAAATACCTCGGCAGCTTCCTTACCCAGTATGTGCAGCAGAGGCAGTTCGCTGCGCTCCAGCATCGTCACCTCCAGACCAGCCGAGCGGGCGGCGGCGGCGACTTCCAGTCCGATCCAGCCGGCGCCGACGATCGCGACACGAGAGCAGGTTGTGAAGGCAAATTTGAGCTGCTCGCAGTCCTCGATCCGGCGCAGATAGAACACCTTGTGTGGGCTGGCGCCCGGCAGCGGCAGCAGACGAGGGGACGCACCCGTGGCAAGCAGTAGCTTGTCATAGCGGATCAGTTCTCCGGTCGCGCCGCTCACCCGGTGCGTGGATGGGTTAACCGCTGTGATATGGGTGCTGGTTCGCAGCTCAACGTCGTGCTCGGTGTACCAGTCCTTCGGGTGGACGTAGATCTTTTCCCTTTCGGATTTGCGCTGCAGATAGTCCTTGGACAGCGGCGGACGCTCGTAGGGACGCTCCGGCTCCTCCCCGAGCAGCACTATGCGTCCGGCGAAGCCCTCCCCGCGCAGCGCCTCCGCCGCTTTCGCGCCGGCCAGCCCGGCTCCAACAATCACGAACGTTTCCTGGGTTCCCATGTGCCTTGCTCCTTTGACAGCTGTGCCGGTCGGGGTGCGTGGGGGCTGTTTAGATGGATTGGCTGTAGCCGAAGAATTCGTGGTCGTTGTTGTAGCCGCCCTGGCCGCCGCCGACCTCGGAGAAGTCAGCGACGAATTCGATGCCTTTAATCCACTTGACCATTTTGAACCCGAGCTCCACCTCGTTGCGCAGCCGCAGCGGGGCGCCATGACCATAGGACAGGACTTCGTCGTTCATTTCATAGGCGAGCATCGTCAGCTCGTAATGCATTTGTTCGATCGGTTGGGCGTCGTAATAGGTTCCTTCATCCGAGCCTTCGGCGAAGGAATAGAAGACCACCCATTTGGCTTCCGGCAACGGCCGGGCCACCTCCAGAATGGTCTGCATGGAGATGCCGCCCCATTTGGCCACACCGGACCAGCCCTGAATGCAGAAATGCTGCGTGATCTGCTCATGTCGGGGGAGCCCGCGCAGCTGCGTCAGGTCCAGCTCCACCGGGTTCTCCACCAGCCCGTTGATCCGCAGCCGGTAGCCGGCGAAATCGCCGGCACGCAGATCCTTGTACTCCTGGGACTCGGGGTATTTGCCGTTGTGCCAGAAGTACGGCGAGATGTCCCTTTCGGTGTACTGGCCGGGCCGGGAATCAATATGCTCGAACAATCTTTGCGCCGGACCGATCAGCGCGTAGCCGATCCGTTGCACCGTCCGCGGGTGCCGGTTGGTCAGGGGGGTGGCGGCAACCCAGCCGACGACGACGACGACCATGGACGCGGCGAAAATCCAGAACCCGGTCCAAGACCCGCTGTTCTGTGCGGCGTACATGTGGTTGAGGTTGTTCAGCGCACCGGTGGTCACCACGAGGGTCACATGAATGACGATGAAGAGCATAAACCAGCACATGACGAGGAAATGCAGGGAGCGGGCCACTTGAATGCTGAACACCGAGCTGATCCACCGGAACTTGGTTGACAGCGCCGGAGACATGCCCAGCCCGGTGATCAGGGCCAGCGGAGCGGCAATGAAAACGGTGAAGAAATACGCGAGCAGCTGCAGGCTGTTGTAGTTGGTCCAGCCCGTTTCCACCGGCCAGTCCAGGGAGAGGTACTGGATCGCGACGGAAATGGAGTTGGGGATAACGTCCCAGTGCAGCGGGACCAGCCGCAGCCACTGACCCGTGACAAAGAGCAGAACATAGAAAATCAGGCCGTTGAGCAGCCACAGCGTGTCGATTCCAAGATGCCACCAGCGGGCCAGTCCGATGGTATGGCGCCTTCCGGGCAGCCCCACCCCGGCAGGGAGCGTGATTGAATCCTGTTTCGCGGTGTACAGAGGATCGACGGGAACCGGCTTCTGCATCCGGAACCACCCCTTGCCCGGCGTGCTGTGCCGCGTCCAGTAGAGCCGGGGGTGGTCGGCCAGGATCTGCCAGCCGGAGCGGATGATGAAGATCATGAAGAACAGGTTCAGGAAGTGCTGCCAGCCCAGCCATGCGGGGAAACCCACCGGCGCGGAACCGGGCAGCTGAGACGTGCCAGGGTACTGGGCCATGAAGTCCTGCACCGCCGGAAGCCCGCGGATTCCCTTGGCAACCGAGATCCCGATCATCAGGAGCACAAAGCCGATCGGTATCAGCCAGAGCAGATTGAACCACTTACCCGCACCAATCCGCACCCGCGGGGCCACCCCATACTGGGCCGGGATCCTGCCGGCCCAGTCCGCGTCGATGACGTCCCCGGACTTCGTCGTCAGCTCCGACCGGAAACTTCTATAGGCGTGAGGCCCCTCATCGGCGGTAGGAATCGGTGGTCGGTCATTGGGTGTACCGTCCTGGGGAACAACTTCATGATCTGATGACGGGTCCATATTTTCGAGCGTAGCAGCCCCCGGCAGGCGCATACCATGGGCCGTCGAAGGCATGCAAGCCATTGGGCCGGCTGCAAGCGCGGGAGAGCTATTGCGGCTCGATGGTGCTGCCGGCGGCCAGGGCACCGTCCAGCCAGGATCGCAATGCCGCCGCGGGGGCGGCCCCGGCCTGGCGTGCGGCGATGGTACCACCAATGACCTTCGTCAGGGCGGAATGAACTCGATGCCGAAGCGGGCCGACAGTCGCGGTGTATGGTCCACATCCACCTTCACCAGCTCCAAGTATCCGGCACGAGCCGGCAGTCCAATATGGCCGGCAGTGCCCGTTCGGGCAGACATGGCGGGTGCGGCCGGCCCATAATGGTAACCACGCTGAGTGTCGCCTTTGCGGCCCTCCCGCCGCTACCCGCACAGAACCACCCGAGGAGGGCCATCATGCAGGCTTTAACGATCGTTCCGGGAAAGAAGGATTCGCTGGAATTGCGCCAGCTGCCCGATCCGGACCCGGCCGAGGGGTCCGTCCTGGTCGACGCTCTGGCGGTGGGGCTCTGCGGCACGGACGTGGAAATTGTCGACGCGCAATACGGGCAGGCGCCGGAGGGTGAGGACTTTCTGGTGCTGGGTCATGAGAATCTTGGGCGGGTAGCCCAAGCGCCGCCGGATTCGGGATTTTCGCCCGGTGACCTGGTGGTCGCGATAGTCCGGCGCCCGGATCCGGTGCCGTGCCCGGCGTGCGCGGCCGGGCAGTGGGACATGTGCCGCAACGGCCGCTACACCGAGCACGGCATCAAGGGCCTCCACGGGTTCGCGCGGGAGAAGTGGAGCGTGGATCCGGATGACCTGGTCCGCTTGGATCCGGTCCTGGAGGGCGTCGGGGTCCTGCTGGAGCCGACGACCATCGTGGCCAAGGCGTGGGGGCAGATTGAGAAAATCGGCAGCCGCGCGTTCTACGATCCGAAAGTGGCTGTGGTTACCGGCGCCGGTCCCGTCGGATTGCTCGCAGCGCTGCTTGGCGTGCAGCGGGGACTGGAGGTCCATGTCTATGACCAGGTCACCGGCGGCCCGAAACCGGATCTGGTCCGCGACCTCGGTGCCGTTTACCATACCGACACGCTCACAGATTCCGGCGTCCGGGCGGACGTCCTACTGGAATGCACTGGTGTCCCGTCGGTAATTCTGGAGGCCATGACTTGCGGCGCCCAAGACGCGATCACCTGCCTGACGGGCATTTCCAGCACCGGAAAGAAAATGCCAGTGGACGTCGGTAGCGTCAACCGTCAGGCGGTGCTCAGCAACGAGGTAATCTTTGGCAGCGTCAACGCCAACCGGGCGCACTACGAGGCCGCCGGCCAGGCTCTGCTCCAGGCCAATAAGGCATGGCTGGCCCGGCTGATCACCCGACGGGTCCCGCTGGAACGTTTTGCCGAGGCGTTTACCAAGCAGGACGACGACGTTAAGGTCGTGTTGGATCTGTAGGAACATTAGCCGCTGACGCTGGCTTTTTGTGGCGTAACAGTTTGTTCTTGTCCTCAAGCTCCAGCCCGCTGACCTCTGGGAGCAGGGCCTTGACGAACCAGAAGGACAGGACGGCAAAGAAGGCAAACCCGGCATATACATAGCCAAGTCCCACCGCGTGGCTCATGATCGGGAACAGCAGCGTCACGATGAAGTTGAAGATCCAGTTGAATGCGGTGGCGATGCCCAGGGCCAGGCCGCGCATTTTATTGGGGAAGACCTCCCCGAGGACCACCCACATGACCGGTCCCCAAGTGGCGGCAAAGAAGATGACAAACAGGTTGGCACCGACCAAAGCGATTGGTCCCCACGGTGCCGGGAGCGAGATGGAGTCCCCTGAACCGGTGGCCTGGGAGAACGAGATCGCCGCCGCGACGAGTCCAACGAACATGCCCACGGAACCGACCAGCAGCAGACGTTTACGTCCGACCTTGTCGACGAAGAAAATCGCGACAAACGTCAGCACCACGTTAATGATGGCCGTGATGACCGACGTTGTGAAGGAGTCCCGCTGGCTGAAACCCACGGACTGCCACAATGTGGTGGAGTAATAGAAAATAGCGTTGATGCCGACCAGCTGTTGAAAAGCGGCCATCCCGATACCGATCCACAGGATGGGTTGCAGTCCCAGCGCGGGGCCGCGCAGATCACGGTAGGTGGAGTGCCGCTCGTTTTCCAGGCTCTCCTCGATCTCCTTCAGCCGCTGGTCGGGATCCGCCGGTCCTGTTACGTGCCGGATCACGGCCAGCGCATCCTGGCTCCGGCCCTTGCGGATCAGGAACTGCGGCGACTCGGGAATCGTGAGGGAGAGGAGGCCATAGACGACGGCGGGGATGACGCCCACCAGCAGCATCCACCGCCAGGCCGGCATGCCCCACCACAACTCGTTGTCCGCACCGCCTGCGGTCCTGGCCAGGCCAGCGTCGGAGAGCAGTGCCAGGAAGATACCCAACGTGATGGCCAATTGTTGCAGCGAGCTGAGCCCACCACGTATCCGGGCAGGGGCTACCTCACCGATGTAGGCAGGGGCGATCACCGAGGCGATCCCAATGGCCAGACCGCCAATAAGCCGCCACGACATCAGGTCCCAGACCGCGAAGGCGTACCCGGAGCCGATTGAACTGATCACGAACAGGGCGGCGGCCAGAACCATGACCGGCTTGCGGCCCCAGACATCCGCCAGTTGGCCCGCGAACCAGGCACCGATGGCACATCCAATCAAGGTGATGGCGACGGTGATTCCCACCGCGGCGGAGCCAAGATTGAAGGTGGACTGGATCGAATTGACCGCTCCGTTGATCACGGAGGTGTCGAAGCCGAATAGGAGGCCTCCCAGCGCGGCCGCGAGGGTGATGGCCAAGACTCTTGCACGATGAGGCGAGCCCTCAGATCCGGAATGCGAGGCCGTCTTGCCCGCTGGATTTGTACTCATGTCGCCACTAGGATCCTGGCCCTATTAGTAGGGCCAACAGCGAAGCCGGGCCGGTGCTTTCGCTGTGGCCGTAAAATTTCAAACTACCACTGTGAGCAGTAGCGCAACAGGTGCCCTCTTCCCGGACCTAGTCCGTGGTGATCCTCGGGCGTAGATTGATAATAGGTTGGCCCGGACGGCAGTCATGAAGTCAGGAGCGAAGTTATGAACGAAGAACAACTCGACCTCAGCCGCAGGCTGGCCACCCAGCTGCGGGTGGACTCGATCCGCTGCAGCACCCACGCCGGCTCGGGACACCCGACCTCCTCGCTCTCAGCGGCGGACCTGATGGCGGTCCTGCTGGTGGGGCATCTGCGCTACGACTGGGACCAGCCCGATTCGCCGGTCAATGACCATCTGATCTTCTCCAAGGGCCACGCCTCTCCGCTGCTGTACTCAATGTACCGGGCTGTCGGGGTGGTCGATGAGGACGAGCTCATCAACACCTATCGCCGGCTGGGGGCACGGCTGGAGGGCCACCCCACCCCTGTCCTGCCGTGGGTTGACGTCGCCACCGGCTCCTTGGGCCAGGGCCTGCCCGACGCGGTCGGTGTCTGTTTGGCTGGAAAGTACCTGGACAAACTGCCCTACCATACGTGGGTGTTGTGCGGGGACAGCGAGACGGCCGAGGGCTCGATCTGGGAGGCGCTGGATAAGGCCAGCTATTACAAGCTGGGAAACCTCACCGCAATCGTCGACGTCAACCGGCTGGGCCAGCGCGGACCCACCGAGCTCGAATGGGATATGGACCGCTACGCGGCCCGGGTGGAAGCGTTCGGCGCCCGCCCGATCATCATTGACGGCCACCATCCGGAAGCCATCGATGCGGCGCTGACCCAGGCCCGTGCCGGCACCGACCGGCCGACGGTGCTTCTGGCCAAAACCATCAAGGCCAAGGGCGTGCCGGAGCTGGAGGACAAGAACGGCTGGCACGGCAAAGCCCTCCCGCCGGACATGGCCGAGCGTGCGATCGCCGCCCTCGGCGGCCCGACCAGTCTGCGGATCACGACCGGTCTTCCCCCGGCGGGGACCGCGGCCATCACCGCGGACCCAAGCGCCGCCGTCGTGCTTCCTACTTACGAACCGGGCGAAAAAGTGGCCACCCGGGTGGCCTTCGGCGCCGCGATAACCGCGCTGGCCGCCCGTCCGGAGATCGTCGTAGTCGACGGTGAAGTGGGAAACTCCACGCATGCGGAGGACTTCGGCAAGGTCTGCCCGGAACGGTATTTTGAAATGTTCATCGCCGAGCAGCAACTGGTGGCAAGCGCCGTCGGTCTCGCGGTTCGCGGGTACGTGCCGTTTGCCTCCACGTTCGCCGTGTTCTTCTCCCGCGCCTATGACTTCATCCGGATGGCAGGGATCTCCCAGGTCAATATCCGCCTGGTTGGCTCGCACGCCGGGGTCGAGATCGGTGAAGACGGACCATCCCAGATGGCGTTGGAGGATATGGCCTCGCTCCGGGCCGTGCACGGATCCATCGTTCTGTATCCGGCGGACGCCTCCTGCACGGCCCGGCTGGTGGCCGAAATGGCCGACACGAACGGCATCGTGTATTTGCGCACCACCCGGGGCTCCTACCCGGTGATCTACCCGCCCGAAGAAACCTTCCCGGTCGGCGGCTCGAAGGTCCACCGGGCCGGCGATGACGACCAGGTCGCGCTGATCGGGGCGGGGGTAACACTGCACGAGTGCCTGGCCGCCGCCGACGAGCTTGCGGAACTGGGCATTCGGGCGCGCATCATTGATGCCTACTCGGTCAAACCCATTGACCGGGCGACCCTGATCGAGGCGTGCCAGGTCACCGGCAGCCGCCTGGTCGTAGCCGAGGACCACTATCCCGAGGGAGGCCTCGGCAGCGCGGTACTTGCGGCGCTGGCCGACGCGTCGGTGCCCGCGTTGCGGGTCGCGCACCTTGCCGTGCAGGGACTCCCGACTTCGGGGAGACCGGCCGAGTTGCTGGACGCCGCCGGCATATCGTGCCGCCACATCGTCGCGGCAGCCCGCCGGCTCGCCGGCCAGTGATGCAAAAGGCAGTGATGCAGACACAGGGTAGTGATGCAGACACAGCAGGATTCCAACCAGAGCAGGATTCCAAAAGATAAGGACGCGCGATGAAACCGACCCGGCAACTCCACGATGCCGGCCAGAGCCTGTGGCTGGACAATATAACCCGGAACCTGATCGACTCCGGGGCGCTGGAACGCTACATCACCGAGGACTCGGTGACCGGGCTGACCTCAAACCCCACCATTTTCGACAAGGCCATCGAGGCCGGTCCGGACTACGATGCCGATATTGCTGCCGGCAAGGCAGCCGGCGGTACCGATGAGGACGTGTTCTTTGATCTCGCACTGAACGACCTGCGCCGGGCCGCGGACCTGTTTGCCCCCGCACATGCGCGTACCGACGGCGTTGACGGTTGGGTCTCCCTGGAGGTTTCACCACTGCTGGTACACGACACCGGGGCCACCATTGAACAGGCGACAGCGCTGCATGCCAAGTCGGGGCGGCCGAACATCTTCATCAAGATCCCCGGTACCATCGAGGGCCTGCCGGCGATCGAGGAGTGCACCTTTGCCGGCATACCCATCAACGTGACCCTCCTGTTTTCGGCGGATCAGTACCAGGCCGCGGCCGAAGCATACCTTCGGGGTCTCGAGCGGCGCGTTGCCGCGGGCCTGAACCCCGTCGTCGCCTCGGTTGCCTCCATCTTCGTCAGCCGCTGGGACAAGGCGGTCGCAGACCGTGTCCCGGGCCACCTTCGTGACCGGCTCGGTATCGCCGTCGCAACCCAGGGCTATCAGGCCTACCGGAAGCTGCTCGAGTCTTCCCGCTGGGGCCGGTTGGCAAATGAGGGGGCCAGAGCCCAGCGGCTGCTCTGGGCCAGCACCTCAACCAAGAACCCCGCCGCACCCGATGTTTTATACATCGAAGCCCTGGCCGCCCCCTTCACCATTAACACCATGCCCGAGGCGACGCTGCTCGCCTTTGGTGACCACGGCCAGGTGTCGGACCTCATGCCGGATAACGGCCGGGCCGCCTGGCAGATTCTGGCATCCTTCGCCGAGGTCGGCGTCGATCACCAAACCCTGGCCGAGCAACTCCAACGTGAAGGCGCGGAGTCCTTCGACAAGTCCTGGCAGAACCTGCTGGCCAGCATCGCGGCCAAACACGAAAAGCTGACCAGCCGCGGCACATAGCGTATTGCTGCAGCCGGACCCGGCGTGAGCTTAAGCCGCCAGGAGCTGACGCAGAACGTACTGCAGGATTCCGCCGTTTTGGAAATAGGCAGCCTCCGCGGGAGTGTCGATCCTCACGGCTGCGGTGATCTCCCGGATTTTTCCGTCCTGTTCCACCCGCACCTGGACCTGTTTCGGGATCCCGGCCGTTCCGGCGAGCCCGGTGACGGAGTACACCTCTTCGCCGGTGAGCCCGAGCGTCTCTGCACTCTCGCCCGGGCTGAACTGCAGGGGGAGCACGCCCATGCCAATCAGATTGGAGCGGTGGATCCGCTCAAACGAGGTGGCCAGCACCGCTCTGACGCCCAACAGCAGGGTGCCCTTGGCGGCCCAATCCCGGGATGATCCCGAGCCGTATTCGGCACCGGCGATCACGATCAGCGAAACGTTTTCGGCGAGGTACTTCGTGGAGGCGTCGAAGATGCTCAGCTGTTCCCCATCGGGCAGGTGGCGCGTGAATCCGCCCTCGATGCCGGGTACCAGCTGGTTGCGCAGCCGGATATTGGCGAAGGTGCCCCGGATCATCACTTCATGGTTGCCGCGGCGGGAACCGTAGGAGTTGAAGTCTCCGGGCTGCACGCCCTGCTCCATCAGGTATTGACCTGCGGGCGAGTCCTTCTTGATGGCTCCGGCGGGAGAAATATGATCGGTGGTCACGGAGTCACCCAGCAGGGCCAGCACACGGGCTCCCGATATATCGTCCAGCGGCTTTGGTTCCCGTGGCATAGCGTCGAAGTACGGCGGTCTGCGCACATAGGTGGAGGTTTCGTCCCAGGCAAACATGTCGGCGGCCGGGATCTGAAGGTTCCGCCAGTTCTGATCCCCGTCAAAGACGTTGGCGTAGCCTGCGGTGAACATCTGAGCCTGAACGGCTTTGCCGACGACCTCGTCAATCTCCTGGCTGGAGGGCCAAATATCGCGCAGGTAGACCGGTTTACCCGATTCGTCGTTGCCCAAGGCATCCGTGAGCAGGTCGATGTTCATGGTCCCGGCGAGCGCGTACGCGATCACCAGCGGCGGCGAGGCAAGGAAATTCATCTGTGTCTGGGCATGGATCCGGCCCTCGAAGTTGCGGTTTCCGCTGAGCACCGAACTGACCGTCAGATCATTCGCGTCCACGGCCTGGCTCACCTGCGGAATCAGCGGACCGGAGTTGCCGATGCATGTGGTGCAGCCGTAACCCACCAGATTAAACCCAAGCTTATTCAGGTAGGGCGTAAGACCGGCCTTGTCGAAGTAATCGGTGACGACGCGGGAGCCTGGCGCAAGGGAGGTCTTCACCCACGGTTTGGAACTCAGGCCATGTTCCACGGCCTTCTTTGCCAACAGCCCGGCGCCGATCATCACGGAGGGGTTGGACGTGTTGGTGCAGCTGGTGATCGCGGCGATCACGACGTGGCCATGGTCAATGGTGACCGGTTGCCGGTCCGGCAATGTCACCCGGGCAGGATTCGACGGGTATGTCGAGGACTGTACGTCACCGTCACGGTCCACCGGCCGGTTGTCCGCATCGCCCCAGTCGAAGGCGATTGAGTCGCTGGCCGGGAACGATTCGGCCGATGCCTCGTCCAGTCCCGTCAGTTCCTCCGGTACCTTCGAGCCCTCGTTCAGGATGGCACCCACGACCCGCCGGGCGTTTGCCAGCGGGATGCGGTCCTGAGGTCTTTTGGGTCCGGCGATGGACGGTTCCACACTCGCCAGGTCAAACTCGATGGTTTGGGAGTAAACGGGCTCGTGCTCCGGATCGTGCCAGAGGCCCTGTTCCTTGGCATACGCCTCGACCAGCCGGATCTGGTGCTCTGCTCGTCCCGTGAGGCGCAGATACTGCAGGGTTACGGCGTCGATCGGGAAAATAGCGCACGTTGAGCCGTATTCAGGGCTCATGTTCCCCAGCGTCGCGCGGTTGGCCAGCGGTATATTGGCCACCCCCGGCCCGTAAAACTCGACGAACTTTCCGACCACGCCGGTCTTGCGCAGTTTTTCGGCGACGGTCAGCACAAGGTCGGTTGCGGTCACGCCCTCGCTCAGGGCCCCGGTGAGTTTGAAGCCAAGCACCGGGGGGATCAGCATGCTCATTGGCTGCCCTAGCATGGCCGCCTCGGCTTCGATACCGCCAACACCCCAGCCCAGCACTCCAAGTCCGTTGACCATTGGCGTGTGCGAGTCGGTGCCGACAAGAGTGTCCGGGTACGCCTGGCGCGGACCCGCGCCGCTGCCGTCCCCGGCTTCCTTTTCCGCATCCCGGGTAAAGACCACGCGGGAGAGGTATTCGAGATTGACCTGGTGACAGATGCCGGTATCGGGCGGGACGACGAGGAAGTCATCGAAGGCCTGCTGTGCCCAGCGCAGCAATTGGTAACGCTCCTTGTTACGGGAGAACTCCAGCTCGGCGTTACGTGCGAAGGCGTCGGAAGTGCCGAAGACGTCGGCAATGACGGAGTGGTCGATGACGAGCTCGGACGGAATCAACGGATTGATTTTCTGTGGATCCCCTCCCAGGGCTGCCATCGCATCCCGCATGGCCACCAGATCCACCACGCAGGGGACGCCGGTGAAGTCCTGCAGCAGTACGCGCGCGGGCGTGAACTGGATCTCCGTGCCGTGTTCGGCGTCCGGGTCCCACGCCGCGAGTGCCGTGATCTGGGCGGCGGTGACCAGGGAACCGTCCTCACAGCGAAGGAGATTCTCCAGCAGTACCTTCAGGCTGTAGGGCAGGCGGGCCGATCCCTGGACCGCATCTAGCCGGAAGATTTCGTAGCGTTCATCGTCGACCGTGAGGGTGTTGCGGGCGCCAAAAGTGTTCTTCATCGTGAACCTCCGCCGGCTCCCGCCGGATCGCTAGCTGGGAATATGGTCTGCTGCCATCGTCGTTCGTGACAGCCGGGCTGTCAACGAAATTTCTACCCGGCGTCGGGAAGGGACTGATGCGTGGACACGGCGAGCCGGTTCCAGACGTTAATGGTCGAGATTGCCATCAACAGCTGAACCAATTCCGGTTCGTTGAAGTTCGCGCGCGCCTGATCCCACACCTCGTCGGGAACACCGGCGTGGGAAATCTGGGTGACCGACTCTGTGAGGGCGACGGCGGCCCGTTCCTTGTCCGTGTACAGGTCGGGTGCCTCCCGCCAGGCGGAGAGCACGGCAATGCGGCGAAGACTCTCGCCTTGGGACGTTGCCTCACGAGTGTGCATGTCCAGACAAAACGCACAACCGTTCAACTGGGAGGCGCGGATTTTGACAAGATTGATCAGATCCTCTCCCAGGGTGCCGGAATGGATGTAGCCTTCCATCGCCAATACCGCTTTGTAGGCCGCCGGATCAATCTTTTGAACATTCAACCGCTGCACCGCCGACACGATGCCTCCTTGTCAATAGTTCTGGCCCAGTAGTTCTGGGTGCCGATCAGTTTTTATCGTTGCGCAACGCCGACAATACATCTGCGTTGAGGCGGGAGATCATGTCCAGCGGGATGCCCACCGGGCAAACGGCCGTGCATTCACCGATCTGTGTGCAGCCGCCGAAGCCCTCCGCGTCGTGCTGGTTGACCATGGCCAGCGCCCGTGAGTTGCGCTCGGTCTGCCCTTGGGGGAGTGCGCCGAGGTGGGTTGCTTTTGCGCCGGTGAAGAGCATCGCCGAGCCGTTGGGGCAGGCAGCGATGCAGGCTCCGCAGCCAATGCAAACGGCCGCGTCGAACGCCCGGTCCGCGTCCCTTTTGGGCACCAGGGTGGCCGCCGCGTCGGGGGCTGCCCCGGTCGGGGCGCTTATATACCCGCCGGCCTGGATAATGCGGTCCATTGCGCTGCGGTCGACGATGAGGTCCCTGATAATAGGGAATGACTCCGATCGCCACGGTTCAATGTCGATGACATCGCCGTCGTCGAAGTGGCGCATATACAGCTGGCAGACGGTGGTGAGTGCCTCGGGCCCGTGGGCGATGCCGTTGATGACGAGGCTGCACATTCCGCAGATGCCTTCGCGGCAGTCATGGTCAAACGCGACGGGATCGTCGCCGGCCGTCGTGAGCTGGTCGTTGAGCACGTCAAGCATTTCCAGGAAGGACATATCGGGAGAGATGCCGTCGACGCCGTAACTGGCCATCCCGCCGGCGGCGTCCCGATCGTGCTGGCGCCAGATGCGTAGGGTGATGTTCATTTGTAGCTCCTCTGGGTCAGCTCCACATAGCCATATTCGAGGTTCTCCTTGCGCAGCCTCGGTGGGGCATTGTCGCCGGTGAATTCCCAGGCGGCGACGTAAGCGAAGTCGGCGTCGTCGCGCAGTGCTTCGCCGTCGTCGGTCTGGCTCTCGGTGCGGAAGTGGCTGCCGCAGGATTCGTCCCGATGGAGGGCATCGATGCACATGAGTTCGGCCAGTTCGAAGAAGTCCGCGACCCGGCCCGCCCGCTCCAGTGTCTGGTTGAGTTCTTCGTCAATGCCGGTGACCTTGACATTGGTCCAGAACTCTTCCTTGAGGGCACGGATCAAGCCGATGGCGTGCCGGAGGCCTTCGGCGTTGCGTTCCATCCCACAGTACTCCCAGACAATGCTGCCGAGCTCTTTATGGAACGAATCGACGCTCCGGTTGCCATTGATGGTCAGGAAGGTGTTGATGCGGCGGCGAACCGCTTCCACCGCTTTCACCGCCTCCGGGTGGGTGCCGTCGACGCCGTCGGCGCTCGGGTTCCTGGCGAAGTAGTCGTTAATGGTGTTAGGCAGAATGAAGTAGCCGTCCGCCAGGCCCTGCATCAGCGCGCTGGCGCCGAGCCGGTTTGCGCCGTGGTCGGAGAAGTTGGCCTCGCCAATGACGAAAAGTCCCGGGATGGAGCTCTCCAGATCGTAGTCAACCCATAGCCCGCCCATGGTGTAGTGGACGGCCGGGTAGATGCGCATGGGCAGCTGATACGGGTCCTCGTCGGTGATTTTGTAATACATGTCGAAGAGATTGCCGTATTTCTCTTCAATCGCCGGGCGGCCGAGCCTCGCGATGGCATCGGCAAAGTCGAGGTAGACGCCCCGTCCGCCGGGGCCCACGCCGTGTCCGTCATCGCACTGGTTTTTGGCTGCCCGGGAGGCGACGTCCCGCGGGACAAGGTTCCCGAAGGACGGGTATTGGCGTTCCAGATAATAGTCGCGCTCGCCGTCCGGAATTTCACGCGGGTCGCGGCGGTCGCCGGCGACCCGAGGCACCCAGATGCGTCCGTCATTGCGCAGCGACTCGCTCATCAGCGTCAGCTTTGACTGGTGCTCTCCGCTGACCGGAATGCATGTCGGGTGAATCTGTGTAAAGCACGGATTCGCAAAGAATGCACCCTTGCGATGAGCGCGCCAGGTCGCCGTGGTGTTGCACCCCATCGCGTTGGTGGACAGGTGAAAGACGTTTCCGTAGCCGCCGGATGCCAGCACGACGGCGTCGGCCAGGTGTGTCTCAAGGCCACCGGTCACCAGGTCCCGGACAACAATGCCTTTGGCCTTGCCGTCAATGACTATGAGGTCGAGCATTTCGTGTCGGGTGTTGACGTCCACCGTCCCGGCCGCGACCTGGCGCTCTAGGGCCTGGTATGCCCCTAGCAGTAACTGCTGGCCCGTTTGACCGCGGGCATAGAACGTTCGTGAGACCTGCACCCCGCCAAACGAGCGCGTATCCAGCAGGCCGCCGTAATCGCGGGCGAACGGCACGCCCTGGGCGACGCACTGGTCGATGATGGCAGAACTGACCTCCGCGAGCCGGTAGACATTTGACTCCCTCGAGCGGTAGTCGCCACCCTTGACCGTGTCATAAAAGAGCCTACGGATACTGTCGCCATCGTTACGGTAATCCTTGGCCGCGTTGATTCCGCCCTGGGCCGCAATGCTGTGCGCGCGGCGGGGGCTGTCCTGGTAGCAGAAACTCTTGACCTGGTAGCCGGCTTCTCCCAGCGTTGCCGCCGCCGAAGCACCCGCCAGCCCGGTACCGACGATGATCACGGAAAGCCGCCGCCGGTTGGACGGGTTGACGAGCTTGGCGTTAAATCGGCGCGCTTCCCATTGCTCCTGGATCGGCACCGAGGGAGCTTTGGTATCCCGAATGGACTCCCCGACCGTGAACAGTTCCGTCATTACCTAACCCATCCCATAAAAATCACCAGCGGCGGGATCAGGAACCCCACCAGAATAATCAGCGCGACGATGGTGGCCAGCTGGTTCAGTACGCGCCTGCGCGGCACCGATGAGTTGGCCCCCAGCGAGGCGAAAGCGCTCCACACTCCATGGCGTAAATGGAAGCCGAGGGCGATCAGAGCGATTACATACGAGAGCACCACCCACCAGATGGAGAAGCCGTTGATCATGCGCTGATACGGACTCGGCGACGCCCCGCCGGGTGCGATGTAATCCGCACTCAGGTGCAGGAGGTGGTAAATGACGAAAAGGCCGACGACGACGCCGCCCCAACGCATGGTAAAGGAGGCGTAACTACGCTGGACTCCGCGGCGGCTCTTTGTGGTCTCATAACGCCAGCCACCCTTCCCCGCCGTAGCCGACCGGGAGCGATGCCATAAGGTAAACGCCGCGTAAATATGGACTAAGACACTGAGCAGCAGCACGACGCGGAGAATCCACAATGCGCCGACGCGCGGGAGCAGCGGCTCGCCCACCACCCGCAGGAACTCTGAGTAACCGTCAAACGCCTCCTGGCCCTCGAAGATCTTCAGGTTGCCGTACATGTGGGCCAGCAGAAAAAGCACCATAATCAGGCCGGAGACCGCCATTGCCGCATGCAGCAATACGGACGACCGCAGCGCCCTGGACCGCAGGCCAGCTCCCTTGCTCATTACCATGACCTCACCATAAGGCCGATCCGGGCAGCGCGCTAGGCGCTGCCGCGTTGGTCGATCGGCCATGGCAGGCCGATGTGCATCCACCCGCTTAGTCTGATCATCTCTCCTCGGGCGCGTGCTGTCGGCGTTTCAACGCGTGCTGGGACAGGTCCCTCGCCGAAGGCGCTCCTGTTGACTTAACGGCCGGCGACGGATGATCATGTGCCTAAACGCTTGGCGGCAGACGACGAGCGGAGGGAGGTCAAAACTGCGCGGACTGGCCAGGCAACTCGATATTGGGAAGAGGTTTGACATGTCACTGCCAATAACCAGGTTAGTTAAGAAAGAACAAGTGGCCGATCAAACCATGTTGTTCCAATTTGAAAAGCCTGCCGGTTTTACCTACAAGGCCGGTCAATTCGCGGATTACACCCTGATAAGCCCCGCCGAAACCGATGACGAGGGAAATACCAGGGGTTTTTCACTGTCCAGCGCCCCGTACGAGCCAAACCTGATGTGTACGACCCGCATGCGTGACACCGCTTTCAAACGCGTTCTGCGGGATATGCCGATCGGCACCGAGCTGGAACTTGATGCACCCTACGGATCGTTTACGCTCCACAATAAGGTCTCGAGGCCCGCGGTTTTTCTGACCGGAGGGATCGGAATAACACCCGTCCGGAGCATTACCCTGCAGTCGGTCCATGACAAAACGGACCATAAACTCTTCGTGTTCTATTCCAATAAGCGTCCGGAAGATGCCGCGTTCCTGGACGAGCTCAACCGCGTCGGTGAGGCGAACGCCAATGTCACGTTCGTGGCGACCATGACGGAGGCTGAAAAATCGCAGCAGACCTGGACCGGGGAAACCGGGTACATCGACCAGGACATGATGTCCAGATATGTCAAGAATCTGACCATACCCATCTACTATCTCTGCGGTCCCGCCGGCATGGTCACCGCCATGCGCACTCTGCTGAACGGGGCAGGCGTCGACGACGACGATATCCGCACGGAGGAGTTCACCGGGTACTAGACGCAGGCAAGCGGGCAGCACATGAGCCTGAAGCAGGTCAGACGAAGCTCATTTCCGCCTGCAGAAAACGCTCGGCCTCGGCGACCGCGGCCAAAAACGCCTCCTGCTCGGTAGGGGACTTCCTCGGCTCCCGCGGATGCCATTCATGCGGCGAGGAATGCACCCGCTCAAATCCGGTCTCCGGCGGGGCATAGAAAATCCCAAAGCGCTGTACCGGCCACTCCGGCGACGTCTCCGGAGCCACGAGCATGGCGGCACCGAGCGCGGGGTTAAACCACTGGGCAATCGGCCGCCGCCGGTCTTCGACAAACAGTCCGCCAGCATATAGAGCGGCGGATTCGTGACCCGTGTGAGCGCACAGACGATCCCACCACATGGTCAATAATCCGTTATCACACCGCTGCCACGTGGCTGGAAGGGGTTCAGGATCCTGCCTCTTAGGCATGCAACGATTTTATCCCGGCAGGACGGCTTAGAACAGGGGCGGGCTATTTGCGCCCGGGATTGATCCGGTACATCGCCGCGCCCAGAACGGCGGCGCCGATAAGCGCAGGCACCAGCCGATTCCCGAAATACCCGCCCAGAATCAGCCCGAGTACGGCGCCAAGCAGGACGCCGGCAAACAGACCGCGGCCGTTTCGGGGCGGACGGGGACGGGTCATGAACACATCGTACCAACCGAGTACGACGGCGGTGCTACCGCGGCGCTGTAGCGCCGCCGTCGGGCTTCCTGCAGACCCTAAGGCGCCAGCCCGAGCCTCGGATACAGAATTTCAAAGCCCTTCTCCAGCCCGCCGTTGAGCGCTCCGATGACATGGCCGCCGTTGAGGACCTCGAAGTAGGTGGTGTTCATGCCGGCCGCCTTGGCCGCGGCTTCGACGGTTTTTGCCTGGCTCACGTACTCCGTGTCATCCGAACCGACGGTGAAAATCGCCGTCGTGTCCCGGTAGAGGGCTTTTGCCATGATGTTGATCGGCTTCTGCGCGTCATAGGCCGCCTGGTCACTGCCGAAAATATCGGCAAGGTTTTCCGCCGGCTGTTCGGCGCCGGGGAATTCCTCGCCGGAGATGTCGAGGATATTGCCCCAGATCTCCGGGTGCTTTGCACCGAAGCTGATCGAGCACTGGCCTCCATTCGAATAGCCGGCGATGGTCCAGAATTTCCGGTCGGGGAGGACATTGAGGTTGGACTTGACCCAATTGACCACATCCGTATTGACATAGCTTTCCACGTTGCCGAACTTTGCCGTGTTCAGGCACAGGGTGTCGTTCTGATCCGGCCCGATCTGATCGGCCACAACCACGATTGGTGCCAGGCCGCCGTGTTCGGCGGCATATTTGTCCAGGATCGGCGCCACGAACTCGGTGGTCGGGGCGCCGGGCTGGCCCATCAGCATGACGACGACTGGGAGCTGCGGAGGGTTGGCTGTCTGGGCGGCCGGCGGAAGATAGATGGCCGCGTCGCGTGCAGTGAACCCTGAGGTGATTCCGGCGATCGGCTGAGTTCCGGTTTTACCGGTGGCCGGCATATCTGCCGGAGCCTTCCACCTGCTGTAGAGCGGTCCGGCGGGAGCGGTGCTGGCCGGATGAGCCGGTTTGGCCAGCTCGATGGTCGCTTCCGTGGAGATGCCCAGCAGGGATCCAAGAGTTTTGTTGAGGCCGAACTCGGCGTTGATGCCCAGCACAGCAACGAGCAGGAAGACCGGAATGGACATCGCCGCCACGAGCTGCCGCCAGCGAGCGCTGTGCCGGAAACTCGTCACGGCCAGGGCCAACGCCGCGAAGATCACGATGACCCAGAACCAGGTTCCCGCGGTGAATCCGATCCTGAAGACATCGAAAACATCCTCAACCAGCCAGACGGTGAGGAACCCCAGCAGGGCCCCAGCCAGCAGGGCGGCAACAGCCGTGATAGTCCAACGATTGGAGGGACGGAGGAACAGCACCACCAAAAACACGGAGCCCAGAACCATGACCGAAAGATAGAACGGTCCGCTGCTGATATCCAGGGCCATCACATGTCTTAGCATCTATTGCGCTTCCGTCGTCTTGGCTGGCATCTTACTTTTCTGTACCCATAATCGAACCGGTCGTACGGCCACGGGCGGCGTCACGACGCAGGTTCCCTGGCCACCATCCGCCGGACCAGCCCGGCGCTTTGCCGGGTGGAGAGGCCAGGGAGATATGCCGACGTCACGGCCAATCCGATGGACGGCAGGGCCAACGGGTCTTGATAATACAGGTAGAGGGTCCGATGCTGGGGCTGGAACCGTGACTTGAACGCGGCCAGGGATTTGAACCCGTACATCGGCTCCAGCGCATCGCCCAGAAGTGCCAGCACCCGGTCGATGGCGCTGTGATCGCCGTCGTCATTGCGGGTGCCGGCCGTGGCCAGCGGGGATCCGGACAGTGAGATCATGGGAACGTCCGCCTTGAAATGCGTCACGGCCGAGGCGATGAGGAACTCCATGACACCCTTAAACGCGGTGGTCCGTCGACGCATGAAGTCCAGTGTCCAGCCGGTAATCCGGCCGGCTGTGAAGGCGGGCAACCAGCTGGTGACTCCGTGGACCAGGCAATCATCGTCCACGGCGACGCAGTAGAGGACTTCGTCATCCTTGAGCTCGTCCAGGCCGCCGAGGGTAAATCCCATCTCCGGCAAGGACTTTTCGGCCACCCATTCCTCCGAGATCTCGGCGAGCTGAGCACGGATGCCCGGCGGCATGGACCGGTAGTTGAACCAGAGGTCCTTGATGCCAAGCTTGTCCGCGCGGTTCAACGCGGTGCGCACGTTCTGCCATTCCTTGCCCTTGAAAGTCATCGCCGCTATATTGAGCAGCGTTTCCTCGGCGACCTCCAGACCGCGGAAGCCGAGCGCGCTAACCGCGCCACCGACGAGGGCGGGGGCCGAATAAAAACAGGGTGTGAGGCCGTTTTTCACGCAGTGGGCCACAAAGCCGGTCGCGGCGGTGTCCAACTGTGCGGCCGAACCGAAAGGACCGGCCACACTGAGAGCCACCCGGTTACGCACCTGGTACGCGACGCCGGCCTGCCGGTTTTCCGTGAACGAGTACTGGTTGTTTTCCCACAGCGCCATCCAGGACAGTGAACCGCCCCCTTCGTGAAGGAGCGCGCGCGCGTGGTCGATGTCTGCCGCGGAATCCTTACCGAGACCGTGGAAGCGCTGGAAGTTACGGAAAACCAGTAGCAGAATAACCAGCCAGATCACAGCCCCGACATACCCGTAAATCATTCCGGTCAGAAGGCCGTGTGGCAGTTCGGTTACAAACGGCATGGGCAGCGGGATGAGTATATGGGTCAGCTGACCGAGCAGGTTCCAGCCGTCGGAGCGTCCGAGGTTGCCCGCGGCAAACCAGCAGACGGTATAAAGGACGACGGCGGCGAGCACCAGGGAAACTGTGGTGCGGAACAACGATTTGTAGCTGGCATCGCTGGAGGCGACATTGAATTTGCCCCTGTTGATGATCAGCAGGATAAAGATGGCCAGCGGTGCTGCCAGGGCGGAAACGACGTAGGTCAGCAGGTAGGCCAGGTCCTCGCCGGCCATGACCACATCCGGTTCGAAGAGAAACTGCACTATTGCCAGCAGCACAACAATGACGAGATATCCGTGGATGACAAGGGCAATGCGGTAGGCAAGCCGACGTCCACGGCGGATCCCATCTGCGCAAATCAGCAGCAGCAGCACCGGAATCAGCGACAGAAGCACGGCCCCCGAATCGCCGAATCCGACAACCGACTGCAGATTAATGCAGCTCTGGTCTCCACTGCAGGCCGCACTGACGGCGCCGACGTCCGGCGCCGTCTGGAGCATCAGGTCCTTGACAAGAATCAGCGGACCGGCGGCGAAGGCGCTCATCAGCTGGGTCAGAAGCGGCCCCAGGGCGAAAACACCGACAATGATGCTGATCAGGAATCGTGTTTCACGGAGGCTGGAGCGGTGCAGGGGACCGGCGACCTCCCGTTTGGAGAGCAGATTCAGCAACGCACCGCCCAGGATCCCGAGGACGGTACCGACCAGGGCCTGCAGGGCCTGCGCGGTCCCGACATAGAACGTGAACATCAGTGTGGCGGCCAGCAGCCAGGTCCGCACGCGCCTTTTCCATAGGATTTCCAGCTGCGTCGTCGCAAAGCCCAACGCTGCCGCGGAGCCGCCATAGGCGCCCACTATGTATGGTACGCCGAGATACTGCAGCCATTCGTCGTTGCCCGCTGTGCCAAGGGCAATAAGACCGATCAGGATCAGAGCGCTGGCCATCCCGCCCAACACGAAGACAAGCCCGGCACACCACCAGCCGAGCACTCGTTCGGCCACAGAGAGGGTCACCATGATCACAACCGTGACGGCGAGATAATCCAACAGCGAGGAGGCGAAGAATGCTGACGTCACAATGGAGAACCAAGTCCCGGAACCGATGTCCCGTGCCAGCGCGACCTGCGCCAGCAGATCGGGGCCGGGGCCGTTCAGCAGACTGCCGGTAACGGCGCCCACGAGCCAGATCAACACAACCAAACCGAGACTGAGCGGCAAATGTTTGAATACCCTCAGCCGGGCCGGCCACTGGCTTTGTTGCTTGGCCACTGTCATGCGGACTTCCCCTCCGAAGCCCCGGTCTGCACACGGCAGCGGGACGCTGGGTGGCGCATGCGGTCCGATACGGCAGTCAGAGGACGGACACAGTCCGAGGCTTGATCACTATCCACAAGCACAATATCAGCAGCGCGATGCAGCCGGCCATCACCGCACCCATCGGCGTTGCACTGCCCACGCCGATGATACCAACCAGAGGGGAAATGAGTCCGGCCACACCGAAGGTCGCGGCACCGAGCAGGGATGCTGCGGTGCCGGCCTGATGGCCGTGGTTGGACAGCCCAAGGACCTGGATGCACGGGAAGACGAAGCCGGTGGCCATGATGTAAAACCACAGTGGAACCATCACGCCCCACAGGCCCAGATGGAACTGGTCAAATACGACTATCAGTACCGCCATCAGCAGCTGGACGAGACTGGCGGCGGCAATCACCCACTGTGGTCCCCACCGGCGTAAAAGCCGTGCGGAAGTCTGCACGCCGGCCACAATGCCGAGCGAATTGATGCCGAAGAGCAGGCCGTACTCCTGCGGGGAAAACCGGTAAATCGTTTGGAACAGGAAGGGGGAGGCGGAGAGATAAGTGAACAATCCGCCGAAATTCAATCCGCCCACCAGCAAGGTGCCCACGAAGATCCGGTCGGCGAAAAGGATACGGTAGCGCTGGCGCATCGTGGCACCGGAGCGGCGCCGCTGTTGCGCCGGGAGTGTTTCGACAATGAAGAAGGAAGCCGCCAGCAGCACGATGATTCCGTAGCTGGCGAGGAACCAGAAAATGCCGGGCCACGCCATGATGCCCAGCAGCTGCGAACCGATCACAGGTGCCAGGATGGGGGCCATGCCGTTCACCAGGGCGAGCCGGGAGAGCATGCGAACCAGTGGGTAGCCGCTGAACAGATCCCGGACCATGGCCATGGCAACGACCCCGCCGCCCGCCGCGCCGATGCCCTGCAGCACCCGGAAAACACCCAGCATGGTGATGTCCGTGGACAGCGCCGCACCCACGGATGCGAGCACGTGAATAGCCGTAGCCAGGATGAGCGGCATCCGGCGGCCGAACTTGTCGCTGAAGGGGCCGACCACCAGCTGGCCCAGCGCAAAGCCCACGGTGGTCGCGGTCAGAGTAAGCTGGATGGCCGTGGCGCTGGCCTTCAGATCATGCTCGAGGATCGGGAATGCCGGAAGGTAGAGGTCCACGGTGAATGGACCCAGCGCCGTCAGCATGCCAAGGATCAGAACATAGACCAGTTTTTGCCGGCGGGACAAGGCATCCCCCGGATTGACGTGCGAGCTCAAAAAGTTTCCTTAGATGGTCCGGAGCCGTGGCGTGCCCCACGTCAATCAGTATGCTGGTAGTTCAATGGACATCCGCCGGAAATCCCGAACGCAAAAGGCCCGAGAGCGCCCGAACGCAAAAGGCTAAGTCTTTATCCTAGGGCCTGGACCAGCAGAGGAGAGAGCATGAGTTCCGAAGAGCACGGTGCACGACCTAAACGGGGAAAGATCATTGGCGTCACCATAGCGGCGGCTCTGGGTGGTCTGCTGTTTGGGTTTGACACTGCGGTAATTAACGGCGCCAACGAGGCCATCCGGGCGGAATTTAATTTAGACCCCGCGGTGCTTGGTTTTGTGGTGGCGGTCACGCTGCTTGGTTGTGCCGCCGGCGCGTGGTTCGCCGGCCAGCTGGCCGATCTGTGGGGCCGCAAGAAGGTAATGGTTTTGGCTGCCGTGCTTTTCGTTGCCAGCTCACTGGGCGCCGGACTGTCCTTCGCCGCCTGGGATCTGATGATCTGGCGCTTCATCGGCGGTCTGGCAATAGGAACCGCGTCAGTGATTGCCCCGGCATATATTGCTGAAGTGGCGCCGGCACGCATGCGTGGGGCGCTGGGATCCTTGCAGCAGCTCGCCATCACCTCCGGTATTTTTCTGGCACTGCTCTCGGATGCCTTTCTGGCCGATTCTGCCGGTGGCGCCTTGGGCCAGTTCTGGCTGGGTCTGTCGGCCTGGCGCTGGATGCTGCTGGTGGGCGTTCTGCCGGCAGCGGTTTATGGCGCACTGTCCCTCGGAATCCCCGAATCCCCGCAGTATCTGATCCGCGTCGGCAGGGTCGAGGAGGCACGCAGGGTGATCGCCGTCGTCGTCGGCTCGCGGGATCCCGACGCCCGCATCAAGGAAATCCGCGACAGTTTTGAACGCGAGGATAAGACCAGATTCCGGGAACTGCGGGGGCCGATCCTGGGGCTCCAGCCGATCCTCTGGGTCGGCATGGCGGTTGCGGCGCTGCAGCAGCTGGTCGGCATCAATGCGATTTTCTACTACTCGAACACTTTGTGGCAATCGGTCGGCTTCAGTGAAAAGGACTCGTTTACGACGTCGGTCATCACCGCCATCATTAACGTCGCGCTGACCTTTGTGGCCATCTTCTTTGTGGACAAGGTGGGCCGCACCAAGCTCCTGCTGGCCGGATCCGTCGGTATGTTCCTCGGACTTCTCGCGGCTGCAGTGTCGTTCTCACAGGCCACGGGCAGCGGTGCCGACGTGTCTCTTCCGGCGCCGTGGGGCGCGGTCGCTCTGGTCGGTGCCAACGTCTTCGTGATTTTCTTCGCCGCCACGTGGGGACCGGTGATGTGGGTAGTCCTCGGGGAGATCTTCCCGAACCGCATCCGGACCCTGGCTCTGGGACTGACCGCGATGGTCAACTGGATCTTCAACTTCATTGTGACGTTGCTGTTCCCGATCCTCAGCGCCGCCGTCGGGCTGGGCTTTGTGTACGGCGGCTTTGCTGCCTTCGCGGCCGTGTCCTTCTGGTTTGTGAAGACCAAGATGCCGGAGGTCACCGGACGGGAGCTGGAAGACAAGAACAAACTGCTCAGGAGATGACCGATGCGGCAGCGAAACGGAGCCGTCAGGAGCCCGGCCGACACTGGCCGGGCCAGCACCGGCTCGATGGTAATTTTGAGAAGTATAAGTGCAGGGCAGCTCGGCGCGTCGTGCGCGTGCGGCCAGTACGTGTTCGCAGGTTCCAATGATGGAGGCGGTTCCGATGAGTAGTGCTCGACACGCTAAGACCGGCCCCCTGGAGGTCCACTCCGCGGGCAGCGGGTCCACCCTGATGGGCGCCCTCAAGCTGGCGTCCCGGCTGATCCCCAAGCAGCTCAATGATGAGATTTCGCTGGCGAAGGCAGAGCTCAAGCGCAAGGGCATAGCCCTGGGGATCGCGTCCGCGTTCTTCGCCGTCGCCCTGGTCTTTCTTGCTCTTCTGGTGGTCGCGCTGATTGTGGCCGGCATTATGGGGCTGGCCACGATCATGCCGGCATGGCTGGCCGCCCTGCTGGTCGCCGCGTTCTTCCTCCTCGTGTTCCTGATCACCGGCCTGATTGGTGCGCTGAGGCTCAAGAAGGCCCTCCCGCTCAAGCCGGAACAGGCGATCACAGGCGTCCGCTACGACGTCGGCATTGTCAAGGAGGGCAGTAAGTTCAATACCTCCACGCTGGTGGCCAAGCCGCTCACCAAGGCCGAGATCAAGGCGAAAAAGGCCGAAAAGATCGCGAAGGCCAAGCGCGCCAAGGCGGAGAAGGAAGCCAAGGCGGCCCAGAACGGCCCGGCCCCCACCGAACACGAGCTGAACCAGCGTACGGCCGCGCGGCGTGAGCATCTGCTTGGGCTGCGGGCAACGATCATGGCCCATGCGGATGTCCGGAAGGATGCCCGGATCCTGGCACAAAAAGCCAAGGCCGCGGCTGACGGCGGCGCACAGGACGCCCGCCGCAGGCTCGCCGAACTGTCCGGGACGGCAGCTGCGCGGGCGGCCAGGGAACGCTGGGTTCCGGTCGGCGCCTTCGTCATGTCCGCGACGATGCTGGTGATCTTCCTGCGAAAATTGATCCGGAAGCAGTGACATCCCGCTGCCGGACGTGAAAATTCACGGACGTGAAAGTGCACGGGATGTGAAGGTGCACCCGATGTGAAAGTGCACCGGACGTAGGGAGGACGGCAGTGGAATGCGGGCGAGGCGGAGGAGGGGGACGGAGTGAGGCTGATCGGTGCGGGCACCCGGCGGGGCGAAACCCTGACGGATCATGAGGTGATCCTCACCGTCCCCAATGTGCTCACGGTGCTGCGTTTTCTCGGTGTGCCGCTTTTCATGTGGCTGGTCCTCGCCGAACAGCAGTACGGCTTCGGCGTGTTGGTGCTGGCCATCATGGGCGGCACCGATTGGGTGGATGGCTATGTGGCACGCCGTTTTGATCAGATGTCCCGGCTGGGCAGAGTGCTTGATCCCATCGCCGACCGGCTGGCGCTGACCGCCGTGGCAATCACCCTGGTGATCGCCGGCCTCGCCCCTTGGTGGCTGCTGGCCGCACTGGTGGTTCCGGACGCCGTCCTGCTGACCATGTGCATCGTGTTCTTCCGCTGGCATCCGGATCTGCCGGTCAGCATCCTGGGAAAAGTCCGGATCGCCGCGCTCCTGCTGGGCACTCCGCTGCTCCTGCTGGCGAAGGCAGTGGGCTCGGAGCCGAATGCGCTCCAGATTCTCGCCTGGATCTTCCTGACGATGGGAATAGTGGGTCACCTGATCGCGGCCAACAGCTACTTTTGGGCTATTTTGCGCAAACACCGCCAGCTCCGCAGCGCGGGACGGATACCCGATGGTCCGCTGCCGAACGAACCACTGTCCCCTGGCCCCCGGGCCGGAGACGGTGCCCCGTGATGTGGCTCGCTGTGACCTGCGCCGTAGCCGGCGCGTTTTTTCTGGCCTTCGGCGCCCAGCGCCAGGGCAGTGCAGTTCAGGCCAACACCGGCGGTCTGGCTCTGGGCGGGAACGGATTTCTTCGACTGCTGCGCAATCCGCGCTGGGTGCTGGGACTGCTGCTGTTGACCGCCGGCATGGCTCTTAACGTGGTGGCTCTGACCCTGGGAACCCTGACCGTGATTCAGCCGATCGGGGCGATTGCCCTTGTCATCACAACGATCGTCAATGCCAAGGATCAGAACATCAGGCTCAACCGTGCCACCGTCGTAACGATCTCGTTATGCGTCACGGGAAGTGCACTGTTCGTGCTGCTCGCCGTCAATGTGGTGCGCGAAAACACGCATGTCACGGTGGCGGAGGAGCTGACGGTCGTCCTGCTGCTGGCCGTCGTCGTCGGGCTTCTGGGCACCTGCATGGTGCTCTTCAAGCACCGGCTGAAGGCATTTTTCTACATCCTCGGGGCGGGGGCCCTGTTCGGTTTCGTCGCGGTGCTGACCAGGATCATTTCAAAGCAGCTCTTCGATCCGAACGGTCTTTTTCTGCTGAACGTGCAGTGGTATTCCATTATTGCCATTGCCGCCGCCGGCGGGCTGGGCTCCTGGTTCGTGCAAAGCGCCTATGCCAGCGGACCGCCTGATCTGGTGATTGCCGGACTGACGGTGATCGACCCCATTGTGGGTATCGCGATTGGCATCGCATTGCTTGCTATCGTGGGAGTCGTGGCGCTGTCCCGGCACCACCCCGATGTGGTCAAACAAAGAGACGCATCCCGAAAGGATCATAAAAAGGGGTCGGGGAAAACCGCGAAGCGGTAGTCCGATGCGGGGGGAGTCCAGTCATCAGCGTCACAACACGTCGGCCGGGAATCCCGGCGCGTGCGGACCCGGTGGGAGCCGGCCGCGTGAGAAGCCACCAGGAGTAATTTCAGTGACATCCGCACAGAGCACCGAACCGCAAGACCGGGCCGCGGTCCAGCCCGCACCCCAGACCCACACGGAACCGGAGGTTCAGACGAAGCCCCTGACCATCCTCATTGCGGCGGACACCTACGCTCCACAGGTCAACGGCGCCGCAATGTTCAGCTATCGGCTGGCCAAGGGGATGACCGCACGCGGCCACGACGTCCACGTCCTGGCGTGCCGCGCGGACAAGGGGAAAAGCTTCACCGAATTCCGCGAAGAGGGGTCTGTGCACCGGCTCCGTGCCCATTCGGTGCCGACGCACGAGTATTTCCGCGTCTGCCTGCCCTGGGAAATCAAAAAAGACATCAGCCTGCTTTTTGACCGGATAAAACCGGATGTGGTGCACGTCCAGAGCCACTATATGATCGGCGAGCAGGTCGTTTATGAGGCCGAGCGCCGCGGTATCCGGATAATTGCCACGAATCACTTCATGCCGGAAAATCTGAATCCGTTCCTGCCGTTCCCGCAGTGGCTCAAGAACATCATCGGACGGGTCTCGTGGAAGGACATGGGTAAGGTCATGGGCCGGGCGGACGTGATCACCACTCCCACGCCATTGGCAGCGGAGGCAATGCACCGGCACGCGTTCCTGCCTCAGGTGCTCCCGCTCTCGAACGGAATCGATTCTGCTGCCTATGAGCTCCAGCCAGATGAGGAATTTGAACCGCACAAATATCCCACCGTGCTTTTCGCCGGACGTCTGGCTGAAGAAAAGCATGTGGATGTGCTGATCGATGCGGTCGCCAAGACGCCGGCAGCACTCAACGTCCACCTGGAAATTGTCGGCGGGGGCGAGGTCAAGGCCGCGCTCAAGGCTCAGGCGGAACGCCTGGGGCTGAGGGACCGGGTCAAATTTTTCGGCCTGGCCAGCGATGAGGATCTGCGCAAGGCATACATTCAGGCGGACCTTTTCTGCATGCCAGGCACCGCCGAGCTGCAGTCGCTGGTCACCCTCGAGGCCATGAGCGCATCCACCCCCGTGGTTTTGGCCAATGCCATGGCCCTGCCGCATCTGGTGGAGGAGGGCAGCAACGGATACCTGTTCACGCCCGGCGACAGCAGCGACCTGGCACGGAAAATCACCACGATTCTGCAGTTTCCGGCAGACGAGCGTGCGGCCATGGGGGTGTCCAGCCACGAGATGGTGGAAAAGCATGGACTTGCCAAGACACTTGATACCTTCGAGGCCCTGTACCACGGCGGCCGGTACGAAGACTATGCGGTCCAGCATCCAGCATCCAGCATCCAGCATCCAGGGTCTAGGATCGGATTTCCTGGTTCCGGATCCTAGGGCCAAAGGAAAAGGTTCCGGCTTGATCCTGTATGCCCTGCGGCCGGCGGCCGATTGGCCGCTGCAGCCGGACGGTCTCTTACGCGCTGCCGCCGGACGGCCGTTCCCGCTGTGTATGTCCGGTGGGGCACGCTAATGTTCGGAAGGCGGCTGTCGACCTATTATGATGGCTAAGTCGGCCATTTAGAACTGGGCGCATGGGGCTATAGCTCAGCTGGTTAGAGCGCGGGACTCATAATCCTTAGGTCCTCGGTTCAAGTCCGAGTAGCCCTACCAGATAGAGGAAGGCCCGGTCCCATCAGGGGCCGGGCCTTCCGCCATCTGTACCGCGGCCGCTTTGCGGGCTCTATAGCGCGGGCGGGGACGTGGGGCGGCCAGGATATGGCTGGTCCGGACCCTGGCCATAGAACGCCGCATCGACAGCCGCCTCCGGAGGCGGGCTTCCGCCGGCCAGCCGCACCAACTCGGCGGTGTTCTGCGCCGTTTTGATGCTGGCCAGCAGGGATTCCAGCCCGATACGGACGAAGACGAGGTATAACAGTCCCACCAACGGTCCGAGAATTAGCAGGACGAACACGCCGAAGAGTCCGTTCTCGTTGAACGCGATGACGACAAAGATCACGTAGCCCAGTCCGATTCCGACCATCGCAAGAATATAGACAATCTTCGCCACGGTCGGCGCGATGTACCTGTTGAAGCTCAGGTCAAAAAGACTCTTCATTATTTTCCCCATTTCTGATAGGTGCGGCGAGGACCAGTGAAACCGTTGAATCGATCGTCCAGCGCCACTGAACGGGTACTGCCATCCGGCAATACTTTCCACAGCATACGGTGCAGCGGCGTAGCGTCAGAATGTGAACTTTCCTAGGTTACGGCCCGGATGGCGTGTAGGTCCGCGGCTCTAAACCGGCTGCCGGGGCCGCCAGAGCACAGCGGCGGATAGACGGATTTCCATCGCTGTCTGGAATCGCGCTTGGAGCCTTTGCCGTCGGAGGGCAACTGCGGTATGTTACTGATGAGTAACAAATCCGGATCCGTTTCCGGACAGCACTATAGATCAGCACGCATCTCAGATCAGCACGCATCTCAGATCAGCACGGATCACGAGCGAAGGAACGCCGATGCCCAAGGCCATTGACCTCAATAATCTTCCCTACGCCGATGGCGATTTCTATTCTTTTGAGCACCTTCTCAGCGGTGCGGAGCGTGCACGCCTGCTGGAGATCCGGGACTTTCTGACCAAGGAAGTCCGGCCGATTGCTGTAGATTGCTGGAACCGCGCGGAATTCCCGATGGACATCATCCCGAAGCTGGCGGAGCTGGACGTAGTCAGCCCGGTTCGGCGGCAGGGATATTCCAATGTGTTCGCCGGTATGGTGCATGCAGAATTCACTCGCGCGGACGCCTCGATCGCTACGTTCATCGGGGTCCATGACGGATTGTTCACCGGCTCCATTGAGGAGCTGGCGTCCGAAGAGCAGAAGGCAGCCTGGTTGCCGGAAATATACTCGTTGAAGAAAATCGGTGCGTTCGGACTGACCGAACCGCTGGGTGGCTCGGACGTTGCCGGCGGAACGCGGACCACCGCACAGCGTGAAGGAGACAAGTGGATCCTGAACGGGGCCAAGCGGTGGATCGGCAATGCCACTTTCTCCGACTGGGTACTCATCTTCGCCCGGGACGTGGCCGACAACCAGGTCAAGGGTTTCCTGGTGGACACGAAAACCGAGGGCTATGCCGCGACGAAGATCGAAAACAAGATCTCGCTGCGCACCGTGCAGAATGCCGACATCACCTTGACCGACGTCGTGGTTCCGGATGAGTTCAAGCTGGCCGGGGCCAACAGCTTCCGCGACACCAACAAGGTACTGAAGGTGACCCGGCTTGGCGTGGCTTGGCAAGCCGTGGGGCAGCAGCTCGCTGCCTTTGATGTGGCGCGCCGATATGCCGTGGAGCGTCAGCAGTTCGGGCGGCCGCTGGCGTCCTTCCAGTTGATCCAGGACCAATTGGTGCAGATTCTGGGCAATGCCGTCAGTTCGATGGGCATGATGATCAGGCTGGCCCAGCTGGAGGATGCAGGGGTTGCGAAGGACGAGCAGTCCACTTTGGCCAAGGCCTTCACCACGGCGCGGATGCGCGAGAGCGTGGCCCTGGGGCGCAGCATTCTCGGCGGCAATGGCATAGTCACCGATTATGAGATGGCCAAGATATTTGCCGATGCCGAGGCGATTTACTCCTACGAGGGAACCCACGAGATCAATACCCTGGTGACCGGCCGTGCGATCACGGGAATCTCCGCGATCGTTTAGACGTCCCTCTCTTCATCTGAGGTGCCCGCGATGTGGCACAAAGGCTATTTCGTCCCCATCCCGGGCACCTCAGATTTTTGGCGGATCTATGGTGGATTCAACGGGAGCAGGACTGATGGCCTGCGGTCCGTGACGAACCGCAATGGGTCGATATAGTCGGCGCCGCGGCGCACGCCCCAGTGCAGGCAGTCCGCCGGGGCACAGTGTCCGCTGGCCGCAACGACGCCTATCGCCTCGCCGGGTGCCACGATCGTGCCGGGAGTCAGCGAGGTCTGCACCGGTTCGAAGCTGCTGCGGAGTCCGTCCGGGTGGGTAATCGTCAGGACCGGTCGGTCCACCACCCAGCCGGCGAAAGTGACGGCGCCGGCTGCCGGCGCCAGGACGTCGGAGCCCGGTGAGGCTGCAAGATCGACGCCGCGGTGCCCGGAAAGCCAGGGCTGTGCCGGCGGGTCGAAGCTGCGGATGACGGCTGGGCGCGGTATCAGCGGCCACCGCCAGCTGGTCCTCGCGGTTACAGCTCCCGCCGGACCTAGTATGGCGTGGACCTGGAATGCGCCGGGGGCGCCGGGGGCTGGGAATGCGCCGGGGGTGGGGTCGACTTGGAATGCGCCGGGGGCGCCGGAGGCTTGGAATGCGCCGGGGGTGGGGTGGTGTTGAAATACCGTGGGGACAGGTGGCTGGAATCCCTTGTTTGAAGGAAACCTATACTTCTCGGACGGCCCGTAAGCGCCGGCTTCCGTTGGGGGAGCGAGTGCGGCTGTTCTAAATGCTGCGGACGCCGCGGACGCTTCGGACGCTGATGCGACAGGCGCTGACGAGACGGACGCTTGGGACGGTGCGGGTCGGGCCACAGCTGGGGTTAGCCACGGGGGGATGGCCTGGCCGACGCTGCAGCCACTTGCCGAGATGAGAAAGGCCAGCTGCAGCGACAGGGTGCCCAGCGTCAGCATGCGCAGTCCGGCAGATCGCCGTCGTCGTTGTTCCATGCGTTCAGCCTGACGACGCGACGGGTGCCGGACCAGTCCTCGGCGGCGTGAAGTGGATGATGGTGCGGGATCTTCGCGCTGTGCAGGAGTAGTGCACCGGGTTCCGGCCGGGGCAGCGCCCCGGCTGTAGTACGATAAAAGAAGCAGTTTGCTGTGTGCAGACTGACTACGCGTGCCCAAACCGTTATGCCCCGTTAGCGTCCGATTATGGTCCCTGACATTTGGAAACAGACGGATTGCGCCTCTTTCGGTCCGAGGATGAGTGAAGACGATTCCCCGGGTAAGAGGTCCTCTGGGTGCCAGGAGCAAGCCTTGGCGGAAATGTCTGCCGGGGTACAAGGCTAATAACCGTCATATTATAGAAGGAGCGCCGGCATGCCCGTCGTAACCATGCGCCAGCTGCTTGACAGCGGCGTCCACTTTGGACACCAGACCCGCCGTTGGAACCCGAAGATGAAGCGTTTCATCTTCACGGAGCGCAACGGCATTTACATCATCGATCTGCAGCAGTCGCTGTCCTACATCGACCGTGCCTACGAGTTCGTGAAAGCCACCGTGGCTCACGGCGGTACCGTCCTGTTTGTCGGTACTAAGAAGCAGGCGCAGGAAGCGATTGCCGACCAGGCTACGCGCGTTGGCCAGCCGTACGTGAACCAGCGCTGGTTGGGCGGTATGCTCACCAACTTCCAGACGGTCGCGAAGCGGATCCAGCGCATGAAGGAACTCGAAGAGATTGACTTCGACGACGTCGCTTCCTCTGGCCACACCAAGAAGGAACTGCTGCTGCTGCGCCGCGAGCTGACCAAGCTGCAGACCAACCTTGGCGGTATCCGCAACCTGACGAAGGCTCCGTCCGTCGTCTGGATTGTTGACACAAAGAAGGAACACCTCGCCATTGACGAGGCCAAGAAGCTGAAGATCCCGGTTGTCGCCATCCTGGACACCAACTGCGATCCGGACGAGGTCGACTTCCCGATTCCGGGTAACGACGACGCGATCCGCTCCGTCAATCTGTTGACCCGCGTGGTTGCCGATGCTATTGCTGAAGGCCTGATGGCCCGGAACAACAAGGCATCGGGCAATACTGAGGCACCCGTGGAGCCGATGGCCGAGTGGGAGCGCGAGCTGCTGGTTGGTGCCGAGGCCGCAGAGGGCGAAGCCAGGGCAATCTCCGCCGAAGAGGCCGCTGAGGTCATCACCGGCACCGAGGCCGAGAAGGCTGCCGAGACGCTGATCGCGGATTCACCCGCCAAGGAAGCCGCTGAAGTCCTCTCCGAAGAGAAGACCGAAGACAAGTAACTTCTTTAGCGCTGCCGGGATGCCTTCTGGTATTCCGGCAGTGCTATGCCCGCTCTGTGCGGGCCCCCTTTGCAATTGGCAAAAGACCGATAAGAAACAGGAGTTCACTATGGCGAATTACACCGCCGCTGATATCAAGGCTCTGCGCGAGCGCACCGGCGCTGGCATGATGGACGTCAAGAAGGCCCTCGACGAGGCCAACGGCGACGCGGATAAGGCCATGGAGCTGATCCGCATCAAGGGCCTCAAGGGTGCCACCAAGCGCGAGGGCCGTTCCACCGCCGAGGGCCTTGTGGCCGCAGCGGTCAACGATGGCGTCGGCGTCATGGTTGAGATCAACTGTGAAACAGACTTCGTGGCCAAGGCCGGACCCTTCATCGAGTTCTCCAAGACGGTCCTTGCCGCCGCCGTTGACTCCGGTGCCTCCGACATTGACGCCCTGCTGGCCCACAAGGTCGAGGGCAAACCGCTCTCCGAGCTGGTCATCGAGGCCGGCGCGCTGTTGGGTGAAAAGGTTGCTGTCCGACGCATTACCCGTGTTGAGGGCAAGACGGTTGATGCGTACCTGCACAAAACCTCCAAGGACCTCCCGGCCCAGGTCGGCGTGCTGTTCGCTGTTGACGGAGATGGGGATTCCGCCAAGGAAGCCGCTCACGACATTGCCGTGCACATCGCGGCCTACGCGCCCACCTACCTGACCCGCGATGAAGTTCCGGCGGATCTGGTCGAGAGCGAGCGCCGGATTGCGGACGAGACCGCCCGCGCCGAGGGCAAGCCCGAAGCGGCCATGAGCAAGATCGTTGAGGGACGCCTCACCGGCTTCTTCAAGGAGAGCGTTCTGGTCGATCAGTCGTTCGCCAAGGACGCCAAGAAGAGCGTCGCGCAGGTCCTCGATGAAGCAGGAACCAAGGCTACGGCCTTCGCCCGCTTCCGTGTGGGTGCGTAACGCGGCAGGACAACGGGTAACCGGTAGTGCTTAAGGGGGCGGTCACTGAGGTGGCCGCCCCCTTGGCATGCCACCCACTATCATCAGTTAAACGGCAACAGCGCCAACGGAAGGCGATATGAGCATCGACAATCTAATCAGTGCGGATGGCACAGCGACGGTACCGGCAGGTCGTCTGCAGACCTGCGAGGAGCATGGGCAGCCGCGCCGCCGGGTGCTGCTTAAGCTCTCCGGCGAGGTTTTCGGCGGCGGGAAGCTCGGGGTGGATCCGGATACCGTCCGCGGCATCGCCGAGCAGATTGCCAGCACCAACGGCACAGTTGAGGTTGCCATTGTCGTCGGCGGCGGTAACTTTTTCCGCGGCGCCGAACTGGCGCAAAGCGGGATGGATCGTTCCCGTGCGGACTACATGGGCATGCTCGGCACCGTGATGAACTGCCTGGCACTGCAGGATTTCCTGGAGCAGGCGGGCGTTGAAACACGGGTGCAGAGCGCCATCAGCATGGGGCAGGTGGCGGAAGCATATATTCCGCGCCGCGCCATCAGGCACCTGGAGAAAGGACGCGTGGTGATCTTTGGTGCAGGCGCCGGACTACCGTACTTTTCCACGGACACGGTCGCGGCCCAGCGGGCGCTGGAAGTCCATGCCGACATCGTGCTGATGGCTAAAAACGGAGTCGACGGCGTTTACACGGCTGACCCGAAGAAGGACCCGACGGCGCACAAACTGGACAAACTCACCTATGACGAGGCCATGCAGCGCGATATCCGCGTGATGGACCAGACCGCTCTCAGCCTGTGCAAGGACAACAACGTGACCATGCTCGTATTCGGCATGGAGGGTGAAGGCAATGTTGCCAGGGCAATTTTGGGCGAAGAACTGGGAACCTTGGTCACGCCCTGAGTAGGCCTCGCGCGTGGCACCCGGCCGGTGTGCCTCCACGCTAGGATGAAGTCAGGACATCAGCGGGCGGGACAGCGGCGGCCGGGAAACCGGAGACCGTGTCCTCCGCGTATTAGGGGCACCAATTTCTGAGGGAGAGATCGTGATCGAGGAAACCTTGCTAGAGGCCGAAGAAAAGATGGACAAGGCTGTTGAGGTCGCGAAAGAGGACTTCGCCTCGATCCGTACCGGACGCGCCAACCCCGGTCTGTTTGCCAAGGTCATGGTGGAGTATTACGGCTCGCCGACGCCGCTGCAGCAGCTGGCGTCGTTCGCCGTGCCGGAGGCCCGGACGCTGCTGATCACGCCCTTCGACAAGACCTCGCTGAGCGACATTGAGCGTGCCCTCAGCAATTCCGAGGTCGGCGCGAACCCGTCCAATGACGGCACCGTGATCCGCATTGTCATGCCGGAGCTGACCCAGGAACGCCGGCGGGAATATGTCAAGATCGTCCGCGGCAAGGGCGAGGACGCCAAGGTGTCGATCCGCAACATCCGCCGCAAGGCCAAGGAAGGGCTGGACCGGATCGTCAAAGACGGCGGCGCCGGCGAGGATGAGGGCTCGCGGGCTGAAAAAGAGCTGGACGGGCTGACCAAGGCGCACACGGACAACATCGACGAGCTGCTCAAGCGCAAAGAAACGGAACTCCTCGAGGTCTAATGAGCGATTTACCGCCCCCGGCGGCCGGCTCTGGGCCGGCCGGATCATCGAGACCGGGGGCTGTCAGCCCGGAATCGAGTCCTCCCTCCCGCCGTTCACTGCGCGACGCCGAGCGGGCGCGGGGTAAACAGTCGTCCCACAAACCGCCAGCCGCGGTGCCGCCGGTGCCGGCTGCGCCGCAGCTGATCCAGCCACTGCCGCCGGAGGCATCGGCGCGACGGGCGCCGAGGGCCGTGGCTTCGGCTCCTGTTTCGGCTGCACCTCCTGCTCCGGCTCCTGCCGAGGCTCCGGAAGACGCAGCCGTAGTCGTCGTGCGCGCTTCGGAGCAGACCGGGAGGCCCCCCGGGCGCACTCCCTCGGCGGGTAGGGACCTGCCGGCTGCCATCAGCGTGGGCTTGACGATGCTCGTCGTCGTGCTCGTCGGTTTGCTGATTTATCCGCTCGCGTTTGTTGTCATTGTGACGCTCTTTGCCGGCTTCGGCATCTGGGAGTTCAGCCGGGCACTGCTGCAGCGCGGCATTGCCGTGCCTGTGGTGCCGGTGATGGTCGGGACCGTCGCCATGCCGGCGTCGGCCTATTTCTCCGGCGCGGAAGGCCTGCTTTTCGCCTTGCTGGCCAGCGCCCTGGCCGTCCTTTTCTGGCGTTGTCTTGATCCGGCGGCGGGCGCGATCCAGAGTATATTCGCCGGTGTCTTCGCATTGACCTGGATTCCTTTCTTCCTCAGTTTCGTGTTTTTGCTGTTGCGGGGCGACGGCGGCCCGACGATGGGAACCACCTGGGATTTGTCGGAGCCCAGGACCGGTGCGATTGAGGTCGCCATCATGCTCATGCTGGTCGTTGCCAACGACACCTTCGGCTATCTGGTGGGGGTGTTCTTCGGCAAGCATCCGATGGCGCCGAAAATCAGTCCGAAGAAATCCTGGGAAGGTTTTGCCGGCTCCGTGGGCGGGGCCATCCTGATCGCCGTCCCGGCCACGGTTTTCCTGCTGAACGAACCCTGGTGGGTCGGGCTCGTCCTGGCGGTAGGCATGGTGGCCGCCGCGACGGCCGGTGACCTCGCCGAATCCATGGTCAAACGCGAGCTTGGTGTCAAGGACATGAGCAGCATACTGCCCGGGCACGGGGGAGTCATGGACCGGCTGGACTCGATCCTGTTCGCGGCTCCGATGGCATTCATCCTCTTCACCGTGCTCGGCCGGTTCGCCGCGTAGGGTTGCCCGGAACTGTGTCCTGGCCGCCGCACGCGCCGTTCCCGGATACAATATTGTGCAGCATGCCGCTCCAGCGGACCGACCGGAAACCGCCGGTGAAGACACCAACTCCAGCAAG
>CAJDTL010000033.1_pt1 | contig 50729 bp, 50 predicted proteins | sample 7389871 | NCBI WGS metagenome assembly CAJDTL01 (sample SAMEA7055650, study PRJEB34461) | soil metagenome | biome: terrestrial ecosystem; feature: Peninsula; material: soil | place: Antarctica | collected 2016 | reverse complement strand
CCCTCGTGCCGGTAGTCCTCCCAGCCTGCCTGCGCCGCGGTGGGGCCGACCTCGCCCCAGCTCAGGGACACCGGGGAACCGGCGGCGTGGGCCTGATCAATGATCAACGCAGCAGGCGGGTCGTAGGCGATCCGGACGACCTCGCAGAGTTCCTGCGCGGACATCGGACGGACGATACCGGCGCCGGTGGACTGCAACCGTGCCGACAGCCCGGGGATCCGGGAGGCGAGGTCACGGGCCACATCTTCGGGTGCGCGCTTCTTCGATCCCGCCCGGAGGGAGGCGTTGAACGTCAGAAACACCCAGGCACGGACCGTGGCCGACCCTTCCGGGTAGGTGTCCACGACCTCCCGCAGAATTGCCTGCGCAAAGGCCGGCGCGTTCGGGTCGATGTTCATCTCAACTTCGTTGCGGAGCCGGTACCCGGAATCCGGTGCGGTCTCCACCGTCACGGCCGCGGCGTCCAGGCCTGCCTCATCGGCGAGCCCGGCGAGCCAGCCGCCCCAGTTCGCCACCCACGCATCAACCTGTTCAGGGTCTACCAGGGAGGCACCGTCGGGTTCGGTGGAGAAGATCACGGTGTAGTGGCTGGTGGTGGGTGCGTGCAGCAGCGCGAAAGGGCGCTTGTAGGAGTCGGTGAACTCGTACAGGGTCGACTTCGCCGCAAGCCCCGGCAGCTGGTAGATGCCCCACTGCGTCACACCCAGGGGGCCGGAACGATAGAGATTCGTTCCGGAGGACTTGGACAGCCGGAAGCTCATACCGGCCCATCCCGGGTCAAGCAGCGCCCACTGCACCGAATCCTGTACGTTGTGTGAACGTCATTTGGGATGCTCAACGTACGTAGATGAGTCTTCTTGTACGTAGGTTCTGCCGGATGTACGCTTGATTTATGCCTGCCTCCGTTCCACTGAGCGTTTCCGATGCACGCGGCCAGCTTGCTGCGATCATCAACCGTGCTCAAACTGATCACGAGCCGGTCTTTCTGTCTCGTCGTGGTCGCCGGGTGGCGGCCATTGTCGACGCCGACGATCTGGAACGTCTGATCGAACTCGCAGAGGATATGGCCGATATTCGCGCGGCCGAGGAATCGCGCGAAGAGATGCGCCAAACGGTAAGCGAACCGATTCCGTGGGAGGAAGTTAAGGCGGACCTCGGCCTCGTATGACTTAATCGGTCACGATTGCCCCAGCTGCCGAACGTCAATTGCGCAAGTTTGCCCCTCAGGTCCGTCGCAGGATGCAAGCCGCAATCGACCTCTTGGCCCGCGACCCGCGTCCCCCCAAGGCGATTCAATTTGTCGGAGGATCCGGCGAGTGGAGAGTACGAACCGGCGACTACCGGATCATTTACGAGATCCACGACGGTCGGTTGATTGTGCTCGTCCTCAAGGTGGCTCATCGCCGGGACGTTTACGACTCCCGCTGACGCAGTTGGTGTCAGCGGCCAAAATCGGGTCTGCGCTTGGCGGCGAAGGCGGCAAAACCTTCGGCGTAATCGGCCGTCTTGGACAGCCCCGCCTGCGCGGTGTTTTCCAGCCCGACGGCGGACCACAGTCCCAGCCGCTCGTCGCGGATGGCGGCCACCAGATCCTTGCTGGCGGCAAACGCCTGGGTTGGGCCGGCCGCGACCTTGGCGGCGGTGGCACGGGTAAACGCAAGCAATTCGGCAGCGGGAAGGGAACGGCTGAAAAGGCCCGATGTGACGGCGTCGGCACCGCTCATGAGCTCCGCCGTGTAGATCAAATCCAGCGTTCGGTGTGCCCCCAGGCGTTCGGTGAAGAGCCAGTGCCCGCCGGAATCCAGCGTTGCGCCGAGATTTGCGAACGGGGAACCGACCTTGGCGGTGTCCGCGATGTAGACGACGTCGGTGGCAATCAGCAGACCCAAGCCCACGCCCAGGCAGGCACCCTGGGCCGCCGCGAAGGTGGGTGCCGGGAACGCGCTCATTTTCTTCAACAGCGGAGTCAGCAGGTCGCCGAGGTAGCCCATGGCGTCGTCGTTGTCGGGCGTGACGTTTGAGATGTCCCGGCCGGCGCAGAACGCGCGGCCCTCGCCGCGGAGCAGTAGCGCGCGGACGGTACCGTCCTCGGCGGCGGAGGCGGCGTCGTCGTACGCCTGACTCAGCTCCGCCAGCGCAGCCTCGTCCAGCGCATTGAGCTTAGCCGGGGCATTGAGGACGATTTCGGCGACGTTATCGGCGATGGTCAGGTCAATCATGGGCGTTCCTTTTTAGACGTCGTAGTCAACCGTGACTGCGTCACTAGTGGGACGGGCCTGGCAGGTGAGGACGTAGCCCTTTGCCACTTCGTCCGGTTCGAGTGCGTAGTTCTCCGCCATCTCCACGGTGCCGCTGACCAGTTTGGCGCGGCAGGTGCCGCAGACGCCGCCGGCACAGGCGAAGGGGACATCCGAACGCACCCGCAGGGCCGCGTTCAGAATGGACTCACGGGCGTGCGTGGGGCTGGCCACTTCGCCCTCCAGCCCGTCCAGCTTGAAGGTGATCTGGTAGGTTTTCACCGATTCGTCGACGACGATGGGGCGGCCGGCCTGTCCTTCGGGGCGGTCCGGGCGGCCGGTGGTGAAGAGTTCGAACCGCACCCGCTCCGACGGAACGCCGCGTTCGGTCAGGGTGTCGCGGCACAGCTGTACGAGCTCAAACGGCCCGCACAGGAACCACTCGTCGATTTCCTCGGTGTGAATGGCCGCCCTGAGCAGCTGATCGAGCTTTTCGGCGTCGATCCGACCGGTCAGCAGCGGAGCTATCCGCTGCTCCCGGGACAGCACATGGTGCACGGCCAGCCTGGCCGGGTACTTGTCCTTAAGGTCCGCCAGTTCCTCCAGGAACATCACGTCGATGGCGGCTTTGTTGGCGTAGACCAGGTCAAACCGCGTCTGCGGATCGGCCGCCAGCAGGGTCCGGGCAATGGCGATCACGGGGGTGATGCCGGATCCGGCCGCGATCGCCACATAGCTGCCTGACGCCCCGGCCAGCTGTTCCGGATGGTTCATGCTGTTCATCACGTTGCGCGGTTTGCCGTGTTTGGAAATGAACGCACCCGTCGGGCTCATGACGTCCAGCACGGCGCCCGGCTTCAGCTCGGCGTTGGCCCAGGTGGAAAACATCCCGCCCAGATCCCGCTTGATCGCCACCCGGATCTCGGAGCTGCCGCCAGGGAAATGGACCGGCACGGCGCAGATGGAATAGCTGCGGCGGATTTCCTGCGCCACGCCGGACTCGTCCGCCATCGTGGTCCGCAATGCCACGTATTGCCCCGGCAGGTAGTCGAACTGTCCGGACAGCTCGGGCGGGACGGCGAATGTCACCTCGATGGCGTCCTCCGTCAGCCGGCGCACCTGCGACACGGTGAGCGGGTGGAACGAGGCCCTGCGCTTGGCGGGGGTGTCCAGCGGGGCGGATTCGTCCGGCGCGGCAGGAAGCACGCCGGACGGTGCGGTCGGTGAAACGGTCATCACAGCACCTTGAAATAGTCGAAGGGTTCCTTGCAGTCCTGGCAGACGTAAAGCGCCTTACAGGCGGTGGATCCGAACCGTGTGAGTTCCTTGGTGTTCAGCGAAGAACACTGCGGGCATTTGACCCGCAGGGTCAGCCGGACCGGGCCGCCCGCGTCGTGGCCTAGGCCCCCGGCCGTGGAATGTCCGGACGGTGCGGCGATGCCGTATTCCTGCAGCTTGGCCTTGCCGGCCTCGCTCATCCAGTCCGTGGTCCAGGCCGGCGAGAGCACCAGGTTCACGTGCACGCTCGGGTAACCGGCATGCCGGAACGCTGTCGTCACATCGTCGCGGATCGCGTCCATCGCCGGGCAGCCCGAGTAGGTCGGCGTAATGGTGACCTCGACCGCCGGCACAGGACCGCCGTCGTCGTACAAGCGCACGCCTCGAAGGATCCCCAAGTCCGCAATGCTCAGGACCGGAATCTCGGGATCGCAGACTTCGGCCGCAGTGTTCCAGGCCCTCAGTTCGGCGGTGCGGGTGCTGATCGTTCCCGGCTCCGCCTCGTCCGTGTATTGGTCCACCACCATCACCAGCCCGCCCCCGGATGCTCGCGCGCCAGTACCTGCATCTCGGCCAGAATGAAGCCAAGGTGCTCGGAGTGGTGCCCCTGCCGGCCGCCGCCGAGCGCCGCCGGTACCTGCGGAACCACGATCTCGGCCTCCGTCAGGACCTGACCGGTCAACCGGTCAAAATCCGCGCGCAGCGCAGACGGGACGACGGCGGCGTCCCCGAGACGGGCGGTCAGCGCATCATCCTCAAAGAGCTCGCCGGCATAGGGCCAGAGGAGCCGGAAACCGGCCAGCAGGCGACGGCGGGATTCCTCGGTGCCCAACGCCAGCCGCAGCACCCACTGGGCGCTGTGATCGCGGTGGTAGTCCACCTCTTTGACGGCCTTGGCGGCGATGGCTGCCAGCGTGGCGTCGGTTGAGGCGGTCAGCCGACGGTACAGCTCGTACTGGTAGTAGGACACGATGAACTGCCGCACGATGGTCACGGCGAAGTCCCCGTTGGGCTGCTCAAAAAGATGCGCCGAGCGGTACTCCGGTTCCCGGCGGAAGTAGGCCAGCTCGTCCTCGGTTTTGCCCCAGGCGGCGCCGGCGTAGGTCAGGAACGAGCGGGCGTGGCCGAGCTGATCCAGCGCGATGTTGCCCAGTGCCACATCCTCTTCCAGCTCCGGTGCACGCGAAATCCAATGTCCCAGCCGCTGCGCCAGGATCAGTGCGTCGTCGCCGAGCCGCAGGGCGTATTCGCCGACGTCCTCGCTGGGCCTGGCCGTCCCGCGCTGGACCGCCAGTGCGATGTCTTCCGGCCGCAGCGCATTCCCCGGCGTGATGCGCGTTGCGCTTGCTTCACTCACAGATGCTTCACACCCTCGCTTTTGACGTAATACGTGGCGTGGCGGTAATCCTTGCCCTGCGGGGATTCGAAGAAGGAGCCCTTGGAATCCGGATCGCTGGCCGCGATGGCATCAGCGGGCACCACCCAAATGGAGACGCCTTCATTCCGGCGGGTGTACAGATCCCGTGCGTTACGCAGGGCCATGGCGGAGTCCGGGGCGTGCAGGGATCCGGCGTGGACGTGCGAAAGGCCGCGGCTGGAGCGGACAAATACTTCCCACAGCGGCCAGCCGGTAGATTCGTTCACGCTGCAACCTCCTTCTCTGCCATCTTGGCGGCGTACGCCGAAGCCGCATCACGAACCCATGCGCCGTCCTCGTGCGCCTGGCGTCGTCGTTCCAATCGCTGTGCATTGCAGGGTCCCCGGCCGGCCAGGACATTTTTGAACTCGACCCAGTCCAGCGGACCGTATTCCCACTTCTTCGTTTCGTCGTTGAAACGGATCTCGGAATCCGGCAGGGTCAACCCGAGCACCTTGACCTGCTCGGCCATCATTCCAACGAAACGCGAGCGCAGTTCATCATTGCTGAAGCGCTTGATGTTCCAGGCCATGGACTGCTTGGAGTTGGGTGAATCGTCGTCCGGCGGCCCGAACATCATCAGTGACGGGGCGTACCAGCGGTTGACCGCGTCCTGCGCCATCTGCTTCTGCGCGGGCGTCCCGTTGGAGAGTTCCAGGAGAATCTCAAAGCCCTGCCGCTGGTGGAATGATTCTTCCTTGCAGACCCGGACCATGGCGCGGCCGTAGGGACCGAATGACGCACGGCAGAGCGGCACCTGGTTGCAGATCGCGGCGCCGTCGACCATCCAGCCGATGGCACCCATGTCCGCCCAGGTCACCGTGGGGTAATTGAAGATGCTGGAATAGCGCGCCTTGCCGGCCACCAGCTGGCTCATCATCTCGTCGCGGGAGGTGCCGAGCGTTTCCGCGGCCGAATATAGGTACAACCCGTGGCCGGCTTCGTCCTGGACCTTCGCCATCAGGATGGCTTTGCGCTTGAGGCTCGGTGCGCGGCTGATCCAGTTCGCCTCCGGCTGCATGCCGACGATCTCGGAGTGCGCGTGCTGGGATATCTGACGCACCAACGTACGACGGTAGGCATCCGGCATCCAGTCCCGCGGTTCGATCCGCGAGTCCTCCGCCATCACACGGTCAAAATATGCCTGCCCGGCCTCGGCGGCGTCCGCCTCCTGCCGTGTCGCGGGCTGCTCCGCTGCGGCACCGCTGACTGCCTGCAGATTCTGCGCCATGTTTGCTCCTCCATTACTACCGACTGCTGCTACCGACTACCAGAACTGCCGATCAGTATTTACCGACCGTTCGTTCAGAATATAGGCGGTTGTGATGCGCGTCAAGCACTCAACCTCTCCCCGGTCCCTCGGAATCCGCTGGCTCAGACCTGCCGGGACTGCGCCGAAAGGACAGAATTGCGCCGAAACGACAGAGGGCGGCCAATCTTCCAGCCGATAAAGACAGCGGGTGGTCAACTTCAACGCGGCGGCCGGGAAATGCCGCACCCCGCTCGCTAGAGTTGCCTACATGATCAACACCACGCCGCCCGTCGCAAAAAAGGTCCCCGTCACCCGAACCCACCACGGGGACGTCTTCACCGATAGCTTCGAATGGCTCCGCGACAAGGAGAATCCCGAGGTCAAGGCCCATCTTGAAGCGGAGCAGGCCTACACTGACGCCGTCACCGCGGATCAGGAGCCGCTGCGACAGGCCATTTTCGACGAGATTAAGAGCCGCACCCAGGAAACCGATCTCTCCGTGCCCAGCCGGAAGGATGGCTGGTGGTACTACACGCGCACCGAGGAGGGCAAGGCATACGGCGTACACTGCCGCGTACAGGCCGCGGACACCGGCAACCCGGTGGAGGACTGGACGCCGCCGGTGATCGAAGCAGGCGCCCCGACGCCGGGCGAACAGGTCCTTCTGGACGGCAATGCCGAGGCGGAGGGCAAACCCTTCTTCTCACTCGGCGGCGCCGCGGTTACCCGGGACGGGAATCTGTACGCCTATGCGCAGGACAACTCCGGCGACGAGCTGTTCACGGTCCGGATCAAGGATCTTCGCCATGCCGGCCAAAACACTGCTGGCGAAAACACCGCCGGCGAAAACGGCGGGGAACTGCTCGATGACGTGATTGAGAACGTCTTTTACGGGCTGGTCTTCGCTCCCGACGGCAGCAGGCTTTTCTACATGCTGGCCGACGATTCCTGGCGCCCGTACCAGGTGAAGTCCCATGTCCTGGGCACGCCGGTCGCTGACGATGAGGTCCTCTATCAGGAGGACGACGTGGCCATGTGGACCGGCTTTGAGCTCTCCGCGGACCGCCGCGCGCTGGTGATCAGCATCGGCTGCTCCGAATACAGCGAGTCCCGGGTGCTGCATTTCGACGATCCCGGGGCCAGCCTGCAGATGGTCATCCCGCGGGAGGAAAACATCCTCTACGACGCCGAGCCCTTCCTGCTGGACGGTGCGGAAAAGATCCTGCTCACGCACAACCGGGACGCGGTGAACTCGATGATTTCGCTGCTGGATGTGGCCGAGTTGGACAAGCCGGTGGCCGAGCAGCGGTGGGCGGCGGTCGTGGAGCACGACGACGACGTCCGGGTCAACGGCGCGACGGTCACCGCCACGCACATGGTCCTGTCCATCCGTGCGGACACGATCGAGCGGGTCCAGGTTATTGAGCTCGCGGGGCTGGGCACTCCGGCGCAGGCCCCCGCGGTGGAGCCGGCGTTCGAGGAGGCGCTGTACACCACCAACATGGGTGGCTCGGACTATGACGCTCCGGTGATCCGCCTCGGTTACACCTCTTATCTGACACCTCCGCGGATCTACGACTATGCGCTGCCGCTCAACGGCTCCGGCCCCGGCAACGGCACCGGAGGCGGGCTGCTGCTCCGCAAGGAATCCCCGGTCCTGGGCGGCTACTCCTCCACCGACTATGTCGCCGAGCGGGAATGGGCGCGGGCACCTGACGGCACCCGGGTCCCGCTGTCCGTCATCCGCCGGGCGGATCTGCCCCGCAACGGCTCCAATGCGGGCGTGGTCTATGGTTACGGCTCCTACGAGATGAGCATGGATCCGGCGTTTTCGATCGCCCGGCTTTCGCTGCTGGACCGCGGGATCGTGTTCGTGGTCGCACACATCCGCGGCGGCGGCGAGATGGGACGGCACTGGTACGAGCAGGGCAAGAAGACAAACAAGAAGAACACCTTCACCGACTTCATCGCCGGCACGGACTGGCTGGCCGGCTCCGGCTGGGTCGACCCAAAGCGGATCGCGGCCATCGGCGGCTCCGCCGGCGGCCTGTTGATGGGAGCGGTAGCCAACCTGGCCCCGGAAAAGTATGCCGCCGTCGTCGCCCAGGTTCCTTTTGTGGACGCGCTGACCACCATTCTCGATCCGGAACTGCCGCTCTCGGCGCTGGAATGGGAGGAGTGGGGCAATCCGATCACGGACGCCGAGGTGTATCACTATATGAAGGACTACACCCCGTACGAGAATATCCGACCGGTGGCGTACCCGAGGATCGCCGCGGTCACCAGTTTCAACGACACGCGCGTGCTGTATGTGGAGCCGGCCAAATGGGTGCAGGCGCTGCGCGAAACGACCACAGGCAGCGAACCGATCGTGCTGAAGATCGAGATGGACGGCGGGCACGGGGGTGCGTCGGGCCGCTATGAGGGCTGGAAGACGCGCGCCTGGGATTATGCGTTTGTGGCGGACGCGCTGGGCGCCACGAAGCTGCTCGGATAGCTGCCGGCTCCCCCGCGCCCCGCTCCCCACTCCCCCGCTCCCATCGACTGAGCAATAGATGTCTCTCTGGGGCCCCATTCGGACATCTGCTGCTCAGTCGATGAGGGAACAAGAGGTGGCTGGGAGGAGCCCGAGAGTCCACCGGCTTGACAGCACCCGCCGCCAGGGTATTACCTAATGAACATTCGGTAAGTCCAGTGAGAGGAATCACATGCTCAGCAGCACCAGCATTGGCCACCCCATGCTGACCAATGATTACGCGTCACAGTGGCTGGGCGTGGAGGTCCTTAAGCTCGGTGACGGTCATGCGACGATTTCCATGACGCTGCGGCGGGAAATGATGAACGGCTTCGGTGTGACGCACGGCGGGATGATCTTCGCTTTTGCTGACTCCGCCTTCGCCTTGGCCTGCAACCCTGCGGACGGCGACGGCAGCACGATGACCGTGGCCTCCGGCGTCGACATCAATTTCCTCAAACCCAGCCACGAGGGACAGACGATCACCGCCGCAGCGGACCGGCGGAGCAGTCAGGGGCGCAGCGGAATTTACGACGTCCGGATCTTTTCGGGGGCGCCGGGGGACGGGGATGTAATCGCCGAATTCCGCGGCCGCAGCCGGACGGTTCCGAAGCGGGCCGTCCCCGACAAGACAGTGCCTGACAAAACCATGCCTGAAAAAACCGTGCCCGACCTAGTAACTACCATTTCAGCAAGTTCAAGTACCGGAGAGGCCCGTCAACGATGACCGACACAGCAATCCCCACCACCGCCCGCCACGACCCTGCTGCGCTGGATCCCGCCGAAACCATGAGTCGTGACGAGCTCGAGTCCCTGCAGCTGCGCCGGCTGCAGGAGACGGTGGCCTACGCCTACGAGCGGGTTCCGCTGTACAAGCGCAAGTTCGATGAGGTCGGGGTCCGCCCCGAGGATCTGCGCGAGCTGGAGGATCTGGCCAAGTTCCCATACACCACCAAGGAGGACCTGCGCGGCGAATACCCGTTTGGCATGTTCGCCGTCCCGCAGAACCAGATTGCGCGCATCCATGCCAGCTCCGGAACGACGGGCCGGCCCACCGTCGTCGGCTACACCAAAAACGACCTGGATGTATGGGCGTCCCTGGTCGCCCGTTCGATGCGCGCATCCGGCGTGCGCCCCGGGAATAAGGTGCATGTGGCCTACGGCTACGGACTCTTCACCGGTGGTCTGGGCGCACACTACGGCGCGGAGGCCCTCGGCACCACGGTCATTCCGATGTCCGGCGGCCAGACCCAAAGGCAGGTCCAGCTCATCATCGATTTTGAGCCCGACGTCATTATGTGCACCCCGACGTATCTGCTGACAATTATGGATGCAATGCGCCATCAGGGCATGGATCCGCGCAAATCCTCGCTGAAAACAGCAGTCTGCGGGGCCGAGCCGTGGACGGACGAGATGCGGCACGAGCTCGAAACGGGCTTGGATCTTGATGCCTGCGACATTTACGGCCTCTCCGAGGTCATGGGCCCGGGCGTCGCCGGCGAATCCGTGGAAACCAAGGACGGCTGCCATATCTGGGAGGACCACTTCCGCCCGGAGGTCATCGATCCCTTCGACCACAGCAGTGTCCTGGCCGATGGCCAGCATGGGGAGCTCGTCTTCACCTCACTGACCAAGGAAGCGCTGCCGGTCATCCGGTACCGGACGAAGGACCTGACCAGGCTGTTGCCCGGCACCGCGCGGCCGTCCATGCGCCGGATGGGCCGGATCACCGGGCGCAGCGATGACATGATCATTTTGCGCGGCGTGAATATGTTCCCGTCCCAGATCGAGGAAATCGCGCTGCGCATCCCGGCACTGAGCCCGCACTTCCAGATGGAGCTCTCCCGCCCGGAGGGACGCCGGATGGATGAACTGGCAATCAGGATTGAGCCGCGCGAGGGCACCACGCAGCAGGAGCGTACGGCCGCCGCCACCATCCTCCAGGAGCAGATTAAGATCCACATCGGCTCCTCGGCCCGGATCATTCTGGTGGAACCGGGCGGGCTGGAGCGCTCCAATGGCAAGCTCCGCCGGATATACGATCTGCGTCCCAAGACGCCGTAGCCCCGTGAGAAACTGAGAACCATGACCATCGACTCGAAACGTATCCCCGCCGAGTCCTCCGCCAAGCGCGGCCGCCCCGGCTACGACCAGCAATCGGTGCTCCGCATCTCGGTCGATGTCTTCAACAAACACGGCTACGAAGCAACGTCGATGGGTGTCCTGGCCGACAATCTGGGGATTTCCAAGTCCGCGATCTACCACCATGTCCCGTCCAAAGAGGACCTGCTCAGGCTTGCCTTAGAGGAAGCCCTGGGTGGCCTGGAGGGAATACTGACAGAGCCGGGCGCCAAGGCCGGCGCCGCCGACGCCCGGTTGGAATTCGTGCTGCGCCGCACGGTGGCGGTGCTCACCGACAAGCTGCCATTCGTCACGCTGCTGCTGCGCCTGCGCGGCAACACCGACATGGAACGCGATGCGCTGGCCCGGCGCCGCGAGTTTGACCGCCGGGTGGCCGACCTGACCGCGGACGCCCAGCAGGATGGGTCGCTGCGCCGGGACATCGATCCCCGGACCATCACCCGGCTGCTGTTCGGCACCATCAACTCCATTGTCGAGTGGTACAAGCCCGGCGGTTCGCTGTCTGCCGAACGCCTGGCCGACGACGTTATCACCATGGTGTTCAGCGGTCTGCACCGCTGAGCGCAGGCCGCCGGACGAAGCTCGTGGCTCTGTCAGCTCTGTCAGTCCGCCCGGCCGAAGACCACCACACAGTTCTGTCCGCCGAAGCCGAAGGCGTTCGTCAGGGCGTTGCTGACCGGTACGGATCTGGCTTCATTGGGCACGTAATCCAGGTCGCACTCGGGATCCGGCGTGCTGTAGTTGATCGTCGGGGGAACCACGCCGTCCGATATTGCACGGGCGCAGACCAGCCCGGCCAGTGCTCCGGCGGCTCCGATCAGGTGCCCCGTCATCGATTTCGGGGCGGAAACAACAACACTGTCCGCGGCGGCCCCGAGAGCCTGACGGATGGCGGACGTTTCGGTGCGGTCATTGGCCTTGGTGGATGTGCCGTGGGCGCAAATATAGTCAATTTCCGCAGGGTCCAGCCGGGCATTGCGCAGCCCGCGGCGGATCGCCTCGGCGGCGTATTTGCCGCCGGGCTCCGGTGCCACGGTGTGGAACGCGTCGGAGGTGAGTGCCCCGCCGCGCACCTCGGCATAGGCGCGGACTCCACGGGCGCGGGCCGTTTCCAGCCGTTCCAGCACAAAGACCACGGCTCCCTCGCCAAAAACAAAACCGTCCCGGTCGGCGTCAAAGGGCCGGGACGCCTCGGCGGGGTTGTCATTGTGCGTGGACAGGGCTCGCATGGCGCTCAGTCCGCCGAACATCACCGAGGTGATCGCGGCATCTGCCCCACCGGCAATGACATAGTCAGCGTCGCCGGCCAGCAGCGTGCGCCGGGCTTCGAGCAGGGCATAAGCACCGCTGGCACAGGCGAGGGCGCTGGCATTGACGGGACCGTGCACGCCCAGGCTGATGGCCACCTCGCAGGCGGGCATGTTGGTTAGCGATGCGGCCACAAAATTTGGGCTGATCCGGCGCAGGCCCTCCGCGGCCTGCGTTTTAGTGGCAGCCTCAATCTCCGTGAAGCCGGAAACCGCACAGTTGATGAACACCGCCGCTTCCAGCTCTGACAGATCGGCGGGCAGCCCCGCATCGGCAACCGCTTCATGGGCCGCCGTGACGGCCAGCTGGGAGGTCCGGGAGGAGCGTTTACGCGCCTTGAACGACATCCGCTCGGTGGGTTCGAAGTTCTTCACCTCGGCGGCAATCCGGGTCGGGAATTCCGTCGCATCAAAGAGCGTTATCGGGCCGACCCCGCTGACACCGCCGGTCAGCGCGGTCCAGGTCTGTGCGGCGCTATTGCCTACCGGGGTGAGCGCGCCGATGCCGGTGATGACAATGCGGTCCGCCGCATTGTCCGCCGGAGTCCGCAGCGTCATTCCGCGGCTCCGTCGGCCGGGGCGGCGGCCGGCGCGGCCGCCGCGGGCACCCGACCGTCGGCAGAATCGCCGTCGGGCGTCGTCAGCAGCCCCTCCGCGGCGTCCCGGACGGCCTGCTCCGCGACCCTGAAGTGCATCTTTTTTCCGGTGGCCGTCAGCGGCAGCTCGTCCACGAAGCGGTACGCGCGGGGCCGCTTGAAATTGGACAGCAGCGGGTGCTCGAAGCAGTACCGGTCCAGCTCGTCCACGGACACCTCGCCGTGCGCAATGACATAGGCCACCACCGTCTGCCCCCAGTGCGCGTCGGGCAGGCCGACGACGACGGCGTCACTGACGCCGGGATGCTCGGCCAGCACCTCTTCGACCTGCACCGGGTGGATGTTCTCGCCACCGGAAATGATCATGTCGTCCTTGCGTCCCACAATGGTGATGAAGCCGTCCTCATCCCAGCTGGCCAGATCCCCGGGATACAGCCAGCCGCGGTGGAACTTTTCCTCGTCCTTGTCCGGCATGTTGAAATACGAAAAGCCCGATTTCGGCGACCGCATAATGACCTCCCCCACTTCCCGGCCGTCCCGGGCGGCGAGCTCGTCGGGCTCGGCCGGCCGGTCCTCATAGAGCCGGACGACGGCGACGTCATCGTCGGTGCACGCGCGGCCGGCGGTGCCGGCATGGGCCGGCAGGTCCTCCGGCCGGAGGAACGTGTTCCAGAACGCCTCGGTGGTGCCGTAGCCGTTGAAAATGCGTGGCGTAAGGACCCGCTGGTAACGCAGCGCAGCCGTCCGGGTCAGCGGCGCACCCATGGTCACGATGCCGCGCAGCCCGGACAGGTCCCGCGGACTGCGCTCCTGCTCCTCCGCGAGCATGCCGAGGGTGACGGGAGCGCCGATCAGGAAGGTGATCTGATACTTTTCCACCCACTCCAGCACCCTTGCGGCGTTGAAGGACCGCAGCGGAACCACCGAACCGCCGACGTAAAACACCGGATTGGGACCGCCCGAGTAGAGGCCGCCGCGGTGGAACCACGGCGTCATATTCAGCGTGCGGTCATTGGGCGTCAGCGGGAAGTGCATGATTACGTCGTGGGCGCTCATCACCTCAACCAGGGAGGGCAGCGGCACACCCTTGGGCATGCCGGTGGTGCCCGAGGTGTACAGCCGGGTGGTCTCCTCGTAGATCGAGAAGTCCGCCGGGACGCTCAGCCCGCGCTCCGGCGCGGCGGCGAGCGCGGCCGCAAAGGAGCGGACGACGACGGCCGGCACGGCGGGTGCGCTGCCGGCCGGTGCGGCGTCGACGGGTGCGGCGTCGAGGGGTGCGGCGGCGTCGACGGGTGCGGCGTCGACGGCGGCCGGGGTGACGCCGTCGTCGTCCGTTGAGCCGGACGGCAGTCCGACGGCCAACAGCGCCGGGGACAGGCCGGAAATCTCCACGGCCTGCCGCGCACTGTCCGTCTCCTGCGCGCCGAAAATGAAGACCGCCGGTTCGCTGTCCGCCAGGATGTGCGCGGTCTCGCCCGGGGCGAGCCGGAAGTTGATCGGCACCGAAATGGCACCAAGGCGCTGCGTGGCCAGGTACAGCATCGCGAACTCCGGGCAGTTGGTGAGCTGGTAGGCCACCCGGTCACCGCGCCTGACGCCCAGTTCGGCCAGCGCCGACGCGGCCCTTCCGGCGTCCGCATCGAGTTCCCGGTAGGTCCAGGAGCGGTCCGTCTCCGGATCCAGCATCGCGGTCTGGGTGCCGTAACGGCTCACGTTCCGGCGGAACCCGGCCGCATAGGTAAACGCGTGCTCGAAGTACTCCCGGAATCGACTGGCGTCGTAGCTCATTTGCCCCTCCACATCGGCTGAACGCGCAGCGGCCTGATCAGCAATGCCAGCAGCGCCTGCACTTGTCTGTGATTCTTGCACCGGTTACGGGACGGCACAAACTTTGCGGCCCGCAGCGCATATATTCACCGGTATGACGAGTATGTCCGGCAGACCAGTCGGTTAGTCAGCCCGCGTGGCGCTCGAAGTACTCCGCGAGGGCAGCGCGCATCACTTCACTTTGCGGACGCTTCTGAGCCGAAACGATCCTAGCCAATTGCTGAGACCGCGAAGGGCAGGCCCAGCGGATCGGGCCCGCCACAACCCCACCTCGACGAGGCGGTCACCCTGCTCGCGGCGCGGAGCAGCCTAGATTTGGCGGCCCCGGCTGATCTCGTCCATCTTGGAGGCGACGAACCGCAGGCTGTCCCAACCGCGGGAGGCGGCGGCCGCGACCTGGGACTCGACGGCGACTCCGGCGCTGATCAGCACGGCCACAAAGGTGGCATCCACGACGTCGTGCCGGAGATCTGCCAGCCAGCGCAGCCGGATCCTGGGGTATTCCGGGATCCGCTCATGGGTAGTGATCAGCTGCCCGCATCCGACGGCAACGGCGACGGCGGCCAATCCGGCCGCGACCAGCTCCAGCAGCGGCGCCCCGACGGCAACCATGCCGATAGGGACGATTGCCAGGGCCAGAATGAGGAGACCCCGCAGGACGGTCAGTTGTCCGGTCAGGAACGACTTCCTGCGCCGGTTCTTGACCGCCTCTCGGTGCCTGTCAAAGACTTCGCCGGCCTTGTTCCGCCACGTTTTGGGATCACCAAGTTCGGTCCGGACCAGCGTCTCGGCCAGGGCGAGTTCCTTTGGATGCGCCGCCCGCAGGCTCGCCACGCGGGGATCCGGGGCATCCGACCATGGCTGGTGCAGCCGGTAGTCGATGGCTACGGCCAGCACCCGGCTGCCCAGCCGGACCGCAGTGCGGGGGATCTTGGCGGCATCGGCCGGAACCATGACGCTCTGGACGGGGGCCGGGGTTTCTGAGCGGATGCCGTAGAGCGGTGATCCGTCGGGCAGTGAGTATTTTTGTGTGAGGCTCATGAAGGGACTTTCAAACGTTGGAGGTCAGCCGCGGCTGAGGGCGGAAGGTCCGGTAGCCGGTCACGAGCCTAGGGCGAGGTTCGAGACGACCGGCAAAACCGTACCTATTATCCTATTGTCCCTGCTGCTGTCCAATTTCTCCAATGGCCGGTTCATCTTGGACATACTTAGGAATCGCATGAAAAATAACGTTGGTTTAGCCTGAATTTCCTCTAGGTTTGTGGTATTGCGGGAAATCACGGGGTCAGGCGGAATTCGCTGCCGGGTTGGCGGCGGTACTGGCTGCTGCCGGACCGGTTTTGGATGAGCGGCAGCAACGATGAACACCGCTTTGCACATCCAGGGGTCGGAAATCGTCTGGGGACGCATCGACGACGAATTTACCCTGGCTTCCAGTTCGACCGCAGGACCGGCAAGGTTCTGGACGTCACTGACCGATACGGCCCCCACGGAATACGGGCAGACCGTTCGCTGGGCGCATGCTGCCCATACGGCAGGCCTTGATGGCACCGTCTGGATGAGCAGGCCGTGTAACACTGATCGCGCGATGGTCCTCCTCGGCGACCGGATCGGATCCGGTGACCTGACCTGCCCGGGCTGTTGCCCCCCGCCTCCCCCGTTACCCCCGGGCTATTCCTTCGCCACCAGGGTCAGCACGTCGTACGTCGCCACGATCTCGTCGTTCTGGTTGTGCAGGATCGCATCCCAGCGGACCTCGCCGTACTCATCCGTTTCGCGCGGGGTGATCTGCTTGGCCGTCAGCGTGACGCGGAAGGAATCCCCCGCGGCCAGCGGCGTGGTGAACCGGCAGTTATCCAGCCCGTAGTTCGCGAGCACGGGTCCCGGTTCGGGATCCACAAATAGGCCCGCGGCCCAGGACAGCAGCAGGTAACCGTGCGCCACGATGCCGGGGAAGAACGGGTTGGCCGCGGCCGCTTCCTGATTGGTGTGCGCATAGAAGGTGTCTCCGCTGGTGGCGGCGAACGCGCTGATATCCTGGAGCGAGACCTGACGGAGCCCGGAGGCGAAGGCGTCGCCGATCCGCAGCTGGGCCAGGGACTTGCGGAACGGATGGGCGCCTGCGGTGCCGAAGGTCCTGTCTGCGCCGGTATGCCAGACGCCGGTGATGGCGGTGAGCATATTGGGCGACCCCTGCACCGCGGTGCGCTGCATGTGGTGGTAGACCGAGCGGATGCCGCCGAGTTCCTCGCCGCCACCGGCCCGCCCGGGTCCGCCGTGCACCAGATGCGGCACCGGTGAGCCATGCCCGGTGGAGCTGCGTGCGTCCTCCCGGTTCAGCACGAGCACGCGGCCGTGGTGCGCCGCGATCCCGGTGACCAGCTGTTGTGCAATGGCGGGATCATTGGTGCAGACGGTCGCCACCAGCGAGCCGCTGCCGCGCGCGGCCAGCCGGATGGCGTCGCTGACGTCCCCGTTCGCCGTCGTATATCCGAGCACCGAGGCGACCGGGCCGAAGGCCTCCACGGAGTGCAGTTCCGGCGCTTCGGCGTTGTCCCAGTCCAGCAGGACCGGAGACATGAAGGCGCCGTCTTCGGACGGGCCGACGCTGCCATCGGCGCGGGTGACCGAGGGCGCGGCCAGGCTGCCGTAGGCCAGCGTGCCGCCGGCGGCGACCATGACCCCGACGGCGGAGCGGACTTCGGCGAGCTGGTCAAGGGATGCGAGCGCACCCATGGTGACGCCGTCGGCCCGCGGATCGCCGACGACGACACGCTGCCGGAGCGCGGCGCCGACCGCACCCACGACGTCGCGACGCACCGTTTCCGGCACGATCACGCGCCGGATGCTGGTGCATTTCTGCCCTGCTTTGGATGTCATCTCGGTGACCACGGAACGGATGAAGGCGGCAAACTCTTCGCTGTCGGGAACCGCATCCGGGCCCAGAATGGCCGCATTGAGCGAATCCGTCTCCGCGGTGAAACGCACGCCGCCGGAGACCACATTCGGGTGGCTCTTGAGCGTTTTCGCGGTCCCGGCGGATCCGGTGAAGGCCACCAGATCGCGGTAGTCGAGTTCATCGATCAGGTTCCGGGCGGAGCCGGAGATCAGCTGCAGCGAACCGGCCGGAAGGATTCCCGATCCGATGATCAGCTGCACCATCGCGGCGGCCACGTAGCCGGTCGGAGTGGCGGGTTTGACGATGCTGGGCACACCGGCGATAAACGCCGGAGCCAGCTTCTCCAGCATGCCCCAAACGGGGAAATTGAACGCGTTGATCTGCAGGGCCACGCCCGGAATACGGGTGAAAATATGTTCCCCAACAAACGAACCATCCCTGGACAGCACCTCGGCAGGCCCGTCGATGACCACTTGGGCGTTGGGCAGTTCACGCCGGCCCTTGGAACCGAAGGTGAAAAGCACGCCGATGCCGCCGTCGATATCCACCTTCGAATCGTTCACCGTGGCGCCGCTGCGGGCGGAAATTGCGTAGAGTTCCTCGCGGTGGCCGTTGAGGTACTGTGCTAGTTCCTTGAGCTTCAGGGCGCGTTGGTGAAAGGTCAGTTTCCCCAGTTCACGCTGTCCCACCGTCCGGCCGTGGGCGACGACGGCCGCCAGGTCCAGCCCGTCCGCGCTCACCGCGGCCACCGATTCACCGGTGCTGGCGTCCCGGATCGGGGTGCCGCGGGCGGCCGTGCCGCTGGAATCCGTGCCCGGAACGTCAACGCGGGCGGGCGTCCACCAGGCATCAAAGACGTAACTGGGGACCGTTTCCACGGTGTACCCAGTGAGTTCAGGGGCTGCAGTTGTCATCGTCGACGGTTCCTTTCAGTGCAGTTCAGGCTTTACCTACGCCCGGCTTGAGCCACCGGCGGCGCCGATATACCGACCGGGTGTTCAGTAATGTGACCAGACTACATGACGACCACGGCCGCCCGGGAGCGGATATGGCACGGCAACAGGTGATACTACGCTGGGGTTAAGACGCACCCGACCCGTCGCCAGCTGCTGGCGGTTTCGGCAGCAGCCCTGCTGACCGCGGGCTGTACGGCCAAGCCCGCCGCGCCCGGTCCATCGTCCAGCTTCCCGTCGTCCCCCGTCCCGTCCCGGCCGGATCCTTCCCGGCGGCACCGCCCGTCTGGGCCGCCCTGGCCCACTGGCTCAAGGGCACCCTGGCACTGCCCGGACCCCCTGCCTACGCCGCAGCCAAGCTGACCGAAAACCCGCGCTTCGATGCCGCAGCACCCCTGGCCGTGCTCTCGGCCGACCAAACAGTCACGATTGGCGCCGGCGCTTCGATGACTGGCGTCTACGCCGCCGTCGCCCGGTCCGGACGGGTACTGGCGGCCGGCTCCTGCGCCGAAAACCAGGACCTGTTCTGGGCCTGCCGGGGCGGCGGGGGCGGCCAGCTCGGCGTCGTGACGTCACTGACCGTCGCCACCGCGCAGGCCCCGGTGATCAGCACCGTGTTTCTGCAGTGGAACTATGCCAATGCGGCGGCGGTGATCCGGGCCTGGCATAACTGGGCGCCAACGGCCGACCGGCGCCTGTGGTCCACCCTGAAACTGCTCACCGGCAGCAACCACCCGGCGCCCGGCATTGAACTGACGGCCACGTGGACCGGACCGGCGGCGGAACTCGACGCGCAGTTCACACCCCTGCACGCCGCCGTCGGACGCTATCCAACCGTCAACAATCCCAGTCTCAACCGCAGCTACCTGGACGTCATGCTCGACGACGTCGGCGTGGCCGCGCTGCTGTCCCGAATCCAGGCGGGTACCAGGTTGCCCGGGCTGCTGGAAGGTGGTGTGTCCCTGTACGCGCTCGGCGGCGTCGTCGGCACGGTGGAGGCAAACGCCACGGCATTTGTGCACCGGAAGGCGCTCGCAACGGTGCAGTACACGGCAACCTATGCCAACGACGCCGATCCGGCCCCCTTCGATGCCTATGTCCGGGGAAGCCGCGACGCCATGGTCGCGCAGTGGGGCAACGGTGCCTATGTGAACTACGCTGATGCGGCCATCAAGGACTCCGCGGACGCCTACTTCGGCGCCAATGCCGGTCGGCTCAGGGACATCAAGTCACGATTTGATCCACATATGCTGTTCGCCCTGCCGCAGGGCTATTAGGGAGCCGGGTCGCCTGGCTGGGATCGTGGCCGGCCGGACCTTCGGGGATACTGGTGTGATGACCGAACGCTATCCGCCTCTGCAGCCCCACGACTCGGGCCTTCTGGAGGTCAGCGACGGAAACACCCTCTATTGGGAGACGTCCGGAAATCCTGACGGCCTGCCGGCCGTATATCTGCACGGCGGACCGGGTGGCGGCAGCTCGGCCGGTGCCCGCCGGTACTTCGATCCGCAGGCCTACCGCATTGTCCTATTCGACCAGCGCGGCTGTGGGCGCAGCCGTCCGTTGGCCGACCATCCCGATGTGGATCTGACGACCAACACCACCACCGCCCTGGTCGCCGACATCGAGGCACTCCGGAAGCACCTGGGGATTGGCCGCTGGGTGGTCTATGGCGTCTCATGGGGCGTGACCCTGGGACTGGTATATGCGCAGGCCTACCCGGAACGGGTGCTCGCCATGGTGCTCGGCGCCGTGACGTCCGGCAGCCGGCGGGAGACGGACTGGATCACCCGCGACATCGGCCGCGTGTTCCCCCGCGAGTGGCAGGCTTTCGCCGACGCGGTGCCGACCGCAGAGCGCGATGGCGACCTCTGCGCCGCCTACGCCAGATTGTTGGCCGATCCAGACCCTGCCATCCGCACGGCAGCGGCCAGGGCCTGGTGCGGCTGGGAAGATACGCACGTCTCCCTGATGCCCGGATGGACACCCAGCCTGCGCTACGCAGACCCCGCGTTCCAGAGCGTCTTCGCCCGCCTGGTCACCCATTACTGGAGCCATGGCTGCTTCCTGATCGACGGCCAGGTGGCGGCCGGGATGCCACTCCTGGCAGACATTCCCGCGGTATTGATCCGCGGACGCTACGATGTCTCCGGGCCGGCCGATGTCGCCTGGCGGTTGCACCGCCTGTGGCCCGGCAGCCGATTGGAGCTGCTCGATGACGCGGGCCACGGCGGCGGCTCCTTCTCACAACGGATCACGGCCGCGCTCGACGGCTTCCGCGACCAGCACCCGACGACCGATGGCCGGATGACCGGCAACAAGCACCCAACAGGAGCTTCGAATGAGTGACAACGAGTCCACGGTCCATAGCGGGGGCGCCGACGCGTCCACTGCCGGGGCCGCCGGCGCGTTCACTGGCGGGGCCGACGCGGAAGGCACGGAAGGCACGGAAGAACCGTGGCAGATCGTTCTCGGCGAGCTGGACGTCAAGATGGGCGTTTCCATCCTCGAACAATCCGCGCAGCGGGTCGTTGCAACCATGCCGGTGGAGGGGAACAGGCAATCCTTCGGCCTGCTCCATGGCGGCGCATCGCTGGCGTTCGGCGAAGCCATCGGTTCCTGGGCGGCAGTGATCCATGCCAGCGCAACCGGCCGGACCGCCGTCGGCGTGGATGTTTCGGCCACGCACCACCGGTCTGCCCGCAGCGGCCTGGTCACCGGTGTCGCTACGGCAATCCATCTTGGCCGGACCACCACCAGTCACGAGGTGGTCCTCTACGACGAGCAGGAACGGCGCCTGTGCACGCTGCGCATCACCAACCTGATCCTGGACCGCCCGAATCCGCGCTGACGTTGCCGGGCCGACCGCACCAACCGCCGACCGGGCCACCAGATCCGGGCCACCGACCAATGCAAACCAGTTCAAACCCGCCCGGCTCGGGCCGGAAACGCCAGGCAGGAAACGCCGGGCCGGAAATCCATCCGCTAAACGATGGCGGCTTGATCCATCAAAAGGTTGATGACGCGGGAAATTCCGCGGCTAGACTCGAAATATGGAAACAGTTATGAGCATATTGCACGTCGTCGCCGCGGTATTTCTGATCGGTCCGATGGCCATCCTGCCGATGTCGGCCATGGGGATGCTCCGCAGGGGCCGAAACAGCGACGTGGCCGCGCTGGCGAAATCGACGAATCTGTTTTCGCTCCTGTCACTGCTGGTGGTTGTCTTTGGCTTCGGTGTGCTGGGAATGAGCGACCCCAAATACAATCTTTCGGTCACTACCGGCTGGGTCCTGATCTCGATCATCGCATACGTCGTGGCGCTGGCCCTGAACCTGTTCGTCGTCGTGCCGGCCATGCGCAAAGCGGCCGCCGGTGTTGAAGTCACCGCGGGCGCCCGGGCCGCTTCGGGCACCGGGGCCGGTTCGTCCAGCCAGTCCGGTTCGTCCGCCGGGGAACCAGTCGGGGAAAAGTCCGGAGCCCGGACCGGGTACCCGCAGATCGCAATTTCGTCCGGCATCGTGACGCTGCTGCTGGTGCTCGTCGTCGTGCTCATGGTCTGGAAGCCGTAGACGCACGCTGTCGCACCGCTTTCAAAAATGACGCCGATCCCGCTCGATGACGCGCAGCGCCGCCGTCATAATGCGGGACCGGCGTCATTTCTGGATTCCAGTCTGCGGACCAGGCCGTTCCGCACCATGGGCCATTCGGAATCGATGATGGAAAACACCACAGTGTCCCGTAGCGACCCGTCGGCGAGCCGACTGTGGTTGCGCAACACGCCATCCTGTTTGGCACCAAGTCTGGAGATAGCTGCCCGCGACTGCTGATTCATCCAGTGCGTGCGGAATTCCACGGCGATGCAGCCCAGGACCTCGAAGGCATGGGTGAGCAGCAGCAGCTTGGACGCCGCGTTGGTGCCCGTCCGCTGCGCACCGGCGGCGTTCCAGGTGGAGCCGATCTCCAGGCGGTGGTTGCCCGCGTCGATGTTCATGTATGTGGTCATCCCGATGATCCGGCCGTCCGTTGTCCGCCGCGCGGTGAACGGGATCATGTCGCCGCTCCTCTGCAGCCCCAGCCGCCGCTCAATCTCCGCGCGCATGCCTACCGGCTGCGGCACCGAGGTGTACCAAAGCTTCCATAATTCACCGTCCTGTGCGGCGGCAACCAGCCCGTCGTGGTGTTCCATGGACAGCGGTTCCAGGGTAACCAGAGGTCCGGTCAGGGTGAGCGGTTGGATCAGTGTCATGGGCCCAGTTTAGCCGGGCAGGCACCGCAGGAAGCTGTCCAAGCCCACTGACCGGGCCACCCCATTTCACGTAGCACAATTTGTGCTATCTTAGGTTCATGGCCAAGTCGGTGGGTATCAGGGAACTACGGCAAAACGCGTCATCCATCCTGGCGGAGGCGCTGCGAACGGGCGAGCCGGTGAGCATCACGTCCCATGGAAAGCTCCAGGCAACGCTGGTGCCCGCGGCTGTGGACCTCAGCTTCGAACAGCGCCTGATCGACCGCGGTGAGCTGAAACCTGGCACTGGCAGGGCTTGGGAGATTCAACCCATCGACGCACCACCGGGGACTCCCTCCAACAAGGAAATACTGGACGATCTTTCCTCGGACCGCTTGTGATCTATTTCGACACTTCGGCGCTTGTGAAGTTGATATCTGCCGAAGCCGAAACTCCAAGCTTTCAACAGTTCCTGCTGGACAACAGCCATGAAATGCACGCCACCTCTGCCTTAGGCATCGTCGAGATCCACCGTGCCGCCATGCGGATCGGAGCCGCCGCACAAATGCGTGCCTTCGAGGTTGCTGAAGCTTTCGGTACCCTGGCCTTGACGCCGTCAATTCTGGCCAGGGCTGCCGCCGCAGAACCAGCAAGCCTGCGGACCCTCGACGCAATTCACATTTCCACGGCCCTGCTGACCGAAGCTTCGCTGCTGGTGACCTACGACAAACGCATGGCGGAATCCGCCCAGCTGTACGGCTTATCCGTTGCCAGCCCCGGAGCCGCCGACGAGCCGCTTCGGTAGCTAGCCTTTCCAGTCAAAGAAGCCGCTGCCGGACTTGCGCCCCAGTTCGCCGCGGGCCACCTTGTCACGAAGGATCTGCGGAGGCGCAAACCGCTCCCCCAGAGTCGAGTGGAGATACTCTGCAATTGAGAGCCTGACGTCGAGCCCGACGATGTCGGTGGTCCGCAGCGGCCCCACCGGATGCTTGTAGCCGAGCACCATGGCCGCATCAATGTCCTCAGGGGAGGCCACCCCCTCTTCCACCATCCGCATGGCTTCCAGCGCAATGGCAACGCCCAGCCGCGAGGAGGCGAAGCCCGGTGCGTCCCGGACGACGACGGGCGTCTTGCCCAGCGCGTCGACCCAGCCGCGGGCCGCGGACTCCAGCTCGGCCGAGGTGTGCTCGGCCAGCACGATTTCCACCAGCAGCGACGCCGGAACCGGATTGAAGAAATGCAGTCCGCAGAAACGCTCGGGACGTTTCAATTGCTCCGCGAGTGTGCCGATGGACAGGGACGACGTATTGGTGGCAAGCCACGCGGCCGGGTCCAGCTTCTCCTCCACAGACCTCAGGGCGGCACTCTTGAGGGCAAAATCCTCCGGCACCGCCTCCACCACGAGGGCACAGCCGGCGAAGGCGGCATAATCGGTAGCGACGCTGAGCCGTGAGGTCAGCGTCGCCAGCGGTTCCGCCGTCGTCCCGCGTTCCACACTTTTGGCCAGCGCCTCGGTGACACGGTCGTGCGCGGCGGCGGCAGCGTCGTCGTCGCGCTCCACCACCACGACGGTGGCACCCGCCACGGCGAAGGCATGCGCAATACCGGCGCCCATCCGGCCGCCGCCGAGAACTCCAACGCGGTCGGGGAAAGTGCGGACCGGATCACTCATTTTTGTTCCTTTTCTTGTCCAGGAAGGCCTGCATCCGTTCGAACTTCGCGGGCGATTCAAAAAGTACGGACTGTGCGTCCATATCCGCCCGCGGATGCATCCCCTCCGGCGCATGGAAAACAGACTTGGTGAACTGGACGGCGAGCGGATCCTGGGCGGCAATCCGGTCCGCCAGTGCATTGGCCGCGTCCATCAGGGCCTCGGGTTCGTGCAGCTCGGTAATCAGGTGCAGAGCCAGCGCCTCCTGGGCGTTGAGCACGCGGCCGGCCAGCAGGACTTCCTTCGCCACCGGCTCGCCTATCAGTTCGCGCAGCCGCCAGCTGGCACCGGCCGCGGCTAGAATCCCCAGCCCGGTCTCCGGATTGCCGATCTTCACCGAGGGGGTGCCGATCCTGAAGTCCGCGGCATAGGCCAGCTCCGCACCGCCGCCCAGGGTGTAGCCGTCCAGGGCTGCGATCACGGGCATTTTCAGGGCCGCAATCCGCATGAACAGCTTGATATTGATGCCCTGCAGGGCATCCGCGCGGCGGCGTTCGCGCAACTCGGCGATGTCCGCGCCGGAGGCAAACACGGCCGGGCCGGAGCCAGCCGCACCAGAGCCAGCATCGCCGGAACCCGTGCCGCCGGAAAGGATCAGGGTTTTCGGCGTGGCCTCCAGAAGCGCGCAGACGGAGTGCAGTTCGTCCACCATTTCCTGGTTGATCGCGTTGCGTGCCTGCGGCCGGTTCAGCTGGACCAGCATTCGGTCCGTGCGCTCCTCGACCAGGAGGGTCTGGTACGCGTTCCCTCGCGGCTGCATTGGCTCTGCGTTCTGTGCCGACTCCGGCTCCTGTGCCAACCCCGGATTCTGCGCCAACTCTGCGTTCTGCGCCAACGCCGGCTCCTGCGCCATCAGAGCGCCTGCACCATCATGGCCGTGCCCTGACCCACACCGACGCACATCGTGGCCAGCCCCGTGTCCGCGCCCTCACGCTCCATCCGGCCCAGCAGCGTGATGACAATCCGGGAGCCGGAGGAACCCAACGGATGACCCAGCGCGATGGCGCCGCCGTCCCGGTTGACGATCTCCGGGTCCAGGCCCAGCCGGCGGATGCATGCCAGCGACTGGGTGGCGAACGCCTCGTTGAGCTCCACTGCGCCGATTGCCTCCAGCGGTATGCCCGTACGGGCGAGCAGTTTCCGGGTGGCGGGAACCGGGCCCAGACCCATAATTTCGGGAGCAAGCCCGGCCGAGACCCCGTCCAGCACGCGGGCACGCGGGGTCAGGCGGAAGCGCTTCAGCGCCGCCTCGCTGGCCACGATCACCGCGGATGAGCCGTCGTTGACGGAGGAGGAATTTCCGGCCGTAACAATGCCGTCGGGTTTCACGATGGAGCGCAGCTTGGCCAGCGCCTCCGCCGTGGTTTCCCGGCGCGGGCCCTCATCCGTATCGACGAGCGCCTTTGCCGTCTGCACCGGGACAATCTCTGCCTCGAAACGGCCGGCGTCAATGGCGGCGAGGGCCTTGCTGTGCGAGGACAACGCAAACGCGTCCGCGTCCTCGCGGCTGATGCCGTCCAGCTCCGCCACCTCCTCGGCCGTTTGCGGCATCGAATAGGTCGCCTTATCGCGCGCCTTGAACACCTGATTGGCAAAACGCCAGCCGATCGAGGTGTCGGCTATCTCACCGGGCTTGGCGAACGCCTTCTCCGGTTTCGCCATCACCCACGGGGCCCGGCTCATGGATTCCACCCCGCCGGCGATCACGACGTCCGCGGCACCGGACTTGACCATCTGGGAGGCCATGATGATGGCGGACATGCCGGAGGCGCAGAGCCGATTCACGGTGATGCCCGGAATGTCATCGGGCAGCCCGGCCAGCAGGGTGCTCATCCTTGCCACGTTGCGGTTGTCCTCGCCGGCCTGATTGGCGCACCCGAGAATGACCTCGTCGATCCCCGCCGGATCCATCCCGGTCCGGGACACCAAGGAGCTGATGGCCAGTGCCGCGAGGTCATCCGGACGGATACTCGAGAGGGCTCCGCCGTAGCGGCCCACGGGAGTGCGGACCCCTCCAACCAGGAATGCCTGAGGTCCGTCAAAAGCGTGGGTCATCAGAACTTCCTTCGCGCAGAGGGCTGGAACGGCGTCGTTCATGGCCGGAAATTACCGACCGCTCGTTCTATAAATAAATCACGACGACGGCGTCCGGTCAACCAGCGCCCCCTCGCGCGCGCTGCGCCGGTCACCGCCTCACCGCCCCGGCCCGCGCCCAAGCGACCGCCAACCCTAAATCGACTGTGCAGCAGATGTCGCTTTGGCGCCCTATTCGGACACCTGCTGCACAGTCGATTCGGGGTGGGTGGCGTGAGGCGGGCGTTTAGGTGAACAGGGCGTTCTTGGGCTCGTTTTTCTTCACGAACTGCCATCCGAACCACAGCACCACCGCGAAGAACGGAATGGTGGCCAGGGTCCACAAACCAAGCAGGAAAACGTCCCCGTCCTTGCCCGTCATCGTGTCGAATCCGATCAGCACGGTGATGACCAGCAGCGCCACGAGCCCGATCCAGCTGGTCCAAGGGGCGCCGGGCATCGGCAGGCTGGAGATCCTGCCCTTCTTTTTCCGAAGCATGATCTGGCAGGCAAAGATGGACGCCCAGGTGAAAATGACCCCGATGGACGCCGTATTCAGCGCCAGGTCAAAGGCATGCGAGCCGCCCAGCCAGATATTCAGCAGAATACCCACCAGGTAAACACCGGCAATGCTCAGGATGGCCGCATAGGGAACGCGCCGCGCCGACATCTTCGTGAGCCACTGCGGCGCGTGCCCGTTGTTGGCCATGGTGCGGAAAATCCGGCCGATCGAATACAGCCCGGAATTGCAGGAGGACAGCGCCGCCGTGATCACCACAATGTTCATGACGGAGCCCACCCAGCCCAGGCCCATGGTGCTGAAAACCGTCACAAAGGGGCTTTCGCCGGTCTTGTACTGATCCGATGGCATCAGCATGGCCAGCAGGGTCACCGATCCGACGTAAAAGACAACAATACGGACGACGACGGCGCGGATCGCCTTGGGCACTTCGCGTTCGGGATTCTGCATCTCGCCGGCAGTGATCCCGACCAGTTCGATGGCATTGTACGCAAAGATCACGGCGTTCAGGACCAGGATCATCACCATTGCACCCTTGGGGAACATCCCGCCGTCGTTGTAGAACAGATTGTTCACCGACGCGTGCGAGTCGCCCACCTGGGCATTGGTGATCACCATGATGGAGCCCGCGACAAGGAACAGCACAATGGCGGCGACCTTCAAGCAGGAGGCCCAGAACTCAAACTCCCCGAAGGCCTTAACGCTGAGCAGGTTGACCGCGACCAACAGCACCAGCGCGCAGAGGGCACTGAGTTCCACCGGAACGTGCGGGAAGAAGAACTGGAAGTACAGTCCAATGGCGATCAGTTCGGCAATCCCCGTCATGGCCCAATTGATGAAGTACATCCAGCCGGAAAGATATGCACCCTTCTTGCCGAACAGCTCGCCGGCATAGGAAACGAAGGAACCGGACGTCTGCCGGTACATGATCAGTTCGCCCAGAGCGCGCATCAGCAGGTAGGCAATGACACCGGCTATGGCGTAGGAAAATATCAGCGCCGGTCCGGTCGAGGCCAGCCGGCCGCCCGCTCCCATGAACAGGCCGACGCCGATGGCCCCGCCCATCGCGATCATGGTTACGTGCCGCCGGGACAGCGTCCGTGCGTATCCTTCCGATGTAATACCTCCGGCATCCCCGGTTTCCAGGGCCGCTGGCGGATTTTCTTCGGCTAACTTATTGGACACACGAATTCCTTAGGCGAGATGACATTGCTTTCGCAGGCTGCACCGGACGAACGTCTCACCAACGGCTCACAGCCGTTGGAACAGTGCACGCAGCAGGTCATAGTTTAGCGGAGTGCGCGCCGCACTGTGACCGGCGTCCCCTCCAGGTGCCGTACGGGCCTGAATTTATATGACTTATCGGCCCGGATTTATATGACTTATCGGCCCGGATTTGTTGGGCGCTCAGGACTTATGGGGCGCTCAAGGTGCCGCTGTCCATCCGCAGCACCGCGCCGCCGTCGACCCCGTTGAACCAGCGCCGCAGCGAGCGGTCGTGGCTGACCATCACCAGGGTGCCGCGGTAGGCCGCGAAAACTTCCTCCAGTTCGCCCACCAGAACCGGTGCCAAATGGTTGGTCGGTTCGTCGAAAAGAATGACGTCGTAGCGGCCCACCAGCAACCGGGCCAGGGCCAGCCGCCGGTACTGGCCCACGGACAACGAGCCCACCGGGATGTAAAAGTCCCGGGTCCGGAAAAGACCCAGCCGCAGCAGCCGGTCGGCATGCTCATCGATATCCCCGGGCAGGCCGGCGGCAAAGGCGGGCAGCAGCCGGCGCCGGGGGTTCTGCGGCCGTTCCAGCTCCTGCGGCAAGTAGCCGAGGGCCCCGCGCCGGGCCACGGTCCCGCGTTCCGGCAACCGGACGCCGGCCAGCACATCAAGCAGCGTGGTTTTTCCAGCACCATTGGGTCCGGTGATGAGCAGCTTCTCCCCCGCCTGTACGGTGAACCGGCCCACGTCGAGCCTACCCGGCACGGTAATGCCGTCGGCTGCCAGAACGTCGCCGGTCAGATCCTGACCGCCGCCAAGATCCGCCGCCAGCGTCAGCGGCTCCGGCGGGCGGGCCACCGGGTCTTCTTCGAGCCGGCGCAGCCGTTCCTGGGCATTGCGGATCCTGCTGGCCGCGGCCTGCTCCCACGTGCCGGCCTTGAAGTCGAACCCCATCTTGTCGCCGTCGCGGCGCCGGCCGTAGCCCATCTTCCCCGCCACGGTGTCCGCCTGGTGCCGCTCGGCGGTCATGGCGTCAAGCCACTGCCGATATTCCTGCTCCCAACGCCGTCGTTCCGCGGCCTTTTCGACCAGGTAGCCGACATACCCGTTACCGTAACGGCGTACCTCACGCCGGTCTCCGTCCACCTCGATCACGGCGGAGGCGACCCGGGTCAGGAACGTCCGGTCATGGGAAATGGCGATCACGGTTCCGCGGTGCCCTGCCAGCTGCGCTTCAAGCCATTCGACGGCGCCGGTATCCAGGTGGTTGGTGGGCTCGTCCAGCAGCAGGACGGGCGGCGGGTCCGCCAGCAGGCAGGCCAGCGCCAGGCGTTCCTGCTCGCCGCCGGACAACGATTCCAGCAGCCGATCCCTGCCGATACCGGCCAGGCCAAGGTGGTTCATCGCCGAGTCCACGCGGGCGTCGGCGTGGTATCCGCCGCGCAGCTCGAACTGCCCCAGCAAAGCGCCATAAATTTCGAGTTCGTCGCTGGAGGCAGACGCCATGGCATGTTCGAGGGCACGGAGCCGGGACTCCATCGACCGAAGCCCGGACAGTGTCGTGTCAATGGCCTGGGCCACCGTGGATCCGGCAATGGCATGCAGTGTCTGCGCCAGGTAGCCGACCCCTGCACCCACGGTGACCTTGCCGCCGTCGGGCTTCTCCAGCCCGGCGATCAGGCGCAGCAGCGTCGATTTCCCGGCACCGTTCTCGCCGACGACTCCGACATGTTCGCCGGCATCGATGATCAGGTCAATATGGTCCAGCAGTAGTTTGTCGCCATAGCCGTGCGACACGTCCCGCAGGGCTATGGTCTCGGGTTGTTGGTCAAAGGGTTGGGTCATGTGAAGTCCTTGCGGTTTCGCCGAAGTCTGCCGCTGGAAACCGCTCGCCGCAGGTGTTTAGGACACTCGCGGGACGGCGCATCACCGGCACGGGCATGAAATCGCGTTACTTCTTCATGGCTCAAGCCTGCGGCACGGGGCAACCGCGCGTCAAGAACGGGCCGCGCGGCGCCGTGCTCCCCGCTCCCGTGCCCCCCGCAGCCGTTGGCCCATGCCCGTTGTCCGCTGGCTGGTGGCTGGTGCCGCTGGCTGGTGGCTGGTGGCCGCTGGCCGGTCGTGGCTGGCCGGTCGCTTTCCATGCAGGTGGCCTTCCGTACAGGCGCGGCACGTTCTACGCTGATGGCCATGAGCTATTCAATCCAGCTTGTTGCGGACGCGATCGACCCGCACAGCCAGGCCGATTGGTGGGCACAAACGCTGGGCTGGACGGTTTAGCCCCTGGATGTGTTCCAGACCGCGCCGGAGGGCAAGACGGGCAAGAACCGTACGCACTGGGACATCGATCTGGCCGGTGCGGATAAAGATGCGGTCCGGGCGGATCCGGAAGGCAATGAGTTCTGCGTCTCCTGATCGCCCCGCCGTCCGGTGCAGCCAATAGCAACCCCTTTGCCAGGCGGCCCGAGGCGCCTGACGGGTCTGGAACCGGGTCGATGCTGCCGGGTGCGGCCCACATCTCGGTGCCCCGGCTGTGGAAAAGCTCGGGGCAGCACAAAATCCGGCCTAAACTCGATCCGTGAGTATCGTAGATCCCGCGCCGGAATTGCCCGCCAAAGTCTCAGACATTTTCGACCCGCAACAGTGGCGGCTGGTCGCCGGCTTTGAAGAACTGACGGACCTGACCTACCACCGCCAGGTTCAGCGGGCCGTCTGCCCGGACGGCGGACCCGGCTCCGTACTGCGCGATCTCCCCGCCGTGAGGATCGCGTTCAACCGGCCCGAGGTACGCAACGCGTTCCGGCCCGGCACCGTGGACGAGCTCTACCGAGCAATGGACCACGCGCGGATGACCCCCGACGTGGCCACCGTGCTGTTGACCGGCAACGGCCCGTCGACCAGGGACGGCGGCCACTCATTTTGTTCCGGCGGTGATCAGCGCATCCGGGGCCGCGACGGCTACCGGTATGCCGACGGCCAGACCCAAGAGACCATCGATCCCGCCCGGGCCGGCCGGCTCCACATTCTGGAGGTCCAGCGCCTGATGCGCACCATGCCCAAGGTGATCATCGCCGTCGTCAATGGCTGGGCGGCCGGCGGCGGGCATTCACTGCACGTGGTGGCGGACCTTTCGATCGCCTCCCGCGAGCACGGCAAATTCAAGCAGACGGATGCTACCGTGGGCAGCTTTGACGCCGGTTACGGCTCGGCCCTGCTGGCGCGGCAGATCGGGCAGAAAGCGGCCCGGGAGATCTTTTTCCTGGCCCGCGAATATTCCGCAGACGACATGTACCGGATGGGCGCGGTCAATGAGGTCGTTGAGCATGAGCGGCTGGAGCAGGTGGCGCTGGAATACGCCGCGGACATTGCCCGGCAGTCCCCGCAGGCCATCCGGATGCTCAAATTTGCCTTCAATCTGGCCGACGACGGGCTCGCCGGACAGCAGGTCTTCGCCGGCGAAGCGACGCGGCTGGCGTACATGACCGATGAGGCCGTGGAGGGCAAGGAGGCCTTCCTCGAAAAACGCGACCCGGACTGGTCCCGCTTCCCCTACTACTTCTAAGGCGCCGCAGCATGGACATTGATCCCGTTCTGAGCGCCCTGGCGGCCGCCCTGTCCGGCGAGGGCCCGGCGGTGCAGCTGCAATCCGCTGCCTTTCCGCACTGGCCGCCGATCATTAAGCTCCTGCCCGAGGCACGGTCCGCCTTTGGCGACGACGACGAGATCGCCGTCGTGGTTGCCACCTCCGGCTCCACCGGCCGGCCCAAGCACACGATGCTCGGCGTCCACGCCCTGGCCGCTTCCTCGATGGGGACTGCCGTCGCGCTCGGCGGGGAGGGACAGTGGCTGCTGGCCCTGCCGGTCCACTACGTTGCGGGGATCCAGGTGCTGGTCCGCTCGCTTTTCGCCGGCACCCGACCCTGGGCGATGGATCTCTCCGGCGGTTTCAGCGCCGAGGCCTTCACCGAGGCCGCGCAGGAAATGACCGACCGGATCCGCTACACCTCCCTGGTCCCCACCCAGCTGCATCGGCTGCTGACGGATCCGGCGCCGGAAACGCTGGCGGCCCTGCGCCGCTTCGACGCGATTCTGCTCGGCGGCTCCCCCGCGGCGGCAGATCTGCTGCAGTCCGCGCGCGACGCCGGGATCAAGGTGGTCACCACCTACGGCATGAGTGAGACCTGCGGTGGCTGCGTGTACGACGGCGTCCCGCTCGACGGCGTCCAGGTCGCCATCCTGGACAGCCGGATCTGGCTCGGTGGCGACGTCGTTGCGTCCGGCTACTTGGACGCTGCCGGACTGACCGGGCAAAGTTTCCATACCGGGGCGCCGGGCGATGGGCCGGACAACCCGGCGGGCCCGGGGGCAGCGCCTGCCCCGGACGATGGCCTGGCCATGCGCTGGTACCGCACGGATGACGAGGGTGAACTGACCGCGGACGGAAAGCTGCTCGTGCACGGGCGTGTCGATGACATCATCATCACCGGCGGCATCAAGGTGTCCGCGCATGTGGTCGCGGAACGGCTCCGTCTGCTTCCCGGCGTCCTGGACGTCTTTGTTACCGGTGTCCCCGATCCGCAGTGGGGGCAGCGTGTCTGTGCCGCCGTCGTCGGGACCTCTACCCCGGCGGAGCTGCAGGCCGGCGCCGCCGCGGTGCTGGAATCCTATGCCGTGCCGAAAACTGTACTGTTTATGACTGAACTGCCCATGCTGCCGACCGGGAAACCCGACCGCCAGGAGCTGATCACGCTGCTGGCGGCGGGCGGCACCGGCCACGGCAAACACGTTCCGCAGTTTCCGCCACAATAGTTCCCGCCACTATAGCTTCCGCCACAATGGATGCAGCAGAAGTTTTCGCCGCCCGTCCGGGCACCCGGCACGCCGCCGTGCGCGTTCAGGACAAATGATTTCACCGAGAATGAGGAGTACCACCGTGGCCACTGCCGGTCAATGGATCGAAGGGGCCCGTCTGCGCACGCTTCCGATGGCCATTGCGCCGGTGATTATCGGCACGGCCGCCGCGTACGATATGGGCGCTTTCCGGCCACTGAACGCACTTCTCGCCGCGCTCGTGGCACTACTGCTGCAGATCGGGGTGAACTACGCCAACGACTATTCCGATGGCATCCGCGGCACGGACGCCGTCAGAGTGGGGCCGTTGCGTCTGGTTGGTTCAGGGGCCGCGACGCCGACGCGGGTGAAAATGGCTGCCTTTGCCGCCTTCGGGCTGGCCATGCTGGCCGGGCTGGCGCTGGTGATCCTGTCACAGACCTGGTGGCTGCTGCTGATCGGGGCCGGGTGTGTGCTGGCCGCGTGGGGCTATACCGGCGGAAATAATCCCTACGGCTACCTGGGCCTGGGGGACCTCTTCGTCTTTGTCTTTTTCGGGCTGGTCGCGACTCTGGGCACCACCTACACGCAGGCCGGGGAACTCAGTCCGGCCGCCGTGGTCGGAGCAATCGGCACCGGGCTGATCGCCGTCGCGCTGCTGATGGCCAATAACGTCCGGGATATCCCCACCGATGCCCAAGTCGGGAAACGGACCCTGGCCGTGCGGCTGGGCGACCGAAATGCCCGGCGGAGCTACGTTGTGATGCTGGCCGTCGCCCTGCTGCTGGTGCTGGTCATCGCGCCGCAGAAGCCCTGGATCCTACTGGTGCTGCTGCTGATTCCGGCGTGCCTGATGCCCAGCTGGCTGATGCTCAAAGGCAAGAAACGCAAGAGCCTGATTCCGGTACTCAAACAAACGGGCCTGATCAATCTTGGCTACAGCATTCTCTTCGCTGCGGGCCTGGTGCTGTCCAAGGTCTGGTAATGTCCAGGGCCACTCAGGGCCCGAGGAACTCGCGCGGGATTCCCTCGGGAGCGCGCGGGTTCCTCTTCGCAGCGCCGCCCGCACCGGGTCCGGCATTGTTGGCGGATCGCCCGGGCCCGGCCATCCTGCGGTCGTCGGAATCGATCGTGACATCGGGGTTGGCGTTGACCATGGCGTCCTCGGCATCGGCATCCAAGAGCTCCGTGGCGCTGCGGATCGGCTTGGCGTTTCCGGAAAACCGGGTGCGCAATTGCTCCGCCGCGGCCTCACGCTGCGGACGGAAGAAGAGGTAGCTGATGCAGAACGCGATCAGCACCGCGAATATCCCGGCCAGGATCGCCGCCATGCCCAGCAGCAGGAACAGCACGAAAAGCGGCACAAAAACGCCCGCACGGATCAGAAAGTACTTGAAAAAAGCCACCCCCTGAGTTTAGACGCTGAAGCTGGACATTTCGCCGGGAGCCTATGGACGCCGCCAGACGTTAGAATGAATCATGGTCCGCCTACTTTTGGTCATTTTACCTCTGGCCTTCCTCATCTATGGGCTGATCGACTGCCTCCGAACCGATTCCGCCGATATGCGCAGCTTACCCAAGCCCGCGTGGCTGCTGGTGATCATCCTGCTGCCGCTCATCGGAGTGGCGCTGTGGCTCATTTTTGGCCGTCCCGCTTATTCACCGCAGCCCGGCAGCTATCCCCGACCGTCCATGGCGCCGGACGACGACCCTGATTTTCTGCGTAATCTGGAGACCGCCCGTCGGCACAGGGCAGAGGATGAGCGCCTGCGCAAGCTCAAAGCGGAGCTGGAAGCGCGCGCGGCGAAACTGCCGGACAAGAAACCGGGCGACGACGCCGCCCAGGACGGCACAAACCGTCAGGAAAAGCCCGGCTCGACTTCCTAGACGCACCCCCAGCGGTCGTCTTGCGCCCCTGCTCGGTCCGCCCACCCGAGGGTCGTCGTCCCCGCACCCAGCGGGCGTCCCCGCACCCGTACCCCGTCCCGCGCCACCCGCCAAGGCCCGGCGCCTGCGTGCCTCGTCTCCGCGTCCACTATTTCGCAGGCGCCCTTGACGAGTGGTCACGATCTGTCGTATCAAGGGGCTGGGAACGGCTGTGAAGCGACACTTAGCGACCACTCGCCCCGGCGCGGGTGGCTGCCGGACCCGGACCGACGCCGCGCATACCCATCGGGAGCGACTAACGGGCCCGTCGCAGCGGCAGCGCGGCCCTTTAGGGGTTGTTGTCGGCTGGTGGCGGGCTGGTGGCGGGCTGGCGGCGGACTTGATGGCGGCCTGGCCGAGGACCCGCCCCGGCCCGGGTGTTGCCTGGCCGCGAAGCCTGTCCGCTGGCGCCTATCCCACCCCGGCGTAGGAGTGCAGCCCGGCGAAGTACACATTCACAATGGTGAAGTTGAAGACCACGCACAGATACCCCACGATGGACAACCATGCTGCCCGGGTTCCGGTCCAGCCGCGGGTGGCGCGGGCGTGCAGGTATCCGGCATAGACCACCCAGATGACGAATGTCCAGACTTCCTTGGTGTCCCAGCCCCAGAAACGGCCCCAGGCCGCCTCGGCCCAGATGGAGCCGAACATCAGCGTCAGCGTCCACCCGACAAAGGCGATGGCATTGATCCGGTAGGCCATGTTTTCCAGGCTCAGCGCCGAGGGTACCAGCCGCATGAAGGGCGCTTTGTCCGGTCCGCCCTGCTCGAGTGCGCCCTCGCGGCGGGACTGCATCAGCTGCAGGACGGACATCGCGAAGGTCAGGGTGAACAGCGCAGAGGACATGACGGCGATGGATACGTGGATGACCAGCCAGTAACTCTGGAGCGCCGGCACCAAGTGCCCGGCCGGGGTCCAGAAGGCCACGGACGCCGCCGTCAGCATGACCAGCACCAGCCCGATCACAAACGTGCCGAGGAACCGAAGATCACGGCGGGTCAGTACGATCAGGAACACCGCCGCGACCACGAAGCCGCCGGTGGTGCAGAACTCGTACATGTTGCCCCAGGGAACGCGCCCGGCGGCCAGGCCGCGGGAGAGTACGCCGGCACCGTGGATCACGGCGGCGATCAGGGTCAGGGCAACGGCCACCCGGGCCGGAACCCGCCGCTCGGACCCGTACCGCATCGAATCATCAGCGGTGACGCCCGAGCCCCCGGCGGAGACGGCCGCGTGGAAGGTCGGTCGCCGGACGCGGCCCTCGGGTCCTTCCATCTCGATATCCAGAGGCGCCTCGGAACCGACCATGGCACCCACCCGGGTCCTGGACTTCGCCGCTGCTGCCTGCTGGCTCTGCGCCAGCACCGACTTCGTGGTTTTGCTGTTCTGCACCAGGTCCCAGGCGAACGCAATGAAGGCGACGGCATAGGCAATACCGGCCAGCAGCATAAACCGCTCGCTGTACAGCGCGAAAGTTTCGTTGATTAGTGGCATTAGAGGTCCTTACTTACCGTCGCAGAACCGGTGGCGGCCCGGTCTGTTGATGATTGCGCCCCGTTGCTATCTTCCGCCTGTTCAGCACCCGGTGCCAACCAGCGTTTCTCCAGCAGCGTGCGGATGGCCGTTGCTTCCGAGGCCAGCCGGTGGTCTTCGCCCCTGGCCAGCAGTCCGTACTCCACCATGGTGCGTCCGTCCGGGTGGTTTCCGGTGCGGATCCACACCCGGCGACGGTTCAGGAAAAGTGATCCGACCAGGCCCAGCAGCGCCGTAACGCCGAAGATCAGCGCCCAGACCTGCCCCGGATTGTGGTGGATGTCCAGGGCAATGTAGCGCTTGATTCCGTCGAAGCTGACGCTTCCCTTGCCTTCCGGCAGCGTGTAGGAAGCACCCGGACTCAGCACAATGCCGCCGACCTTCAGGTCCCGGCCGTTGAGCTGCGTGAGCTTGGACGTGTCCAGCGTAAAGACGTTCTTCGGCTGCCCGGCGTCCAGCCCCAGATCCCCGTAATACGAATTCAGGTTCAGCTGCGGGTTGAACGGATCCGGGTCCGAGGCGACGGCCACACCCTTGTCGTTGATCAGTGCCGTCGGCAGGAAGAACCCGACAAATCCGAGCTGGCTGGGCTTGGCGTCGGGTGCCTTGATGACCAGCAGAGAGGTGTACGCGCCGTCGCTGGGAACGGAGACCACCGGCCCCTGGAACGCAACCTTACCGTCGCCGTCCTTCACGGTCACGACGGGTGCGTAACCGTTGCCGACCAGATAAATGCTCGTGCCGCCGAGGTTCACCGGCGAATTGACCTTAAGGTCCTGCTGCTGAGCGGTCGACGACGGCGAGGACTTAGTGGTCAGCGTCGCCTTGAAATCCAATGGCTGGCCGTAGTGGGACTTCGATTCGCGGTCAAACTTAACCTCGAATTTGTCCAGCTGGATGGAGTAGGGCTCCAGCTGTGCGGCGTCGAAATTACTGCCCGGGGTGAAGGTGTCGTAGCCGACCAGCGTGTTGACGAAGGTGTCCCCCTCGACCAGGACGCGCTGCCCGCTGTAGCCGAAGAGTCCGCCGAGCGCGACGGACACCAGGACACCGATCAGCGCCGTGTGGAAGAGCAGGTTGCCCACTTCCTTGGTGAAGCCGCGCTCCGCTCCCACCGACGGCCGATCGCCGTCGGCATCGCGTATTTCGAGCCGGTAGCCGCGGGACTTCAGCGTCGCAGCCGCCTCCCGGATGGCCTGGCCGGCCGGGATCCCGCGGGCCGCGGGAATCTCCAGGGTGCCGTATTCGGGGAGCCGGGACAACCGGCGGGGCGTCCGCGGCGGCTGCGAGCGCATGGCCTTGTAATGCGCGATGGCCCTCGGAATGACGCAGCCGATCAGCGAGATGAACAGCAGAATGTAGATGGCCGAGAACCAGGGTGAGGAATAGACGTCAAAGAGTTTGAACCAGTCCAGCACCGGACCCGAGTCCGGATGGTCCTGCAGGTACTTCGTCACCACCGCCGGGTCCGCCGGGCGCTGCGGGAAGAGCGAACCGGGAACCGCACCCACGGCAAGCAGCAGCAACAGGAACAGCGCCGTTCGCATGCTGGTCAGCTGACGCCACGCCCAGCGCAGGGTTCCGAAGAATCCCAAGCGCGGCAGGACCACGACTGTGGAGTCGGAGGCTGTGCTGTTCGCGCCAGCGCCGTCCGGGCTTACAGCACCGGAGGCCGCGCCGTCCGGTGCTGCGCCGGACCCGGGTTTCTGACTCTTGCTCACTGACTCTTTCAAGCTGTCCCTTTCAGGGAATCTGTATCTTTCAAGGAATCGGCATCCTTCAAGGAATCGGCATCCTTCAACGCATCGAAGTCGTTCATCAGACCGGCAATCTCACCTCGTTGGCAAACCAGAACTGCAGCTCATTGATCCAGGTTCCCCACAGACCGGTCACCATCAGCAGCCCAAGGACAATCAGCATGCCGCCGCCGAACCACTGCAAAATCCTGCGGTGTGTCCGGAAATACGCCAGTGCGCCCAGGCCCCGCCGCACCCCCAATGCGATCAGCAGGAACGGCACGCCCAGTCCGATGCAGTAGACAAACGTCAGCACCGCCCCTTTGACAGCGCTTGATCCGTCGGAAAATGCAAGGGCCTGTACAGCGCCGAGCGTCGGGCCCGTACAGGGCGCCCAGCCCAGCCCGAATGTGACCCCGAGGACGGGTGCACCCCATAGGCCTGCCGGAGTCCTGCGGTGAATCTTTGCCTCGCCTTGGAACCAGCTGATGCCGCCGAGGAAAATTACCCCGAGCGCAATCACGAGCACACCCAGGAGCTGCGTCACCCATGCCGCGTCGGGGCCCTTAAGCCACGCGCCCAGCTGCCCGAAGACGGCGCCGATCAGCATAAAGACAACGGAAAACCCGAGTACGAAAAGCCCGATACCGGCAAACATCCGCCCGCGCCGCTGCTTTTGGATGTCAACGCCGGTCAGCCCCGTGACGTATCCGAGGTAGCCGGGGACCAGCGGCAGCACGCACGGGGACACGAAGGAGACCAGGCCCGCTAGCAGGGCAACCGGCATGGCGAGCAGCATCGACCCGCTCAGTACCGTCTCGGCAAACGGGTTATTCACGGGCTTTCAGCCAGCGCTGTGGTAATCAGTGTTTTCAGCGTGCTCTTGTCCGCAAGGCCGAGGATCCGGGACGAGACCCTACCCTTCTTGTCCAGCACCAGCGTCGTGGGTACGGCTGCCGGCGGGACGAATCCGGTCAAGGCCAGCAGCACGCCGCCGTCCCTGTCATTGAAGCTCGGGTAACTCAGCGAGAAGTTGCGGTTAAAGGCGTCGGCCGTGGCCGCTTCATCGCGGATATTCACCCCGTAGAAAACCGCGCCCTGCGGCCCCAGCGATTGGTAGAGGCTCTCCAGATCCGGGGCCTCCGCCCGGCAGGGAGCGCAGGCTGCGTACCAAAAGTTCAGCACCGTGACCTTGCCGGCGAAGGAATCCGATGATACCGTCGTCCCGTCGAAGAGCCTGCCGGAGAAACTGACCGCGGGCTTCCGGTCCGCCGCGGCAAACTCCGTGACGGAACCGTCACCGGCAATATAGTTTTTGTTGTCCCCCGCGTTGGCCTGCTGCGCCAGCGGATCTTTCGCCGTGCAGGCGGACAGGACCAGAGCCAGTGCCGCGCCGGAGGCGGCCAGCAGGGATCGGCGGCTCATGGGAGTGCTCACGGAATTATCCACATCTGAACTGGGTTGACATTTCCACACGTGAATTTTCTACAGCGCGTCGAAAAGTTAATTCTCTCTCACATCGGGACAATTTCTCAAGCTCCCGGGGTCGTTGCCGCACCCGGCAGCAGCGCCGCGGCCGGTTCACTGTACTTGATCTCGGCGATGACGTCACCGTCAAAAACCAGGCTGGTCAACGAGGCGAGCGTGCATATGCGGCGCCGGGGGTCATGCCACAGCGGCTTGTTCTCCGCCGTAAGCCGCGTGACCCAGATGGGCAGCTGATGGCTGACCATCACTGCTTCGGCACCATCCCCGCCGATTTCGAAGGCCCGGAGGCGCGCATCCTGCACCGCTTCCATCATCCGGGACGCCTGCTGTTTGTATGGCTCGCCCCAGGACGGCCGCAGCGGATTCCAGAAATAGGGCAAGTTCCTGGGCTTCACCAGCTCATGACGGGACACCTTGCAGCCTTCGAAATGATTCTCCGCCTCGATGATTCGTGGATCCGTGCGGATATCGAGCCCCAGTGCGGTGGCGGCCGGATGCGCGGTTTCCTGTGCCCGCGCCAAAGGCGACGCAACCAGATGAACCAGCTTGGCGCCGTCGTCCGCCCGCCGCAGCAGGTGCTCGGCGACCAGCGCGGCCATGGCATGGCCACGGTCGGAAAGATGAAATTCCGGCAGCCTGCCATAGAGGACGCCATCGGGGTTAAAAACCTCACCATGGCGCAATAGATGGACAGTGACTCGGGGCATGTCACTAAGTTTCTCAAAGGTGGCGGACAATCACTAAATCAGGAGATTCCCAGACTTGGGCGGCAGCTTGAAGAAAGGTTCCGCCGCTCGGAATAATAGATGCGTTTGCATCCTTATACCCTTCGATGGAGGGCAGGCAGCCTTCCTGAACACAAATTTGTCGCAGCCAGACTGTGACACCTGATCAAGGAGAACGCATGTCCATCCCAACGGAGCTCACCGCAACCGGACTCGACCAGGGTGTCTGGAACCTCGACGGCTCGCACAGCGAGGTCGGTTTCACCGTCCGGCACGCGGGCATCAGCAAGGTCCACGGAAAGTTCACCGATATCGCCGCCACCGCAACGGTAGGCGAGACAGTGGAAGCCTCCTCGGTCACGGCGACCATCCAGTCGGCCAGCTTCGACTCCGGAGACGCCAACCGCGACGGACACGTCCGCAGCGCGGATTTCTTCGATGTGGAGCAGTTCCCCGAACTGACCTTCGTCTCCGGCTCGATCACCGGCTCAGGCGAAGACTACGCGCTCTCTGGGGACCTGACGATCCGCGGTATCACCAAGCCGGTGACCTTTGAAACCGAATTCAACGGCGTGGCCGTTGATCCGTTCGGCGCCACCCGTGCAGGCTTCTCCGGCAAAACGGTCATCAGCCGCAAAGACTTCGGCCTGACCTGGAATGCCGCACTGGAGGCCGGCGGCGTGCTGGTCGGCGACAAGGTCACGATCACCCTCGAAGTGGCCTTCGTCAAAGCGTAATTCCGCAGCGGACCGCGGTCAGCGGTTCGTGCTGCGCGGCAGCGGCCGGCCCACCCGGACCCTGATTGACGCAGTTTCCGCGGTGCGTCGGCCGTTGCGTTTAAGAACAGTGAGAGAGCAGGGATGAGCGCGTTTGGATTTCCTATGCAAAGCTCGGGGCCGGGGCTATCGTTTGAGCATGAGCACACCATACGAGAGCCCCGATCCCGAGCAGCCGGGCGCACAGCCACCGGCAGGCGGACAGGAATCCCGCCCGGCTTCCGATTCTTCGCCCGAATCACGGCCCGGTGAGCAGCAGGGTCCTCCGGACCATCAGCAGCCGGGCTACCAACAGGGCCCACCAGCCTATCAGCAGCCGGGCTACCAGCAGGGCCCTCCCGGCTACCAGCAGGGCCCTCCCGGCTACCAGCAGGGCCCTCCCGGCTACCCGCAACAGGCTACGCCCGGATATCAGCAGCCGGGCTACCAGCAGGGCCCTCCCGGCTACCAGCAACAGGCTACGCCCGGATATCAGCAGCCGGGCTACCAGCAGGGTCCTCCGTCCTATCAGCAGCCCCCATCCGGACAGCAGGGCGGATATGTTCAGCGGCCCAAGTCACCGGCGGGAGATTTCAGCCGCTTCCCGGAAAGACTCCGTGATCTCACCTCAGTGCCGCGGGAAGTGAAGAACGCCTACCTGCTCTTTGTCGCCGGTACCCTTTTGAACGTCCTGGCAAATCTGGTCAACCTGATCCTGTCAGGCAGCCGGCACGGGGCCTTCATGGTTGGCTTTGCGGTCGTCGGGTTCATCTTCTCGATTATCTTCGCCGCCGTTTTTATCTGGTTTGCCCTGCTCATGAAGGAAGGTGTCGGCTGGGCCCGGATCGTCCTGATAGTGCTGGCCGCTTTGAGCGTCATCAGCGGACTCTTTTCGCTGATCGGCGTATTCGCCAGTGCCTTGAGCCTGATTAATCTGCTCGGTTACGTTGCCATTGTCATCGGCGGCATTATGCTGCTGCTGCCGCCGGCCCAGGCCTACTTCAAGGCCCGTCGCCCGCAGGGGTATCTTCAGTAGTTCCTGACATTTGTTTCCGGCGCGGTTAACGCCGTGAGGGGGCCGCGGTAGGGTGGAAGAACCCGCTGCGGCCCATCCTTTTTAACCGCCGGCCCGCAGCGAAAGACGCTTCCGCAACTGACCGATTGGATCCTCATGAGCACCCCGGAGGAAGAGCCCCGGACCGGACCGCAGCTCGGCCACTACGGCGAGATATCCCCGGGTGTTCCACGGTACGGGCAGTATGCTCCACCGGGATACCAACGGCCCGGGACCGAGCCGGCCGCGGCCGAGCCGCCGCGGCCCGGTGGTTGGAGCAACGGTAAAAAAGGAACCACGGATAGGCATACCGCAAGGCACGCACCGCCGCGGCAAGTGGAGATCGCGTTCCGGCTCATTCTGGGTGCCGGCCTGATCGAGGCCATGCTGGTGATCCTGGGCACCATCGCTTTGGTCACACCCGCGGGACAATCCACCGCGCGGCAGATGCTCCTGGACGCTGGAATTAAGGATGACAGCGTGCTGCAGCCGCTGCTCATTACTGCCGTAGTGCTCAGCACCGCGGCGGTGGGGATTTACGTTCTTATCGCCTTCCAGATCCGCAAGGGCCGCAACTGGGCCCGCATCACGGGGGCGGTCCTGGCGGCATTGTCCCTGTTGTCACTCGTCCAGCCGGATGTCGTCACGGCGGCCCAGATGCTCCTCGGCATCATCGCCATCATCCTGGTGTTCCGCGCACCCGCCAAGGACTACTTCAGGCGCTAGGGCGCCCCTCCTGCAGACCGGGCTCTTGGATACGCTGGGCGTGATAGGCCAGAATCTGCAGTTCGATGGCCATATCCACCTTGCGGAGGTTGATGAAGTCCGGCACCTGGAGCACCACGGGCGCGAAACTCAGGATGCTGTGCACGCCCGCGGTGATCACCCGGTCGCACATCTGCTGGGCCACCGGACCCGGCAGTGCGAGCACGACCATATTCGCCCGGGTGCGCACCAGGACGGCTTCCAGGTCCTTCACATCGCTGACCCTGAGCCAGCCCACTTCATTGCCGACCATCAGCTGATCCGCGTCGAACAGCGCCACAACGTCGAAGCCCCGGGATTCAAAACCCGCGTAACGTGCCAGTGCGCGGCCCAGGTTACCGGCACCGACTATCGCCACCCGCCAATCCTGAGTCAGACCCAGCGCGGCTGCAATATTCCCGCTTAGACGCTGGACTTCGTAACCGACTCCGCGTGTTCCGTAAGAACCGAGATACGACAAGTCCTTGCGCACATTGGACGAACTCACGCCGGCAGCCTCTGCCAGCGCCTCGGATGAAACCCGCTCGGCCCCGTCGGCCAGCATCGCGTTCAGCGCGCGGAGATAGATCGTCAGCCGCGCCACGGTGGCGGGCGGCAGCTGGCGCGCGGTAGCCGGCAAAGATGCCGGCAGCTCCGGGGGAATCTGAGATGAGGGCACGTATGTTGCTCCAGCTTCCTTCGAATGCACCAAGCACGCGTGGGCGGCACGGATGTGTATCAAGGCCGCCGCCGGGCTATCTCCACTGTATGCCCATCCAAGGGCAGGCAAAGTCTGCACATGCATATGTCACGCGGGCGGTGGTTCCATTGCCTTGAGCAGAATACGCCGCAGCCGGTCCGGATCGATCTTCCAAAAATCCCGCTGCACGCCGTTTATCAGGACCACGGGAATTTCTTCCGCGAAACGCGCGGCTAGGCTTTCGTCGTCGTCGATCGACCGTTCCTGCCATGGCAGGCCCAGGCCGGCAGCAACTGTGTCCACCACGGTCCTGGCCTCGGCGCACAAATGGCACCCGGACCTGGTCACCAGCGTGAGATCGGGGTGGAGAGCCATGGGCTCCTGAGTCTGGCTGACGCCGTCGGGAATGCGCATAGGACAAATCTAGTCCGACTCACCCGGCGCGGCCGCCCGCACGACGCGGAATCGGGCATTGGCCATTCCAATTGACTAGACTCAAGCCATGCCCGACGTGAACTTAGTTACAGCCGAGGAGCTCCCGGCTAGTTCGGGCCGCGAGGGCGAAGCCGCTTTTTTTGACGTGGACAACACGCTGATGAAGGGCGCCAGCCTCTTCCACGTTGCCCGGAAGATGTACCAGAAGAAGGCATTCACTCTTCGCGACGCCGCGGGATTCGCCTGGAAACAGACGAAGTTCATGTTGCGCGGGGAGACCATGGAAGATGTCCATTCCGTCCGTGACTCCGCACTCGTCCTCGCCGCGGGAATTCCCGTCGAGACGGTCAAAACCCTGGGCGAGGAGGTCTTCGATGAGATGATCGAGTCGAAAATCTGGCCCGGAACGCTGGCTCTGGCCCAGCAGCACCTGAGCAGCGGACGCCAGGTGTGGTTGATGACCGCCACCCCCATCGAGGTGGCCAGTGTGATCGCCTCCCGGCTCGGCCTCAGCGGGGCACTGGGCACCGTGTGCGAGATCGAGGACGGCCACTACACCGGACGGCTGGTGGGGGACATCCTGCACGGCCCGGCCAAGGCCGAGGCGGCCCGCGAGCTGGCCGAGCGCGAGCATCTGGAGCTGGCGCGCTGCTGGGCCTACAGCGACTCCTACAATGACATCCCGCTGCTGAGCGCGGTCGGGAACCCGGTAGCGATCAACCCGGATGCCCGGCTGCGCCGCCATGCACGGGACAACAACTGGCCAATCTATGATTTCCGGTCCGGCCGCCGGGCCGCCACCTGGGGGCTGCGTGCAGCAACCGGGGCAGGCATCATCTATGGCGGCTGGAAAGGTTTCAGCCGCATCCGCCGCCGCTGACGTCCGCGTTTGCCCGGGTGTCGGGCGTGCGCGCCCTCCGACCAGCACTCGCCTTTCGGCTCAGCGCCCGTCTGGCTGCCGCCGTCGTCCTTTTCGGCTCAGCGCCCGCCGGCGCGTTCGAGCCGTCGTCCGTCGCCGCCGTCGGCCGCGCGTAGTTCCAGCCCAAAACAAATGCCCGCCACCATTACGGCGACGGGCATTTAACGCTCAGGGAAGTATCGCTACTTCTTATTGCGGCGCTGGTGACGGGTCTTGCGAAGCAGCTTGCGATGCTTCTTCTTCGCCATACGCTTGCGACGCTTCTTAATAACTGAACCCACGAAAGTCCTCACAAACTGTTGAACGACAACGTCCTTGCGGGCAGTTGTCAAACGAATAGGCTGACCGATCACAAGGTCTCGGTCAAAGCCGAATATGGATCTTTAACAGGGTACCGCCTCTAAGCGGTGTCCGCCGAACCGGCCCCGCCAGCATCACCGCGGCCTTCGACATAGGACGCCTGGACATAACCAGCCACCGCGGATTCCGGAACCCGATAGGAGCGGCCGAACCGCACGGCCGGAAGCTCTCCCGAATGTACCAGACGGTACACCGTCATCTTTGAAACCCGCATCAGAAAGTTCGTCCGGCATTAGCACCTCACAGCCCGGCCTGTGTCACGCTTTTGGCGCGCCGGGCGCGCGCGCTGCCGGCCAGGTGATCCAGCACGGTGGCTGTAACGTCCCATTCCATGCACGCGTCGGTCACGCTCTGCCCGTAGGTCAGCGCCGCGGTTCCGGCGGCGACTGCGGCGACGTCAAGTGTCTGCGCGCCACCAACCAGGAAACTCTCCAGCATGATTCCGGCGATGGCAGCGGCCGATTCCCCGCCGGATTCCAGCTGGGCCCCGATTTCCAGCGCGACCTCGGCCTGGCGGTGATGGCTCTTGCCGCTGTTCGCATGGCTGGCATCAACGATCAAGCACGGGTTCAGGCCGGCGGCAGACAGCTGCGTGGACGCCGCGGTGACGTCCTGCGCGCCGTAGTTCGGTCCCTGCCGACCGCCGCGCAGGATCATGTGCGTGTCCGGATTGCCGGCGGTGGACACCAGCGCGGCCCGTCCGTCGGCGTCGATTCCCAGGAAGGCCTGCGCCGCGGAGGAGGCGGCGCAGGCGTCCAGCGCCACCTGCAGGCCGCCGTCGGTCCCGTTCTTGAAACCGACCGGCATCGACAAACCGGAGACCAGCTGCCGGTGGATCTGGCTTTCCGTGGTGCGTGCACCGATGGCACCCCAAGAGACCAGATCCGCGGTGTACTGCGGGCTGATGGGTTCCAGGAATTCCGTGCCGACCGGCATCCCCAGCCGCCCCACCTGGAGCAGGAATTCGCGGGCCCGCCGCAGCCCGGCCCGGACGTCATGGCTTCCATCCAGCCCGGGATCATTGATCAGGCCCTTCCAACCGACGGTGGTGCGCGGTTTCTCGAAGTAGGCCCGCATGACGATCAGCAGGTCCTCCTTGTGCCGCTCGGCCAGGCTGACCAGGCGACGGGCGTATTCCAGCCCGGCACGGGTGTCGTGGATGGAACAAGGGCCGACAATCACCAGCAGCCGGTCGTCGACGCCGTCCATGATGGCGCGCACCTGATCACGCCCGCGTTCGACGGCGGCGCTCAGCCGCGCGCTCAGGGGCAGTTCGGCGGTCAGCTGGGACGGAGACGGCAGCGGCGCGAATTCGCTGACCCGCAGGTTTGAGGTGGGCCGCGAAGTGGTGGTGGCTGCGGCGCGCGCGGTGGCCACGGTGGCGGCGGTGGCGGCGGTCGCCTCGCTGGCTTCCGCCTCTGCACTGGTCGCTGCTGTGTCGATGCTCATGGGAAGGGTCCTGTTCCTGGGCTGGAAGCGGGCCCTAGACAGAACCCGCCGGAAATGGCGAAGGACAGAGAATGATCTCTGTCCTGTTGGCTCTGAAGAAGGTCGGATGCGTATCAGCTAAACGCGGGCCCCTCCAGAGCCGACGAAAAATACGCATACCAACGGTTTGTCATAGTCATACGATAGCCGGATTCCCGGCCGGCCGGCAACTCCGCGACGGATTCCGGCTGCCTGATCCACTGACGCTCAGAGCCCCCGCGGATCCAACGTTTGGACCGGATGGGCATAACCTGTGGTTGGAACACACCGCATCTTCCCGGAGGTACGCATGACTGTTAGCAACCCGGCGGACACTCCCGCCGCCCTGAAGCGCCGCATTCCCAAATACCGCGACCTGGCGCCGCTGATGCAGTTCAAAGCCCCCCAGCTGGGGCAGGCCGCCCGGCTAGGCCGGGCCAACACGATCTGGGACCTGCGCGCCATCGCCAAGCGCCGCACTCCCCGGGCCCCGTTCGACTACACGGACGGCGCCGCGGAAGCTGAGATTACGCTGCGCCGTGCGCGCGAAGCCTTCGGTAACATCGAGTTCCGTCCCGGCATTCTGCGCGATGTATCCAGTGTGGACCTGCGCACCGACATTCTGGGCAGGTCGTCCGCGCTGCCCTTCGGCATCGCGCCCACCGGCTTCACCCGGATGATGCAATCGGAAGGCGAATACGCCGGTTCACGTGCGGCCGCGGCTGCGGGAATCCCCTACACGCTATCCACCATGGGGACCGCATCGATCGAAGACGTCGCGGCGGCCGCGCCCGATGGCCGCAACTGGTTCCAGCTCTACCTGTGGACGGATCGGGACAAGTCGCTGACGTTGATCGAGCGGGCTGCCAACGCCGGCTACGACACTCTGATGGTAACGGTGGACACCGCCGTGGCGGGTGCACGGCTGCGCGATGTGCGCAATGGCATGACCATCCCGCCGGCGCTGACGATCAAGACCGTGCTGGATGCCTCCTACCGGCCCGCCTGGTGGTTCAACTTCCTCACGCATGAGCCGCTCGCCTTTGCCTCGCTCTCGCGCTACAGCGGCACCGTGGCGGAGCTGATCAATTCCATGTTTGATCCGACGCTGACCTTTGACGATCTGGACTGGCTGCGCGAAACATGGAAGGGCAAGCTTGTGGTCAAGGGCATTCAAACCGTCGACGACGCCAAAAGGGTTGTGGACCACGGCGCAGACGGAGTTGTGGTGTCCAACCACGGCGGGCGCCAACTGGACCGGGCACCCATTTCCCTCCACCTGCTGCCGGAGGTCTCGACGGCGCTGAAGGGAAAAGCGGATGTCATCCTCGATACCGGCATCATGAGCGGCGCGGATATCATCGCCGCGCTGGCCTTGGGCGCGGACTTCACCCTGGTCGGCCGGGCGTACCTCTACGGGCTGATGGCCGGCGGTCGTGCCGGCGTGGACCGAGCCGTGGAGATCCTGCGCCAGGACATGACCCGCACGATGGGGCTGCTGGGTGTCAGCCGGATTTCAGACCTGACCCCGGATCACGTGCACCTGCTCGGCAAATAACCGGTTCCCCTGTCTATCCATATCGCACTTCGCGCCCATGTTCCACCGAAACATGGGCGCGAAGTGCGATATGGATGGGGCGTTCAGTGGGCCAGCTGGCCTGGATCAGGCCTTGGGCGAGTGGTCTTAGATCAGGCCTTGGATGAGTTGTCTTAGATCAGGCCTTGGGCGAGCATGGCGTCGGCGACCTTGACGAAGCCGCCGATGTTCGCGCCCATCACGTAATTGCCCGGTGAACCGTACGTGTCCGCTGTTTGCGCACAGCGGTCGTGGATGCCGACCATGATCTCGGTGAGACGAGCCTCGGTGTGCTCGAAGCTCCAGGAGTCCCGGCTGGCATTCTGCTGCATTTCCAGTGCGGATGTGGCCACGCCGCCGGCGTTGGCCGCCTTGCCGGGTGCGAAGAGAGTCCCGGCATCCTGGAATACGGCGACCGCGTCACGGGTGCAGGGCATATTGGCGCCTTCGGCCACTGCCAGCACGCCGTTCTTGACCAGGACGGCCGCCGCGGCGGCATCCAGTTCGTTCTGGGTGGCGCAGGGCAAGGCCACGGTGGCTGTGACGTCCCAGACGGATCCGCCCTCGACATAGCTGACGGCCGATCCGCGGCGGGCCGCATATTCGCGCAGCCGGCCGCGCTCGACCTCTTTGATCTGCCGCAGCAGATCAACATCGATGCCTTTTTCATCCACCACATAACCGGCGGAATCGGAGCAGGACACCACGTTCGCGCCGAACTGCTGGGCCTTGGCGATGGCGTGGATGGCGACGTTTCCGGAGCCCGATACCACCACGCGCTGGCCGTCAAAGGACTGGCCGCGCGTCTTAAGCATTTCCTGGGTGAACAGGACCGTGCCGTATCCGGTGGCCTCCGGACGGACCAGCGATCCGCCCCAGGACATACCCTTGCCGGTGAGCACACCGGATTCAAACCGGTTGGTGATCCGCTTGTACTGGCCGAAGAGGTAGCCGATCTCGCGTCCGCCCACGCCGATGTCCCCGGCCGGAACATCGGTGTACTCGCCGATATGGCGGTACAGCTCGGTCATAAAGGACTGGCAGAAACGCATGACCTCCGCGTCGGACTTGCCGCGCGGGTCAAAGTCTGAGCCGCCCTTGCCACCGCCGATCGGCATCCCGGTGAGCGCATTTTTGAAGATCTGCTCGAAACCGAGGAACTTCACGATTCCCAGATACACGGACGGGTGGAAGCGCAGGCCGCCCTTAAACGGTCCCAGCGCCGAGTTGAACTCCACCCGGAAGCCTCGATTGATCCGGACCTGACCGGCGTCATCCATCCACGGGATACGGAAAATAATCTGCCGTTCGGGTTCGCAGAGGCGCTCCAGCACCGCGGCATCAAGGAACTCGGGATGCTTGTCGAGCACCGGGCCGAGGCTTTCGAATACCTCAACTACGGCCTGGTGGAACTCGTGTTCTCCCGGGTTCCGGGCCAGTACCTGGTCCCGGATGGTTTCAAGTCTTGCGTCCATAGGTCTCCCATAATACGAGTCATGCGCGCGCCTTATGCGCGCCCGCGCGAACGGCGGTTTAGTTCGCTTCCATCGTTCCAGCCAAGAGGTGCTATATGCGAATCGCGGTCACGAGGTGAGACGGATTGAGACGGATTCCGGACGGATTCCGGCAGCGGCCGCACTGGAAGCCGTGTCACATTGACGCTTATGCGGTCCCGCTCAGTCCCTGCGGCGACCGAATTTCGGCAGATTTGCGATCAGATCCGCGGCCTTGTAGGCCGCGCGCCCGACCGTCCGACCGAGCTGCTGTGGCCTCGTTCCGTCGGTGCTTTGCGCAGCGGCGGTTCCGACGCCGGCGGTCCCCGCGGCGGCGGGTCCGACTGTCGGTGGTCCGACGACGACGGATAGCGTCACCGCTGCCGGCAGCGCCGGCTTTCGGCGGGGTTCGCCACGCGGGTCCGGCTCCTCCGCGCCCGGCAGGGCCACGGCGCCGTCGAACCCGGCGAGCCAACCGCTCACCAGCCGCAACGGGTCGGGGTTGAGGGCGTAAAAACGTTTCTGCCCCTCTGCCCGCATGGTCACCAGAGATGCTTCCCGCAGCACGCGCAGATGCTTGGAAATGGTCGGCTGGCTGGCACCGATCTCCTCAACCAGCTGGCCGACCGCCTTATCCCCCGCCCTCAGCGACGCCAGGATGTCGCGCCGGGTCGCCTCCGCGATGACCGCAAAAACATCGTCATTCACCATTCCCCTACCCTAGAGGGCTAAGTCGGCGAAGCCGTGATTTTTGGGTCATGTTTTTGCTTGTCGGGTCGGGTTCATGCGGCCAGTCCTGTTTCGTGGGTGAGGTTGT
>CAJDTL010000049.1_pt1 | contig 51693 bp, 48 predicted proteins | sample 7389871 | NCBI WGS metagenome assembly CAJDTL01 (sample SAMEA7055650, study PRJEB34461) | soil metagenome | biome: terrestrial ecosystem; feature: Peninsula; material: soil | place: Antarctica | collected 2016 | reverse complement strand
GTGCCCCGGGCCGGACTCGAACCGGCGGCCAAGAGATTAGCAGGTCTCACACGGGAGGCCATGTCACTCGCGGCGCACATGGCCACTGGCATTCCGGCGAAAAGGCCGGCCCTACGTCCAGCCGTGCCGGCGGCGCAGCCCGTCGGCGACCCAGCCAAACCGCCTCCCATCCAGGACGGACCCTTCGCGGCGCATGTCGGCCGCGGCGACCTGCAGGATGCGGTCCAGCTTCACTTCGCTGGGCCGGCCCCTGGCATCCCAGGGCCCGGTACCAAGGTCGATGTAGTCATCGTCGTCGCGGTGCTCGTTGCTGTGGTCCTTGCTGGTGAGCATGACGGCAAGGAGGCAGCGGCCGCTGCGCCCCACCACCAGCACCGGCCGGTCCTTGCCCTGACTGTAGTCCTCCTCAAACGGCACCCAGGTCCACACGATCTCGCCCGGATCGGGGGAACCGTTGGGGTTGGGCGAGTACGCCACCCGTGCCGTGCCGTGGAAGTCCCCCGGGTACGGCGCGGAAAGCGTGGATGCCGCGGACGACGGCGAACCCGGCGTCGTGTGCGCCGCGGCGGTTGCGCGCTGGCCGGGTCTGGCGGCGGTCCCGGGACCGGCGGGGCGGTTGGTGGGGGAGGGCGCCGTGGACGCCTTGAAAAACGTGTGCACGAGGGTGCGCAGAAGGCCAAAGACGCTGTCTGAGGTCGATGCCATGGTCCAACGATATCGAAGACGTATACAACCGGGGCGAATCATCGCGCCCATCGCGCCGCCGGTTCTTTGCCGGACTCCCAAACGTGGGAGACTTGTAGGAACCCGTGTCCGGCGCCCAGCGCGCGGCCACAACCCCTACACGGCCCGGCGCAACGTCCGGGTTCGTGAGTCCGTGCAACAGTGAGGAACCCCAGTGTCACCCATGGCCCGCACCGCCCCGGTGCCCGCCGCTACCGATCCGGCGATCATTCGGAACTTCTGTATCATCGCCCACATCGACCATGGGAAGTCCACCCTGGCGGACCGGATGCTTCAGCTCACCGGCGCGGTTGAGCAGCGGAACATGAAGGCGCAGTACCTGGACCGGATGGACATCGAGCGCGAGCGGGGCATCACCATTAAGTCCCAGGCTGTCCGGGTGCCCTGGGAAGTGGACGGCACCGCCTACTGCCTGAACATGATCGACACTCCCGGACACGTGGACTTCACCTATGAGGTGTCCCGCTCGCTGGCCGCCTGCGAGGGCGCCATTTTGCTGGTGGACGCAGCGCAGGGCATCGAGGCCCAGACCCTGGCGAACCTGTATCTGGCGATGGAACATAACCTGACCATCATTCCGGTGCTGAACAAGATCGATTTGCCGGCGGCCCAGCCGGAGAAGTACGCGGCGGAGCTGGCCGGCCTTATCGGCGGCAAGGCGGAGGATGTGCTGCTGGTTTCCGGCAAGACGGGCGCCGGCGTCGAAGCGCTGCTGGATAAGATCGTGAGCGAGCTGCCGGCCCCGCAGGGGAATCCGAACGCGCCGGCGCGTGCGATGATTTTCGACTCCGTCTACGACACCTACCGTGGCGTGGTCACCTACGTCCGCGTCGTCGATGGGCACCTCAGCCCGCGCGAAAAAATCCAGATGATGTCCACCCGGGCCACCCACGAGCTGCTGGAAATAGGGGTCAGCTCCCCGGAACCCACCCCGAGCAAAGGTCTGGGCGTGGGCGAGGTCGGCTACCTGATTACCGGCGTGAAGGACGTCCGGCAATCCAAGGTCGGAGACACCGTTACCACTTTGTCCAAGCCCGCCACGGAATCCCTGGGCGGCTACGAGGACCCGAAGCCGATGGTGTTTTCAGGCCTTTACCCGCTGGATGGTACGGACTATCCGGTGCTGCGCGATGCGCTGGATAAGTTCACGCTCAATGACGCGGCGCTGGTGTACGAGCCGGAGACTTCCGCGGCGCTGGGCTTCGGCTTCCGGGTGGGCTTCCTGGGTCTGCTGCATCTGGAAATCACCCGCGAACGGCTGGAACGCGAGTACAATCTGGACCTCATCTCCACGGCCCCCAACGTGGAATACGAGGTGACCCTAGAGGACAAAAGAGTCATCACGGTCACCAACCCAAGCGAGTACCCGTCCGGAAAAATCGCCGAGGTGCGTGAGCCGATGGTCTCGGCCACCATTTTGGCCCCGAGCGAGTTCATCGGAGCCATCATGGAGCTGTGCCAGCAGCGCCGCGGCGTGTTGGGCGGCATGGACTACCTGTCCGAGGACCGGGTGGAAATCCGCTACCGGCTGCCGTTGGCGGAAATTGTCTTTGATTTCTTCGACCTGCTCAAGTCCAAGACCCGCGGTTACGGGTCGCTGGATTGGAAGGCCGACGGCGGTCAGGTCGCCGATCTGGTCAAGGTGGACATCCTGCTCCAAGGTGAGCAGGTGGATGCGTTCAGCGCGATCACGCACCGCGACAAGGCCTACGCTTACGGTGTCATGATGACTGGCAAGCTGCGCGAGCTCATCCCGCGCCAGCAATTTGAGGTGCCCATTCAGGCCGCCATCGGCGCCCGGATCATCGCCCGCGAGAGCATCCGCGCCATCCGCAAGGACGTGCTGGCCAAGTGTTACGGCGGCGATATTACGCGTAAGCGCAAGCTGCTGGAAAAGCAGAAGGAGGGCAAGAAGCGGATGAAGATGGTCGGCCGGGTCGAGGTCCCGCAGGAGGCCTTCATCGCGGCGCTGTCCTCGGACGAATCCAGTGACAAATCCAAGGACAAATCCAAGAAGTGAGTTCCGTGCGGCTGAACCGAGCACCCGCGAACCGTGCACCCGGCGGGGCGGTAACGTATGCCTAGTGTCCTGCCGCTGGGGGACCCTGCCCCGGCCGACGGCGTTCTGCCGGAGCAGGCGCTGACCGGTGCCGCGGCGCGCATGTTCAGTCTGTACGCCCACATCCCGTTCTGCGCCGTGCGCTGCGGCTACTGTGACTTCAATACCTATACCGCCACGGAGCTCGGCGGCGGGGCCTCCCAGGATGCGTACGCCGCGACGGCAATTTCCGAGGTGCGTTTCGCGGCCCGGGCGCTGGCGGCCTCGGGGCTGCCGGCCCGGCAGCTCGGCACGGTGTTTTTCGGTGGCGGAACCCCCACCCTGCTTCCCGCCTCGGACCTGACGGCCGTTTTGGCGGCGGCGGTGGACGCCTGGGGCGTCGTCGACGGGGCCGAGATCACGACCGAGGCGAACCCGGATTCGGTCAGTCCGGATTCCCTGCAGGAACTCGCCGACGGCGGCTTCACCCGGGTCTCGTTCGGCATGCAGTCGGCGGTGCCGCATGTGCTGCGGGTGCTGGACCGGACACACACGCCAAGCCGTGTACCGCAGGCCATTGAATGGGCACGGAACGCCGGGCTCAAGGTCAGTGTCGATCTGATTTACGGCACACCGGGAGAATCGGAAGCTGACTGGGAAACGTCCGTGCGGACGGCGCTGAGTTACCAGCCGGACCATATTTCAGCCTACGCGCTGATCGTCGAGGACGGCACCAAACTTGCCGCCCAGATCCGCCGCGGCCAGGTTCCCGGTATCGACGACGACGACCACGCGGTGAAGTATGCGCTGGCCGATGGATTGTTTGAAGCAGCGGGGTTGTCCTGGTACGAAGTCAGTAACTGGGCCCGCACTCCGGACGACGCATGCCGGCACAATCTCGCGTATTGGCGCGGGGATGACTGGTGGGGGATAGGCCCGGGTGCGCATTCGCACATGGGCGGGGTCCGCTGGTGGAATGTCAAACACCCCACGGCCTACGCCGCGAGACTGGCGCAGGGTCTTTCACCGGCCGCCGGCCGGGAAACGCTGGACGCTCAGACCCGCGAAATGGAACGGATTATGCTGCTGACGCGTTTGTCCGACGGGATTGCGGTCGATACACTCGCGGCTCCGGCCCGGCACGAAATTGCCTCGCTGATAGCCGATGAACTGATCGACCCGCGTGCGGCTTTCGCCGGCCGGCTGCTGCTGACGCTCAGGGGCAGGCTGCTGGCCGATGCGGTGGTGCGTCGGCTGCTTCCGGACTGAGTGAACCTGTGCCCGGTGAACCTGTGCCCGGTGACCCCGTGCTCAGTGAATAAGGCGAAGGCTCCACAGGTAGCGGTAGGGCTGCCCGCGGTTGACGTGCACGGCGGCAATAACCGAAAACACGGTCAGGAAAATCCAGATCGCCACGGCCAGGAACGCGAAAACGGTTCCGGCCAGCGGTGCGACACCGGCCAGCAGCACGGCGATGATGTTCGCCAGTGCAGCCACGATCGTCGGCGGCACCGTGAAATTCAATGCCTCCTTGGATTCCTGCGCCGTAAACGGGCCCCGGTCACGAAAGACCAGATAAATGATCAGGGACGGGATGAAACCCAGAATCCCGCCGCAGTGCGCCATGAACGCCCATTGTCTGTCTTCGGTCGGGCTCAGCGGCGGAGCACTGGCCGGGACGGCCTCGTACTGGGCAGGCTGCTGGCGCCGCGCGGGCGGCTGCGTGCTGTCGGCGTTGTCACCGCGCGCTGTCTTCGCCACTGGCTGTATTCCTCCGCATTGCGCTGTCAATCGTTCGGACCGGCCCAAAAGTTACCGGCCGCTTCCTCCTAGGATACTGGAACCGTAAGGAAATCGATGACTTCCTCCACCCGCCCGAGCAGCGCCGGCTCGAGGTCCGCGTAGCTTTGGACGCTGCCGAGCAGCCGCCGCCAGCCCATGGCAATATCCGTTGGGCCCTTATGCGGCCAACCGAAGGCCTGCAGAATTCCGATCTTCCATTCGATCGTCCGCGGCACCTGGGGCCATGCTCCGATGCCGAGCACCTGTGGTCTGATCGCCTGCCAGACATCCACATAGGGGTGTCCCACAATGAGCACATTGTCCCGGGCGCCCGGGACCCGCATGGCCTCCGCGGCGATTCTGGACTCTTTGGAATTAGGCACCAGATGGTCCACCAGAATGCCGAGCCGCCGTCCCGGTCCGGGGGAGAATTCGCGGACCACGCCGGCCAGATCGTCGACCCCGTGCAGGGGCTCGACGACGATGCCCTCCACCCGCAGATCGTCGCCCCAGACTTTTTCGACCAGTTCGGCGTCGTGCTTGCCCTCCACCCAGATGCGGCTGGCCTTGGCGACCTGCGCCCGCATGGCACCGACCTTCACCGAACCGGACGCGGTGCGCGCGACAGTGACTGTCTTCTTCGCCACCGGAGCCACCAGCTGAACCGGCCGCCCGTCCACGAGGAAGCCGAAGCCCAACTGGAATGATTTGGTCCGTCCGCGGCGGTCCTCGAGCACCACGATGTGCATCCCGCCGGACTTCTCGATCCGTACAATGGCGCCGACCCAACCGCTCTGCACGTCCTCCAGCACCAGTCCCGCAGCGGCCGGAACCTGTGGCAGCGCGGTGCTGACGGCGGCGGAAAGGTCCTGCGGACCCCACTGGTCATAGCTCACGGCACTGCCTCTCATTGCGGAATACTCATGCTAACAACCGCGCGCGGGAAAAGTATTAGACTTAGCACTTGGGTAGGCAGAGTGCTAATGCCGCTGCGCTGAAACGCGGCCAGAACGAACCGGACCGGGCGGGAGGTATGCCGATGAGTGAACCACGTAAATTGGAAGTCCTGCGGGCCATCGTGGAGGATTACGTCCATTCGCGGGAGCCGGTTGGTTCCAAGGCTCTGGTCGACCGTCATCACCTGGGCGTTTCCAGCGCCACGATCCGCAATGATATGGCGGCGCTGGAAGAGGACGGGCTGATCACCGCACCGCACACCAGCTCGGGCCGGATTCCCACAGACAAGGGCTACCGGCTTTTTGTGGACCAGATTTCGGCGGTGAAGCCGCTCTCCGGGGCGGAGCGGCGCGCCATCCAGGCCTTGCTGGACGGTTCGGATGACCTGGATGAAATCATGGACCGCACGGTACGGACGCTGGCGCAGCTGACGAACCAGGTCGCCGTCGTGCAGTATCCCCGGACCACAACCGCCACGGTGCGGCATATCGAATTTGTCCTGTTGGCACCGCATCAGGTGCTGATTGTTCTGATTCTGGCCTCCGGGAAGGTCGATCAACGCGTGAGCGACGTCGGCCAGCAGCTCGACGAGACCACGCTGGCACAGCTGCGCGACAGGTTTCTGACGGCTCTGCTGGGCACCGAGTTGGCTGCGCTTCCCGCCGTGTTGGCCGGAGTCCCGGCGGGCCTGCCGCGTGAAACCCGGTCGGCCGGGCTGAGGCTGGCCGCGGCGTTGGCGCAGCTGGCCATTGCGGCGCGCGAGGACCGCATCGTGCTGGCGGGGACGGCCAACCTGGCCCGCTCCAACGTCGATTTCCCGCTGAGCATCGGCCCCGTGCTGGATGCCCTCGAGGAACAGGTTGTCATGCTGCGGCTGCTTTCCGAGATGGCACAGGATGCGCGCGGGGTGTCCGTGAGCATCGGACGCGAGATTCCGTATGACGCACTGGTGGAGGCCTCCGTGGTTGCCACCGGATACGGCCCCGACGCGTTGGCGAAGATCGGCGTGCTGGGCCCCACCCGGATGGATTATCCGAACACCATGGCGGCGGTGCGGGCGGTAGCCCGTTATCTATCCCGGATTTTGGCCAGCTAAGGCTGACCGGACAGGTTTGTCCGGCCGGTTCACCGTCAGGTGCAGCCGGCCGGTCTGACAAAAGACACAGAGAAAGTAAGAGACCTTGAGTAACCACTACGAAGCCCTGGGTGTATCCCGCGACGCCACCGGCGAGGAAATCAAAAAGGCCTACCGCAAGCTGGCCCGCAAGTACCACCCGGACGTGGCCGAGGGGGACGACGCCCAGGAACGCTTCAAAAACGTCAGCCACGCCTACGAGGTCCTCTCGGATCCGCAGAAGCGCCGCATCTACGACACCACCGGAAATGAAAACGGCACGGCCAACGGCTCCGCGGCCGGATACGGTGGCCAGGGCTTCGCCTTCCAGGACATCTTTGAGACCTTCTTCGGCGGGTCCGGCCAGTCCGGCCCGGCATCGCGGATCCGCCGCGGCCAGGATGCGCTGATCAACATCCGGATCGATCTCAGCGACGCCGTCTTCGGGGTCAATAAAAAGATCGAGGTGGAGACCGCCGTGGTCTGCCCCACCTGCGACGGCGGCTGCTGCCGGCCGGGGACCCACCCGACCACCTGCGACATCTGCCACGGCAGCGGCCAGGTGCAGCGCCCGGTGCGCTCTATCCTCGGACAGGTCATGACCGTCGCCGCGTGCGGATCCTGCCAGGGGTTCGGCACCATGATTCTGGATCCCTGCAACGAATGCGCCGGAGAAGGCCGCGTCCGCAGCCGCCGCACACTGACGATCAAGGTCCCGGCCGGGGTCGGAACAGGCACCCGGATTCAGCTCGGCGGCCAGGGCGAGGCCGGTCCTGCCGGCGGTCCTGCCGGTGATTTGTATGTGGAAATCAAGGTCAATAATGATCCTTCGTTCCTGCGCGACGGAGACGATCTGCACGCCACGGTGAGCGTGCCGATGACGGCGGCGGCGCTGGGCACCGAACTGACGCTGGAAACGTACGACGGCGAACAGCCGATCAGCGTCAAGGCCGGCCTGCAGTCCGGAGAAGTCATTGTGCTGCGCGGGCTCGGCGTGACCCACCTGCGCGGCCATGGCCGCGGTGACCTGCGGGTCCACATCAATGTGGAGACACCGAGCAGGGTCGACGCGGCGCAGCAGGAGCTGCTCAAGCAGCTCGCCGCACTGCGCGGCGAGCAGGTCAGCGAGGGCAAACTCGTCACCAGCGGCGGAATGTTCTCCAAGCTGCGCGACAAATTCGGAAGTCTCTAGGAGCTTCGATGACGAACCCGATCTTCTTCGCCGGGTCCGCCGAGCTGGCGCCGCTGGCGGCCGGCTCGGTGTTCGTCCTGGCCGGTGCGGAAGGCAGGCACGCGGGCACCGTCAAGCGGCTCGGTGCCGGCGAGGCGCTTGATCTGGTGGACGGGGCCGGCCGGCGGGTCACCGGGACCGTCACCGCGGCCGGCGCCGGAGAGCTGACCCTGCGGGTGGAGCGGGTAACCACCGAGCCGGCCCCCGCCTTGCGTTTGATCCTCGCCCAAGCCCTCGCGAAGGGCGATCGGGACGAACTGGCCATCGAGACGGCCACCGAACTCGGCGCTGATGGCTTCATTCCGTGGCAGTCCGAACGTTCCATTGTGCGCTGGAAGGGTGAGCGGGCGGCGAAATCCCTGGCGAAATGGCGCTCTACCGTCAGGGCGGCAGCCAAACAGGCCCGCCGCGCCTGGCTCCCCGATGTCTGCGCGGCGGTGGAGACCGCCGGTCTGCTCAAACGCGTCGAGGCGGCGGCTCTTGCACTGGTCCTGCATGAGGAGGCCGCGGACCCACTGAGCGTGGCGGCGGCGCGGCTGGGAGCGGAGGAGCGCAGCACCCGGAACGGCTCAGCACCGAACGGCTCAGCGCCGGACGGCTCCGTGGCGAATGCCGAGGTCCTGATCATTGTCGGCCCCGAGGGCGGCATCAGCGCCCGGGAGCTGGACCTGCTTAAGGGCGCCGGTGCCGTGCCCGTCCGCCTTGGACCGCATGTGCTGCGTTCCTCCACGGCCGGCCCTGCCGCCGTCGCCCTGCTCAGCGTTGAGCTTGGCCGCTGGTAGCGCTAGTCGGTATTTTCGTTGGTTCGTCGGGGGTTATGCTGCGGTCCGTGTTCGTGTTTGCTCGGGCGGTGCCGGTAGTTGTTGAGGGCGCTGCGGGTGTATTTCCAGGACCGTGCACCACGGTTGCGCGACGGAGCCGTTTGCCATCGACGACTACACGCCCCGGCGGTTGCTGGCGGGCCTGGACGATATCGGGCTGACGCTGCGCCACGAAACGGACATCACCGGGACGTCCCCGCCTTTCGAAGCGAAGCGACGCGGCCGGCCTTCAGACCTACGGCTCTGCCCGTGCGGACGTAGCCGGCGCCTGCCGGTTGAATGGACGGTTGCCGTGGAAATTTCCACGGCAACCGTCCATTTGCCCGGCAATACCTGGCATGGGAAGCGCCACTGCCAGATCCCGGGCCGTCCGCCCGCGCTGGCACCGGTTTTGGACCGGGGCGCCCGCTGCGGCACCCCGGTCATCGCGACGGCACCAGCTGCGGACGAACGCACCCGATTCAGTATTCGGGTGGCTCCGGGCGCACCAGCAAAAGACCAGCGCACCCGCTGGAGCACGTGCGCGGGTCCAGAACGGTGCGGTATCGTCAGGGTCCGCTCATGTCCGGCCAGGTTCCGGCCTAACATTGAGCGTCACATTGAGCGTTGGTACGGGGCGGCAGCATCGCCAGCGGGCCAGCCACCAGGACTACCAGGATCCCTACCTGCCCACCCCGGCGATACCACCGGTAACGCAGAAGACGCCCTCGCAACCGCATGCGGGCACTACCCCGCCGACCCAACCGCCTGGATCTAACCCCCCCCGACGAACTAACGAAAATGCCCACTAGGCGACCTCAATGAGGCTAGCTGACGTTAATGAGTTTGCTGTCGACGCCGGCCTGGCCCGCCGGATCGGCCGGATCGGTCCGGTAGACCCTGAGCTGGTAGGAACCGGCCGGGGCCTGAACGCTGAAATCAAACGGACCGAGCTGACCGGCACCGGTGCTGACGGGTGTGCTGCCGGTGAGGAACCCGGATGTCTGCCCGTCCGATGAGACCTTAAGCAGCTGCCATGTCAGCGTCCCGGAATCGGAGATGCCCTGTCCGTTGACCCTGACCGGCGTGCTGAGGTCCGCACCCTCCTGAGGATCGATGATCCACACCGGGGCGACAAAGGTGCTGTCCCGCGCCATCGGCTGGTCCAGTTTGATCCTTCCAAAGGCCAGATAGTCGGTGTGTCCGTCGACCAGCAGCGACACGTGGACCGGCTGGTTCGCGACGATCAGACCCGCATTGGCCGCGGCGGCGGTGGCGGTGTAGACGAGCTGGGCCAGGGCGCGTCGGGCGATGCCTTCGTCCACATTGGTGCTGAAAGCGTCGGAGGAGATATCGACGGTGATGATGTTCTTCGCCGAAATCGCAGCGCCGAGCTTGGAGGGCTTCTTCCACGGAGTGAAGTAGTCGCCGTCCAAGGGTTTCTCGCTGGTCATGGCCAGCAGCGCGGCCTCGATCGGGTCTCCGTCGCCCTTCACGGTCAGGAATTCGCGGTAAAGGTAGATCCCGGACCCGCTGTGGCCGAGCCAGTAGACAGGGAGCTTGGTCGAGGTCTGGGCCGTTTCCAGTGGGGCGCTGGTCACACCCGACGTGGCCGAGCTTCCGGCCGAGGCCGGCATCGTGGTGTCGGCCGGTGCCGGGGAGCCTGCGGAGCTGCAGCCTGTGAGGGCCAACGCGGCGCAAAGGGCCAAGCTTGCCGGACCCCAAGGGAGGACCGTGCGGAGGCGGCGCACAGATTCCGCTGCCGGGGGCAGAGCTGCGGGCGGCTTTTTGATTTCGTGTGTCCTCTCCGCCGGTGGCCGGCCCCGGGCACCGGTAATCTCCGGGCCCATATTCAACCCTTACACAGCGGCCGGTGCCGAACCGTCGTCAGCACGGTGTCGGGCCGAACTGAAACCGTATCGAAACCCTTTTGAGATCGGTCCGATATGAGCTGTGTGCCGGCTGTGAACCGACACCGGCCGTGCGGAGCTGCGTTGCCGTAAGATGAAAGGCAGGTCTTGTCGGCGGGCAGGGCATACCGTATCGCACGCCATCGAAGAGTAGCGCAGACACACAGCGCAGACACAAGGAGAGATTCCAGGCCGGGTATGGCCGTCAATATGACAGATTCAGCAGCAGACAGCGGCACGTCGCGGCCCTTCGCCCCGGTCGTGGTGTTTCCGCACTCGGTGGACGGGATCCGCACCGAAGTCATCTCCTTTGACTCCCCGGAACAGATGGTGCTGTCCCTGGGCACACACGATGAGGCGCTGCGATTCGTTGAGGCCAGCTACCCGACAGTGAATTTCCATGTCCGCGGCAATGAACTCTCTATTTCCGGTCCGGCGGCGGACGTGCCGCGGATCATGCGGCTCTTCGAGGAGGTCCGCGGCCTGGTGGAACGCCAGACGACGGTCACGCCGGCGGTGCTCGAGCAGCTGGTCACGATGCTGCATGCCCAGCCTGCCGCCTCCGCGGTGGATGTGCTGACCTACAATATTCTCTCCAGCCGTGGCCGGACCATCCGGCCCAAGACGCTGAACCAGAAGAACTACGTGGACGCCATCGACACCAACACCGTGGTCTTTGGCATCGGCCCGGCGGGAACGGGCAAGACATACCTGGCGATGGCCAAGGCGGTGCAGGCGCTGCAGCAAAAAGAAGTCAACCGGATCATCCTTACCCGCCCGGCGGTGGAGGCGGGTGAACGCCTGGGATTCCTGCCGGGCACGCTCAGTGACAAGATCGATCCCTATCTGCGTCCGTTGTATGACGCACTGCACGAGATGATGGACCCGGAGTCCATTCCGCGCCTGATGGCTGCCGGCACCATCGAGGTGGCGCCGCTGGCCTACATGCGCGGGCGGACGCTCAATGACGCGTTCATCATTCTTGACGAGGCACAGAACACCACCCCTGAACAGATGAAGATGTTCCTGACGCGGCTGGGATTCGGTTCGAAAATGGTGGTGACCGGAGATGTGACCCAGGTGGATCTGCCCGCCGGCGCCAGTTCCGGGCTGCGGATTGTCCAGCGGATCCTCACCGGAATTGACGACGTGCATTTCTCCATCCTTGATGACGCGGACGTGGTGCGTCATAAGCTGGTCGGCGACATTGTCCGGGCCTACAGCCGGTGGGATGATGCGCAGCGGGGCGACTATTCCAATCGTGACAATTCCGGCCGCGGGGGCCGGGCAAGCAGCGGGTCCACCGATAATGAACACACCAGGAACGGGCGGGCATGAGCATCGAGGTCAACAACGAATCGGGGGTCTCCGTGCAGGAGACGGAACTGGTCCGGCTGGCACGGTTCATTCTTGATCGGTTGTACGTGCATCCGCAGGCCGAGCTGTCGATCATCCTGGCAGACACCGAGGCCATGGAGAAGCTGCATATCGAGTGGATGGACGAACCGGGGCCAACCGATGTGCTGTCTTTTCCGATGGACGAGCTGCGCCCAGGAACGCCGGACCGGCCGGCGCCCGCAGGTCTGCTGGGCGACATTGTGATCTGCCCGCAGGTCGCCGCGGAGCAGGCAACGACCGCCGGCCACTCGACCGCGGAGGAGCTGCTGCTGCTGACTACCCACGGCCTGCTGCATCTGCTCGGCTACGACCACGCCGAGCCGGAGGAGAAGGAAGAAATGTTCGCGCTGCAGCGCGATCTGCTCTCCGGCTTTCTCGGCAAGGAAGCCCCGCGGGAGACCATGCAGTGATCACCCTGGCGTTGACCGCTATGGGGCTTGCCTTCCTGACGTTTGCGGCCGTGCTGACCGCGGCAGATGCGGCCTTTAATTATTTCCCCCGGCACGATGCGGAAACCGTGGCCGCCCACAGCCGCGGCGGTTCGCTGCGGAAAATTCTCGCCGCCCCGGTGGCGCACATGAATGCGCTGCGGTTCTGGCGCGTCTTTTTCGAAATGGCCGTCGCCGTCGACGTCGCCGTTCTCTTTTTGAACCTGATTGACAACATCTGGCTGGCCGGACTTGTTGCCACTGCCGTGATGACGATCATCGCCTTTGTGCTGGTGGGCGTCTCGCCGCGTCAGCTCGGCCGTCTGCACTCCGCCGCCGTGGTGGGCGGCACCGCCGGGCTGGTGCGTATTCTGTGCTGGCTGCTGGGACCCGTGCCGGGCTGGCTGGTCCGGCTGGGGAACGTCGTCGCTCCGGGCGCCCCGATCGGTGACGATGCCTTTGTCAGCGAGGAAGAATTCCGTGAATTCGTTGACCGGGCGAGCGATTCGGAAATGATCGAGGACAACGAAGCTGAACTGATCCAGAGCGTTTTTGATCTCGGCGACACGGTGGTCCGCTCGGTGATGGTGCCGCGGACGGATATCGTCGGCATCGACAAGGGATCCTCGCTGGAGGACGCCATGACGCTGTTCCTGCACTCGGGATATTCCCGGATCCCTGTCATCGGCGAGAACACCGACCAGATTTTGGGCATCCTGTACCTGAAGGATGTGGTCGCTACCCAGCACCGGCCGCGCAGCACGGAGATCGCCCCGCCGGTCGAGGCGATCGCCCGGGGGGTCCGTTACGTGCCCGATTCCAAGCGCGTCGGTGAACTGCTCAAGGAGCTGCAGGTCGAATCGACCCACGTGGCGATCGTCATTGACGAGTATGGCGGCACCGCCGGACTGGTCACGCTGGAGGATCTGATCGAGGAGATCGTCGGCGAGATTGTTGATGAATATGATTCCGAGTCGCCGGAAGTGGAGGACCTCGGTGACGGCGGGTATCTGGTCAGCGCCCGGTTGGGAGTTGACGACCTGGGTGAGCTTTTCGGTCTTGACCTGGACGACGACGAAGTGGACACCGTCGGCGGTCTGCTCGCCAAACATTTGGGCCGGGTTCCGATTGTGGGCAGTGAGGTCGAGGTCTCCGGAATCCGCCTCCACGCCGAGCGGCTGGAGGGCCGCCGGAACCGCGTCAGCCATATCATTGCCACCGCCCCCGCACCGGCGGACACTGAATTTACCGCACTTTTGCACGACGAAGACAATAGCGCCACAGGGAGTAAAGCATGAACAAGCCGAAGAACAAGGCCCACGACGGGTCCGAGGAGCAGTACGGCGGATTCCGTGCCGGCTTTGCCGTCCTGGTCGGTCGTCCGAACGCAGGCAAATCGACGCTGACCAACGCACTGGTGGGGCAGAAGGTGGCCATCACCTCGGCCAAACCCCAGACCACCAGGCACACGATCCGCGGGATCGTGCATCGGGAGGATTTTCAGCTGATCCTCGTGGACACACCCGGGCTGCACCGGCCGCGGACGCTGCTGGGCCAGCGGCTCAATGACCTGGTGGCGGCGACACTTTCCGAGGTCGATGCGATCGGTTTCTGCATGCCGGCCAATGAGAAGATCGGTCCGGGGGATAAATTCATCGCCAAGCAGCTGGCCAACGTCGGTAATAAGCCGATCGTGGCGCTGGTGACGAAAACCGATCTGGTGGACCGGCAGGCGCTGACCGAGCAGCTGCTGGCCGTGGCACGGCTGGGCCGGGAGGTGCTGGGCGGAGACGGCTGGGCTGACGTCGTACCGGTGTCGGCTGCGGACGGGTTCCAGGTGGACACCGTTTCCACCGTTCTGGCCGGATTTATGCCGCCCTCGCCGCCGCTGTACCCGGACGGCGAACTCACCGACGAGCCGGTCGCAGTGATGGTCGCGGAGCTGGTCCGGGAGGCTGCGCTGGAAGGGGTCCGCGACGAACTGCCGCACTCGCTGGCCGTGGTGGTCGATGAAATTGTCCCGCGCGAGGGCCGGGCGGACGACAACCAGTTCCTGGATGTCCGGGTGAACCTCTTTGTCGAGCGCCCTTCGCAGAAGGCCATCATTATCGGCCGCGCGGGGTCCCGGTTGCAGGAGGTCGGCACCAATGCACGCAAGGGCATCGAGGCGCTGCTGGGAACCCGCATTTACCTTGACCTGCACGTCAAGGTGGCCAAGGACTGGCAGCGTGACCCGAAGCAGCTGGTCAAACTCGGTTTTTAGCGTCCGCTGCCCCCTGGCACACAGCCCCCGGGCACCACGAAACGGCGCCGCAGGGCGGGCACAGGCCGGGCAAAGGTTGCTTACAGCCTGTGCCCTTACACTTGTCTGAGGTTTATGTCGTCTACGGAAGGTTTGTCAATGGCGCGACGTCGTGTCCCGAAGGGTGCTGATGCCGGTCGTCAGGGGTCACCCCGGGCTGACTCCGGCGGAGCGGTCCCCGTCGCCGACATCGGCCGCCACTTCCGTGCCCACCGTGGGGCGGCGCTCTGGCTGAAAATTGTCGCTGCCGCTGTCGCCGTCGTCGTCATTGGTGCTGTGGCCGTCGGCGGGATTCTGATGATGCGACTGCAGAACAACGTGCAGGTCGCGGCGCTGAATCTGGGCGACGGTGCCGGCACGGCCGCTGCGGCTGCGAACGACAATAAGGACGATCTGCAGATCCTGATTCTGGGCACGGACACGCGCGATGGCGCCAACGGCGGGTACGGCACGACCGCCGACGCCACCGGTTACGGTCATTCCGACGTGATGATGCTGATGAACATCTCCAAGGGCAATAAAGAAGTCAGTGTGGTCAGCTTTCCCCGTGACCTGATGGTGCCGATTCCCGCCTGCAAGGACCCCAAAACCGGGGAACAATACCCGGCGCAGGCGTTGGGGCAGCTGAATACCGCGCTCAGCCAGGGCGGCCCCGGCTGCACGGTCGCGGCGATCAACCAGCTCACCGGCCTGAACATTGACCACTTCATGCTGGCCGATTTCACCGCCGTGAAGGATCTGTCCAATGTGATCGGCGGCGTCGAGGTCTGCGTCGACCATTCGGTGGACGACGTCAACGGCTCCGGGCTGGTGCTGCCGGCCGGGACCTCGCTGGTGCAGGGAGAACAGGCACTGGCCTTCCTTCGGACCAGGCATTCGTTCGGGGACGCCAGCGACATCGCTCGGATCCAGGCCCAGCAGTACTTCCTGGGTTCCATGGTCCGCAAGATCAAAAGCGACGGAACGCTGAGCGATCTGCCGAAGGTCTACAACATTGCCGACGCGATCACCAAAAACCTCACGATTGACAGCGGCCTGGCCAACATCCCCTCGATGGTCGCCATCGCCAGCCGGCTCAAGAACATAGATCTGGCCAAGGTGGCGTTTGTCACCGCGCCGTGGGTCCCATTCCCGGCGGACGAGAACCGCAATGTCCTGTCCCAGCCCGCGGCCAATGATCTGTTTACCGCGCTGCGCACCGGCACGGGTCTGACCGGTGGCGGCGCAACGGCCAGCGCCAGTGCCGCGCCCACGCAGTCCGCCCCGGCACCGGCGGCGGCCCCGGCTCCGGCGTACAACAAGGCGATCCAGCCGGTCACCGTGGTCAATGCAAGCGGAGCCGCGGACCGCAACACGGATCTGCTGGCCGCATTGTCCGCCGCCGGGTATACGGATCTGGGCCAGGGCACGGCGCCCACCGCTGCGGGCACGACCATCAGCTACGGAAACGGTTTCCAGGACGTCGCGACGGACGTTGCGGCGCTGTTCGGGATCCCCGCCGCTTCCCTCGTGGCCGCCCCCGGCCTCAACGGCGTCCAGCTCAATGCGGGTTCGGACTTTGCCTCCGGGACGGCCTACGGCAAGACCATACTGCCGCCGGATATTGTGGCCAGCACGGCGGACCAGTCCGGGAAGTGCCTGGCGGTCAACCCGGACATGTACCCGCGTAACTGACCGGCGGCATCCGGTCCCCCCGGTGAGGGTCAAGGATGTGACAGAACGACGGCGGCGGGCCCCGCCGCCGTCGTTCTGGTGCTGGTTCCGGTGTTCACCCGTTCGGTGCGCCGCCGGCGGCCGTTACCAGATGCTCACGCGGTCCTCGGGGGCCAACCACAACTTATCCGCGCCGGTGACATCGAATGCGGCGTAAAAAGCGTCCAGGTTGCGCACCACGGCATTGCAGCGCAGCTCCGCGGGGGAATGCGGATCGATGGCCAGCCGCCGCAGCGCTTCCTCCGGCCGGATCTTGGTGCGCCAGCATTCGGCCCAGGAGAAGAAGAACCGCTGCGCCCCCGTCATGTCCGCCAGCACCGGCGGCACATTACCGTCCATACTCAGCAGATAGGCCTTGTAGCCGATCGTCAGGCCGCCCAGATCACCGATGTTTTCCCCCAGCGTTAGTTCGCCGTTGACAAGGTGACCCGGCGCGGCATCGGGGCTGAGCACGCTGTACTGATCCACAAGTCTGGACGTCAGCAGGTCAAAGGCCCGGCGGTCCTCATCGCTCCACCAGTTGCGCAGCGCGCCGGTGCCGTCAAACTGTGAACCCTTATCGTCGAAGCCGTGGCCGATTTCGTGGCCGATGACGGCGCCGATGCCGCCGTAGTTGGCGGCGTCGTCCGCGTCCGCGTCAAAGAAAGGCGGCTGCAGGATGGCCGCCGGGAACACCACCTCATTCATGGTGGGGTTGTAATAGGCGTTCACCGTCTGCGGCGTCATGAGCCATTCGCTGCGGTCGATCGGGGCACCGATCTTTGCCAGCTGGCGTTCCAGTTCAAACTCGTTGCTGCGTGCCAGGTTGCCGGTCAGATCACCGGCGTCAATGGCCAGGGCGGAATAATCGCGCCACTTGTCCGGGTAACCGATCTTGGGTGTGAATGCCGCCAGCTTCTCCAGCGCCCGGGCGATGGTTTCCTGGCTCATCCAGCCGAGCTCGGTGATGCTCTGCCGGTACGCCTCGATCAGGTTGGCCACCAGCTTCTCCATCCGGGCCTTGTGGGTCTGCGGGAAATGCCGGCCGACGTAGATCTGGCCCACGGCCTCGCCCAGGCAGCCCTCCACCAACGCCACCCCGCGCTTCCAGCGCTCCCGAATTTCCTCGGTGCCGCTGATGATGGTGCCGTAGAAGGCGAAGTTGGCCGCGACAAAATCGCTGGAGAGATAGGGTGCCGCCCCGGAGATGACCCGCATGGCCAGCCATTCCTGCCAGTCGTCCAACCTGTCCTGCGCCAGCAGCTCGGCGGCCCCGGTAAAGAACCCTGGGGTGACTACCACGAGTTCGCCCGTTTTGTCCTCCGGTAGTCCCAGCCCGCCGAACCACAGGTCGAAGGCGGGAAACAGGGCCAGAGCCTCCGCACGGGTTGCCAGGTTGTACGTCTTCTGCGGGTCCCGCAACGTCACCTTGTCCCAGTGCAGCGCAGCGATGTCTGTCTCCAGCGCCATCACCCGCCCGGCGGCCGCGGCGGCGTCAGGGACGCCGGCCAGCGTGAGCATCCTCTGGATGTGCGGCACGTAGGCGGCGCGGATCGCGGCGAACTTTTCCTCTCGGTAATACGATTCATCCGGCAGCCCCAGGCCGCCCTGAAACAGATGCAGCAGGCAGCGCTCCGGATTTCCGGCGTCGTTGCTGACGTGTCCGCCGAAGAGACCATCATTGCCGGTACGGTCCAGACGGCCCATGACGGTGACCAGGTCAGCCGTGCTGCGGGTGCCAAAAACGGCCGCCAACCGGGCCGACAGGGGAGCGGCGCCGGCCGCCTCAATGGCGGCGAAGTCCATGAAGCTGGTGTAGAGGTCGCCGATCTTATCCCGGACCGCCCGGTCCCCGTCCGGCTGGGTATCCGGGTCCGCGCCGGCAGCATCCACGACGGCCGCGTCTTCGATAATGCTGCGGACCGCGGCTTCCGCGTCGTCGCGCAGGGAAACAAAGGAACCCGTCAGGGCGCGGTCCGCGGGGATGGTCTCCCGGTCCAGCCAGCCGCCGTTCACCCGTCGGTAAAGATCGTCCTGCGGCCGCACCGTTGGATCGATGTTGTCGAGGTTGATGCCGCTTCGGCCGGAGCCGACTTGCTGTGTACCCGGAATTGTCATCGGCCATCTGCCTTCTGTACTGGTTGGATCCGCCGCTGGAATGTTCCCGGTTGTGCAAGTTGTGCAAAGAGTCGAGCAGGGAACGGCAGCGGGCGTGCTGGTTCACCATCATCCCATGCACCGTGTTATGGTGAAAATGTGCGCACTGGAATGCTTCTTCTTAGTTGCCGCGGCGAGGCCACATACCCGTTGTCCTAGACGTTCTGTTCTGCAGGCGTCCGGTTGACAGCTCGGCAGGCCGATCCCTCGCTGCGGTGTTTGCGTTGCCCCGGTCGACCTCCATTGAAGAGCGAACAGAAAAGGCCACACCGATGCGAAACGCACAAAAGCCCTCCGGAATGCCGATCCACCGCTACATTCCGTTCCAGCAGCAGATCACCGTGGATCTGCCGGACCGCACGTGGCCGGACAAAGTCATCAGGAAGGCCCCGCGCTGGTGCGCCGTGGACCTGCGGGACGGCAACCAGGCCCTGATCGATCCGATGAGCCCGGCGCGCAAGCTCAAAATGTTCCAGCTGCTGGTCACCATGGGCTACAAGGAGATTGAGGTCGGCTTTCCCTCCGCCTCGCAGACGGACTTTGATTTCGTCCGCCAGCTCATTGAGGGCGGCCACATTCCCGACGATGTCACCATCCAAGTCCTGACCCAGGCCCGGGAGCACCTGATCGAGCGGACCTATGAGGCGCTCCTCGGGGCAAGGACGGCCATCGTCCATCTGTACAACTCGACGTCGGTCCTGCAGCGCCGGGTGGTGTTCAACCAGGACCAGGACGGCATCCTTGACATCGCACTGCAGGGCGCACGGTTGTGCAAAAAGTACGAGGAGTCACTGGCCGATACGCAGATCACCTACGAATACTCCCCGGAGTCCTTTACCGGCACCGAACCGGAGTACGCGGTGCGCGTCTGCAACGCCATTGCGGATATTTTTGAGGCCTCCGCGGACAGCCAGGTCATCATCAACCTGCCGGCCACTGTCGAGATGGCCACGCCGAATGTCTATGCCGACTCCATTGAGTGGATGAGCCGCAACCTGCACCCCCGCGAGGGCATCATTCTCTCGCTGCATCCGCACAATGACCGCGGTACCGGTGTTGCGGCGGCCGAACTGGGATACCTGGCCGGCGCGGACCGGATCGAGGGCTGCCTGTTCGGGAACGGAGAGCGTACCGGCAATGTGGACCTGGTAACGCTGGGCCTGAACCTGTTCAGCCAGGGCGTGGATCCGATGATCGATTTCTCCAACATCGATGAAATCCGCCGGACGGTTGAGTACTGTAACCAGCTGCCCGTAGGCGAGCGGGTGCCCTACGGCGGGGATCTGGTCTTTACCGCGTTCTCCGGCTCGCACCAGGATGCCATTAAAAAGGGATTCGAAGCACTCGAGCGTGACGCGGCGGCAGCAGGCAAGGACGTGCAGGACGTGACCTGGGAGGTGCCGTACCTGCCGGTGGATCCCAAGGACCTGGGCCGCAGCTACGAGGCCGTGATCCGGGTCAACTCCCAGTCCGGCAAGGGCGGCGTGGCCTACCTGCTGAAAAATGAGCACAGCCTGGACCTGCCGCGCCGGGCACAGATCGAGTTTTCCGGCGTCATTCAGAAGCGCACGGATACCGTGGGCGGGGAAGTCAGTGCCGCGCAGCTGTGGGATACCTTCATGGACGAATACCTGCCGGCCGACGACGGCGACGCGGGCCAGTGGGGCCGGTACACGCTGGGTCCGCTGACCACCCGGACCGAGGACGACTCGCAGATCACGCTGACCGCGGACATGACAATTGACGGTGTGCAGCACCGGCGCTCGGGCACCGGCAACGGTCCGATCGCGGCACTGCTGGCCATCCTGCATGATGACGGGGTGGACGTCCGGGTGCTGGATTACTCCGAGCATGCGCTCAGCGAAGGCGGCAATGCCCGTGCCGCGGCCTACGTTGAGTGCGCCGTGGGGGAGCGGGTGCTGTGGGGCGTCGGCATCGATTCCAATACCTCCCTGTCGTCGCTGAAGGCAGTCATCTCCGCGGTCAACCGCGCGATCCGGGACAACCAGGCCTGAGTCCGGGAGCGGGCCGGCCTGCCCGGCCTGCCCGGGCTCCGGCCCCGGCCATTGCCACGGCTTCCGGTTCCTGCCAGGACTGGAGTCTAAGCGGGGTAAGGGAGGCAGGCATGGCCACCGGGAAGCAACAGATCCACGGCGGCCCCGAGATCGATGACGCCAGCGATCCTGAGCTGGAAGTCGGCAGACCAAAGACATCGGCCGCCAGCCTGCCCAGTCTGACGGAGTGAATCCGCGGCCGCTGCGCGGGATGGGCCCGCAGCGGTCGCTGAAGACGCTCCCCGCGATGAACCAGAAAGACGGCTTTGACTGCATGAGCTGTGCCTGGCGCCGTGCACGCTCTCCACCGGGTGGTTGGAGCCCATCTCGGACGGGGTTCTCTCCGAAGTCGCCATTATCAGCAGACTCGCCAGGGGCGGTGCTCGGCGACAGCGTCGGCGTGGACTGGGGCAGGATTCGAAGCGGACTATGACACCATCCGCGAACACATCGCGCGGGTCTGTGACGGCTGCGAGGACTACAACCGCAAGGTCCGGCTGGACGGCGGCTTCATCCTGCCGCATCCGCCGCGGGACTCGAGGACTTTCCCGACGCCGTCGGGCAAGGCCGTGCTCACCGTCAATGAACTGGAGGCGGTGGTCGTTCCGGCCGGCCGGCTGCTGCTGCAGACGATGCGTTCCCATGATCAGTTCAACACCACCATGTACAGCCTCAGTGACATGTACAGCCTCAGTGACAGGTACAGCCTCAGTGACAGGTACCGCGGGGTTAAGAAGGGACGGCATGTGCTCTTCGTCAACCCTGGAGGATCTGGCGGAGCTCGGTCTGGCGGACGGAAGTTACGTCAACGTGCATAGCGAGTACGACGACGACGACGCGGACCGGGTGCTGCACGGGTTCCGGCTGATCGCGTACCCGAGCGCCCGGGGCTGTGTGAGTGCCTATTACCCGGAGGCAAATGTCCTGGTGTTGCTGGAGGCGGCGGCGGAAGGCAGCAACACTCCCATCTTCAAGTCCGTGGTGGTCCGGCTGGAGCCGGCCGCGCCCCGCCCTGACACCCGTACCCGGGTACCCGCAGAGCAAGGCAGCGGCCATGGCGTACCGGCCGCGCCTGTACCCCGGTTCGCCGCACCGGTGGGACAATGGCTGAGTGTCCAGAAACTCTTTCGCCGCGCGCACCTACCGTGATGACGCCGTCGTGCTCCGGACCCACAAACTGGGCGAGGCCGACCGCATCATTACGTTGCTGACCCGGCACCATGGCCAGGTCCGGGCGGTGGCCAAGGGCGTCCGCCGGACCAGCAGCAAATTCGGCGCCCGGCTGGAGCCGTTTATGGTGGCGGATCTGCAGCTGGTCTCCGGACGCAGCCTTGACATCGTCACGCAGGCCGTGTCCAAGGGCTCGTACGGGAGCGGGATCGCCGCCGATTACGACCGCTATACAGTGGCCGCGGTGATGACCGAAACGGCCGAGCGGCTGACCGATGTGGACGGCGAAGCCGCCACGGCGCAGTACCTGCTGCTGGTAGGTGCCCTCGCCTCGCTGAGCCGCGGTGACCACGCACCGCAGCTGATCCTGGATTCCTACCTGCTGCGCGCCTTGGCCACCGGCGGCTGGGCACCGAGTTTCACCGACTGCGCACGCTGCGGTGCCGCCGGCCCGCATGGGGCCTTTTCCGCGGCGTTGGGCGGAGCGGTCTGTCACGACTGCCGGCCGCCCGGCTCGCCGTCGCCGGCACCGGAGACCATGGGCCTGCTGGCGGCGCTGCTCTCCGGGCAATGGTCGGCTGCGGATGCCTCGGCGCTGACGCACCGGCGCGAAGCAGCCGGACTGGTGGCCGTCTACCTGCAATGGCATCTGGAGCGCACCGTGCGCTCCCTGAAACACGTGGAGCGTGCATAAACTTGGCCCAGATTTCCTCCCGCAGGTCCCGCAGCTCCAGGAACCCGGACAAACCCGCCGTCGTGGCACCCTGGCCGCATCCTTCCGGTGCGGCGATGCCGGCAGTCCCCGCAGAGCTGGTGCCCGCCCACGTGGCCATCGTGATGGACGGAAACGGGCGGTGGGCCAATCAGCGCGGGCTCCCGCGCATTGAGGGACACAAGGCAGGGGAGCCGGCGCTGCTTGATGTGATGGCGGGGGCCATTGAGATGGGCATAAAGTACGTCAGCGTCTATGCGTTCTCCACCGAAAACTGGAAGCGCTCCCCGGAGGAAGTCCGGTTCCTGATGGGTTTCAACAAGGATGTGCTCCGCCGGCAGCGCGACCAGCTCGACGCCTGGGGAGTGCGGGTGCGCTGGGCCGGCCGGAAACCCCGGTTGTGGGGCTCGGTGATCAAGGAGCTTGAGGTCGCCGAGGAGCGGACCAGGGACAATGACACCGTGACGCTGACCATGTGCGTCAACTACGGCGGCCGGGCCGAAATTGCCGACGCCGTGACCGCGATCGCCGAGCAGGTGGCGGCCGGGAAACTCAGACCCCGCTCGATCAGTGAAAAGACCATTCAACGCTTTATGTACGCCCCCGATCTCCCCGACGTCGACCTGTTCCTGCGTTCCAGCGGGGAACAGCGGCTGTCCAACTTCATGCTCTGGCAGTCCGCCTACGCGGAGTTTGTCTTCATGGACAGGCTCTGGCCGGATGTGGACCGGCGGACGCTCTGGGAGGCCGTTGACGAGTACGCCCGCCGGGACCGCCGATACGGCGGCGCCGTGGATGCGGCCGCAACCAGCGCCGGCTGATTCCGGCCCACCGGAGAGACTATTCGGTCTCGGTGTAGGCGCGCAGCCAGGACGCCAGGTCGGCGTAGACCAACCGGCGCACCGGTTCTGCGGACAGGATCACATCATGCAGAGCGCCGGCGTAGCGGTTCACCATGACACGGCGGCCGATCCGGATGCCCGGCCGGGCAATTTCGTTGACGTCGATCACGGCGTCAACTTCCATCATTTCCGGACTCCAATCGGCCTGGATGAGGGTGCGGGTGGAGAGCAGCATCAGCACCGGGACATCGATGTCCAGCCCGCGGCCCACTTGGGCCGGATCGGGAAGGACGTGTCGGGGCGCCATAGCGGATTCAGTTCCCAGCTGCCGTGCGAGCTGGCGCTGACGCTTTGCCAGTATCCGGTCATTTCAGCCCGCCCAGCGAATGCCCAACAAGATGGATCCGCGGCGGCTCGGCGCGTCCCGTCCGGTGCGCCACATCGGTGCCGATGGCCGCCAGGGCGGCGTCGAGGTCCTGATCGTAGATCCGCAGAGCGGTGGTAAACCCCTCCGACTGACCGGGCATCAGCGAGCGCCCGTATTTGCGTAGATCAACCGCATAGAACGCCGGCCCGCGGGTACTGAAAAATTCCGCCATCTCGGTCTGGAAGAAGTAGTCGGCCCAGCCATGGACATACAGCACCGCCTGCGGCGGATCCGCCGGCCGCAACGACGGTTCCAGCCGCACGGAATGGGAGAGGTGCCGGATCAGTGTGGCAATGACCGGCCCCTCCTCATCGGTGCCCAGCTCCAGCCGCAGCTGCTGGAAATCCGGTCCGAGGAAGTCCTCCCTCCATCCGGCGGTGCCGTCGTCGGGCCGTGTCCCGCGGCGCCGGTCACCGACGGCGGTGCTGCCTTTTTCACCGGGCGTCCCCGTTTGCATCCCCGTTCGCCCGCAGCCGGTCGCCCGGGCCTTCCGGGGCCAGCATATAGCCCTGAACCCAACGCCGCAGACGGCCGTAGGCCAGGTCCCGCACCGGTTGCCTGGACAGCAGCACGTCATGGAGGGCGCCGTCGATCTTCTCCAGGCACACGCTGGTGCCCAGCCCCAGCGTGCGGGCGGCCATGGTCCGCGTATCGAGCACCACGTCGGCCGAGTACATGCGTTCGTTCCAGAACGGCCCGTTCATGCTGTGGGCCGACATCAGCACCAGGACCGGCACATCGATGCGCAGTCCCTTGGCGACCTGTGCGTGACCGGCAAGGATGGCGTGCATCCAACCGACGCGGATCGGGAAGGCCTTGGGTGGGCGCATGTCCTTGTCCAGGTTCCATTCGCCGCCGGCGTCGGAGCTGATACTGCGCCAGTAGAAATTCCGCTCCGGCAGCCGCAGCCGTTGCTCCGGCCAACGTCCCGCAAACGGCGCCACCATGGCATATAACGCGTGCCTCGCCAGCGGTCCGCCGTGCAGCTCCAGCCAGGGACTGTTCAGGATCAGGTGGCTCACCGTCCCCGGAAAGCGGCTGGCCCAGAGCGCCGCAACCAGGCCGCCGGTGGAATGCCCCATCAGGGCGATCCGCGGGTGCGCAGCGGAACCGACGGGGCCGGGTATTTCGCCGGCGGTGCCGTCCGCCCGCGGATCCGCGGCGGCGCGCGACTCCATATCCGCTGTGACGGCGGCCAGCGCGAGCCGCAGCTCGGGATCATAATCCCGCAGGTCGCTGACAAATCCACCGAGGTCGCCGCTGCGCAGGCTCCGGCCGTGATTATGCATGTCGAGGGCATAGAAGGCAATACCGAGTCCGCTGAAAAACTTGGCGAGGTCGGTGTTGAAGAAGTAGTCGCTCCAGCCGTGCAGGAACAACAGGGACGCGCCCGTTGCCTGCGCCAGTAAAGAGGACCCGGGCGCTGAAGACCCGGGCGAAGACGCGGCATCCGACGACGGCAGGTAGCGGATCAGCGTCGCGATCCTTGGACCGACACCGAGATGGCCGCCCGCTGCTGCGATGGCGGCGGTTTCCAGCACGGTCGATTCGAAGCCCTCGCCCAGGACCTCGTCCGGCTGCCAGCGCGGATCCCCGGCCATCGCTTAGCTGGCTCCGGCGGCGGCGGCGCGCCCTGCGCTGCGGCCGGAGAAGAGGCAGCCGCCCAGGAAGGTCCCTTCCAGCGCACGGTAGCCGTGCGCTCCGCCCCCGCCGAACCCCGCAGCCTCGCCTGCCGCGAACAGGCCTGGCACGGGCACGCCGGCCGCCGTCAGAACCCGGGACTTCAGATCCGTCGCAATCCCGCCCAGGCTCTTGCGCGTCAGAATGGAGAGCCGGACTGCGATGAGCGGGCCGTGTTCGGGGCCGAGCAGTTCATGCGGCGGCACGACCCGCATGAGCTTGTCCGTGGCGAACCGGCGCGCCTCACGGATCGCATTGAGCTGACCGTCCTTGCCGAGTCCGCTGCGCACCTGCAGATCCCGGGCAGTGATCAGGTCATGAAGTGCCATCCCGTCGATCAGATCGTCCCCGGTGAGTTTGTTCATTTTCGAGGCCAGTTCCTGCGCCGTACCGGCCTGCAGGAAATCGACCCCCTGATCCAGGAACTTCTGCACGGGGCCGCTGGATCCCGGCAGCGCCCGTTTGGCGAGCAGCTTCACGTCCCGGCCCGTGAGGTCCGGATTCTGCTCCGAACCGGAAAGCGCGAATTCCTTGTTGATAATGGTTTTGTTCAGGACGAACCAGGAGTAGGTGTAACCGGTGTCTACAATATGACGCAGTGCGCCGAGGGAGTCGAAGCCGGGGAACAGCGGCACCGGCAGACGCTTGCCGGTGGCATCGAGCCAAAGCGGGGACGGACCGGACAGGATGCGGATACCGTGCCGCGGCCAGACGGGATCATAATTGTGGATCCCCTCGGGATAATGCCACATCCGGTCGGTATTGATCAGCGAGCCGCCGGCTTCCGCAACCGCGTTCTGGAACCCGCCGTCCACCGAGTCCGGCACGCCGGCGATCATGTACGCCGGTGCCCTGCCGCCGGGCCATTGCCGCCGGACCAGGTCATGGTTCCCGCCGATCCCGCCGGTGGTGACAACCACGGACCCGCCGGTGGCGGTAAAACGCCCAATCACGCCGCGCGAGCTCTTCTCGCCGCGCGCCACGGAGGAAGGCTCGAGCACTTCCCCGCTGACGCCGGTAACCGCGGCCGCCGCCGCACCCGCCTGCGCCGTGCCTGCCGCACCTGCCGCCGTCGGGCCTGCCATGATCAGATCCGTGGCGCGGTGCCGGAACGCATAGCGCACCCGGCCGGCGGCGACTCCCTCGGCAAGTTTGGCGATGAACGGTTCCAGCAGGCCGGGGCCGGTGCCCCAGACCACGTGAAAGCGCGGAACCGAGTTGCCGTGGCCCTGTGCATCGTAGCCGCCGCGCTCGGCCCATTGGACCAGCGGGAAGAACCGCACGCCCAGCGAGTGCAGCCACGCCCGCTTCTCGCCGCCGGCGAAGTCGACGTAGGCCTTGGCCCATTCGCGCGCCCGCTGGTCTTCGGGCCGGTCGAATGCTGCCGAGCCCAGCCAATCGCTCAGCGCCAGCTCCGCACTGTCCTTCACACCCAGATGCCGCTGTTCGGGGGAGTCGACCAGGAACAGGCCGCCGAAGGACCAGTGTGCCTGCCCGCCCAGGGACGCCTCCGGCTCCTGATCGAGAATCAGCACCGTGCGGCCCGCGTTGTACGCCTCTGCCGCGGCGACCAGCCCGGACAGTCCCGCGCCGAGGACTATGACATCGGCGCTCAGGCGGCGTGTATCTTCGGTGATACCCATGGGCCAATGCTAACGCCCGTTCCGGCACCCCGCCGGTGCGGGAACGGTGCGGAACCGGGCAGAACGGTGCCGAACCGTGCAATCGGGCGCGGCCCGGTGCGGACCGAGGCAGGCAGCGGCGGTGACGGGTTTGGCGATGGCGTCCGGAGACGGAAAACTAGTAACCATGCGCCTCTACCCGACCGTCTTCCGCCTCTGCTTCTCCTGGATGGACGCCGAGCGCGCCCACAGAATTGGATTTTCCCTGATCAAAGCCGCCCACACCGCCGGGGCGGGGGCGGTGCTCCGCCGGCTGGCCCGGCCGCCGCTTGACCTGCAGACGAAGGCAATGGGGCTGACGTTTCCGTCGCCGTTTGGGCTGGCCGCCGGGTTCGACAAGGAAGGGCTGGGGATCGAGGCCCTGGCGGACCTGGGATTCGGCCATGTCGAGGTCGGCACCATCACCGGGGCCGCCCAGCCCGGAAATCCGCGGCCGCGGCTGTTCCGCCTGGTCGAGGACCGTGCGGTGATCAACAGGATGGGCTTTAACAACGACGGCGCCGCGGCGGTCGCGCCGCGACTGGAGTCCGCGCGGGTCCGGCTGGAACGGCGGTACCGCTCGCAGCGCCCGCTGATCGGCGTTAACATCGGCAAGACCAAGAATGTCGATCTTGCCGAGGCGCTGCAGGATTATCTGATCAGTGCGCGCGCTCTGGCGCCGTCCGCGGATTATCTGGTGGTCAACGTGAGCTCACCGAATACGCCCGGGCTTCGCCTCCTGCAGAATGTTGAATCGCTGCGCCCGCTGCTGGTCGGCGTGCGGGAGGCCGCGGACCAATCGGCCGGCAGGCATGTGCCGCTGCTGGTCAAGATCGCCCCGGACCTCTCTGATGAGGACATCGACGACGTGGCACGGCTGGCCCTGGACCTGACGCTGGACGGCATCATCTGCACCAACACCACGATAGCCCGCTCCGATCTGCGGGCCGATGCGGCGAAGGTTGCAGCCTGCGGGGCCGGGGGACTCTCCGGCGCACCACTTAAGCAGCGCTCCCTGGCCGTACTCAAACGGCTCAATGAGGCGGTCGGAGAGCGGCTGGCGCTGATATCGGTGGGGGGAGTGGAGAACGCCGGTGAGGTGCAGGAACGGCTGGATGCCGGCGCTTCGCTGGTGCAGGGCTATACCGCGTTCTTGTATGAGGGCCCGTTCTGGGCGGCCAGGATCAACAAGGAGCTGGCCACCCGTAAGCGGCGGTCCTAGGCCACGCGGGTTGCGGGGCTTTGGGTCTTGGCCGGGTCCCGCTCAACGCTGGAGCCGAGAGCGGCGTCGATGCGGGACATCAGCTCCGCCGGGATCCTGACCCCGGAGGCCTTGACATTCTCGGCCACCTGCTCCGGACGAGAGGCACCGACCAGGGCCGTGGCGACATTCCGGTTCTGGAGCACCCAGGCAATGGCGAGCTGGGACGTCTTCAGCCCCAGCTCGTCGGCGATCGGCCGCAGCTGTTGGACGCCGCTGAGCACATCATCGGCCATGAACCCGGAAATCGTGTTTTTGCCGCCCTTTTCATCCGTGGCGCGGGAGCCCGCCGGGGCCGGCTGTCCCGGCAGATACTTCCCGGACAGCACACCCTGTGCCATCGGTGACCAGACAACCTGCGAGATGCCCAGCTCCTTCGATGCCGGCACCACCTCGGCTTCGATCACCCGCCACAGGGCAGAGTACTGCGGCTGATTCGACACAATGGAAAAGCCTGCCGCTTTGGCGAGTGCCTGGCCATCGCGCAGCTGCTGCGCGGACCATTCGGACACACCGATGTACAGTGCCTTACCGGCGCGGACAACGTCCGCGAAGGCCTGGATGGTTTCTTCCAGCGGTGTCTCATGGTCGTAGCGGTGGGCCTGGTACAGGTCAACGTAGTCCATCTGGAGGCGGCGCAGCGAGCCGTCGATGCCTTCCATGATGTGTTTCCGGGAGAGCCCGGTGTCATTGGGGCCCTTGGGTCCCACCGGCCAGTAGACCTTGGTGAAGACCTCCAGGGACTCCCGGCGCTGACCTTTCAACGCCGTGCCGAGGACCTCCTCGGCGGCACCGTTGGCGTACGCATCGGCGGTATCAAAGGTGCTGATGCCGGCATCGAGCGCCGCCTGCACACACGAGGCCGCGACGTCGTTCTCGACTTGGGAGCCGTGCGTCAGCCAGTTGCCGTAGGTGATTTCGCTGATCTTCAGGCCGGAACGGCCAAGGTATCGGTATTCCATCCGGCCAGCCTAGCCGCTGGTGCCGTCTTGCCGAACCTCCGGCGCCGAACCTATCCGGCGCCGCGTCTACCTAGAGACGGAGTCTATTTGGGCGTTTCGCCGCGCTTGACCAATGGTTTGGGCAGCCGCAGCCGGCGGAACTGCAGGGAGCGCATGGTGCCGTACCAGGTCACGCCGGAATCAACCGCACCAAATTTTTCGCGCAGCCGCCGCTTGAGCTTGCGGGAGAGGAACACCGAATCAATGGCCACCGCAAGCACCATGACCCAGAAGATGCCGAACACAATGATCTGCGTATTGCTGGTGACAGGAACCACCAGCGACAGGATCACAATGGCCAGCGCCGCGAACATCACATATTCGCCGAGGCTGAAACGCGAATCCACGAAATCGCGGGCAAACCGCTTCTGCGGGCCCTTATCCCGGACCGGCAGGAAACGCTCTTCACCGGTGTCAAGGGCGCGGCGCATCCGGGCCTGCTCTTCACGGCGGGCGTCGCGCTGTGCCACCTTCGCCGCCCCGCGGTCATTGGGAACCAGCGGCCGCTGGTTCGCGGCCTCCCGTTCCCTGCGGGTCGGCGTGGGCGCACCTTTGGCCGCCTGCGGATCGGTCGACCGGGCGGCTGCCTGGGCAGCCAGTTCATCGGCGACGGACTGGGCGGAGGGGGCATCTTTCTTACGTCCAAACACCACCCCAGAATACCCTGCTTCCGCACCGGGGGTTGACGGTCGGGCAGCCCCCCGTGCCGGGTGCGGGATTCTTGGTGGCCCGCGCCGGCCCGGGTAGGGTGGCGCTCATGACTGATCATCCCGAAACGACCGATCCGAACGTCCCGACTGGGACAGCTACTGCCGGCCGCCCGGGGGTCGACGTCGATGCCCTGCGCGGCAGTATCCAGCGGGACTTCCGGGGCACGGTGGCGAAACTGGTGGACCTGGTGGCCATTCCGGGCATCGCCTGGGATGCCTTCGACCCCGCGGAACTTGAGCGCAGCGCCGAGGCCGTCGCCGCGCTGATCCGGTCCTCCGGTCTGCAGGACGTGCGGATTCTGCGCGTCCCCAAGGCGGACGGATCCGCTGGCGGCCCCGCCGTCGTCGCCCGTCGCGAAGCGCAGCCGGGCAAGCCAACCATCCTCCTTTACGCCCATCACGATGTGCAGCCGCCAGGTGATGCGGCGCTCTGGGACACCCCGCCGTTTACCGCCGTGGAGCGCGACGGCCGGCTCTTCGGCCGGGGGAGCGCGGATGACAAGGCAGGAATTCTGGCGCACGTCGGCGCACTTTCGGCGGTCAGCGAGGTTCTGGGGGACGATTTCGGGCTGGGCGTCACGCTGTTCATCGAGGGAGAGGAAGAGGCGGGTTCGCCCACCTTCCGGACCTTCCTGGAGACCTACCGGAACGAACTGCGCGCCGATGTCATCGTGGTGGCGGATTCGGGGAACTGGGCGGTAGGGGTGCCGTCGCTGACGACCAGCCTGCGCGGGCTGGTGGACGGGACCATCGAGGTCCGGGTGCTTGAACACGCCGTTCACTCCGGCATGTTCGGCGGTCCGGTGCTGGACGCGCCCACGCTGCTGGCACGGTTGATTGCCACACTGCACGACGACGACGGCTCGGTCGCCATTGCGGGTCTGGTTGCGGTGGACCACACCGACGTCGACTACCCGGAGGAAACATTCCGTGCGGATGCCTCCGTACTTAAGGGCGTGCGGCTGGCGGGGACCGGGTCGCTGACGTCCCGGCTGTGGACCAAACCCGCCTTGTCGATCATCGGCATGGACGTCCCGTCCGTGGCGCTGAGTTCGAATACGCTGCTGCCGTGGGCGCGGGCGAAGTTCAGTCTGAGACTGGCGCCAGGGCAGGACACCGGGGAAGCCGTGGAGTCCGTCCGGCGTCATCTGCAGGACCATGCACCCTTCGGGGCGCAGGTGACTTTCACACCGGGCGAGCAGGGCCAGGCCTTCGCCGCGGACACCGAGGGCTCCGCCGCCCGGGACGCGCTGTGGGCGCTGGGGACATCCTGGGGAGTCCGGCCGGTGCAGAGCGGGATGGGTGGCTCCATCCCGTTCGTTCCCGACCTGCAGGAGCTCTTCCCCGCGGCCCAGATCCTGATCACCGGCGTCGAGGATCCCGATTCCCGGGCGCACAGCGCGAACGAGTCCCTTCACCTGGGCGATTTCGAACACGGTATTTTGGCTGAGGCCCTGCTGCTGGCGACCCTCAACGCCGAGGGGGTGTAGCCGAGGGGATGTAAGTGGTGCCGCGGTTATGCGGTACCGCGGCAGTTACCGCCCCGGCGTACCCTCAGGCGTGCCGGTTTGGGAACATAATGCGCAGAAAACAGGTTTCACCGGTTACGGATGGCATAGCGCCGGACGTAGCATGTAGTAGTCACCGACGTTAGGAATAACCATGAGCACCACGACCCCCGAAGAGACCATCACCTCTGAGTTGTCCACGGAGCCGCAGGTACACGGTGTTAACCTCACCGATATTGCCGCCGGCAAAGTCCGCAGCCTGCTCGAACAGGAAGGGCGCACCGATCTGCGCCTGCGTGTCGCCGTGCAGCCCGGCGGATGCTCCGGACTGATTTACCAGCTCTACTTTGATGAAAGACTGCTCGACGGCGACGCCGTCCGCGACTTTGACGGAGTGGAAGTTGTTATCGACAAAATGAGCGTGCCGTATTTGGACGGAGCCGCCATTGACTTCGAGGACACCATCTCGAAGCAGGGCTTCACCATTGATAACCCGAATGCGGGCGGATCCTGCGCCTGCGGGGATTCCTTCCACTAACCGTCCACCCGGCCCGGGAGAACCATAGTGCGGCAGAAAAACTACTAGGCTGGAGCGCGGCGCGGTATTACTTTCAGGAACCGCGCCGACCCACGGGGGATGTATGCACATTTTTATGTGCGCGGGCGGTAAGCTCTACAACGAGTAGTAAAACCACGATTCGCACCGGCGGCCGGATGCCGCTTGGAGCAACAAGAGGAAGGGCCGTCTGTGAGTTCGCAGGACCGTACCGGCAGCCGACGTGCAAAGTTCATTCCGATAACCGGTTTGCTCATTTTTGGCGCGTTAGCTTTGTCTGGATGTACCGCAGAGTCGAAAAACGGCTGGCTGCCGTCCGAGCGTAATGTCACGAATCATACCGGCCGGGTTATAGACCTGTGGGTAAACTCGTGGATAACAGTCATGATTGTCGGTGTCATTACCTGGGGCCTGATGATCTGGTGCATTATCGCATACCGCCGGCGGAAGAATACCGTGGGTTTCCCTCGGCAGATTAGCTATAACCTGCCGTTGGAAATTTTCTATGTTGTCATTCCGCTGTTCATGGTGATGGTGTTTTTCTACTTCACCGACAAGGACACCGCGGCCATCGATGCCCGGGATGCAGCACCGGCCGTGACCATTGATGTGCGGGGCAAGCAGTGGTCCTGGGACTTCAACTACGTTTCACGCCCCGACATCTCCGGTAACGATATCCAGGAAAGCGTCTATGAGGGCGGCACCCAGATTCACCTGGATGGCAGTCCCGTGGACCAGAACACGCTGCCCACGCTGTACCTGCCGGTGAACAAATCGGTGGAACTGCAGCTGAACTCCCGCGACGTGATCCACTCGTTCTGGGTTCCTGCCTTCCTCAAGAAGCTCGATGTTATCCCCGGCAAAACGAACTACATGACGCTGACGCCGACGGCGATCGGCACCTACGACGGCAAGTGTGCCGAACTCTGCGGTGAATACCACTCCGAGATGCTGTTCCGCGTCAAGGTGGTTTCCGAAGCAGACTTCCAGAAGCACCTGACGGATCTGAAGACGGCCGGCTTTATCGGCACGCTTGATAATAAGTACGACCGCAATCCGAATCTGAACCAAAAGTAAGGGGGCGGAAAATGTCGACCTACGAGTATTCCGCGACCGAGGCCGCAACGCTGGCACCGCGCGTGGTTCCGGTTTCCAAAGGACGCATCGTCGTCAACTGGATCACCTCAACTGACCATAAAACCATCGGGTACATGTACCTGATCGCATCATTTACCTTCTTCTGCCTGGGCGGCGTGATGGCGCTGCTGATCCGCGCTGAGCTCTTTGAGCCCGGCATGCAGATCCTGCAGACCAAGGAGCAGTACAACCAGCTGTTCACGATGCATGGCACCGTGATGCTGCTGATGTTCGCCACGCCGCTGTTTGCCGGTTTCGCCAATGTCATCATGCCCCTGCAGATCGGCGCACCGGACGTGGCCTTCCCGCGTCTGAACGCACTGGCCTTCTGGTTCTTCCTCTTCGGCAGCACCATCGCGGTATCCGGTTTCATCACCCCGCAGGGTGCAGCCTCCTTTGGCTGGTTCGCGTACGCACCGCTGTCCAATACGACCTTCAGCCCGGGCGTGGGCGGGGACCTCTGGGTGTTCGGCCTTGCGCTGTCCGGCTTCGGTACCATCCTCGGTGCGGTTAACTTCATTACCACCATCATCTGTATGCGCGCCCCCGGCATGACCATGTGGCGGATGCCCATCTTCACCTGGAACACGCTGATCACCGCGATCCTGATCCTGATGGCCTTTCCGCCGCTGGCGGCGGCACTCTTTGCCCTCGGCGCCGACCGGCGTTTCTTCTGGTTCTTCGGCCATCCCGAGGTGTACATCATCGCGCTGCCGTTCTTCGGCATCGTGTCGGAAATCTTCCCGGTCTTCAGCCGAAAACCGATCTTCGGCTACAAGGGGCTGGTTTACGCAACCATCTCCATCGCCGCGCTGTCCGTAACGGTGTGGGCGCACCACATGTACGTGACCGGGTCGGTCCTGCTGCCGTTCTTCTCCTTCATGACCATGCTGATCGCGGTCCCGACGGGGGTGAAGTTCTTCAACTGGATAGGGACGCTGTGGCGGGGCTCGCTCACCTTCGAGACCCCTATGCTGTGGAGCCTCGGGTTCCTGGTGACGTTCCTGTTCGGTGGCCTGACCGGCATCATCCTGGCCTCCCCGCCGCTGGACTTCCATGTCTCCGACACGTATTTCGTGGTGGCGCATTTCCACTACGTGGTGTTCGGCACCGTGGTCTTCGCGATGTTCGCCGGATTCTATTTCTGGTGGCCCAAATTCACCGGTAAGATGCTCAACGAACGCCTCGGAAAGATCCACTTCTGGATGCTCTTCCTGGGCTTCCACGGCACCTTCCTGATCCAGCACTGGCTGGGTGTGATCGGTATGCCGCGCCGGTACGCGGACTACATGCCCGAGGATAACTTCACCTGGATGAACCAGTTCTCCACGATTTCCTCCTTCGTCCTCGGTGCGTCCATGATCCCCTTCTTCTGGAACGTCTACATCACCTGGCGCAGCAACAAGCGCGTTGAAGTGGATGATCCCTGGGGCTTTGGCGCCTCGCTGGAGTGGGCCACGTCGTGCCCGCCGCCGCGGCACAACTTCACCTCGCTGCCGCGGATCAGGTCCGAGCGCCCCGCGCTCGATCTGCACCACCCGGAATTGTCGCAGCAGCACACCCCCACGTCCCCCGCCCCCGTTGCCGCAGTGCTCGGCGGGGCCGATCAGAAGGATGCGCAGCAGTGAAAGTCGAAGCATGGCTCTTCGGAGGAATCGGATACTTTTTCATTGTCGTCGGCGTAGTCTACGGATTCGTCGTGAAGTGGGAGGAGCCCGTGGGGTTCCTCGCCCTCATTCTGGTCGGCGCGCTGGCCTTCATGATCGGTTCCTATCTGCGCTTCACCGGCAACCGCGTTGGCATGCGCCCGGAGGACCGGAACGACGCCGAGATTCATGAGGGCTCCGGAGAACAAGGCCATTTCAGCCCCTGGAGCTGGTGGCCCCTGGTCCTGGGCCTGGCATGTGCGGCCGGTTTCCTGGGTATGGCGGTGGGGTTCTGGATCGTCTTCATCGGCGGCGGCCTCGCCGTCATCGCCCTGGTCGGCTGGGTCTTCGAATACAGCCGGGGAGACCACGCGCACTAAGCGCAGGTCATGCTAAAAGCAGGTCGCACTAAAAGCAGTTCATACTAGGGGCACGGTAGCCCTGGTGCCGACAACAGGCGGGTCCCATCGGGACCCGCCTGTTGCGCGTGCGGATTCATGCGTGCCCGCTCACTCCGCCCCATGGACCAGGTCCGTTGTCAGCAGCTCGGCCAGCGCGTCCAGGGAGTTCCGTACGGCCCGCGCATCGTCCCCGGTGTCCGGCACCGCCAGAACCACCTCGCAGCCGCAGCCGAAATCCGCCGTCATGACCTCCAGCAGGGACCTGGCGTCCACGGCGGCCTGTCCCGGCTTGGCCAGCGTGACCGGCAGGCCGGTGCGGGTCACGGCGCGGACGAAGACGGCTGCCGGGCGGGCGTGCAGGCCGACGGCGGCGGCAACGGTTGCTTTCCGGGTGTACATTAATGCTCCTTGCAGATTGGCAGTACTGTAAAAAACACTAGCCGCCAATTAGTCTTAGGGCAGGCATTTGAACGGAGGAAACGCAGATTGGCCTATCCCGCAGCAAAGATTCCCGGTGAAATTGTCCGGAATTCCGGTACGCCGATTCACGTTCAGCTCCGTGAGCTGCTGCGCAGTTTCATTGGTGCCTCATTGGCTCCCGGGGCAGCCATCCCCTCGGAACGCGACCTCGCCGTGCGCTTCTCGCTGGCGAGGATGACGGTAAGGCAGGCCATCGATTCGCTGGTGGATGAGGAAGTACTTGACCGCGTTGTCGGGCTGGGCACATTCGTGACCCGGCCAAAGTTTGACCTGCAGGTCAAGCTCACCTCCTACAGCGAGGAAATGGAGCGCCGGGGCATGGTCCCCGCGGCGAAGGTGCTGAAGTTTGAGCAGATACCGGCCACGGCGATGCTGGCACGTGAGCTGCAGCTGGAGGAGGGACAACCGGTGATCCGCTTCCGCCGGCTGCTGCTGGCCGACGGCGAGCCGATGAGCGTTGATGAGAACTTTATTCCCGCGCACCGGGTGCGTGGCATCCTTGATGACCCGCCGCCGTCGTCCTTGTACAACGTGCTTAGCGAACGGTACGGGTTGGTCATGGAGTGGGGTGAGGACACCATCGAGGCGACGGCCGCTTCGACGTCCATCGCCCGGCTGCTCAAGGTGGACGTGGGCGACCCGTTGCTGAAGCTGCAGCGCCATGCGTTCGTCTCCCGGGCCATGGTCGACTTTTCCGTCTCCTTTTACCGGGCCGACCGGTATAAGCTCTGGGTGCCGCTGCAGCGGCCCGGAGGCCGCAGCCGGAGGGCATACCCGGCCAGGACGCAGAACGGCTGATCCGAGGCGACCAGACGCCCCAGCGGACCGCTCAGCAGTACCCTGACGCGCCCTGTTATCCGCCAGGGAGTAGCCGGCACGCACAACGAAAAAGGAGCGGTTCCCGGTCAGCCTGGGAACCGCTCCTTTTGGTGATATCCATCGTCTGTCTGGGAGGTTTTAGTGCGCAACCTCTTTGGACTTTTCCGGTGCATCGATCTGCTCGTGGCCGTGACCGGCTTCCAGTTCGGCCGGTGTGGCCGGAGCAACGCGGTCCTCGAAGAAGAACCGGCTGATCATGGCGCGCCGGCGTTCCTGCTTCGTGACGACGCCGTTTTCATTGGGAACGGCCGGGCTGGGTTCGGGGGATTCGTAGCCGACCAGCTTGTAGTGCTTGTAGTCATCGAGCTGGGCATGGACTTCCTGGTACTCGCCGTGCGGGAGCCGGACAATCCGGCCCGTCTCACGGCCGTGCAGGGCGATCTCGCGGTCCTTGCGCTGCAGAGCCAGCGCAATGCGCTTGGTGATCGTGAAGGCGAGGATCGGGCCGATGAAGAACAGCGCCCGCAGCCAGTAGATGACGTCGTTCAAGGACACATTGAAGTGCGTGGCGATGAGGTCGGAGGAGGCCGCGGCCCACAGGACACAGTAGAAGGTGAAACCGGCCATGCCGATAGCGGTACGGGTCGGGGCGTTGCGGGGACGGTCCAGAACGTGGTGTTCGCTGTTGTCCTTGGTGACCCAGCGTTCGATCCAGGGGTAGGTGAAGAGCACGGTAAAGACGATGCCGGCCGGAACCAGGGCCGGGAGCAGCACATTGAGCGACAGTGTGTTGACGCCCCACGGCAGCGGGATATTCCATTCCAGCGGAATCCCCAGCAGCCAGCCCGGCATCAGACGCAGTGCACCATCCACCCAGCCGATGTACCAATCTGGTTGGGTACCCGCGGAAATCGGCGAGGGGTCGTAGGGGCCGTAATTCCAGATCGGGTTGATCGTGAAGAAGGCTGCCATCAGGGCGATGACTCCGAAGATGATGAAGAAGAAGCCGCCCGCCTTGGCCGCGTAAACCGGGCCCAGCGGGTATCCCACCACGTTGCGGTCGTTGCGGCCGGGGCCGGGGTACTGGGTGTGCTTGTGCACAACCACCATAAAGAGGTGGATCGCGATCATCAGCAGAATCATGGCCGGAACCAGCAGGATGTGGAGCACATACAGCCGGCCGATGATTGCGGTCCCCGGGAACTCCCCGCCGAAGAGGAAGAAGGAGATGTAGGTGCCGATAACGGGGATGGAGGAGATGACGCCCTGGATAATGCGAAGCCCGTTGCCGGACAGCAGATCATCGGGGAGTGAGTATCCGGTGAACCCGTCGGCCAGGGACAGGATCAGCAGTACGCCGCCCACCACCCAGTTCAGTTCGCGCGGCTTGCGGAAGGCACCGGTGAAGAACACCCGGAGCATATGCACCGCGATCGAGGCCGTGAAGAGCAGGGCGGACCAGTGGTGCACCTGGCGCATGAACAAGCCGCCGCGGATATCGAAGGAAATATTCAGGGTGGAATTCATTGCCACGGACATGTCCACGCCTTTAAGCGGGACGTAACTGCCGTTGTAAGTGGACTCCGCCATGGACGGGTCGAAGAAGAACGTCAGGAATGTGCCCGAAAGCAGCAGAATAACGAATGTGTAGAGGGCAACTTCCCCGAACATGAAGGACCAGTGGTCCGGGAAGACCTTGCGCCCGAATTCACGGAGAATACCGGATCCGCCGACACGTTCGTCGACGAAGTTAGTGATGCGGCCGGTCGTGGTCGCCGGCGTGTAAGTTGTTTCGGTTGCGGCGCTCATTCTTAGCCACGCTCCCAGAAGCTAGGTCCGACAGGTTCGTGGAAATCGCTCTGCGCCACCAGGTAGCCTTCAGAGTCGATTGCGATAGGCAACTGCGGCAGCGGACGTTTGGCGGGGCCGAAGATGACTTTACATTCCTGCGTCAGGTCAAAGGTTGACTGGTGGCAGGGGCACAATAGATGGTGCGTCTGCTGCTCATAGAGGGCAACGGGGCAACCGACGTGGGTGCAGATCTTGGAGTACGCGACAATACCGTTGTAGCTCCAGTCCTCGCGGCCCTTGGAGGGGTTCAGCAGTGACGGGTCCAGGCGCATCAGCAGGACCACGGCCTTCGCTTTTTCCTCCAGCTTGCCCTCATGCAGGCTATTGAGGCCTTCCGGAATCACATGGAATGCAGAGCCCTGGGTCACGTCGGAGGCCTTGATCGGCGTCCCGGTGGGGTCCCGGACCAGTCGCGTTCCCTTGTCCCACATGGTGTGCCGGAGCGCGTCTGCCGGCAACGGGCCCAGATCGCGGAACATTACGATGGCCGGCAGTGGTGCCAGTGCCACGGCGCCCAGGAGCGTGTTGCGGATCATCGGGCGGCGCTTGATGCCGGTTTCCTCGATGATGTCGCCCACGATCTTCTCTGCGGCTACACGGTCTGTTTCGCTGCGGAGCTCGTGGCGTTCCTCGGAAACTTCGTGGTCGGGCATGAGTGCCCTGGCCCAGTGCACAATACCGGTGCCGATGCCGAGCATGGCGAATGCCGTGCCCAGGCCCAGCAGCATGTTCTGAACCCGCAGCGTGCCGATCGTGTCATCCAAACGGATGAAAAAGTATCCGAAGAAGAACAGCAGAGTTCCCACAACGGAGATACCGAAGAGAATGGCCACCTGGCGCTCTGCCCGTTTGGCCGCGCTGGGATCCGTATCGGCCAGTCTCAGACGGTGCGGGGGAAGTCCAGGATCCTGGAACTTCTCCACATCGTTTTGACCAGCCTTAGCTATGGCGTCCGAGCCTGCCGGAATGCCGTCACTATGGTCGCCCATAATCCCCTCATCCTTCTCTTTTCCCGGTTTTCCCGGGGTCGTAATGTATGTTTCAGCCGGCCGCTGTCGCGACCGTAAATCGTTGGGACTAAGAGGTCCGCGAGGTCAGCCAGACGGTGAACGCGATGACGACGCCGAGGCCGGCTATCCAGATGAAGAGTCCTTCGGAGACCGGGCCCAAAGAACCGAGATCCGCACCGCCCGGGGAACCGTTGGCTTCAATGGTGTTCAGGAAGGTGATGATGTCGCGTTTTCCCTCGGGGGTGATGTTCGCATCATTGAAGACCGGCATATTCTGCGGGCCGGTGATCATCGCCTCGTAAATGTGTGAATTAGCGACGCCGGCGAGTGCCGGTGCAAACTTGCCCCGCGTCAGCGCGCCGCCGGCGGCAGCTGCGTTGTGGCACATGGCGCAGTTGACACGGAACAGGACGCCGCCGTTGGCGGCGTCGCCGTTGCCGTCGAGGTATTTCTCATCCGGCACAGCCGGTCCGGCGCCGAGCGATGCCACATAGGCTGAGAGCTGCCTGGTCTGCGCTTCATTGAACTGCTTCGGCTTCTGCTGGGCCTGCGGCCCCTGCATCTGCATCGGCATGCGGCCGGTGCCGACCTGGAAGTCGACGGCGGCGGCACCGACGCCCACCAGCGACGGACCATCGGGAGAGCCGCTGGCACCCATGCCATGGCACGTCGCGCAGTTGGCTATAAAGAGCTTCCCGCCCTCGTGTGCATCGTCGGCCGAGTAGCTGGTATCTGCCTTGGCCTGATTGACAGTGGTGGCAACGGCGTAGAGCCCACCGGTCAGCATGAGCCCCATCAGCAGCAGTGCAACTGCTGCTAGTGGATGACGTCTCTTCTGCGAAAGTGCCTTCACTTGGTGGTTCCTTTGTGTCGATCGTGCGGCGGCGGATTCAGCCGCTAATTCAATTTCTGTTTAGTGCAGGCGAAGTGACCAAAAATCAGCTCACTTCAGGATGTAAATGACCAGGAACAGACCGATCCAGACGACGTCCACGAAGTGCCAGTAATACGAGACGACGATGGCCGACGTGGCCTCAAAGTGGCCGAACTTCTTCGCCGCATAGCCGCGTCCCATAATCAGGAGGAATGCAATCAGGCCGCCGATGACGTGAAGTCCGTGGAAGCCGGTGGTGATGTAAAAGGCCGAGCCATATGCGTTCGACGATAGCGAGACGTGCTCCGAAACGAGGGTCGCGTACTCCGCTGCCTGGCCTGCCACGAAGACGGCGCCGAGGACGAACGTCACCATGAACCACTCGGTCATACCCCACCGAACGAAACCGAAGAGCCCGCCGGTACGGCGTGCCTGCAGCCTTTCCGCGGCGAAGACACCCATCTGGCAGGTGAACGAACTCGAGACCAGGACGAGCGTGTTCACCAGGGCGTAGGGAACGTTGTGCTTCGCGGCCTCCTCGGCCCACAACCCCGCAGACGTGGAACGGAGTGTGAAGTACATGGCAAAGAGTCCGGCAAAGAACATGAGTTCGCTGGATAGCCACACCACCGTCCCAACCGAAACCATATTGGGGCGGTTGAGCGTGGGGTGCGCCGGGATACTGGGGGAATGAGTCGCTGTTGTCACATAGACATTATGTCCATAAAACTCCCTGCTGCCCAATGCAAAATGCGTTTCGGCGATTCTTTTTCTACAAAGCCGCGAAATCCCGGGCATTGTTGCCGTTCGGGCCCGGGAAACGCCCCCGTGTGTCCGGAGAGGAAGCAGCGTGTCCGGAGAGGAATCAGCGTGTCCGGAGAGGAAGCAGGGCATATTCGTTCATGGGCCGCTTCGCTCGCTAGCATCAGTACGTGACCTCATCAGCATCAGCGTCCGATCAGACGCCCACCTGGCCCGTCCTACTTTCCGCACTCATTGACGGCAGGGACCTTTCTGCCGTCGAAACACACTGGGCAATGAACACGATTATGGAAGGTGCCGCGACACCGTCCCAGATCGCGGGTTTCCTGGTGGCGCTGCGGGCCAAGGGGGAGACGGTGAGTGAGATCGCCGGGCTCGTCGACGCGATGCTGGACAACGCCCGCCCGCTGACTGTGGAGGGGGACACCCTTGACATCGTTGGGACCGGCGGTGACCGGCTCAATACCGTCAATATCTCCACCATGGCGGCCCTGGTATGCGCAGGGGCGGGCGCAAAGGTCGTCAAGCACGGCAACCGTGCCGCCTCCTCCGCCGCCGGTTCCGCCGACGTCCTGGAGGCGCTTGGCGTCCGGCTTGACCTGCCGATCGCAGACGTCGCGGCCGCGGCGGAATCCGTCGGCATCACCTTTTGCTTCGCCCAGGTCTTCCACCCCTCCTTCCGGCACACCGCGGTGCCCCGGAAGGAAATGGGCATTCCCACCGCGTTCAACTTTCTGGGCCCGCTGACCAACCCGGCCCGGGTGTCCGCCTCGGCCGTCGGCGTCGCGGATGCCCGGATGGCACCCCTGGTAGCTGGGGTCTTCGCTACCCGCGGCAGCCGTGCGCTGGTGTTCCGCGGCAGCGACGGACTGGACGAACTGACGACGACGGGACCCTCCACTATCTGGGAGGTTCGGGATGGTGTCGTCACCGTCTCGGAATTTGACCCGGCCGATCTCGGTGTTGCCCGCGCCAGCATCGCCGATCTCCGCGGCCTCAACGCGAAATACAACGCCGAGGTCGTGCACCGCGTTCTGGCGGGCGAAAAGGGCCACGTGCGTGACGCCGTCGTGCTGAATGCAGCAGCAGGCCTGGTGGCCGTCAACCGCTCGGCACAGGGGATATTGCTGGAGCGCATGGCGTCAGCGATGCGGGTAGCCGAGGAGGCAATAGACAGCGGGCGCACCGCCGAAGTGCTGGCCAAATGGATCCGCCATTCGCGGAACGAAGCGGGCTGACCGCGACGCAGCCGGTCTACGGGGTCCGGCATGGTGGATCGTCGTCCTCGGTGCCTGCGACGTCCACCATGACAGCGCTAGGCCATCACCACCCGTCCGACTTCACCGGGTTTGGCAGCCATCACCGAACGCATCCCCGGCTTCCCGCGGTCATCCCGACGGAAGCTGCGCAGGGTTGGCCCGTCACGGCGCGCTGGAATGCATCGCGCGTAGGCCCGGCACCCAACGGTGCGCGGAACGCTCCGCCGGGCGCCAACGGCCGCAGAACCCCCGTTACCTCGACGAACTGACGAACATGCCTCTAGTGGTCGAAGCCGATCGAGAAGGCCGCATCAAGGTCATGCTGTGAATACGCCCGGAAGGAGATCTGCGTCGTCGTCGACACGACGCCCTTGACCTTGGACAGCCGGTCGGCGATCACATCGGCGAGGTCCTCGTGCCGGGTCACCCGGGCAACCGCTATCAGATCCCACTCCCCGGTCACCGAATACACCTCGCTGATGCCTTCAAGTTCGGAAATTTCCTGTGCGGCTTCCGGAATCCGGGAGGCATCGGTCTTGATCAGGACGAAAGCGGTGATCACGGGAGGAATCCAATCATTTGGCACTGTCATAGCCGGCTCGTTGGACCCGGCAGGCAACTGAGGCCATATTACCGCGTTGCCGAGATTTCTGCGTGACTTCGAGGTTAGCGCAAAACCGCCTGGCCGGAGTCGTGACCGGCGCGCCGCCGCACCAAGCCGGCAATGACGCGGTGCCCGAGCAGAAAGACCGCCAGCACTATAAGGGCAACGATGACGAAGGGCAGCTGGGCGGTCTGGTCCGAGAGCAAGCGGAGCACCATGCCGGCCGCGACCGTTATGGCCCAAACGGCGACGCCGTTCGGCCACAGGCGCAGCGGCGCTCTCCACATCCGGCTGGCGGCCCAGCCGATGACAAGGCCGGCCAGGAACGGCCACGCGGTGGTGATAACGCCCAGCACGGGTTGGTTCTCGGCGTGGCTGGCACGGCCCAGGGCCGCGAAGACCAGCACCAAAATGACGTCGGCAGCGGCGGCATAGATCACGGTTCCGCGGCTGGCCGCGGAATTGCTTGTTTCGGACGTTTTCATCACACCCCCAGTCTACCGGCCCCATCTGCCCGTCTTCCCGGTCGTGCCGTCGTCCCGGCCGTGCCTTCGTCGCGGCAGTGCAGGCGTCCCGTCAGTGCAGGCGACCCGGCAGTGCAGTGCAGCGAACGGTCAGCGCGTCCCGCAGGCCGGCGCCGGGAAGCGAAGGTGGCCGTTGGTAGCATGGAAGCAGCGGCGCTTCGCGCAGCTGTCCGGCGGCCCGATCATTTGAATCCCGCCCGTATCCAAGCCAGGAGCTGTCATCGTACCGTCCAGTAGGAACGACCCGGAGAGCGGCGCGGCTTTGGGCCCCGAAGATCAGGACGGGCGCGCTGCCCATGTGCCCGCGGGTGCAGACAATCCCGCGGGCACAGAGGATCCGGTGACCGTCCGGTGGCACGAGGAAGGCGCCGTGCACCAGGCCCGGTGGCATTCCCAAAGCCAGCGCACGCCGCCCACGGAGATTGTGTTGGCAGACGACCGGATGAGCGCGGACACCGCCTACCGGCTCGCCGGTAAGGGAACCGGGATTCTCTGGCGCGGCGACTTTCAGAACGCCCGCCAGCTGCTCAGCGCGCTGACAAGGCGCGTCGGCAAGCGGCGGCAGATCCCGGCGAAGACGCCGGCGGCGACGTTTCGGCAGCACCGTGAAAACCGCTTCCGTCTGGCCCAGGTCCTGGGCATGCTGTTAGTTCCGTTGGATCCGGACTACACGGTTCCGCTGCGCCGTGCACCGGATGTGGCGGTGGCCGTCACGGAGGCCTTCGGACCTGCCACAGGGCCGGCAGTCATCGCCCTCCGGGAGCTGCTGGGCGTCATCGGTGCGCATGAATGGCGGCATAAGGGCGTGGACATTCCGGCGCTGGGGGAGCGGATCTACCCGCATTACGGCGTTTTCTCTCCGATCCGGGGGGAGTACCTGGAGCTGGTGGCCACAGCCGGGCTTCCTGCCGGCGGTCTTGCGTTCGACGTCGGCACCGGCACAGGAGTGCTTGCCGCAATCCTTGGCCGCCGGGGTATGCTGCGCATCATCGCCACCGACCAGGACGGGCGGGCCGTCGCGTGTGCCCGGGACAACCTGGCGCGGCTGGGACTTGCGGACCGCACCGAGGTCATCGAAACCGACCTTTTTCCCGCCGGCCGGGCGTCCCTGATCGTGTGCAACCCGCCCTGGATCCCGGCGCAACCGGCCTCAACGCTGGATTATGCGGTCTACGACCCCGGCAGCAATATGCTGCGCCGGTTCCTGCAGGGGCTCAATGATCATCTGGAACCGGAAGGGGAGGGCTGGCTGGTGCTCTCCGATCTGGCGGAGCATCTGGAACTGCGCTCACGGGCGGAGCTGCTGGCCATGATCGAGGCCTGCGGATTGAAGGTTGTTGGCCGTTTGGAAACAGAGCCCACGCATCGCCGCGCCTCCGACAGCACTGACCCGCTGCATACCGCGAGGTCGGCGGAGGTCAGTTCGCTGTGGCGGCTGAAGGCGCGCTGATGCTCATGGTTCGCCGCTACACTCAAACACGTGCAACGATCAGTCACACCCTTCGCCGTAGTCGGTAGCCTCAGCATCATTGCGGGAGGGCTGATTTCGGCTGCGAGCGCCCCATCGCCCAGCTATACGGCGTCCTGGGCCGTCGCCTACCTTGTGCTGGTCGCCGGCGTCGCGCAGCTCGTGCTCGGCGTTGCGCAGGCACAGCTCGCGTTGAAGCAGCCGTCCGTGCGCGTGATCGCGGCTGAGGCCATAGCGTTCAACCTTGCCAACGCCGCCGTGCTCATCGGCACGCTGATCGCATCGACCGCGCTCGTGAATGCTGGCGCGGTGCTGCTGATCATCGCGCTGGCATTATTCCTCTGGAGTGTCCAGGGCCCGGGCCACCACAATAAATGGGTGCTTTATGGGTTTCGCTTCATGATTGCGATCATCGCCGTGAGCACGCCGATCGGCCTCGTGATCGCTCACTTAAAGGCGAACTGATCTGGCGGACATCCGGGGTTGGATTACCCGACGAAGCGGCGACTTAGGCGTTGATCATCACCTTTAGCGCTTTGGTTTCGGCCGCGCGGCTGAACACATCGTAGGCCTCAACGATATCCGCGAGCTTGAACGTGTGGCTCACGAAGTCGTCCGTGACGATCTTTCTTTGCGCCACCATTTTCAGCAGTATGTCCAGCGTGTTCGTGTTGACGAGCCCCATGCTGATGTTAATGTTCGAGATCCACAGTTCCTGCAGCGGCAGTTCCACCGGCTTGCCGTGCACGCCAACATTTGCCACGTGTCCAGCGGGCCGAACGATGTCCAGGCACATCGCAAAGGTCTGCGGGATGCCGACCGCCTCGATCGCGACGTCAACGCCAAGCCCGTCGGTCAGAGCTAACACCTGTTCCTTCCAGTCCTTGTCACTGGAGACGACCGCATCGGTGGCACCGAGCGCCTTGGCCTTCTCCGTCCGGTTGGCGTCCAGGTCGATGGAGATAATCCTGGACGGACCGTACAGCCCGGCCGTGGCGATCACCGCAAGACCGACAGGACCCGCTCCAACCACCGCGACCACGTCGCCGGCCTTGACCTGCCCGTAGCGGACCCCGATCTCATGACCGGTCGGGAGAATGTCTGACAGCAATGTGCCCTGCTGCGGGGACACTCCCTCGGGCAGCAGATAGACCGACGTCTCGGCGAACGGTACGCGCACGTACTCCGCCTGCGTGCCGTCTATCAGGTGGCCGAAGATCCAGCCGATGCCGGGTGCGCCCTCGGCTGCGAGGCAATGTGAGAACACACCCTGTTTGCAGTATCCGCAGTGGCCGCACGCGGAAACGCAGGAGAGGATAACCTGGTCTCCAACTTTCAGGCTGGTCACGGCCGCTCCCACCTCGGTGATCGTGCCCACGCCCTCGTGGCCGAGGATCCTGCCTTGCGTGACGGCAGGAACATCACCCTTTAAGATGTGCAGATCGGTTCCGCAGATCGTCGTCGTATCGATTTTGACGATAATGTCGGTCGGCTCTTTGATGACCGGATCCGGCACATCCTCCCACGACTTCTGATTCGGTCCCTCATAGACGAGTGCTTTCATCTTCGTTCTCCATTCTTCATGGGCCGGGCATGATTCGCTATCTCCTCATTCTTGCTCCTACGACCGCGGCTGGCTACGCTAACGGGGTACTTCCTCGCTGCCGGCGCATTCCGTGCCCGATTCTTCGTGACGCCTTTGTTCGTTGTGCTCGAAAGCCTCATACCCACCCACGGCGAGGAACCGATCGCCGCGTCCAAAAGCTCCTGCCCGGCGCCGGTTCCGTGATGCGCGGCCAGGACGTAGATCCCTTCCAGCTCGACGGGCCGGGGCCGGTCCGGATCCCGTCCGGCACTCGTGGTCACCCAACCGATGACATCGTCGCACACATCGGTGAGGTGCTCACCGATGATCCTGGTCCACAGCGAGCCCCTGGCCGGGATGCTACGATCCGCCAGGACCTCGGCCGGCGGGAGATGTCTGCAGGCCTCGCGCCACGCCTGAACGTGCACGGCCGCAATACCCGCGGCATCGGATGGTACGGCCGGATGAATGCGCAGGCCGGTGCTCATGGTAGAAGCCTACCGTCGGGCTGCGGCTGCGGTTCCTCATGAAGGACGGCGGCAGCCGACGACGGCGGGAGCCGGCTGCCGCCGTCGTTGACGTATGGCGTCCCGTCTGTTCTGCGGCCAGGAGGTAGTCAAGATCTGAATCGTCATATGTTCCGGCGTGTAACTGTTCAGGTCTGTAGGTGGTCAAGGCCAAGTGGCGGGCAGCGGATTTCGCCGGTGGTGAAGCGCCCGGTGGGGTCGTCGAGTTGCACGACGGCTCGTTGCCCGATCCAGTCGACCACGGTCCCGGTCGACCACGGTCCCAGTCGCGCCGCGCGGGTGCTGCACCTGCGCGGGGTCGAGGGCTGCCGGCGTCCTGGGAGGCTCCTCGATGGCAGTTATCGATGTGTTGGATGCCGGCACGGGCGCTGACCATTCGGGAGTCGGCGTTGGTCTGGGACGGGGCTTGGTTAGGCGGCGCTTGCTCAGTGTCCCGGTGTGCCCGCCGGTGATGACCTCGCCCAAGGCGACCAGAATATTAACGTTCTTTTGCCGGCGGTTGAAACGCAGCTGCGTAGCGCGCAGAACGTCTCGGCACCGGTTTCGGCGCGCCAGCATCTGACGCAGCACGGCGCCCGGCCTGTAACGCTGCGGTCGCTACAGGCCAAGACGTAACGGGGAGAATGTAGGTTCCCCGGACGGTTTTGCCGACGCCGCCGGCCGCCATGGCCCACTGGAGCGCATAGCGGGATGCCTGCGTTTTCAGTTCCGTCCATCTGGCCGCCGGCAAAGCCGTACCGCCGCGGGGCGGTGGCTACCCACAGCAGGCGCCGGTCCGTGGCCCAACGGGCCAGCTCGAGCCGCGAGGACAACCGGAGCTTGCGCAGCACCGCCGAGACAGGGGGCTCGACGGTCTTGATCGTTATGAACAGGGCCTCCACCACTTCGCGTGAAAATCCAAAGAAGGCGATCGCTCCCGACGGATCTGTTCGAGGTGTTGCACATCCACGTCCGCGGCCCAGTTGTACTTGGTGTTCCGCCGGTTAACCAGTGGCTCGTTCACCGTCTTTCGCGTGGCACTCGATGTCAACCGGAGCAGTCCACGGCAACCGCAAGGGCGGCGCAGATGTCGCGCATGCGGTAATCGGCCAGCCGGCCAAGCCGGGTGACGAGGACCGCGACCGCGACACTCTCGACGGAGTCCAAGTTGACCGCGGAACGCCGCGGAATCGGATCTTCGCCCGGGTCGAGGATAACCTCACTGGGCAGTCCTCGGATCGTGGTGGTGCATGGCGCGATGAGCACGCGCCGAAGCCGTGGGATTGCCGCGTCACGGGAGAGGACGATGACTGGTCGGCGCCCAATTTCAGCTATCTCGCACCACCACACCTCACCTCGCACGGGAAGCGCGCTCACGAGGCAGCCGCTGCCCGGCGAAATGATGCGAGGTCGCCCCACTCATCCGGCTCGTCCGCCGGGTGTTCATCGTAGGCGGCGTAGCTAGCGTCCGTCTCCGCAGCGCGGTGACGGACGAGCAACGCGGAAAGGGCTTCGTCAATGAGCGTGGCGTTGGTGAGCCCCGCGCGCAACTTTCGAGCGCTGTCCAAAAGCTCTGCGTCAACAGTGGTGCTTAATCGTATGCGGATCATGGCATAAGTATGCCATGATCCGTTGCCGCTGGCCGGCTCCGTGAATTCACCAATTCCATCTACTCGGTTGCATTGCTCCCTTCCGCTGAACAACTGTTTTGATGCACACGGAACCAGAGGAGTCATTGTGGATAGAAATACTGATCGGATCGAGAGGAGCGTCGGTCCTGGTGCTCACAATGCTGCGCCGGCGCCTGGTCCGCCCCAGCCACGGCGTCGTGGTACGGGGCGTGCCGTTCGCCCGGCCCGGCTCCCGGTTCAGCACGGACTTCTAGGACATGATCGCCTGGCTGGTCACCCGGGCGGACATGACCACAGTGTCCCGGTTCGCATGGATAGCGCGGCGGACGGTCGGGGCGATCTGTGAACGCGTCGTGGCCGGACAGCTCGACGAGAGCCGCTTCGAAGGCCTGGTTAATATCGGGGTGGATGATATTTTCTGCCGCAAACACCACCGTTACCTGACCCTCGTCTCCGACCACGCCACCTCGAAGATCCTCTGGGGTGCATCGGGGAAGAACGCGGCGATCCTGTACGGGTTCTTCGCCGAGATCGGACCGGTGAACACGGCGGCGATAGAGGCCGTCAGCATGGACATGAGGCCCGCTTTTGCCAAGTCCGTGAAGACCAACGCACCCGACGCGTTCATCTGCAACGACCCGTTCCACGTCATCCAGCTAGCCACGAACGCGCTGGAATCCTTCCGCCGTTCCATCTGGCAACGCACCCGTGAAGTGCCCGATCAGGACATCGCGAAGAAGTTCAAGGGGACCCGCTGGGTGCTGCTGAAAAACCCGCAGAACCTCACCGAAAAGCAACACGTCACCCTGGCCGGGCTCGAACGCACCGGAGGGCTGCTCTGGGACGCCTACCAACTCAAGGAATCCCTTCGGGAAGTCTTCGCCGGCGACCTCAACCCCGACGACGTCATGGAGATGATCACCACCTGGTGCGACCTCGCCGCCAAATCCAACTTCCGCGAGTTCGCCAGGGCCGCCGCCACGATCCGATCCCACACCGAAGGGATCTACGCCGCCGTCACCTAAGAATCTCTCCAACGGCCGTCACGAAGGACTGAACAACAAGATCCGCACCATGACCCGCCGCCAGTAGGATTCCACACACCCGAAGCCGCCTTCGCCCTGATAATGCTCGCCAGCGGCCCCGGCGAGATCGAACTCCCAGACCAGAAATAACCAAACCCACATTCACGTCAGGAGAACCCAAAATATTCTGTTTTCTGTAGTCACCCCTGCCGGGATTCGACGGCAAAAGTTGGCGCGGGACATGACTGTCTCACCTGGCTGTACTTCAACCGACAGGTTGCAAGACGTTTGGGCGTCTGCTCTTACCTTTGATGGAAGATTTTTCTGGGTCTGCTTCAGGACAGGTTCGCTGCTATCGGCGCAGGCCAGTCACGTCCACATCTACATGTCGTGGGGCTGTGCTTCCTCTACCGGACCGAGGGATGGGCGGGCTGGCCATAGGTTGATGGATTGAAGATATTCGGTTGCCTGTGCGTAGTCGCTGAACTCCAACAGGTTACCCACCTTCTCTACCAAGACGTCACGCACCTCGGCCGGGGTCGCGAAGAAGAACTCTTTCCGAGGATTGGCTCGGTTTAGAGCCCTTGCCGCGAAGTGTTTGTGGAGTTCGTTCTCCAGTGTGACTGCATCTTCAGAGAAGAAGAGGGTGTGGATGTCAAAGCGGAATGGGACGGATGCTCCACTGAGTTCGTCGATAACCGGCGCGGATGTTTGCTGCGCGGAAATCGTTCTGTGCGATCGCTTGATCAAGGGCTTCAAGCCGTAGTTCGAGGTCAGGGTCCGCCTGGCCTGAGGCACGTATTGCGTTGAGGGCATTCAGGAGATGGCTGCGTTCCTTATCGAGCTGTGCACGCTCCTCCGCCAGTTCGCGGTCAACGCGCCGTTCCTCACGCAGGCGAGCCCGTTCTTCCCGCTCGGCTTCTTTCTCCTCTTGCTTCTTCATCAGCCAGTCGGCGGTAAGTTCTATCTCTTCGATTCGCAGCGCGTGAAAATCATCACTGATGCGCATTTCCATCAGGACGCCTAATTTCGCGATCGCCAGGCGGGACGCCTCGAGACGACGCTTGCCGGTGACGACATTGCCGAGCTTCAAGGATCTGATGCTGTTGTCCGCTTCGGCGTTGTAGGCACGGAGCATGAGCTTGGCCAAATCATCAGTCATCCGGCGTCCCTTGGCCAGTGAATTGTCGCTTTACGATCGCTCTCCCCAGTTTCACGAGCTCGGCGATCCGGGTCTCGATCTCATCCAAGCGGTCGCGGAAGGCCGTGGCGTTCTCCAGGGGGTGGTGGTAGCGGTAAATGCCGACTTCTTGGAGCACCCGCCCATCGTCGAGTTCAACATAAGATTCGGATGCTGTACTGGCCGCGGCTAGCCGCTGTCTGAGCAGTGCGTTATCTGCTTCGAGAAACGCAATCCGGGCAGACTCTATTGGTGGTTTCGGTTCGGCCGTGGCGACCGGCAGGATCGGTGCCTGCGCTGGAGCAACTACATCCGTGGCAGGGGTACCATCAGCGGGCAACCACAGTTGCCAGCCTTCCGGTGGTGCCGGCCATCCGGGGTCTGGTGTCCAGCCGACGGGCGGCATCCATGAGGCCGGCGGTTGAGGCCACCCAGGGGGAGGGTTGAAAACCAAGTGTTCGCTGGTAGTCATCAGGAGCGGCGTATTCCTGATCCGTTGGCAGGCATCAGACCCAAGGGGTTCTTCGAGACCGCGGCACCAAGATATTCCAACGTAGCGGCTGGAACGACGGCTGACAGGTCGATTTCGGAGAACCCGTCGCGTGATGCACCGACCGCGGCAAAGGGTATGTAAGTTTCCTTCCCCGTGGCCGGGTTGATTGTCTGAGTGCCGACCTCGAGCGCGATACTCTGAATCAGTCCACGTCGATCAGCTTCGAAGATCTCGTGCAGGGTGCGCAGCGCTACCTGATGGACGATTCCCGCATACCGGTCTTTCGAGTCTTTCTGCGAGAGT
>CAJDTL010000040.1_pt1 | contig 52143 bp, 44 predicted proteins | sample 7389871 | NCBI WGS metagenome assembly CAJDTL01 (sample SAMEA7055650, study PRJEB34461) | soil metagenome | biome: terrestrial ecosystem; feature: Peninsula; material: soil | place: Antarctica | collected 2016 | reverse complement strand
TGGCATGGCGGGCGGGGTCGGGGATTGGTTTTGGGGATTTTTGGTGGAAGGCGTGTGACTGGGTCTCCGCGCGGCCGCGGGCGGCCTTGCTCGACCGCCGGAAAGATGCGGGCAAGGTCAGTGCGCGACGGCGATTATGATGGCCGCAAATTGGGCCGCAAATCCCACCACTGTAAAGGCATGGAATAGTTCGTGGAAGCCGAAATGCCGCGGGCTGAAGTTAGGCTTTTTGATGCCATACACAACGGCCCCTGCGATGTAGAAAGCGCCTCCCAGGCAAATCAGCACGCTTGCCGGAACGTTGGCGGCAAAGAAATCCGGCATGAAAAAGACGGCGGCCATTCCCAAGGCCACATAAATCGGCACGTAGAGCCAGCGCGGCGCACCCACTGACAGCACACGGAAGAGAACTCCTGCGACGGCTCCGATCCAGATCACCCAGAGCAGCAATGTGGCCTTCGACTCGGGCAGCAGCAGCGCCGAGAGTGGTGTGTAGGATCCGGCGATTACCAACATAATATTGGTGTGGTCCAGCCGTTTTAACACGGCTTTGGTCTTGGGCCGCCAGTTCCCGCGGTGATATAGCGCACTCGTGCCAAAAAGAAGGATGCCGGTGATGGCGTACACCGCGGAGGTGATCCTGGCCAATGGTGAAGTGGCAATGCTGATCAGCACGATGCCTGCAATGACAGCGAGCGGTGTGGCACCGGCGTGGATCCAGCCGCGCCAGCTGGGCTTAGCATCCAAGACATCCGCCAGCTTCTCCGCGGCGGCGAGCGGCCCCGGCCCAACGTCCGCCGGTCCGACATCCGTTGGCCCGTCATCCGCCGGTTCGTGAGCCCGGCCGGGCGGACCGGCTGAAGCACCGCTTCCGTACGCAGGCCGGAATGGAGAGTGCGCCGAAGGCTGCGGAGCCTCGGCGCCGGCGGAGGGAGAAGATGCCGTGCCGTTCATATCCGGATTCTAACCGAGCCTCCCGTCTCCGTGTACGCACGGCTCCCGCGCCGGTGCCACGCGGCCGCACTGCGGGGTAACGTAGGGGGTGCACATCAGCGCGGCCGCTAGGCCCCAGCAGTGGAAGCCAGGTGACGATCTTTGGAGCTGTACTTGTCGCCGAAGAGGCTGCCCGGATTGGTTTATGACTTCTACGAACGCCAGCTGACCCGATCGCTGAAGATGGACAGGATTCCCAACCACATCGGCGTGATGGTGGATGGAAACCGGCGCTGGGCCAAGCAGTTCAACGCACCTACCCGGCAGGGCCACCAGGCCGGGGCGGATAAGATCCTGGAGTTCCTCGGCTGGTGCCAGGAACTGGGGGTTAAGGTGGTGACGCTGTATATGCTCTCCACCGACAATATGGGCCGTTCGGCCGACGAGCTCGATGAGCTGATGGGGATCATTGCCAACACTCTGGATATTTTGGATGCGGACAGTAAAATCAGCGTCCACGCGATGGGGGCACCGGAACTGCTGCCGGATTACCTCTCTGACCGGCTGTCCACCCTCGCGGCACGGCGCCCCGAGCAGGAGGGCATCCACGTCAACGTGGCGATCGGCTACGGCGGTCGGCGCGAAATCGTGGACGCCGTGCGCGAACTGCTGCACGACGCCGTCGCCCAGGGCCGCGACATCGGCAAGTTGGCGGATGAACTGGACGTGGACGATATCTCCAAGTACCTCTACACCCGCGGCCAGCCCGATCCGGACCTGGTGATCCGCACATCCGGTGAACAACGGCTCTCCGGTTTTCTCATGTGGCAGAGCGCGTACAGCGAATTTTACTTCTGCGAGGCGCTGTGGCCGGCCTTCCGGAAGATTGATTTCCTGCGTGCGCTGCGGGACTACGCCGGCCGGCAACGGCGCTTCGGCGCCTGACCGGAGCACAAGAATACGATGCACCGGCACCACCGGAGGGAAATCATGCTGGCCGCCGGGCTGTCGGGCGTCGCCGGCTTTGTTGACGCCGTCGGCTTTATTCATCTGGGTGGTTACTTCGTTTCCTTCATGAGCGGCAACTCCACCCGCGCCGGTGCGCTCCTGGCCGACGGATCATGGCTGGGTGTAGCGCTCGCAATGGGCCTGGTGGGGGCATTTCTGACCGGTGTGATTTCCGGTTCGCTGCTGCGCGGGGCGGTGCCCGTGCACAAGCGTGTCGTCATCCTGTTCGCCATCGCAGCGGTGCTGGCAGTCGCGGCTGTGATGTTCGACGTCGGTTTCTGGGTGGCATTGGTTCCGCCGATGATGGCGTTTGCCATGGGCGCGGAGAACGTGGTCTTTGAACGTGACGGGGAGGTCAGCATCGGACTGACCTATATGACCGGCACGCTGGTGAAAATGGGACAGCGGATTGCGTCTGCGTTGGTCGGTGGTGAGAGGCTCGGTTGGCTGCGGTATTTTCTGTTGTGGATTGCGCTGACCTGTGGCTCGGTTTTGGGCGGTCTGGCCTACCATGCCCTAAGCTTGGATGCGCTGTGGCTTGCGGCGGCCGGAATTCTGGCGGCGGCAGTGATATCCCGGCGGATTCCGGTGCACGAGTAGCGGACTCCTTCGCGGCCGGTGCCTGCCGTACATCGGCCTTCCCTGCTGTTCACCGGCTCTTCACTGAAGCGCCACGGGTCGGGGGACGCGCAAATCGGGATTTTGGCGTAACTTAGGTGCTATCGGGAGGGCACAATGTCCTTTCGATCGGGAGGCCGGCTATGAAGCGCGTTTTTGCGCGGATTACATCGAGGGGCCGTGCGCGGCCCACCGGGCCGCCCGACTCACCCCTAGTGAAACCGGGTGCGTGCGCCCGGGACTGGAGTCGATGTGGCTATTTCTGAACGAGCCCAGGTTGAACGGACGACGGCGGAGCACAGCTTTGTGGTGGACACCTCGGTGCTGCTCTCCGACCCGCACGCGATACTCCGCTTCGCCGAGCATGAGGTGATTCTGCCGATCGTGGTGATCAGCGAGCTGGAGGGAAAACGCCACGATCCCGAGTTGGGCTATTTTGCACGGAAGGCCCTGCGGCTGCTTGACGAGCTGCGGATAGAGCACGGCGGCCTGGACAAGGTGATCCCGCTCGGCGACGAGGGTGGCTCACTGCGGGTGGAACTGAATCATATTTCCTCCGACGTTCTACCGGCCGGTTTCCGCAACGGAGGCAACGACAGCCGGATCCTGGCAGTGGCCAAAAACCTGGCTAATGAGGGCCGCAACGTAACGGTCGTGTCCAAGGACCTGCCGATGCGGGTGAAAGCATCGGCGATGGGGCTGCATGCGGACGAATACCGCAACGAGCTGGTCAAGGACTCCGGCTGGACCGGGGTGGCGGAACTGGACGTGCTCGACGATGAGATCGGTACGCTGTACAACCATGAGCCGGTGTTTATCGCTGCGGCTGCGGAAATGCCTGCCAATACCGGGCTGGTGCTGCTGTCGAACCGCGGCTCGGCGTTGGGCCGGGTCGGTGCGGATAAGCAGGTGCGGCTGGTCAAGGGTGACAGGGAAGTCTTTGGGCTGCACGGTCGCTCCGCGGAGCAGCGGCTGGCCATTGACCTGCTGATGGATCCAGAGGTCGGAATCGTCTCGCTCGGTGGCCGGGCCGGGACCGGGAAGTCGGCGCTGGCATTGTGCGCCGGACTCGAGGCCGTGCTGGAACGCCGCGAGCACCGCAAGGTGGTGGTGTTCCGGCCGCTCTATGCCGTCGGCGGGCAGGAGCTCGGCTACCTGCCCGGGTCGGAAAACGAGAAGATGAACCCGTGGGCGCAGGCGGTCTTCGACACGCTCGGCGCGCTGGTGTCGCAGGAAGTGGTCGAGGAGGTGATGGACCGTGGCATGCTCGAGGTGCTGCCGCTGACCCATATCCGTGGCCGGTCTCTTCACGATTCCTTCGTGATCGTGGACGAGGCCCAATCACTGGAGAAGAATGTGTTGTTGACGGTGATGAGCCGGATCGGGCAGAACTCCAAAATCGTGCTGACCCACGATGTGGCCCAACGCGACAACCTTCGGGTGGGACGCTATGACGGGATAGCCGCCGTCGTCGAGATCCTCAAGGGTCATCCGCTGTTCGGACATGTCACACTGACCCGGTCCGAGCGGTCGCCGATCGCTGCACTCGTCACCGAACTGCTAGAGCGTATCGAGTCCTGAGCCGGCCCACGGTCAAGCCTGACCAGGCCGCCGCAGCTCTATCCTGGCCGGGCGCGCCGGCCCCTCGCCGCAGGGGGCGGCGCCGGAAGTCATCCTTGCACAACGCCCTGGAGCGTGGTGGCCGCGGATGCCAGGGCGTGCACGCCCGCGTGACCGAGGTCGACGGCGGCGGCGGCCACTCCGACGACAGCGTAGAGGCTGACGGGAACGAGCAGCAGCCACTCCCGCCATGACCCAGCACTGCCGAGAATCGGAAGGGCAAGGTAGCCGCTCGGCTTCCAGAACCAGTGGATCATCGGGACCTTGCGCAGCACCTTTGGAGGTCTGATCCGCAGGGGCCAGATGATGTTGCAGCCGCCGGTGGTGAGCATGTCGCCAAGAATATGGACCGCGACACCCACGCTCATGGCCAACGGGAACCAGGCCCGCTCCTGCGGGGCAAAGAAGGTGATGAACGCACCGACGGCCAGACCCACCGCCCACGGGAACTTCCGCATGGAATCCGGAATCATCGTCAGCACCTTCGCGGCGAAGGAAACGAGGAGGACGGAGAGGATACCCGCGCCGGGGAAGATAGTGCCGAAGGGGTCCAGCGGCACGGTCCACAGCCCGGCCAGCGAGGCCACGCCAACGAAGACGGCCAGGCCGATCAGCGAATGCGTCCCGTGCCGGTGGCCACCGGAAAACCTGCCGATTTCCCGGCACAGGACATTGGACACCGGCGGCAGGGCGTGGGCGATTGTCGCATTGCTGTGGTCGGCGTCGGGCACCAGAGCCGCGCCCGCGGTGACAATGGCGCCTGTGATGATGCCTGCGGGACTTACGGCCAGCAAACCGAGGCCAAGGTCAAAACCCTGCGGCAGCAGTGGCAGGTAGGCCGCTGCGGAGCCGAGATCCACGTGGAGCCGAGTGGTCAGGGCAACCCAGGCGGCAGCACCGCAGGCGGCGTGGTGGGCACCCATCATGGTCGCGCCAGGTCCTTTCACATAGGGGAATCACGGTTCTGATCCCGCTACGTGGGTAAAACCTGCAACCTCCAGACTAGACCCTGCTGCCGGACGGCAGGACCCGATAGGAAACACACCCTAGGCGCCGGGCCCGACCTCCCAGCTGATGTGGCTGCGGACATCGGTGAGCCCCATGCTGACCTCCACGAACAGATCGTCCAGCATATACTCGTCCACGCCCAGAATTTTCAGCCAGTGCCCGGCTCCCGTGGTGGGACCGTCCAGCGACTGGCTGGCGACGCAGACTCCGGTGCCGGCATCGATGCGAATGGCGGTGCGTCCCGGATACAACAGTGGATGTTCGGCAACCACCGGGCGGTAGGAGTGGTTCGGCGTCAGGATGCTCTCCAGCGCCGGGCGTCCCTCATGATCTACAGGGGTGATCGGACCCGGTTCGGTCACATTGGCAAAGGGGAAGTCCAGCGGCACCGGGGCATCACCGGCGAGCTCCACCGGGTCCAGCAGGGCCGGAAACCTCCCGTCGCCGAACCGGGGCTCGCCGTAGGCGGCTTCCGGACGGCGGCGGACCAGGCCGTCGTCGTCGTACACGGGCGTGACCAGATTCGCCGGCAGCAGCCACGGTTTGCGGCGGCCGCTGATGAACAGGCCGTCCTTGGAGTCGTTGATCCCCGTGGTGCTGTGCAGCAGCGTTCCGTCCTGGGCCTCAACGCGCAGGGCATGCGGACGGCGGAGCCAGCAGTTGACCGTCGTATCGGGTTCCCGGGCGGCAGCGGCTTCGCCAGTACCAGCTGGGCCGTCTGGGCTGTCGGGGCTGGGGGCGCCGTCGGGGCTGTTTGTGTTGTTTGCGCTGTCTGTACCCGTCGTGGGCCCAGGTGCTTGCCGGAAGCGCAATTCAAAGCGCAGGCTCTGCCATTTCCACGGCGATGACCTGCACAGATCTCTGAATTGTTCCACGGTCGCAGTCATATCCACAGTTTACTCAGTGCTGTCCACCTGCTCAGTCGTGTCCACAGCCTCCGCCGTACCTGCGCGCCCAGGCTGCCGTCCAGTAGTATCCAGCTATGATCGAACGCCTCGCGGGGCTGTGGGCGGTCCATCCGGCGGCGGCCGGCTGGATGGTGCTACTGGCCTGCGCCGTACTGCTGCTGGCGGCCGTGTGGTTGAGCGTGATCGATGTCCGCCGCCACCGGCTGCCGGACCGGATTGTCTTCCCGGCGTTCGGTGCGGCGGCGGTGCTTCTGCTGACTGGGTGTTTCGTCGCCGGCGATCCGAGCGCCGCGGTCCGGACGGTCCTCGGGGCGACGGTGCTGGGCGCGTTTTATCTGCTGCTGCGGCTGATTTACCCCGCCGGAATGGGGCGCGGAGACGTCAAACTGGCTGCGCTGCTGGGTCTATACCTGGGTTATCTCGGCTGGCCGCAGGTGCTGTTCGGCACCATGGCCGGGTTCCTGCTCGGCGGGCTGTGCGGGGTCCTGCTGATCGTCACGCGGCTGGGCGGCCCGAAGACGCAGATCCCGTTCGGTCCTTTTATGCTGGCCGGGGCCCTCGCCGTCATGCTTGTCCCCGCCGGTTAAGGTGGGGTATGCCTACTCCCGGTTTCATTCTGGCCCTGCGAGAGAAGATCGGCCATGATCTGCTGTGGCTGCCCGGCGTGACGGTGGTGGTGTTCGACGACGGCGGTCGGGTGCTGCTCGGCCAGCGCGCCGACACGGCGCAGTGGACGCTTATCACCGGGATTCTGGACCCGGGCGAGGAGCCCGCTGTGGGCGCTGCCCGCGAGGTGCTGGAGGAGACCGGCGTGGTGGTGCGGATTGAGAGCCTGGTTGCGGTACACAGCCAGCCGCCCGTGGAATTCGTCAACAAGGACCGCTGCCAGTTTATGAACCTGGTGTTCGGTGCCCGGGCGGTGTCCGGCGCGGCGCGGGTCAACGACGACGAGTCGACGGCGGTCGGCTGGTTCGGTCTTGATGAGCTGCCGGCGCTAGGGGAGACGCATCTGCGGCGGCTGCAGTGGGCCCTCGACTTCACCGGTGAGACGCGCTTCCTGCGCTGATCCCGACCCGGCACTAACGGTTCGTGGCGTCCTCAAGCTCGCGTCCGACGTCGTCCGTCAGGTCCGTAGGGCCATACGTGGTGTCATCGGACGGATCGGCCGGAGCCTCCGTCAGCGACGCGGTGCGGCGCTCCGCTTCCAGCCGCTCAGCCTCGTCGCCGCCGATAGCCTCTCCCCGGGCCACCATTCCGGCGGTGTCCGAGAGCGGGATTTCCTTCAGCGTCAGTGCCAGAATGAGCGCGATCACCATAAACGGAATCAGGTACCAGAACACCGGCGCCAGCGAGTTCGCGTAGGCAGTGACAATTCCGTCGCGGACGGCAGCGGGCAGCTGGCTCATCGCCTGCGGATCCAACGTGGCGGTGGAGTTCTGGGCCTGCTCGGCAGAGGCGCCGGAGCCGGTAAAGACGGTCTTCAGCGCGTCGGAGAGCCGGCTGGTGAACATCGCGCCGAAGATCGCGACGCCCAGGGCCGAGCCGACCTCGCGGAAGTAGTTATTGGAGCTGGTGGCCGTACCGATCTGCTCGGCCGGGACCGAGTTCTGCACGACCAGCACCACCACCTGCATGATCAGGCCCAGGCCCGCACCGAAGATGAACAGCTGGCCGCAGATCATCCAGATGGGCGTGGCGGCGGTGAGGGTGGTCATCCAGAGCATTGCGAGAATGGTCAGGATCGAGCCGATGATGGGAAAAATCTTGTACTTTCCGGTCCTCGACATCGCGATTCCGGAATAAATGGCGGTTCCCATCAGGCCCACCATCATCGGCAGCATCAGCAGGCCCGAGACCGCCGCGGAGGTGCCGGAGGACATCTGCAGGAAGGTGGGGATGAACGCCAGCGCCGCGAACATGCCCATGCCCAGCACGAAGCCGATGGCCGTGCTGTTCAGGAAGATGCGGTTCCGGAACAGGGACAGCGGAATGATCGGATCCTCGGCCCTGCGCTCGGCCAGCACAAAGCCGGTGGCGGCCAGCAGCAGGCCGGTGCCGAAGAGCCAGGTGATCGGTGAGGTCCAGCCGTAGTTGGACTTCCCGCCAAAGTCCGTGAAGAAAATCAGGCAGGTGGTGGCGATGGACAGCAGGACGACGCCCGGGATATCGATCTTCTTTACCGCACGCTTGTTCGGCAGGGTCAGTGCGAAATAGGCGATGGCGAAGGCGGCGATGCCGATCGGAATGTTGATGTAGAACGCCCATTCCCAGGTCAGGTGGTCCACAAAGTAGCCGCCCAGCAGCGGGCCGGCGACGGCGGAGAGGCCGAAGATGGCGCCGAGCGGTCCCATGTACTTACCGCGCTCCTTGGCCGGCACAATGTCCGCAATGATGGCCTGTGAGAGGATCATCAGACCGCCGCCGCCGAGCCCCTGCAACGAGCGGAAGATCACGAAGCCCCAGAAGTCGGTGGCGAAGGCGCAGCCCACGGACGCGAGGGTGAAGAGCGCAATGGCAAAGAGGAAGAGACTGCGGCGGCCCAGCACGTCACCGAACTTGCCGTAGATGGGCATCACGATGGTGGTGGCGAGCAGGTACGCGGTGGTGATCCAGGTCTGGTGCTCCACGCCGCCGAGCTTGCCGACGATAGTGGGCATAGCGGTGGAGACGATGGTCTGGTCCAGGCTGGAGAGCATCATGCCGGCGATCAGCGCGGAAAAGATGATCCAGATCCGCCGTTGGGTCAGAAGCAGCGGCCGGGCTGCCGTGGTGGCGCTCATGGTGTTCCTTGCGTGGTTGTGGAGGGGATAGTCAATGATTGGGAGAAGAGTTCGACGGCGGCGCCGATGTTGGTGAGCAGCAGCTCGCGGTAGTCCGTGGTGGCTCCGGGGCTGAAGTACTGGGAGCCGGACTTGCGGGCTACTGCGCCGAAGAGCAGGGTGGCCATCTGCACCACTGGGTGGTCCGGCCCGGCGCCCTCGCGACGGGCAACGAGTTCGGCAAAGTCCGCCTCGCGGCCTTCGGAGCCGCCCACCATCCTGGCCATGATGTGCGGTTCCTTGCCGATCACCTCGATCAGCTGGGCAACGTCCTCGCGCGGCATGGACATCCCGGAGGCAGTTCCAAGCGAGAACTCCACCAGGCCCGCCAGCAGGGTGTGGGAGATGGTCCCCGGCCTCGTCGTCAAAATGTCCGATCAGGGCGTCTTCCTTGGTGGGAAAGTAGTTGAAGAAGGTGCGGCGGGAAATGCCCACCTGCTCGCAGAGTTCCTCGACCGTGTAGCCATGGGGGCCCCGGCCGGCCGTGAGTGACCGGGCGATATGGTTCACAGACGAAGCGCTATTAGCCGTCCGTCGAAAATGACGCCGACCCCTTCAATGACGTCGGCGTATCGCGTCATCGAAGGGGATCGACGTCAGCCGTGACCGTGCGGATCGCGCTACTGCGGAGGGCGCGTCATGGAAAGCACGTCCAGCGACTTGTCGAGCTGTTCCTCGGTCAGCTCGCCGCGTTCCACGAAGCCCAGGGCCACGACGGCCTGACGGATGGTCAGCCCTTCCTTGATCGCGTGTTTGGCGATCTTGGCGGCGTTTTCATAGCCGATGAACTTGTTCAGCGGAGTCACGATGGACGGGGAGGCCTCGGCCAGGAAGCGGGCGCGGTCCACATTGGCCTCGATGCCGTCAACCATTTTGTCCGCCATGACGCGGCTGGAGTTGGCCAGCAGCCGGATGGATTCGAGCAGGTTCGCGGCAATGACGGGAATGCCCACATTCAGCTCGAAGGCGCCGTTGGTGCCCGACCAGGCCACGGTTGCGTCGTTGCCGACCACCTGCGCGCAGACCTGCAGGACCGCCTCGCAGATGACAGGATTGACCTTGCCGGGCATGATCGAGGAGCCGGGCTGCAGATCCGGGAGTGAAATCTCGCCAAGACCGGTGTTCGGGCCGGAACCGAGCCAGCGCAGGTCATTGCTGATCTTGCTCAGCGACACGGCGATAGTGCGCAGCTGGCCGGACATCTCCACCAGGCCGTCGCGGTTCGCCTGTGCCTCGAAGTGGTCGCGCGCCTCGGTCAGCGGCAGGCCTGTGTCCTGGGCGAGCAGCTCAATGACGCGCTCGGAGAAACCCTTAGGGGTATTGATGCCGGTTCCCACCGCGGTTCCGCCCAGGGGTACCTCGGCCACGCGCGGGAGCGAAGCGTTGATGCGTTCGACGCCGTAGCGAACCTGTGCGGCGTAACCGCCGAACTCCTGACCCAGGGTCACCGGGGTGGCGTCCATCAGGTGGGTGCGGCCGGATTTGACGACGGTTGCGAATTCCTCGGACTTGCGTTTCAGGGACGCGGCCAGGTGCTCGAGCGCCGGGATCAGGTCCTTCGTCAGAGCCGAAGCCGCAGCCACATGCACGGACGTCGGGAAGACGTCGTTGGAGGACTGCGAGGCATTGACATGGTCGTTCGGGTGAACGGCCTTATCGCGGCCGGCCGCCCGTAGCGCCCGATTTGCCAGTGAAGCGATGACCTCGTTGGCGTTCATGTTCGACGACGTGCCGGAGCCGGTCTGGAAGATATCAATCGGAAAATCGCCGTCGTACTTGCCGGCAATGACCTCTTCGGCGGCGGCCTCGATCGCCCCCGCCAGCTCGACATCAAGCACACCCAATTCGGCGTTTGCCGTGGCGGCCGCCTTCTTCACCCGGGCCAGCGCCTCGATGTGCGCGCGCTCCAAGGTGGTCCCCGAAATCGGGAAGTTTTCTACCGCGCGCTGCGTCTGAGCGCCGTACAGGGCGTTGACCGGAACCCGGACCTCGCCCATCGTGTCGTGTTCGATGCGGAACTGCTGATCGGAATCTTGTGCGTGAGTCACCGGTGTCTGCGTCATGACACCAAGAATAACGCCACCACTACGCCCGCCCGAAACCGGACCTCCGGACGCTGCCGGAACCGGCCCCGATCCGGAGTCCGTTACGCTCCGGCGGTCTACAACGTCCCGAAATTCGACACCAGGTCCGCCCGGCCTTCCTGCAGCCGGTAGGCAAGCCCGACGACGGCGGTCCGCTGATCCGCCACGGCGGAAGCGATGATGGGGGAGTTCTCGACTAACCGCTGGGCCGTCTGCCTGACGTGCTCGACCATCATGTCGTTCACATCGTGCTCGCCCCGGCGAAGCGAGGTGAGCACGGAGGGAGTGATCCGTTCCACCAGGTCCCGAATAAAGCCGGCCGGCATCTCTCCGGTCTCTACGGCCCCCTTGGTCGCCGTCACCGCGCCGCAGCTGTCATGGCCCAGAATTACGATCAGCGGCACGTGCAGATACGCAATGCTGTACTCCAGCGAGCCGAGAACCGTGTTATCAATCACATGACCTGCGGTCCGGACCACAAAGGCGTCGCCGAGCCCCAGATCGAAGATGATCTCCGCCGCGAGCCGTGAATCGGAACAGCCGAAAATCACCGCGAACGGACTCTGTGTGTTCACCAGGGCGGCGCGGTGGGAGGCATCCTGATTCGGGTGGGAGGACGAACCGCTAACAAAGCGCGCATTGCCCTCGCTGAGCTTCTTCCACGCCTGCGCCGGTGTCAGCAGCTCCGCGGACAGTGCGTGCACCGATCCGTCCTCGGGGCCGCTCACTTGGCGCTCCCCGTGGCCGGCGCGGACGCGGTGTTGGTGGCCAGCTGCGCATCGATGGAGGCGGTCGCGGCGGCTGCCAGTACATCCATTTCCGTCAATGTGGCGCTTCCGCTGAGGACCAAGGTTGTTCCTTTGTAGTTGATGATCAGGCTCCTATCCGCCCCGGGCTTGTCTCTGAGCTCCCAGTCTTGCATACCCACCATGCGGTCCCCGGTGACGGGGGCATTGGCCGTGGCCTGGGCCAGCCAGGTCGGGTTGGCGTTCGCACTCTGCTTCAGTGAGATGAACTGCTGTGACGCCGACACGTAGCCGACTTCCCAGAAGGCAACTTCGACGGCGCCGGCGGAGTTCCAGCGCGCATAATTCACGGTCCAACCTTCGGGCAGAACCGCGGCCGCCGGGGCAAAGCCGGCGGCGTCCCTGGCCTGTGCGGCTATCGCCGGCACATCCACCCCTGGACGGTAGGCGGAGGCATTCTGGTGCGGGTTAAGAAGAATAATAGGCACGACGACGGCGACGGTCACCAGCAGCGCCAGAAGCATCCCCATGACCGAGGCATTGGCGCGCTTCGCGGCCGACGGCGGGATGACAGGTCTGACCCCGGGAGGCGATTCAACGCGTGTTTCGGCGGGCGTTTCGGCAGGAGTCCCGGCGGTATGATCCGAACCTTCCATGCCGGGATCCGCCGCCGATGAATCCGTATCTTGTGTTTGAGTCACACCTCTATAATCGCCTATCCGCGACGTGTTGACACCTTCTTGATGACGTGCGGTGAATACCGGCACGGATCCGGCGCGGCGGAGGGGCCGTCGGCCAACTATGATGAAGACGGATGAAGGCCGGCGGAACCGTCGGGCTTCCCACGTACGTAAGATCGCCAGCAGCACTCAAAGATGAGGTTATTCGTGTCCGAAAACAATGAAGAAGCCCAGTATTCGACGCTTTCCCCTGCCTTGGCCGTGGGAGACGACGAGCCGGACCGCAACCTTGCTCTGGAACTGGTCCGGGTCACCGAAGCGGCAGCAATAGCCGGTGGCCACTGGGTCGGTTTCGGTGACAAGAACAAGGCCGACGGCGCCGCCGTCGACGCCATGCGCTCGCTGCTCTCGACCGTCCATTTCAACGGCATTGTGGTGATTGGCGAGGGCGAGAAGGACGAAGCGCCCATGCTGTATAACGGCGAGCAGGTTGGTGACGGATCCGGTCCCGAGTGTGACGTGGCCGTGGACCCAATTGACGGCACGCGGCTGTGTGCATTGGGCATCAACAACGCGCTTGCCGTGCTGGCGGTGGCCGAGCGCGGAACCATGTTCGATCCCTCCGCGGTGTTCTACATGGAGAAACTCGTCACCGGGCCGGAAGCGGCGGACGTGGTTGACCTGCGGCTGCCGGTCAAGGAGAACCTGCGCCTGATTGCAAAGTCAAAAGGCGTCAAGGTCAACGCCCTGACCGTCATGGTGCTCGACCGGGACCGGCACGGGCCGCTGGTGCAGGAAATCCGCGATTCGGGTGCACGCACCAAGATGATCATGGACGGTGACGTGGCGGGTGCTATTGCTGCTGCCCGCTCCGGAACAGGCGTGGATGCGCTGATGGGCATCGGCGGTACCCCTGAGGGCATCGTCGCAGCCTGCGCCATCAAGACCCTTGGCGGCGTGATTCAGGGGCGGCTGTGGCCGACCAGCGACGAAGAGAAGCAGAAGGCCATCGACGCCGGCCATGACCTGGACCGAGTGCTGTCCACCAACGATCTGGTGGGCAGCGAAAACTGCTACTTCGCCGCCACCGGGATCACCGATGGGGACCTGCTCCGTGGAGTGCGCTACGACAAGAACAAGGTGCTGACGCAGTCGATCGTGATGCGTTCGAAGTCCGGCACCATCAGGTTCGTCGACGGCGAGCACCAGTCGCACAAATGGGAGTCCTACGCCCGTATGGCCTAGCGGATCTCCACGCGCCCGCGGGGCACGCTTGGTCGATTACCGATGGGGGCGGACAGGTGGGCCCCGCGCCACCTACGGACACGCGGAGCCGCTGCGGGGCTCGCTGGGGCGGCCACCGACCACCGGGAGACGGCTAGGGTTGGTGGTATGACTTTGAGCGTTGAGCAGTGCACAGACCGGGCCGAGTGGGATGCTGCGGTGAATGCCGCGTTGGGCCATCCGATGCAGCTGTGGGGCTGGGGCCAGACGAAGGCGGCCCATAACTGGTCCGTGGACCGGGTCTTGGTCAAAGACACGGCGGGCACCGTCGCCGGCTCTGCGCAGCTGCTGTTCCGGAGGCTGCCGTTTCCGTTCCGGTCTCTGGCCTACATCGCCCGAGGTCCGCAGTGCGGTCAGGACCGCAGCGCGGAGGTCCTCGATGTCGTCGCGGCTTATGTAAAGTCGGCGCATGGCTCGGTGGTTTTGAGTATTGAACCAGACTGGGATGCGGATTCCGCACCGGCCCGGGCGCTACCGACCAATGGGTGGCGGCCCACCCCGAACACGATTCTGATCGGTCGGACGCTGATTCTGGACCTTTGGCGCTCCGAAGACGAGCTGCTCGCGGCAATGACGAAGAAAACGCGCCAGTACATTCGCAAATCGGGCCGTGAGGCGCTGAGCTACCGTCGCCTGAGCCGGGCCGAGCTTCCGCAGTGCCTGGCGGTATACCGGCTTACCGCCGAGCGCGCGGGTTTCGGTATCCATGCGGACAGCTACTACCAGGATATTTTCGACAATCTGGGGGAGGACTCGCCGGTTTTTGCCGCATTTGACGGCGAGGCGGTGGTGGCATTCCTGTGGCTCGCCACCAGTGCCGGCACCGCATTCGAGCTCTACGGCGGGATGAATGACACAGGGCAGAGTCTCCGCGCCAATTTCACGCTGAAATGGACAGCCATTGCGGCCATGAAGGAGCGCGGAATCCGCCGTTACGACTTCAATGGTCTGCTCAATGACGGCGTGTCACAGTTCAAATTCGGGTTTGCAGACCATGAAAATATGCTGGCGGGAACATGGGACAAGCCGCTTTCGCCGCTTTATCCGGTGTATGCCAAGGTGCTGCCGTTGGCACGCAAGACCGTTCAAAAGGCGAGCGCATTGGTCGCTGCCGCGCCGGCCGCGCTGGCAGGCCTGCGGAAAAGGGCCGCTAGGGACAACCGGCCACAGTGACCGCATAAAGGACGGCGGGCCCGCGGGCCCCACTGACCGGATGCGCGACGACCGGGTTCTCACGGGCCGGCACGAAGACGCTGGCTCCGCGCTCCAGCAGCATGTCTCCGCGCGGTGAATCCATCAGCGCCGAGCCTTCGACGGCGATGACGAGCATCGGTCCGTTCTGAGCCAGTGGCACCGGGGACCCGCCGGGTTCGAGGACGGCCCGCTGCAGCTGGAATTCCCTGAACGGAGGAGCCCAGATTTCCTGGCCAAGCTCGGTGATATCGGCCTGGATCATCGGCACCGGAAACGCCCGGAACTCCACCGTCTTCATCAGCTCCGGAACGTCCACATGCTTGCGGGTGAGGCCGCCGCGGAGCACATTGTCCGAGGACGCCATCACCTCCACACCAAGCCCGCGCAGATACGCATGGATGTTCCCGGCGGGCAGGTAGATCGCTTCGCCCGGCTTGAGCGAGACGCGGTTGAGCAACAGCGAGAGCAGCACGCCGGGATCGCCCGGATAGGTCCCGTTCAGGCTGACCACCGTGGAAAGTTCCCGTTGGTGCGGCGTCATCGGGGCGCCCGAACGGAGCACGGTGACGACGGCGGCGGCGGCTGCGGAAACATCACTGCCGCCGGTGATAAGACGATGGAAGGCCGCCCGGATTGCCGCCGGCTCGTCTGTCCCGGACAGATCCGAGATGACATTAAGCAGCACCGGCGGAAACGCCGCCGCGGCCAGATCGAAGACGGCGGCGAGGTGTTCAAAGACCGCCCGGGATGCCACAGCGGAGCGGAAGCCGCAGAGCGCCTCGAAATCCGTCAGGGCGAGTATCAGCTCCGGTTTGTGATTGTCATCCTTATAGTTCCTGTCGGCCGCATCGCGGGGGACACCAGCGGCCTCCTCGCGGGCAAAGCCCTCCCGTGCCTGTCGCAGCGTCGGGTGGACCTGCAGCGACAGCGGCTCGGCGGCCGCGAGAATCTTGGCCAGAAACGGCAACCCGGCGCCGAAGGCGCTCCGGCAGGACGAGCCGAGCATGCCGTCCGGATCGGCCGAGATGAGCGCATCCAGCGGCCCGTTGCCGCCGTCCGGCGAGGTGGCCAGCGACGGCGAGTCCCGATGCGCACCCATCCACAGCTCGGCTTCCGGACCGCCGGAGGGCGTGCGGCCCAGCAGCGTTGCGATTGCCGTCGGCGAGCCCCAAGGGTAGGGGCGCAGCACGTTCGTCAGAGTGTACATTTGCTCTCCTTGAGCTCGAGGTTATCCGGGCGTGCAGCTGCCGTTATTGGCCAGCAGTGATTCCAGCATCGCATCGTCGCCCTGCTCAGCGAGCTGCTGCAGGTATTGCTCGGAGACCTGCGGGGTCTGTGCGGCCGGCGATTCGGCGGCAGGTGCCGCGGCCGGCGGTGTGTCCACCGTTGTGTCCGGCGCCGATGCCCCCGGCGCAGGGGCCGCGGGTGCGGCACCGGCGTCCGGTGCCGTGGTGACGGCGGCGGAGCTGTTGCCGGCGATCAGGGCCTTGACGCGGGCATGGATCACGTCGAAGTCCGGAGTGGTGGAAAAATTGATGTCGAAATCGGGGGGCCCGATGGTCAACCGGTTGAGGGGGTGCTTCTTGGACTTCAACGCCAGATCAACGAAGCTGCCCAACTGGGCGGCCGGTATATCCGATTCCATCACCTGGGTTCCGGCGTTGAGAATGGACTCGAACTTGGCCAGTACCGTCGCAGGATCCATTTGTTTGAGCAGCGCCTGCTGGATACATTGTTGGCGCTCACTGCGGGAGTATTCAAGCACCCACTGGCGTGAGCGGGCGTACCACAGCGCCTTCTCGCCGTTGAGGGTCTGTTCGCCGGGGGCGATCCAGCCCTCCGGCGGCGCATGGCTGTAGCCGGCATCATCGAGGGCGGCACCCGTGATGGGCACCCAGCCTCCGGCGTTGATCTTGACCCCGCCCAGAGCGTCAATCAGTTTCGAGAAGCCGGACATGTCAATGAGCAGATAGCCCTGGATCTTCAGGCCAAGGGTGCCGCTGGCGGCATCCATCATGGCCGCGGCGCCCGGATCCGTCTTGCCCGGGTACAGATTCGCGTATTTTTCGGTGACCTCCGTGTAAAGGAAGTTAATAATGCAGTTGTCCCCGCAGTTATAGCCGTCCGGGTAGACACTGTGCATCGGGGAATCCGCCGGGAACTGCGCGTTCTGCAGATTGCGCGGGATGCTGATGGTCACGGCCTGCCCGCTGACGGCGTCGACGCTGACAACGATGATGCTATCCGGCCGCCGCCCAACGCGGTCCGCCCCGGCATCCCCGCCCATTACCAGGAAGTTGTACCGGCCATCGACCGGCGCCATATCTGGACCGGTGGAGAAGATGCTGGTGATGGCGTTGCGGCTGGCATTGATCAGGTATGCGGCGTAGCCCACCGAACCCGACGTCAGCACCATGAAGAGCACCAGCACAACGCTGACGACGCCGCGCATACCGGGGGCCAGCAGCGCGGGCCGGATGATCCGCAGCGTGTTCAGGAACAAGTAGGCCCAGCCCAGCGCCAGCAGTATCAGCACGACGATCAACAGCAGCGAGCTGACCGGGTTGGTGGCCAGGTTAAGCAGAACGGCCCGGTTCAGCAGAGCCACCGCTATGGCCAGTACGACGGCGATCCACACACCGAAGGTGACGCGCAGCGCCAGCCGCCCGAGTTTTCGGTTGCCGGCAACAAGCTGTGCGCTGCCGGGTAGTACCAAGGTCAGCAGCAAAAGCACAAAGGCGCGTTTGGTCCGCACCGGTGCCGGAGCGGCCTGCGGGTAACGCACCGGGTTTGTTAGTACCGGGGGCTTCCGGGAAACCCGGCTGACGTTCGGGCTGGTGATACTCATGGCGGCTGCCTAATCTGCCGCGCCGCGCCGCGGAGCGGCCGCCAGCCCGGGGAAGACCTGCGCGGCTTTTTCCCGCAGCGAGGCTCCTTTTGCGCCCGCTACGCGGTTGAGCCCGACCGCAAATTCCGCCAGCTCGCCCTGCAGCCGCGTGGCCGTTCCATCCGTGCCGCAGGAGAGTATGCGGACCGCCAGCAGGCCGGCATTGCGCGCCCCGCCGATGGAAACGGTCGCCACCGGAACTCCCGCCGGCATCTGCACGATCGACAGCAGGGAATCCATCCCGTCCAGCGTCTTCAGCGGCACCGGCACGCCAACGACGGGCAATGTAGTCACGGCGGCCAGCATCCCGGGAAGATGGGCGGCACCACCTGCTCCGGCGATGATGACGCGGAGGCCGCGGCCCCGGGCCGAGCGTCCATAGGCCAGCATTTCGACGGGCATACGGTGGGCTGAGACGACGTCAACCTCGAATGGGATGCCGAATTCGGACAGCGCCTCGGCGGCGGCCTCCATCACGGGCCAGTCCGAGTCCGAGCCCATGACGATGCCGACAACGGGCAGCGCCGGAGCGGGGCCGGGATCGGACGGTCCTGCCGTGTGGTCAGCGTGCTGGCTCATCGGAGCTCCTTCTGTGCAGAAAGGGAAGTGTGTGTAGAACCGGAAGGCGCCCCGTCCCGGATGATGGATGCGACCGTCGCCGCACGCGCCCGGACGGCGTCCACGCTTTCGCCGGGGCGTGAGAGAACATTCACATGTCCGATTTTGCGTCCCGGCCGTACGATCTTGCCGTAAGTATGCACCTTCACCGCAGGCCCGGCGGCCAGCGCGGCCGGATAGGCGCTGAACAGATCCGTGTTGGCACCGCCGAGGAAGTTCTTCATGACGACGACATCGCCAAGAGTACCGGTGGCGCCCAGCGGCAGATTCAGTACGGCACGCAAATGCTGCTCGAACTGGCCGGTGATGGAACCATCCATGGTCCAGTGGCCGGAATTGTGCGGGCGCATGGCCAGCTCGTTGATCAGGAAGCCCTGGCCCTGGCCGGGAGTCTCAAATAGCTCTACCGCCATTACTCCGGTCACGCCGAGTTCGGCGGCGATCCGCAGCGCGGCTGCCTCTGCGGCGGCCTCCACCGCCGGCGGGAGGTCCGGCGCGGGCGCGATTACCTCATCGCAGACGCCGTCCACCTGTACCGACTGCACAACGGGCCACGCCGTCGCCTCCCCGTCCGGAGTGCGGGCGACCAGTGCGGCGAGTTCGCGGCTGAAATCGACCTTCGCCTCTACCAGCAAGGGGCTCATGGTTGTGAACCAGTCCCCAGCGGCAGCGGCAGCACCGGCGTCGTCGAGCACTTTCACGCCCTTGCCGTCGTAGCCGCCGCGCGGCATCTTGAGCACTATCGGCCAGCCATGCAGATTTCCGAAGGCAACCACGTCCGGCACCGACGCGACGGCGGACCACCGCGGGTTCGGCAGCCCCAGCCGTTCGATCGCGGTGCGCATAATGAGTTTGTCCTGGGCATGGATGAGCGCCTCGGGCCGCGGCTGAACGTTCACGCCCTCGGCAATGAGGGTGCGAAGGTGCTCGGAGGGGACATGTTCATGGTCAAATGTCAGCACGTCCACGTCCGCGGCAAAGCGGCGCAGCACGTCCAGATCGCGGTAGTCGCCGACGGGTGCGTGGGAGACGGCGGCGACGGCACAGACGTCCGGCCCTTCGGCCAGAACATGGAGTTCAAAACCAAGGGCGACGGCGGCCGGAGCCATCATGCGGGCCAGCTGGCCGCCACCAACAACACCGATTACAGGAAAAGTCACAGTTCACAGACTACCGAACCGGTCCCGGAATTCCGGGTTCGGCATGCGCGAAAGGCTGATTATCAGGAAGCTGCGAGCGAAGTTCAAGGCTTTTCACATAGAATTAGGCGCTGGCCGCTATTTTGGCCAGTCCGCCTGTACACGCTGTCGCAGGGGGAGCGGGCGGGTGCCGGCAGGCCCGACGGACCCGTCAGGACCGGCGTAATCCGTCACTATTTTAAGGCAGCGACCGTGGAGGATCATGTTTGACTCAGTAGTAACACGCGTTAAGGGACTTTTTGGGCTGTTCTGGCGCGAAGTTGCGAAGTTTGGTGCCGTCGGCGGCATTGCATTCGTCATTGACACGGGCATCTTTCTCTGGCTGCTGCATGGCCCGATGTCCGACCACCCGACGCGGGCTAAGATTGCCTCCGCCGTTGTCGCCACTGTTTTTTCCTGGGTCGCCAACAGGTACTGGACCTTCCGGCACCGCCGCCGGGCGAACATCCTGCGGGAGATTATCCTCTTCGCTGTGATGAATGGCATTGGCATTGCCATCGCCGGGGCCTGCGTATACGTCTCGCACTGGATGCTCGGGTTTACGACTCCGTTTGCCGACTTCGTCGCTGGCAGCGTAGTCGGCCTGGTGCTGGGAACGATCTTCCGGTTCTTTGCCTACCGGTTCTGGGTCTTCACCGAAGAGTTGGATGCGGACCCCGAGTTTGCGAACGACCGCGAGCTGGTTGTGCCCCTACGGCAGGACCCCAGCGTCCGCGGCTGAGCGGATGGTCAGCGGCCGGCGGTGACCCGCTCCGATTCGAGCAGCCGGTCGGTGACCTGTACGGACGGATGCACCAGCAGCACCGAACCCCCCGCGGCCCAAATGCCCAGTGCTTTCCGCACCGTGGCTTCCAGCCCCGCGTCTGCCCGCAGAAGAGTGCGCTCCGGCTGCCCGGAGGGAACCGCATAACCGTCCAGCAGGCTACCGAAAGCGATGCGGTCCGTGTGCCGACTGACGACGGCGGCATCCGTTACGGCCGGTTGGTCAAAGGGCATAAAAACGTCTCCGTGGGCGCGCACCTCGGCGGCATAGTCGACGACGTCCGCTGGCAGGTCCCCGCGCCACCGCATGTCCAACGCTCCCAGCGCCACGGCGACCACCAGGGCACCGGCGGTGCTGCTGCCCGGAATCCCCGGATCGGAGGTAACCGTGACATCCGTATCCAGGGCATCCGTAGCAAGGACTTCCGTGTCCGTGACAGCCGCATCCGTGGCAGCCGCCGCCGGTGTACCGGAGCCGCCGGCGAAGACTACCGTGGCCCCGGATTGCCAGGCAGCCAGCACCCAGCACAGCGAGCGCCAGTGCGCCGGCATGTCCAGGCCCACGGTACTGCCGGGACCGGCGTCCAACTCGTCCACGGCAAAGTTCGTGGTCTTGGCCACCCAGTTGTCCAGCACTTTTCCGGAAAGTTCCACACGCTCGCCGTCGGGTCCGTACCAGGTCAGGCGGGGCGCGGTGGGATCGACGCTTCGGAGCGCGGACATGAGGTCGGCTATGGTGGAGATTTTTCCCGGCATGTACTCATCCTGCCATTCGGGGCCAGTGCGAAGCACCGAATGGCAGGACCGTTGTGATTTCGCACACTCCCGGAGCGGGGCAGCACTGGGCGGCGTCGAGGGAAAAATGCGTAGTTATGCGGGCGCCGCGATAGCCGCGTCGTATAACAATCCGCCACGCCCGGGGTGGTTCGTCAAAATAGCGGGCGTGGCGCGGCACGCTGCTTCGACAGGTTCTGGATAGGATCACCTCCGGCTTGACGCCCGCTGTCTTACAACGGTGTAATTAGAACCGCGCAACGTCAATGCCAGTGGTCCCAAGCGACTTGAAAACAGGCCCGACGGACATTTGCATTCACCGCAGCGGACATACAGGAGGACGACAATGGGACAAGCGGAACGCAGTGCACCTTCATCGGCGCAACGCGAGACGGCTGGTTCTACGGCGGTGACCGTCCTGGCCGGGCAGTCCGCCGTGCAGGGGCGGTCCGCGGTGCAGTCTCGCTCACTTGGCGTCCCCAGCGACTGGTATATCGATCCGGCGGATCCACAGGCGGCCGAGCGGTACAAGCAAAGTACCCGCGGGTCCCTTGAGGACCAGGCAACGGCGTTGCTGGCAGATCACGAAGCCCAGGAGCTCGGTGAAGACCTGGCCGATGATCCCGCTGACCGGCCGATGGAACTGCTCCTCGAGCCGGAGCAGGAACTGATCCAGCCCGCCTGGATCGGGTTTCCCTTCCGAAGCGATGACTTCAGCGAGGATGGTGAACTGGGGTGGCAGACCGACGCGCTGTGTGCGCAGACGGACCCGGAAGCCTTTTTCCCCGAAAAAGGCGGCTCGACCCGGGACGCCAAAAAAGTCTGCGGCGCGTGCAATGTCCGCGCCCGGTGCCTGGAATATGCGCTGTCAAATGACGAACGCTTTGGCATCTGGGGTGGCCTGTCCGAGCGTGAACGTCGCCGGCTACGGAAGCGAGCGGTCTAATTTCTGCTGCAGTAAGAGTCACCGCCGTCGTTATTGCCCACGACGGCGGAGAATATCTCCCCAGAACTTTGGCCGCCGTTGCCGGGCAGACCCGGCCGGCCGACGCGGTGATCGCGGCCGATACCGGCTCCCGCGATCGCTCCCTGAACCTCCTGGAGGACGCGCTTGGCAAGGGGAAGGTGATCAGCCACGCTTCCCACCGGGGAGGATTCGGCTCCGCCGTCCGTGACGCGGTCGGCCAGCTTTCCCCGCTTCCGGCGTCCGGATCTGTTTCGGACTCCGAATGGCTCTGGCTGCTGCACGATGATGCGGCACCGGCCCGGGATGCCTTGGCCGAACTGCTGGTGGCCGTTGAACGTGCACCGTCGGTGACCGTGGCGGGGTGTAAGCAGCTGGACTGGGACGAACCGCGCAAACTGGTGGATGTCGGTCTGTCCGCGAGCCGCTGGGCCGAGCGGATTACCCTGATTGACCGCGACGAGCACGACCAGGGCCAGCACGACGGACGCAGCGATGTGTTTGCCGTGAACTCGGCGGGCATGCTGGTACGCCGGGACGTCTGGGAGAAACTGGACGGATTTGATCCGGCGCTGCCGGGCACCGGGGACGATATCGATTTCTGCTGGCGCAACCGGCTTGCGGGCCACCGTGTCGTCGTGGTGCCGCAGGCCAGGGTGTTCCACGTCCCGCACCCGGCACGGGGTCTGGCCACTCCGAAAGCCGCCCGCAGGTCGCAGATCCACCTGCGCCTCAAGCACGCAGCCTGGTGGCAGCTGCCGTTCCTGGTAGTGGGAGCGGTATCCGGCGGGGTGTTCCGCCTTCTGGCCGGTATCGTTTTGAAAGAGCCCGGCCACGGCGCCGGACAGTTCATGGCCACCTGTGCGGCGCTGCTCCGCCCGCTGACCGTGCGGCGCAGCAGGGCTGCGGCGGCGAAGACCAGGATTCTTCCCCGCTCCGTGATGAGCGGGCTTCAGTCCGGCGGTGCGGAGATCCGTTCGCACCAACGTTCACTGCTTGATTCGTTTGGTCCGCCCGAGGGGACCGTTACCCCGGACGATGCAACCGCGCTGCTGGTCCCGAGTGGGGACGCTGCAGACGATTTCGCCGCGATCAGCACTACCACCCGGCTGCCGGCTGCAGCGGGAGCCATTGCCGCCGTCGTCCTGCTGCTCGCCGTCTCACTGGTCTGTCTGTTCCGTCTGATCGGCGTCGACGCCGTCGCCGGCGGTGCTCTGCTGCCGCTTTCGGCGGGTCTGGGCGAGATCTGGCATAACGCCTCCAGCTGGTGGATCGCGGTGGGGGCCGGACTGCCCGGACACGGCGACCCCTTTGACTATGTGCTCTGGCTGCTGGCGGTGGCAGGGTTCGGGAACGGCTCAGCCGCCGTTGCCTGGCTGCTCATTGTGGCGTTGCCGCTTGCCGGGCTTGGTGCCTGGTTCGCCACCGGCGCCCTGACGCGGCACCGCTGGCCCCGTTTTGCCGGCGCTCTGATCTGGGCCTCGGCTCCGGCACTGCAGATCGCCATCGGCCAAGGGCGCCTGGGCGCATTGCTGGCACATGTTCTGATTCCCTGGGTTCTGCTGGGTTTGATCCGTGCTGCCGGGGCCGCTGCACGCACCTCGCGGCCGGCAACCGTTCCTGTCGGCCGGCCCGGGACCGGACGGGTTCCGTCATGGACCGCGGCCGCCGCAGCCGGCCTGGGCCTGGCCGTGATCACGGCCTCCGCGCCGTCACTTTTGCTGCCCGCCGTCGTCGGCGTCGGTATTGCCATGCTGCTGCTGGGCCGCCGTGGCCGCACCCTCTGGTGGGCGCTGCTGCCGAGCGCGGCCTTGTTCGCGCCCTTTATCGTTTCCACGCTGGACCGGCCGCGGGCCATTCTTGGGGACCCGGGCGTCCCGCTGTCCTACGCCAACGCTCCGCTGTGGCAGCAGATACTCGGCCAGCCGGTGCGGATCGGAACCGACGCGGGCATCAACTCATTGACCTGGTTTCCTGCCGGCGGCTTCCCTTGGGCGCTGGCGGCGATGCTTGTGGTGGGCGTTCCGGTGCTGTTGCTGGCCGTCGCCGCTTTGCTGCTGCGCACCCGTCATTCCGGCATGGTGCAGGCACTGTGGGGCGTGGTCGTGCTGGCACTGGTCAGCGGCTACCTCAGCGGCGGCATCGCCGTCGCCCTCGGCGGAACCTCCCTTGTTACGCCGTTCAGCGGTCCCAGCGTTTCGGTCGGCGCGTTTGCGCTGCTGAGCGCCGCGGTGCTCGGCCTGGACGCGCTGCTGCAGCGGGCGCACCAGGGGCAAGGTACCGGCCTTCGCCGTTACCGCGTGACCGCGGCCCTGGTTTCGGCGCTGCTGGTGCTTTCCCCGGCGGCCAGCCTCACTCTTTGGGTGGCGCAGAACCTTGTGCACAACAACGATCCGGCACGTGCGACCTCGCTGGCTGCGGACGCCGGACCGGACCGTGACATCACGTCCAAATCCGCTGCCGCTGCGGGGCAATACGGTGTCACTTCGCCGATCCATCCGAGCGCCGCGCGGACCCTGCCGGCCACCGCAACGGACCGCGGGAACGGCCCGGAGCGCGCCCGAACGCTGGTGCTGAGCATCAATTCCGACGGTAGTGTCAGCGCGGCCCTCATGCGGGGCGCCGGAACGACGTTGGATTCGCTCTCAACGATCGCGGCGGCCCGGGACATCACGGGGCGTCCCGGCGCGGAAAGCGTGCGCAGCGACGATGCGGCAACCGTCTCCATCCGGAACGCCGTGGCGACCATCATGGCCGGGACGGGCGTTGATCCGCGGCCCGAGCTGACCGAGCTGGGCGTGGGATTCGTGGTGCTGCAAAACGGCGACACCGCCACCGAACTGATGGCCAGTCAGATCGAAGCGGTGCCGGGACTGGCGACGGTTGGCCCGACCGACGTCGGCTGGCTCTGGCGGGTGACACCGGCTGCCATCGCCGGGCAGACCCCCGAGGTCGGTTCGCGGGTGCGGATCGTTAATGCCGGCGGCGGAACCGTTGCCTATCTGCCCTCCGACGTCACGAAGGTCAATGACCGGATTGAGGCCGGCGACGCGGGCCGCCTGTTAGTAATCGCGGAACGCGCGGATTCCGGCTGGACCGCGCGGCTGGATGGAAAGAAACTGACGGCGACGACCTCCGGCTGGTCGCAGGCCTTCACGCTTCCGGCCTCCGGTGGCCAGCTCGAGGTCCGCTATGAAAAGCCCTGGTCCACACTGTGGACCGTGGCGCAGATCGTCGTGCTCGGACTGACCGTGCTGATGGCCATCCCAATGCCGACCCGACGGCGGCGGATTGGCATGCACAGCGGCGGCGCACCGGATGCGGGAAAAGGGTCCGACGACGGCGCAAAGGCTCCGCTCCTCACCGGCGCCCAGGCGACCGGCCCGGAAGCAGCACAGGGACACGACTCAGCGTCACTTAAGGTAGGTACCCGTGGTTGAGGAACCCCAGCCGGCTGCTAATCCGGCGGCCCAGCCGGCCGCAAACCCGGCTGCCCAGCCGGCCGCAAACCCGGCGGCTAATCCGGCTGCTAATCCGGCGGACCGGCGGACCGCTAATCCCGCTGTGGCCCGGACGGCAGCGGCAGCTCGGACGAGGCCGCAGCGGGGGCGGTCACGGCAGCGTAAACGCGGGGCCGTGCTGTCCGTGCTCGCCGGCTGCGGCATCGCCATTCTGGCCGCCGTCGTCGTCGCTGCGGGGTCCATTGCCCCCGAAATCTCTGCTGCAGCCGCCGTGGACCCGCCGGTGGCCGCGCTGCCGGCGGGCCAAAGCGTGACGAACTGTCCGGGACCTGCTCTGCTGCTGGACGGCTCTGCGGCAGGGACGGATCCGCAGTTCTCCGCCGCATCCAGCAGCTCCAGCTCGACGGTGACCGCGATGGTGCTGAGCTCCGGCGAGGGCATCGTGCCCGGCAGTACTCTGGCTCCGTTGTCCGGCGGAACGCCGCTGGCAACCCTGGCCAAGGCACCGGACGCGGGCGCCGCCAGTGCCACCGCGAGTGCTGCCGGGGCAGCCGGCGGCCGGGGTAAGGCGGCCGTGCTCAAGAACCAGGCGGTCAGCGATACATCGGTCCTGCGGGCTGATCCGTTAGATGGCAAGCGTGCCTCCGTCGGCGCGGTGATGGCCTATGCCGCTCCGGACGGCGACCTGGCAGGACTGGCCGTTGCCGGCTGCCAGCAGCCGTCCAATGATCTCTGGCTGGCCGGTGCCAGCACGACCGTGGGTCGCACTGCCGTTTTGAACCTCTCGAATTCCTCACCGACGGCGGCCACCGTAAATCTCGACCTCTACGGCGACAACGGCCCGCTGCAGGCACCGGGGGCCAAGGGTCTGCTGGTGCCGCCGGGAACCAGCCGGGCCGTCGTGCTGGCAGGGCTTGCGTCCGGAGAGAACAATCTTTCGGTCCATCTCAAGAGCACAGGCGGCCCCGTGGCGGCAACGATCCAACAGTCCGTGTTGCGCGGGCTGACCGCCGGCGGTGTGGATACCATTTCGCCCGCGAACGTACCGGCCACACGGCAGGTGATCACCGGCGTCGCGGTCCAGGACCCCGCACTCGCCGCGTCTCTGGCTGGACAATCCGGGTACGCCGACGCCGCCACCGCGCTGCAGGTCACCGTCCCCGGAACGGTCGATGCGCTGGTCCAGGTCAAGGTCTACGGTTCCGTTGGTCAGCAGCCGCTGCCCAACGGTGGTGTTTTCACCGCGAAGGCCGGAGCTGTCTCGCAGCTGGCGCTCACCGGACTGCCCGCGGGCACCTACACGGTGGACGTCGGCTCGGATGTTTCCTTCACCGCCACAGCACGTGTGATCAGCGGACTCAAAACAGGCGACGCCGTTGACTTCGGTTATTCCGCCGCCGGCGCCAAGCTGGGGGACGGACAGCTCATCACTGTCCCGCAGGGCCCGGTCTCGACCCTGTCCTTCGGTGCGGCCGCCGGTCGCGCAAAGGTCTCGCTCACGCCGGTCACCGCTGCAGGCAAACTGCTGGCGGTCAAAACCGTCGACGTAGCCGGCGGAACCACTGTCACCGTTGACCCCGCACAGCTGGCCGGGGAGGCTGTGGCGGGTTTTGTCGTGTCCGCCACGGGTGACCCCGTCTACGGCGCACAGGTGTTGGGCAGCAAAGATAAAGCCGCCGTTTCCGTGCTGGGCGTGCCCCGTGGTGTCTCCGGCCAGCAGGACCTCAAGGTGGTTCTGGGGTACTGATTCCGGCACGCGTGTCCCCCGGACTTTCCTTGCCAGGATGGGGCAGGTTCCCGTGCAGCCGCCCTCGAATGCCGGTTACTCAATTGCCGGCTACCCAAATGCCGGTTGAATGGACGGCTGCCGTGGAAATTTCCACGGCATTCGTCCATTTGCCCGGCAATACCTGGCATGGTGCGCTTCAGCGGACGCGAAGCCCGGCGTGTAACAGCTTTCGCCGCAGAATTTCCGGACTATTGACCGCATCCCGCATCCACGTCACGACCGGCATCCACCTCACGACCCGCAGTCCCGTAGCCCGGATCCGGTCTTCGCGGATTACCTCCTTCCACAAAGCATCCGCCGGCAGGTCTCCGGCCAGTTATTCGTCACGGGAATATTTGATCCGGCCGTCAAATACACCACGAAACGCGAAGAGCGCCCAAACCAGACTCTTTCCGGTAGAAGTCCATGTAACCAACGCGATGTAACCCAACGCGATGTAACCAGTGCGGTCCTGATCGTCGCGGCCCTCGTGTTGGAGTTCCGGTGCGGGGAACCATATAGCCAATGCGGTCCTGATCGTCGCGGACCTCGTGCTGGGGTTCCGGTGCGGGGAACCCGAGCGTGTGCGGGTGAGCGCGGCTGAGCGATTCGCCGGGGGTCCCGGAGAGTCCGTCGGCGAAGTCCAGCACCCGCTGCACCCGCCTGATGTGACCGGCGCACGCCGGCGGCAGCAGCAGCATGGGAATTTCCGTCTGTTCCCTGCGGCAGGACAGGATTTCAGTTCTCCCGGCAGGGGGCGCCTTGAAAGTATGCGGTCCATGGCGGCAACACCTCCCGGAAGGGAAGCGCCACTACCAGATCGCCACTGCCAGATCCCGGGCCGTCCGCCCGCGCCGGCACCGGTTTCGGACGAACGCACCCGATTCAGCATTCGGGTGGCTCCGGGCGCACCAGCAAAAGACCAGCGCACCTGCTGGGGTGGAGCAGGGGCGATGATCCATACCGGGTGCGGTATCGTCAGGGTCCGCTCATATCCGGCTACGTTCCGGCCTAACATTGAGCGTTGGCACGGGCCGGCAGCATGGCCACCGGGCCAGCCACCGGGGCTGCCAGGATCCCTACCTGCCCACCGGTGATACCGCCGGTACCGCAGAAGACGCCCTCGCGACCGTATGCGGGCTCTACCCCGCCGACCCAACCGCCTGGATCCAAACCCCCGACGAACTAACGATATTGCTCACTAGTAGCGCCGGTACCGGCGGTAGGCCGGGTCGACGGCGTCGGGTGAGAGATTGAGCAGCCCGGCAACTTGTTCGATGATTACCTCATGGACGATTTCCCGCAGCTCGTCCGGGCTATCTGCCAGCTGCTCGACGGGCCGACGGTAGATCGTGATCACGGCGGGAGAGTCCGCCGTGACGGCCCGGAAAAACGCCATCGGCACCCTTTCGCCGGTGCCGGCCAGACCTTCGAGTGAACCGGGAATATCCTCAACGGCGAATTCGACCGCATCGAGCGCCGACCCCCAGAGCTCACTGAGCCGTTCCGCCGAGTCCATTAGCAGCTCGTTGAATTTCTCCGCCCGGGTCAGCGAGCCCGGCAGGGCAGGCAGTATCAGCTCACCGCGCAGGCCCCGGCCATGGCGGTTCCGGCGGCGCGCATGGAATGAGCGTCCGCGCCGGGGGCGTCCGATACCCGGGGACGAGTCGGAACTTACGGTGAAGCCGGCATCGCTGGATTCGAACTGCATACAACGACTCTAGGCCTCGGAGCTGACATTAGCCTTAACCGCCTGCAGGGCAATTCGCCGGCTGCCGGTACGTGCGTTGCGTCAGATGGGCCTACGGCCCCTAAGCGGCGTCTTCATTGGTGCGGTAGACCGTTTGCTCGTCATCGTCTTGTTCGTCGTCGACTCCGTCGTCGTCTTCGTCGGCGGACCGGGCGATGGCTTTGGCCTGCGCCTCGCGGATTTTTTTGGCGCCCATCATGAACCTGATGATCAGGATGACGGCCAACGCCCAGACGACGATCGCCGCAGCGATGATGATAAAGATTTCCAAAGGGGTGCTCCTTGATTGAGTCCATTATTTCACCCGCGAGGCCAGCCAACTAATTTCCCGATGTTCGAGTTGCGGCGAAAACGGCTCCGCGTGCCGGCGGCTGTGCTGACGGGTCCGCCCGCATCTTGCACTCTGCGACAGATGGGGCCGTCCGGGCGGGACAAGGAGAAGCACCGGTCCCACTGGTAACTGCAGCCCCATCATCCGTCGTGGAGTGAAAATCCAAGCGGCTGAGGACCCCGCGCCAGGCGGCGCGGCCCGTTCCGGCTGCACCTCAGCGCGCCTGAGCGCGAACGCGGCCGAAGGCGGGTAGCCTTGGAAACCGTGGGTACCATGCGCATGTGTTCAAGATCCGGCTGCCGGGAATCGGCGGTTGCCACCTTGACGTACGTCTATGCCGATTCCACGGCTGTCCTCGGACCGCTGGCGACGTTTGCGGAGCCGCATTGTTACGATTTGTGCTCACTGCACGCGGGCCGGCTCAGTGTTCCGCGAGGCTGGGAAGTTCTGCGCCTGACCATGCCGCCCGTACCCGCCGGGCCCGGCCCGGATGACCTGCTGGCACTTGTCGACGCCGTGCGCGAGGCCGCCGGCTTTTCCCCCAGTGATACCGCTCCGCTGGCGCAACGCCGCACGAAATCGGCGCTTGAACCCCCGGCGGGCACGCCCGCGCGGCGCGGCCATTTGCGTATTCTGCGCGACTGAGCGCCCGGGACTAGGCTGGGACAACTACAGGGCGCATTGTCCGGCACGACCTACCTTGAGGGAGCGAGTCCATGTCGCATGTCAGAGATGAACTCTTGGCTGTTCTTCGGTGCCCCGTGACGAAATCCTCGCTGAGGCAGGACGGCGAAGAGCTGGTCAGCACCGTTTCCGGTCCGGACGAGCGTCCGCTGCGCTACCGCATTGAGGACGGCATCGTGCTCTTGCTGCTCCCGGAGCAGCTGTCCAATGCCGTGGCCGCCGGTTCTGACCGGCATGACGCCGGGGGTTTGGACACCTCTTCCGACGCACCGTCTTCCGACGCACCCTCTTCCGACGCACCCTCTTCCGACGCCCAGTAAGGATCCCCGCAGATGACTCTTGAGCCCCACGCCGGCGAAAGCTTCGACTACAAGATTGCCGATATCACGCTGGCGGAGGCCGGCCGCCACCAGATCCGGCTTGCCGAGCATGAAATGCCGGGGCTGATGTCGCTGCGGTCGGAGTTCGGCCCCACGCAGCCGCTGCAGGGGGCACGGATCGCCGGCTCGCTGCATATGACGGTGCAGACCGCCGTCCTGATTGAGACGTTGGTGGCGCTCGGCGCGCAGGTCCGCTGGGCCTCCTGCAACATCTTCTCCACCCAGGATGAGGCCGCCGCGGCCGTCGTCGTCGGTCAGGGCACCACGGCCGAGCCGAAGGGCGTTCCCGTTTTCGCCTGGAAGGGCGAGACGCTCCAGGACTACTGGTGGACCGCGCAGCAGATCCTCAGCTGGCCCGGGGCGGACGCCGATCCGAGTCTTGGCCCGAACATGATCCTGGACGACGGCGGAGACGCCACCATGCTGCTGCACAAGGGCGTCGAATTCGAGGCCGCGGGTGCGATCCCGGCCGGCACCGACGCCGATCCGGAGGAATACCGGATTTTCCTTGACGTACTGCGGGAAACGCTGGTGCAGGACGGTCAGAAGTGGTCCCGCGTGGCGGCCGGAATCCAGGGCGTCACGGAGGAAACCACCACCGGGGTCATGCGGCTCTACCAGCTCGCCGAACAGGGCAAGCTGCTCTTTCCCGCCATCAATGTCAATGACTCAGTCACGAAGAGCAAGTTCGACAACAAGTACGGCATCCGGCACTCGCTCCCGGACGGCCTGAACCGGGCAACCGACGTGCTCATGGGCGGCAAGGTCGCCGTCGTCTGCGGTTACGGCGACGTCGGCAAGGGTGCGGCCGAAGCGCTCCGCGGGCAGGGCTCACGCGTCATCGTCACCGAGATCGACCCGATCTGCGCGCTGCAGGCGGCGATGGATGGGTACCAGGTGGCGAAGCTGGAATCGGTGCTCAGCGAGGGACACATTTTCATCACCACCACGGGAAACAAAGACGTCATCATGGCCGAGCACATGGCCGGAATGCGGAACAAGGCGATCGTCGGCAACATCGGGCACTTCGACAATGAGATCGACATGGCCGGTCTGGCCCGGGTCCCCGGCATCCGGAAGGTCGAGATCAAGCCACAGGTGCACGAATGGATTTTCGACGACGACGGCGACGGCGACGCTGCGGCAGGCACGGACCCTCGCTCCATCATTGTGCTTTCCGAGGGCCGCCTGCTGAACCTCGGGAACGCCACCGGCCATCCGTCCTTCGTGATGAGCAACTCGTTTGCCAACCAGACCATTGCGCAGATCGAAATCTTCACCAAGCACGGGCAGCGCAATGCCGAGGGCCGGCCTGAGTACGAAAACCAGGTCTACGTATTGCCGAAGATTCTGGACGAGAAGGTGGCCCGGCTGCACCTGGATGCGCTGGATGTCGAGCTGACCGAGCTCTCCGAGACGCAGGCGGAGTACCTGGGACTTGATGCTGCCGGACCCTACAAGTCGGATCAGTACCGCTACTAAACATCAGTGCCGGTGCCAAATGTCCATCGACTGAGCAGCAGATGCTCCTATGGGGCCTGTAACCAGCATCTACGGCACAGTCGATGGAACCCTGCGGGGAGGAGGGGGCGAGATGGCCGGAGCGGATTCCGATGGCTGGCTGCGCAGCAGCGCGCTGACCTGGAGCAGGTTGGCGCCCAACCCCGGTGTCATGACGCTGGATGGTACGAACAGCTACGTCATTTCAGCCCCCGGTTCCCGTAGCGTTGTGGTGGTGGATCCGGGACCGCTGGACGAGCCGCATCTGCTCGCACTCGCCGGCCGCGGGAGGGTGGAGCTGGTGCTGATCACCCACCGGCACCGGGACCATACGGAGGGCAGCGGCAGATTCCGTGACCTGACGGGGGCGCCCGTCAGGGCCCTGGATCCGGCGTACTGCCTTGGCGGGCAGCCGCTGGAGCCCGGCGAGCGGATCACCGCCGCCGGCGTCCGGATCGATGTCATCGACACGCCCGGACACACCGCGGATTCCGTCTGTTTCCGGTTGCCCGACGACGGCCCGACCGGCTCGGTACTGACCGGCGACACAATTCTGGGCCGCGGCAGCACCGTGATCGACTTTCCGGACGGCCGGTTGGGGCCCTATCTGCGTTCCCTGGCGACCTTGGAACGGATGGGTCCGGCGTTGGCGCTGCCGGCACACGGCCCCGTCCTGCCGGATCTGGCCGCCGCATCCCGCGCCTACCTGACGCACCGGAACGACCGCCTCGGTCAGATTCGGGCAGCCCTGGTGCGGTTGGGACCGGAGGCCTCGGCGCCCGACGTCACCGCCGCGGTCTATGCCGACACGCCCGCTTCGGTACGGGCGGCCGCGGAATTATCCGTTGCAGCGCAGCTCGAATACCTGCGTGGCGACTGCGCGCAGGGCACGGGGCACGCGGGCCATGACGTAAAATAGAACCGCAGCCGCTATGGCTGCTGTGTGCGGGCGGAATCAATGGCCCGGCATTTCGTTGGGTTTGGGGGAGAGCAGTGCAGGATTCGCAGATGCGCAAGAGTCACCGCAAGGGTTGGAAAATCGGGTTGATTACGCTCGTTTGCCTCGGCGTCGTCGGCGGCGGGATCGGAGCCGCCACGGCTCCCAGCTGGGCCGGAACATCGATCGACTCCGAGTCGCAGAGTCCGGCGCGCAGCACCGCGGGCCTCGCGGCCCCTGTCCTGCAGGCGATGGAGCTCGGCGTGACCCCCGCAGACGGTGCCGTGCAGGTTAACCCTGCGGCGCCCGTCGTCGTCAAGGCCACCCATGGAACCATCAAATCGGTCGCGCTGACCGAGGATAAATCCGGCACGGCAGTCAAGGGTGCCACCGGTGCGGACGGGTCGACCTGGACGGCCGATGGAGCACTGAAATTCGACACGGCGTATAAGTACGAGTACACCGTAGTGGATGCGGCCGGCCGGGAAACCCACAAGGCGCAGACCTTCACCACGGTGCCGGCCTCGCATGAAGCCGATGCCGCCGTGTACCCGCAGAACGGCCAGAAGGTCGGCGTCGGGCAGCCCCTCCAGATCACGTTCAGCGAGCCGGTGATCAACAAGGAAGCGGTCGAGAAGGCGCTTAAAATTACGACGACGGCAGGCCAGGTCGGCGCGTTCCACTGGTACAGCGACACGATGGTCCGCTACCGGCCCGAGGGTTTCTGGACCGCGAACAGCACCATCACCATGGACATGGCGCTGTTTGGAGTCGATCTGGGCAACGGCCAGATCGGCAACTTCAACAAGACTGTCACCATCCCGATCGGGGATAAAAAGGTCATGGTCGCGGATTCGGCCAACCACGTGGCGGATGTCTACATCAACGACCAGCCGTCCCAGCACTTCCTGGTCACCATGGGCGACGAGCGGTTCCCCTCGGCCTCCGGCTATCTGGTGCTGATGGACAAGCAGCGGACCGCGCATTTCGTCGCCTCGAGCATCGGGCTCAAGCCCGGCGACCCGGCCAACTATGGCGAACTTGACGTCAATTACGCCACCCGGCTGACCACCAGCGGCGAGTTCATCCACCAGGCCACGGATTCGGCGGTCGCCTATATCGGCCAGTTGAATCTCTCCCACGGTTGCATCGGCATGAACGAGGCCGGGGCCTCCTGGGTCTTCAACAACATGGGCGTCGGCGACCTGGTCCAGGTCGTCAACAGCGTCAGTGAGTCGGCCGCGGCGACGGACGGCTACGGGGACTGGAACATTCCCTGGGCGCAGTACGCCTCCCGCTAAGCCGCACACCCCGCTGGACAATTTCTCCACTGCTACTCCGCAATTCCTCCGGCGTCCTGGCCGGAGTTCAGCGGAGTTCAGCGGGGGTCAGCGGCCCTCCTCGAAGGGGAGCGTGTAGAGCCGGCGGGCGGCTTCGGCGGAGCGCTCGCGCTGAATGGTAAGCCGGCGCAGTTCGCGGTCCCGCCGTTCGGATGTCACCGCGGCCAGATAAGCATCCGGTGCTGTCCCGGGCGGCGGCGGCGGGGAGACGTAGGCAGCAGCCTCCGTCGCGAGATCCGCCGCCAGCTGCATCCGGGATGCCGGTGTCATCTTCGCCCGCTGCGTCATGAACGCGGAGATCCGACGCCCCAGCGAGTCCGGCATTCGCCCGATATCGGCCAGCCGCACCCATGACTGCAGCTCCGGCACAGTGGTCACGATCAGCACCGGGGCGGCGGGAACCCGCTCCCGCATGGAGTAGGTTCCGGCCAGCATGTCGCCGAGCCGCTTGGAGCGGGAGTTGAACAGGGACACCAGAAACGCGACCGATCCGAGCATCATGTACAGCTCGAAGACTCCCAGCAGGCCGCGGATCAGGGCCTGCCGGAATCGGATGGCGCCGCCGTCGTCGCGCACTATGCGCAGCCCCATCACCAACTTGCCCAGCGACTTGCCACGAGTCAGCGTTTCCATGCCGATCGGCAGCGCCACTAAGATGAATGCCAGGGTCACCAGTACCAGTGTCCTGGCCGCGGCGGGATCAATGTCTCCCACCGTGGAGAGCAGCAGCAGCGCCAGGCCGATCAGTAGGACAACAGCGGCGGCAGCGTCGATCAGCGCGCCCACGGCGCGGGCGGCAAAAGACGCGGGCCGCAGTTCCAGAGCCACGGCCTCACCGGTGATGATTGAGCTGATGGCCGCTCTCCTTCCGAACCGGTCCAAAGTCACACGGACGGGCTGCGCCGCGCTGCGCTCTTCAGTCTAGCCAGTCCCGGATCGGCGGGCGGGCTAGGCTGGGACGGTGGACTTGGATGCGTTTGCCGCCGTACATCGTGCGCAGTGGGACAGGCTGGACGAGCTGGGCCGCCGGCGCAGGCTCTCCGGCGAGCAGGCGGACGAGCTGCTGCGGCTGTACCAGAGCACCTCCACGCACTTGTCGATGATCCGATCGGTGGCACCGGAAAGCGCCCTGTCCGCCTCCCTATCCACCCGGCTGGCACGGGCCAGAACGCGCTTCACCGGCGCGCGCTCGAATTCCGCGGAGGATCTGGCCCGCTTTTTCGTGCTGGCACTGCCCGCCGCCTTTTACCGGGTCCGCTGGCTGACCCTGGCCATAGCCGCCGTGTTCGTGGCCATCGCGGTGTTGTATGGGATATGGGCGGCCGGCAATCCGGAGGTTTTGTCCGCCCTCGGCAGCGATGCCCGGCTGCGCCAGCTGGTGAATCACGACTTTGTGGACTACTACTCGGAGAATCCGGGCGCTTCGTTCGCCGGTCAGGTCTGGACCAACAACGCGTGGATAGCCGGGCAGGCCGTGGCGCTGGGCATTACGGGCGTGTATGTTCCGTTCATGATCTACCAGAACGCCATGGGCGTCGGGCTCACCGGCGGAGTGATGTTCGGCTATGGCCGTGGTGACGTGTTTTTCAGCTATATTCTGCCGCACGGACTGATGGAGCTGACGGCGGTTTTCGTGGCCTGCGCCGCGGGACTGCGGATCTTCTGGTCGTGGATTTCCCCCGGAGCGCGGCCCCGGCTGGTGGCGTTGGCCCAGGCAGGTCGGTCGCTGATTACGGTGGCGATCGGCCTGGTGATCGTGTTGTTCGTCTCCGGCTTGGTGGAAGCCTTCGTGACTCCTAGCGGGCTTCCCGTCTGGGCCAAAATCTCCCTCGGTGCGCTGGTGCTTGCTGGTTACTGGGCATACACGCTGATTTTGGGGCGTCGGGCCTGGCTGGCGGGGGAGCGCGGCGACCTGGCCAGCACCGATGCCGGAGACGCACTGGCCGCAGCCTGACACACGGGATCGTGTGTCTGCCGGCCGTTTAGGTTGCAGCAGGACCTGCCGGGCGTTGCGGCAGGGGCGGGGCTGCCGGGCGTTGCGGCAGTCCCGGGACATCCCCGACCATGCTGCGTCCCGGAGAGCCGCCCGAGTTCGGCTGCGCTGCGGGGTGGCGACCGCTCCCCGGGGCGCTCGGCAGGTACGCTGAAAATGTGAGTGAGAACAAGAAGCCAGTTTCAGATGACCGCCCGGCCAACGGTGTAAGGGCCGACGATCACCGGCCCGTGCCCTCCGGTGAGAGCACCGGCGCGGTTCCTTCCGAAACGCCGGAGGACGATGAACCGGCCTTTGCCTGGATGACGCCGGCTGCCGGACCTTCGGCGCCCCGGGAGACCGGCGGTCCGCGGGCCGCTGCCGCTCCGCAGGCCTTTCCCGCGCAGGCTGCTGCCGCTCCGCAGGCTGTTCCCGGGCGTTCCGTCGCCGAGGAGGCCGCTGCCGGCCCCGTGCCGCGGCACGGCGGCGCGTCACGCCCGGCAAAAGCCCGTCCCTTCCCGGTGGGAGAGGATCCGGAGCCGATGCGCGCCGCCAGCAAACTGCCGGATCTTCGCTCCTATCAGAAGGCGCCCGGCGCCGCGTCCTCGGATGATCGAAACGCTGCCTCTGCAGCCTCCGCTGCGCAAGGCAGTGCTGCGGAAGGCAGTGCTGCGCACGGCAGTGCTGCGCAAGACAGTGCCTCGGAGGACAGGAGATCCGCTGTCTTCCATGAACCCCTTCCGACCAGCATGCTCCAGATCCGTCCGCCACAGGAGGACGTGGACCGGCGCGCGGCGCAGCGCGAGCAGGCCGCCATGGTCCAGCCCGTATTGCCGCGTGTGATGCAGGTCGTACTTGCCGTCTGCTACCCCGTGGTGCTGCTGGTGCTCGCCATCAGGCTGATCACCACGCCCCTGTTCCTCTGGGTGGAGTACCATCGCCCGGGGTTCCCGGTGGATTCCTTCGGCTTCAGTACCGATGACCGAATGACCTACGGATCCTATGTGGTGGACTACCTGCTCAATTTTGCCGGTCCGCGCTTCCTCGGAGATCTGGTCAAGCCGGACGGCCGGAACCTGTTTGCCGCCGGCGAGGTCAGCCACATGGCAGACGTGAAATCGGTGATCACGATGGCGTTCATTGTCGGTGCGGTGCTCGCCGTCGTCATGATTATCGCGATCGTGTACCTGATGCGCCGCAGCACGGGCGGAGTCCGGCGGGGTATCTTCGCCGGGTCCATTGTTACCTTAATGCTGGTGATCGGCCTGGGCGTCCTGGCGTTCATGGGCTGGGAGACGTTCTTTACGGACTTCCACCAGATATTCTTCAAGAACGGCACCTGGACGTTCTATCTCGACGATTCCCTGATCAGGTTGTTCCCGGAGCAGTTCTGGACCGATTCGGGCCTGTTTATCGGCGTCGTCGTCCTGCTGGTTTCCACTCTGACGCTCGCCTTCACCTGGCCGACCAAACAGCGCCGCAGCCTCAGCAAACGGTCCAGGAATCCGCAGCAGGGCCGGCGTGCGGCGGCCGGAATGTAGCCGCCGTCGTCCGTGGCATTGCCGCCGCCCTAGATCCAGCTTGGCAGCCACATCCGAATCCGCCATTGCTCGTACGGGATCATCTGATCGGTCCAGATCGGGTAGAAGTAAGCGCTGACGACAACCGCGAGGACCAGAAAAATCCCCACCAGCAGGGCGCCCTGCATCCGCCGCCACCGGGCATCGCTGGATTTGCCCAGCACCAGGCCCAGCACAAAGACCAGGGCCAGGATCAGGTAAGGCTCGTAGGCGATGGCGTAAAAGAAGAAGATGGTGCGGTTCGGGTACAGCAGCCACGGCAGGTAACCCGCGGCCAGGCCGGCGAGAATGGCACCGACGCGCCAGTCACGCCGGGCAATCCAGTAGACAAACAGGAACGCCGCAGCAAGGGCGGCGGACCACCAGATCACCGGGTTGCCGACAGAGGAGACGACGGCGGCGCAGCTGTCCGCGAGACAGCCCTTTTCGCCGTGCTTGGGATAGTCGGTATAGAACGAGGTAGGCCGGCCCATTACCAGCCAGGACCAGGCATTGGCCTTGTAGGGGTGGTCCGAGTCCAGGCCCGTGTGGAAGTTGTAGGCGGTGAAATGGTAGTGCCATAAGGAACGCAGCGAAGCCGGGATCCAGCCCCAGCCGCTGGCGGTGTCGGTGGCGGCCCAGTTGCGGTCCCAGGAGTTCTTGGCGACGAACCAGCCGGTCCAGGATGCCAGATACGTCGCCGCTGCCACCGGGACGACGGAGACGAAGGCGAAGATCCCGTCCTTGAGGATTCCGCCCGCAATCCAGTTCCGGACGCCGGCGATTCTGCGCGCGCTGAGGTCCCAAAAAACGGTGAGCAGTCCGAAGGCCACCAGGAAGAACAATCCGGACCATTTGGTGCCGATGCACAGGCCCAGTGCGATGCCGCCCGCCAGCCGCCACCAGCGGATGCCCAGCCAGGGTCCGTAGACCAGGTCCTTCGTCGACGGCTTTCCGTCCCGGACTGCCGCCAGCGCGGCCAGCCGTTTCGCGAGCCGGTTCCGGCCGTCGTCGCGGTCCAGCAGCAGCGCACCGAAGGCCACCAGCGCCCAAAACATCACGAAGTTATCCAGCAGGGACGTGCGGGACTGCACAATCGCGTGCCCGTCGATGGCGAACATCAGCCCTGCCATGGCGCCGATGATGGTGGAGCGGAACATTTTTTGTGCGATCAGCGCGAGCAGGAAGATGGCGATCGTTCCCACCGCGGCCGTGGAAAAGCGCCAACCGAAGGTGCTGGAGGGCCCGAAAAGCCACATGCCGAACGCGATCATCCATTTGCCGACGGGCGGATGGACCACGTACTCGGGCGTGCCGAGGAGGGAACTGAAGTCACCCGCATTGAAGTGGTCGTTGGCCTTGTCCGCCCAGTTGCGTTCGTAGCCGCTCTGCAGCAGGGAATAGGCATCCTTGACGTAATACGTCTCGTCGAAGACCAAGGAGCGCGGTTCCCCCAGCCGGACGAAGCGCAGAAGACCGCCGATTCCAGCCATCAGCGCCGGGGCCAGCCAGAACCACAGGCGCAGTGACAGGGGGGTATCGAGCCAGCGCCAGCGCGAACCCAGCAGCCGGTCACGCAGCGCGGCGGCGGTAAAGGCGGTTTTCGGATCACTGAGCCAGCGCCGCTTTGCACTGTGTGCCGGAGGCGGCAGCGGCAGCGGGGCCGCCTCGGGATCGGTAACGTTCAGGCTCACCCTGCCAATGCTACCTTTGGCGCGCCGTCCCGCCCGGCCGTGCGCTGCGCTCATCGGGACCGTATTCCAGCGCGTTACATGGGCCGGACAAAAGCAGCTCCGTCGAACACTAGGCTTGAAGCATGGACACAGAGCAACCGGCCGCAGAGCCCGCCGGACGGACCGCGGATCGGACCGTTGGAGAGGCCACCATACGAAGTGCCGGAGAGGGCTACATTGTGCTGGCGGCAACCCCGATCGGCAACATGGGCGATGCCTCCTCGCGGCTGATCGAATGGTTGGGCTCGGCGGACCTCATCGCCGCCGAGGACACCCGGAGACTTCACCGCCTGGTCCAGGCACTGGGCGTTACCGTCACCGGGCGCGTGATCAGTTACCACGAGCACAACGAACAAAGCCGGACGGCGGATCTGCTGGCACAGGTCCGGGAGGGCAAGACGTTGCTGATGGTGACCGATGCCGGAATGCCCGCGGTGTCCGATCCCGGTTTCCGGCTGGTGGAAGCGGCGGTGGCCGCAGGGATCCGGGTCACTGCGGCCCCGGGGCCCTCGGCGGTTTTGACAGCACTTGCGCTGTCCGGTCTGCCTACCGACCGATTTTGCTTTGAGGGGTTCCTTCCGCGCAAGAGCGGTGAACGGGCCGGCCGGCTGGCCGATCTGCGCACCGAACGGCGCACCATGGTGTTCTTCGAAGCGCCGCACCGTCTGGAGCCGATGCTCCGCGCACTCCATGAGGCCTTCGGCGCGGACCGCCGGGCCGCGGTGGCCCGTGAGCTGACAAAGACCTATGAGGAGGTGCTGCGCGGGCCGCTGCGTGAGCTGCTCGAATGGGCCGAAACGTCCGAGGTCCGGGGCGAGATCGCCGTCGTCGTTGCCGGCGCCGCGGAACCGGCTCCGAGCCGGCCGGAGGACCATGTGGCAGCCGTCAATGAGCTGATCGGCCAGGGGATCCGGCTCAAGGAGGCCGTCGCGGCAGTCGCGGAAGAGGTCCATGTGAGCAAACGCGAGCTGTACAGCGCGGTGCTGGCCGCGCGCTGAACCGCGGCGCCGGCAACGTGGGCTGCAATCCGCGGAGGTAGCCGTCCGACGGTAGTTGTGCAGCTGCACAGTGGAATACCGTCATGGTGGTGCTCCCATGCGTAGACATCCCCAGCGGCCGGGAACTACCGTGGGCAGCAGAAGTATTTCTTATCTGACATATTTCCTCTCTGACATAGGAGTTCCGTATGAGCGCGAGCACCCAGACCATCACCGCCGACCGTGAGAGCGAACTGCTCGCCGGCATTCCTGCGGAACTGCTGATCGGAGGGTCATGGCGGCCTGCCACGGGCGGCAGGACCTTTGGCGTGGAAGATCCGGCGACGGGGAAAACGCTGGTTTCCATCGCCGACGCCGGCCCGCAGGACGGCGTCGCGGCGCTGGACGCCGCCGTCGCCGCCCAGGACGGCTGGGCGGCCACCGCCCCGCGGGAACGCGGCGAAATCCTGCGCCGAGCCTTCGAAATGGTCACGGCACGGGCGGAGGATTTCGCTCTGCTGATGACTCTCGAAATGGGTAAGCCGCTCGCCGAAGCCCGCGGTGAGGTCGCCTACGGAGCAGAGTTTCTGCGCTGGTTCTCCGAGGAAGCCGTCCGCGCCTTTGGCCGCTATTCGGTCTCGCCGGACGGCAAGTCCCGGCTGCTGGTGAACAAGAAGCCTGTCGGGCCGTGCCTGTTGATCACACCATGGAATTTCCCGCTCGCCATGGCCACCCGCAAGATCGCCCCGGCCGTCGCCGCCGGCTGCACCATGGTACTGAAGCCCGCCGCGCTCACCCCGTTGACCTCGCTCCTTTTTGCCGAGGTGATGCAGGCGGCCGGGTTGCCGGACGGCGTGCTCAATGTTCTCACCACCACCTCCGCGTCGGCCGTGACGGGTCCGCTGATCAAGGATTCCCGGCTGCGCAAAATGTCCTTCACCGGTTCCACCGAGGTGGGGCGCAGGCTGCTGGCGGATGCCTCCACCAACGTCCTGCGCACCTCCATGGAGCTGGGCGGCAACGCGCCATTCGTGGTCTTCGAGGATGCCGACCTGGATGCAGCCGTCACCGGCGCCATGGCTGCGAAACTGCGGAACATGGGCGAGGCCTGCACCGCCGCGAACCGCTTCATTGTGCACGAATCCGTGGCCGCGGAATTCGCGGAAAAATTTGCCGCGAAAATGTCCGCCATGAGCACCGGCCGCGGCACCGAGGAAGCCACCCAGGTAGGGCCGCTGATCGATGCCAAGAGCCGCGACAAGGTCCATTCGCTGGTCACGGACGCGCTCGCCGATGGCGCGACGGCGCTCACGGGCGGAGCGGCCGTGGACGGCCCCGGCTATTTCTACCAGCCCACCGTTCTGACCGGTGTCGAGCCCGGATCCCGCATTCTCGACGAGGAGATCTTCGGACCGGTGGCGCCGATCGTGACCTTCAAGAACGAAAACGAAGCCGTCGCCCTTGCCAATGACACGGAATTCGGTCTGGTGGCCTACGTCTTCACCACGGACCTGAACCGGGGACTGCGGATGGGCGAGCGGCTGGAAACCGGTATGCTGGGGCTCAACGCCGGGGTTATCTCCAACGCTGCAGCGCCGTTCGGCGGAGTCAAGCAGTCCGGTCTTGGCCGTGAAGGCGGGCTGGAAGGCATCGAGGAATACCTGTATACGCAGTACATCGGCATCGCTGACCCGTACGCGTCCTAGGCTCCGGTACTGCAGCACGGGAGCGGGATCAGGAAACGCGACGACGGCGGTCGGCGCGTCCGGTCACCCGGCCGCGCCAGCGCCGCAGGGTCGACGGCGGCCACAGCTCGGCGCGGAGCCGACGGCGCGTCGACGCCTTGGCCCGCAGTAGCCGATGGGCCACCGTCAAAGCGCCGCTGAGTTCGTTCCTCGCCGCGGCGTCGGCGTCATCCGTATCCAGCTCATCCACCTCGGCGTCAGCGCGGCGAGCGGGCGTGAGTGGACGGAAGACGGAGGGCCGCTCTGGACCGCGACGCTCCGGACCGCCGGGATTTGTGAGCACCGTTGCCTGGGGTGGGCCGTAGGCGTGGTGCTCATAGGCGGAGAGCAGTATCCGCACAGCTCCGGGGGCGGTGGTGCTGGCGGTCGAGTAGGTGTCGGTGCGGTCCGTTGTGCCCAGGTGGGTCGCGGCGGCGATGACACCGGAATCGTCCGCGCCCGCACGGCCACCGCGTAGCGGACCGCGCAGCAGACGGGCGGCGAACGCCCGGGGCGTATCGCTGGCCACCGGCGGCAGCCCGTAGTCGAAGGCCAGGTCCGTCAGCTCGTCCCAAGCCGCGGGCTCCGGCGGCCGCCCGTGCCCAACGGCGGAGGAGCGGATGTCCCGCCGGCGGCGCCGACGAATGCCGGTGCGGGTTAAATAGGGTGTAGCGAGCAGCAGGGCAAGAGCGGCGGCGGCAAGCGCAAACCACAGCTGGCGGACCGTGCTGCCATCCTGGGGTCCGGTGGCGTGCGGCGAAACCGGCGCGGGCGACGCAGAAGCCGAAGCTGAATTGGCGGCGTTATCTCCGCGCAGCAGGTCATTGTTCGGGTTGCTTGCCGCACCGCCGGAGCTGCCAAGTTGCTGCGCGTACGCGGGGACCTGGCCCCGGCTCGGGGTTGGCTCGAAAGGCACCCAGCCCAGAGCGGCGAAGTACAGCTCCGGCCAGGCATGGGCGCTATGGCCGTCCACCTGGTATTCCGTGAGCTGCCGGCCGTTCACCAGCACGGTCCGGCCGGTCAGCTGTCCTGGCGCATAGCCAACGGCGATTCTGCTCGGAATTCCGGCCTCCCGTGCCAGCACGGCCATCGCGGCGGAAAAATGTACACAGTAGCCGCTCTTGATCTCAAGGAACTTTGCCAGAACATCCATGCCGCTGCCGTCGTAGCCATTGGTGACCGGCGTCTGTTCGGAATAGCTGAACTGCGCGCCGCGCAGATAGTCCTGGATTGCCAGTGCCTTGTCGAAGTACGTGGACGCCCCCGCGGTGACATCCAGGGCCCGTTGCCGGATGATATCCGGAACGTCTTTGGGCAACGAGGTGAACACCGGGTCCAGCGACTTGGGCGGCTCCTCGACGACCTGCTGCAGGGTATTCTTGGTGAGCGCCGGCATGACGCTCCGGACGGTGTACTGCTGGTTCAGGGATGTCGCGTTGACGCCCTCGATGGCAAGGGTCTCCGGATCCCAGCTCCAGCGGCCGGACAGCCCGGTGACGTTCACCGGAGCATACGGCACTGGCAGCCACGGTCCGCTGAAATCCGTGGACTCGACCACGGTCGTGGTAGTGACGGTAGCGACCGCGGAATAGGCGGCCGAATTATCGGTGATGTCGTTGACATCGAGCCGGCGGACCGCGTCCCGGCTCGTGGGCTCCCACGCATTGCCGCTGAAATCCTCCAGTGTGGTGGTGCGCAGGTAGGGTGCGCTGGGCGCGTCCGTCGCATAGACCATCCTCCCCTGGCCGTTCGACTCCCGCAGATCGTTGCCGAGCGACAGCATCGGATTCAGGCCGGAGACCTTGCCGAAGGCGTTCAGGCGGGTTCCCTGCGGGAACGTCCCGGAGTTGAAGCCGGGGATCAGCAGTGCCGCCAGAACGGTGACGACGACGGCGGCCGCGGCGATGCCGGTGGCGCGCCGGAGTTGTCCGGTGGACCGGGTGGCGGCCTGATCCGGGCTCGCGGTCGGCGCGTACCACTGGCTCAGGCCCAGAATCAGCAGGTAGCCGGCCGCTCCGCCGACAAAACCCAGCGGACCGAGGCTGTCGGGTTTGATGAGGGCCGGTGTGAGCATAATGGCGAAGATGCCCAGCCCGCTGCTGGCCGGCATGGCCAGTCCCACGGCAAGTGAATCGGTCAATAGTGCAGCCATGCCGGTACCGGCGCAGACGATGAAAACTATACCCGCGTTGGGGTACACCGGTGCCGCACCACCGATGACGGTGTCCGAAGCCTGGCTGAGCAACGCCTGTAGGGCAACGAAGCTGCCCTTGCCCGGGATCACGCCCAACAGGGCGGAGGAACTAAAGAACAACAGCGTCAGCACGAGCACCAGCGCCACCAGACCCAGCAGCGTAGCGGACACCGGCGGAAAACGCAGCGCACGGGCGGTCGCGGGCACCAGCAGCACCGCTGCCACGGTCAGTATGACCAGGATCAGCCAGCTCCAGCCCCGCAGCACGCCATTCATACCCAGTGAAGTGCCCACAATGGCGACGAAAATGGCTCCCGCCATCGCCCACGGTGCTGCTCCGGCCGCGGGACGGGACGACCGCGGCCCGGCCGGGCGCCCGCCGCCCGGGAGCGGCGCAACTACGTGGCCGGGCATGGACGTGCTCATGGCCTGGCTCCGCGGCGGTCCCGATCACGGGATCTTCCGTGCCCGCGGGGGAGATGCGCGGTGGGGAGTTGGGTACCCCCGCGGAGCTGGGCTCCGCCGGTGCCGGGAAAATCCGCTTCGTCGAAATATGCCCAGGCCGACGGCAGCGGGGCCCGGCCGCCAACGGCGACAGCACGCCAGCCGCCGGTGCGCAGGATCGCCAGCTGCTCAGCCACTTCCTGCGGGCGTTCGGTGCAGACAATCGCGAAGGCGCCTGCGGCATACTCGGCCGCCGGAGCCAGCGCCGCCGCTTCGGCGGCGGAGAGCTCGCCCAGTAAAGCGATCAGCGGACCGTGCTGTCGCCGCAGGGACAACTTGTCCAGCAGCGGCTCGGCCCACGACGCCAACCCCTCGGCGGTGGCCGGGGTGCCGCCGCGCCGTCCGGGCGGTGCCGTCAGCTCAAGGGCGGCCAGCGATGCGGCCACGGATCCCAGCCCGGCACCGCCCCCGTAGCTCTCTTCCCAGGGCTGCGGGGCCGATCGCGAGGTATGGAATCCGGGATCGCCGTCGGGGTCAAGAATCCGCAGGTCAAAGCCGCGCTCAATCAGATGGGCGGCCACGGACATCGCCGCCACCACGGTCCACTCGAAGGTTTCACTGCTGATCAGATCGGCATGCCTGCCGTCCGGGCGCCCCGGCGCGAAGGCGCCAGCTGCGGCATGGCCGCCGATCCGGTGGGCGCCCAACCGGCTGTCCAGCACGATGGTGGCCTCCGGGGTGGTAACGGATTCCTCCTGTCGGACCATGAGCTCCCCATGCCGGGCGGTCGCAGGCCAGTGCACCCGGCGCATTGGATCACCGTGCCGGTATTCGCGGGTCATGACGTCGTCATCGCTGGGGTTGGCGCGCCGCCGGGTGGCCGTCATTCCGTCATCGCCGCGGGCCCCGGTCAGCGAGGTGGCGGGAAGTTCGACGGCGGCGGGCGTGACGGTGAGCAGTTCAGTGCCGCCCAGGTCCTGCCGGTGCCCGCTCAGACCGAAGGGGTCGGTGAATTCCGCTGTGACGGGGCCGATCCGGAACTGCCCGCGGTCGGACGGGCGCAGCCGGTATTCGTATCGGCTTACGCCGCCGTAGGCGCGGTGACGGGCGGGGTACGTGAACGCCGGAGGATCGCCGAAACGCGCAGGGAGCTGTTCGGACATGCTGATCCGGCCACCACCGAAACCGCTGCCGGTGATCGCCAGATGCGCCGTCGTCGTCGTCCCCGTTTCCACCGAGGCGGGCGAAAACTCGCGGTAAACCGCGGACCCGGGCCTAAGTAGTTTTATGCCCAGTGCGGCCAGCAGCGGCAGCACGATCAGGAAAACCGCAAGGGTCAGCAGGTCGCGCCGGCCCATGATCTGCGCGAGCAGCAGGGCAACGAGTCCGGCCCCGACGAGGCCCCAGCCGCGGGGCCTCAGTAATCTGTACGGAATCCAGCCCATGGCATCCGCCCGTTACCGGCCGGTACCGTCCGGGCGAGGGCCCGTCCCGGCGGACCCGGCGCCGACAGGCAGCACGTCCAGGATCGCGGCAATGACGGCGGAGGCGGTCTGTCCCGTACTGGCGGACCGGCGCTCCAGAATGACCCGGTGCGCCAGGACCGCGTCCGCCATGGTCACCACATCGTCGGGGACGACAAAGGCGCGCTGACGCAGCGCGGCGTGCGCCTTCGCGGCACGCAACAGCTGAAGCAGGGCCCGCGGGCTCGCACCGAGGCGCAGTTGCGGGCTCTCCCGGGTCGCGCGGCCGAGCGCCACGATGTACTCCTTAACCGGCGCGGAAACATAGACCGCATCGACGGAATCCATCATCGCGGCGATGTCCTGCACGGTGGCGACGGCTGTGACCGCCTCGAGCGGCGACACGGACTGATGGGTCTGGAGCATATCGATCTCCGAGGCCCGGTCCGGGTAGCCCATCGAGATGCGGGCCATAAACCTGTCCCGCTGCGCCTCCGGCAGCGGGTAGGTGCCCTCCATCTCGATCGGATTCTGCGTGGCGACCACCATGAACGGCTCCGGCAGCCGGTGCGAGGTGCCGTCCGTGGTGACGCGGTGTTCCTCCATGCTCTCCAGCAGCGCCGACTGGGTTTTCGCGGAGGCCCGGTTGATCTCGTCGCCGATCACAATATTGGCAAAAACCGCGCCCGGACGGAACTCGAACTCCCGCGTCGACTGGTTATAGATGGACACCCCGGTGATATCGGAGGGCAGCAGATCGGGGGTGAACTGGATCCGGCTGACCGAACAGTCAATGGTCCGGGCCAGCGATTTGGCCAGCAGCGTCTTACCCACCCCGGGTACGTCCTCCACCAGCAGATGTCCGCGGGCCAGCAGCACGGTCAGCGCCAGCTCCGCGGCCCGGGCCTTGCCATCCACGACCGTATTAATACTGGCCAGAATCCGTTGGCTCTTCTGCCGGAATTCGGTCGGGGTCATGCCCGCGGCGACACCGGGCGCGCCGAGCCGGCCGGTTCCGTTGCCCTCTGCTGCAGGCCACGGCAATGCCTGTCCCGCAATAGTGCGGTTCTGTTGGTCCATCGTTGACCTTTCGCGCATCACCGCCCGGTCCGTGGCGCCCGCAGCTTGCGCATTATCCGGGGCCGAGGTCGGTCTGAGACCTAGATTACTAGTTCAACACCGTTATGTCCGTTCCAGTTCCCGAAGCGGCCGGTAGACATCGTCGGCTGTCGGTGGCTGCGGGCGCCGCTGGGTAAAGTTGGGCACATGAGCAATCCGGAAATTCCCCTGCAATACCGCGCCGAACCGCAGCCGGCCGACGACGCCGGCCACCCGATGTCGTCGGCCGGGCACGGGACGCGCAGCACGAAGGACGACGACGGCCGGCGCCGAAAGCCTGACTACCCGCCGGCCCCCGAGCCGTTGCCGGTTCCCGTGATCGACAACCACACCCATCTGGATTTCCGCGACGGACTGGTCCAGGTCTCCGTCGCCAAAGCACTGGACGCGGCCGAAGCGGTCGGGGTGAAGGGCGCGGTCCAGGTCGGGTGCGATCTGGCATCGTCCCGCTTTACCGTCGCGGCACTGGAGCTGGACCGCCGGCTGCTGGGCGCCGTCGCCCTCCACCCCAACGACGCTCCGGAACTGGGTGCCCGGGGTGCGCTGGAGGACGCGCTCGCGGAGATCGAACGGCTCGCGGCGCACCCGCGGGTCCGGGCCATCGGCGAAACCGGGCTGGATTACTTCCGGACCGGGGAATCCGGCCGGGCGGACCAGCAGTACTCGTTCCGCCGGCACATTGACATGGCCAAGCGGCTGGGCCTGGCGCTGCAGATCCATGACAGGGACGCGCACCGTGATGTGGTTGCGACTCTGCGGGCGGAGGGCGCACCGGAGAAGGTGGTGCTGCACTGCTTCTCCGGGGATGCGGAGCTGGCCCGCATCTGCAATACCAACGGCTGGTACATGTCTTTCGCCGGCACCGTGACGTTTAAAAATGCGCTTGACATCCGGGCCGCTCTGGCCGTAGCGGACCCGCAGCTGGTCATGGTCGAAACCGATGCGCCGTTCCTGACCCCGCACCCGCACCGCGGGCGTCCCAACGCCAGCTACATGGTGCCCTATACGGTCCGCACGATGGCGGAATTGCTGGGTAAAGACGTCGGTTTGCTCGGCGCGGAGCTGGCCGCCAATACCGAAGCGGTCTACGGCTCCTGGAGCTGACAGGTACCCCGAAATCCGGCAGCGAACCGGCCGCCGGACGTCTGTGACATGTTCGGGGGATCGCATGACACCGGTCCGCTGGTTGTCTGTCAAACTCCAGTCATGGCGCCGCCACGTACCGGAAATGCGTGCTTTCACCTTGGCGTTAAGATCACGATTGGGTTACGCTGGGGAACTATTAGCCGGGGTCGGGGAAGGCCAGCGGGTAAGTTCACTTCAGTTTTGTGCACCGTTCCGCGGTGTGCAGGTGCCCTTTGGCGGTCCTCATGCAACGCATGGAATTCCGTCGCAAGCGGCCGACTAAAACCAGGAAGTGCGGCAGTGCCCAGGCCTGCCGTGCGGTTGCTTCGCGGCGCCCGCATGGCAGGAATGAGCATTATTCCCCGTGCCCGGATGCTTGAGTAGTGACGGGTTACTGTGGCAAATTTCTTCAAAACGGCGGGTAAGCCAAGTCTGCTGAAAATCGGTGGACAGGCGTTGGTCCTGTTGGCTCTGGTGCTGGGTCTGGTGGCCTTTGTCGGCAACAACAAGACCATCACCGTCAACGTGGACGGGCAGGCGAGCTCCGTGCAGACCTTCGGCGGTTCGGTCGGCCAGGTTCTGCAGCGTGCCAACGTCGATGTCAAATCGGCGGACAACGTCAGCCCGGCTCTGGACGCGGCGGTAAATGACGGCACGGTCATCAATGTGAAGACCTCCAAGCAGATCAAGGTCAAGCTGGACGGATCGGACACCACGGTGCAGACTACCTCCACCAAGGTCGGGGACCTGATCAATCAGCTCGGTGTGACGGCCAATGCCATGGTCTCCGCACCCAAAGACATGAATCTCGCCAGCACGGATGTGATTGACATCGTGACGCCGAAAACGGTGACGATCCTGGCCGACGGCAAGAGCGCGGATCGGACCACGACGGCCTCCACCGTCGCCGAGGTCCTTGCTTCCGCCGGGGTTACCCCCGCCGCTTCGGATCTGTTGTCGCAGCCCATAGACGCACCCGTGGTGAACCACATGGTGATCAAGGTGTCCCGAGTCAACAGCGGCGCGAGCACCACGGTTGCCTCGGATATTCCATTCACGACCGAGAAGACAGTCGATCCGAACCTCTTCAAGGATGAGCAGAAGACCGTCCAGGCCGGTGCCGTGGGCACGCTGGAAAAGACCTACGCGCTGACCACCATCGACGGCCGCGAAGTGAACCGTGCCGAAACTGGCGCGGCCATCACCGTTCAACCCGTCGCCGAGCAGATCGCCGTCGGCAGCAAGGATCGCCCGGTGGTGGCCCCCGTCGCTGCGGCCCCGGCCGCTGCGGCCCCCGCGGCCGCGGCCAACACCGGTGCGGCCGCACCGGCTGTGATGAACGCCGCGATGTGGGACAAAATCGCGCAGTGTGAATCCGGCGGCAACTGGTCCACCAACACCGGCAATGGCTACTACGGCGGCCTGCAATTCGATAACTCCTCTTGGCTGGCCAACGGCGGCGGGCAGTACGCACCCCGCGCCGACCTGGCCACCCGCGAGCAGCAGATTGCTGTCGCCAATACCTACTACGCCAAGGCAGGTCTCTCCCCGTGGGGCTGCGCCTCGGCAGCGCGCTAAAGAAGCCCGCACAGGCAATTGAGCCCGTTTCCCGAATTCCGGTGCCTGCCGCCCGGAATCCGGGGAACGGGCTCATCCTTTTTGGGGACGGACTCATCTTTTTTTGCCGACGCGGTTGGCGCGACGGCACGGTCCTCCATCCTGGTCGGTCCTCCAAGATGGCATAGTGACTAAGATTGCACAGTGACTGAGCCAGATTCCCGCCCCGAGAATGTCCTCCCCGTCCGTCCCCTGCTGGGAGCGACGGATATCCGCCAGCTGGCGGAGGAGATCGGTATTCGCCCGACCAAGACGCTCGGCCAGAACTTCGTTATTGACGGCAACACGATCCGTCGAATTGTCACGGCCGCCCGGATCGGCCCGAGCGAAACCGTCCTCGAAGTCGGTCCCGGACTCGGCTCGCTGACGCTGGGACTGCTGGACGCGGCGGCCCGCGTGGTCGCCGTCGAAATCGATCCGGTGCTGGCCGCGAAGCTGCCCGAGACGATCGCAGCGTTCCGGCCCGATCTGGCGGCTAACCTCGACGTGGTGCTCTCCGACGCCATGCGGATCACCGAACTCCCGGTTCAGCCGACGTCCCTGGTGGCTAACCTGCCCTACAACGTGGCCGTCCCGGTGGTGCTGAACCTGCTGGAGCGCTTCCCCTCGCTGCAGCACGGGCTGGTGATGGTCCAGGACGAGGTGGCGGACCGGCTGGCCGCCGGCCCCGGCTCCAAGACCTACGGCATCCCGTCCGTCAAGGCCGCCTGGTATTCCCGGATGCGCAAGGCAGGCGTCATCGGGATGAACGTCTTTTGGCCCGCGCCCAAGATCTCCTCGGGCCTGGTTGCCTTCACCCGGCATCAGCCGCCCGTCACGCGTGCCAGCCGGGAAGACGTCTTTGCCGTCATCGATGCCGCCTTCGCGCAGCGCCGCAAGACCCTCCGGGCCGCACTGGCGGGCTGGGCCGGGGGAGCCGCGGAAGCGGAGCGGTGCCTGACCGTTGCCGGCGTCGATCCCCGGGCTCGCGGAGAGGTCATTGATGTTGCGGCGTTTGCACGGATCGCGGAAGCGAAAATTCCGCTGATCGTCTGACCACTCGGCCGCTGCTACGTATCCGAGGGCACATTTGGCTTGACCTCCGACCGCGTCCCCGTGTGGACCCTATGAGAAGCTGGACGGTATGAGCTCAGCGCGCAAGTCTTCGGTCGGCCGGACCGTCCGGGTCAGAGCGCCGGGTAAGATCAATGTCTTCTTCCGGGCCGGCCCGTTGCGGCCCGATGGCTACCACTCGGTGGCCAGTCTGTACCTGGCGGTCTCCTTGTATGAGGAGGTCACCGCCACCGGCGTCGCCGCCGAAGCCAGGGGCACCACAGGAGCCACGGGTGCCACCGGAGCGACAAACGATATGGGCGCCCCAAGCGCAGTCACGACGGGAGCCGCAGCCATCACAGTCCGGCTCAGGGGAAACCTTGGCGCGGCCGAGGGTGCGCTGGCGATTCCTTTGGACGAACGGAACCTGGCCGTCCGGGCCGCCCGGCTGATGGCCGATGCCAGCGAGGACGCCGGTCCGGTCCGGCTGGAAATCACCAAACGCGTGCCCGTCTCCGGTGGCATGGGCGGCGGATCCGCCGATGCCGCCGCCGCTCTGTTGGCATGCGAGGCACTCTGGGACAGCGGCCTCTCCCGCGAGGAGCTCTCCCATCTGGCCAGCGAACTCGGCGCCGACGTGCCCTTCGGGCTGCTCGGGGGAGCCGCCGTCGGGCTGGGCGTGGGTGATGAGCTCACGCCGGCGCTGGCCCCGTCGCCGCTGCACTGGGTGCTTGTCCAGGCTGACTTCGGGCTGCCCACGCCGGAGGTGTTCCGGCAGCTGGACCGGATGCGTGTGGCCGACGGCGCCGAGCCGGCCGCGCCCGGGCAGGTGGATCCGGCCGTGCTCGCGGCCCTGCGCGCCGGGGACGCCAAGGCGCTGGCCGCCGTACTCGTCAACGATCTGCAGCGCGCCGCCGTCGCGCTGGC
>CAJDTL010000029.1_pt1 | contig 53475 bp, 55 predicted proteins | sample 7389871 | NCBI WGS metagenome assembly CAJDTL01 (sample SAMEA7055650, study PRJEB34461) | soil metagenome | biome: terrestrial ecosystem; feature: Peninsula; material: soil | place: Antarctica | collected 2016 | reverse complement strand
TGGTGCAGACCGACGGATCGCTGACCCTGTTCGCGATCGGGGTCGACGGCTGGCTTGAAACATATCTCGGCTGGGTTCGGCTGGGCAGCTAGGCGGCCGGGCCCGCTCCATTGCCCAGCACAGCATGCACAATCGGCAGATCGGCAGGGATCCAGGGCAGCTGTAAAATCCCCGCATCGCGGTCCAGCGGCACCCAGCGAAGCTCGTCATGGTCTTCCAGCGGCTCGGGCGCGCCCCCTGTCAGCTCTGCCAGCCAGACACGCATCGCCGCCTGTCCGCTCAGCGGCCAGCCCGCCGCCGTCGGGCCGGTCAGTTCCGGACCCAACCGGACGGTAACGCCGAGCTCCTCACGAAGTTCGCGGTGCAGCGCATCCTCGTGCCCCTCCCCCGGCTCGACCTTGCCGCCGGGGAATTCCCACAGCCCGGCGTAGGCCGGCGGTGCGGTACGGCGGGCGGCCAGCAGCAGCCGCGGGTTCTGCAGCGAGTCCACGATGGCACCGCCGACGATCTGCTTGAGTAAAGTCACGGCCCCAGTTTAGGGCGAATTAGGATGGGAGCGGACAACGCGGTCCTTGACCCAGGGCACACCCCCTCCCGCCAGACACTTATCGAGAGACGAATGACGACGACCCCGGCTCACCTGTCCTCCCGCCAGATCACCCTGGCCATCTTTTCCCTCGCAGTCGGCGGTTTCGGCATCGGCACCACCGAGTTCGCGATGATGGGTCTGCTGCCCAACATTGCTGACGGCGTGCAGGTGAGCATCCCCGAGGCAGGTCATCTGATCTCCAGCTACGCGCTCGGCGTGGTGGTCGGCGCTCCGGTGCTGGCCGCCGTCGGCGCCCGTCTGCCGCGCAAGAAGCTTGTACTGGGGCTGATGGTGCTCTTCACGCTCGGAAACTTCTCTTCCTTTTTTGCCGCGGACTACGGCACACTGCTGGTCAGCCGCTTCGTCGCCGGTTTACCGCACGGTGCGTACTTCGGGGTGGCGGCCGTGATAGCCGCCTCGCTGGTGGCGCCGACGAAACGCGGACACGCGATCTCCATGGTGATGCTCGGACTCTCGATTGCCAACGTCGTGGGTGTTCCGCTGGCCACGCTCATCGGGCAGCAGTTCGGCTGGCGGCTGATGTTTGTGCTGGTGGCTCTGATCGGATTGATCACGTTGGCCTGCATCCTCAGGTTCGTACCGGTGCAGAAGGCCGCGAAGGGTGCGAGCATCCGCACCGAGCTCGGCGCGCTCAAGCGGCTGCAGGTGTGGCTTGCGCTGCTGATCGGGATCGTCGGGTTCGGCGGCTTCTTCGCCGTATATACCTACATTGCGCCGACCATGACTGTCGTCGCGGGCTTCCAGGCTGATTTCCTGCCCGTCGTGGTGGCGCTCTACGGTCTGGGAATGGTGACCGGCAACATCATCGGCGGGAAGATAGCGGACAGATCCGTGCTGGGCAGCATTTATGCCGTGATGGGCTTCATCGCACTGATGCTGCTGGTCTTCAGCCTCGCCGTCCATGTCCAGTGGGCCGCGCTCGTGATGATTTACGTCGTCGGCGCCGCCGGTTCCATGCTGGTACCGGCGCTGCAGACCCGGTTGCTGGATGTCTCTCCCGATGCCCCGTCGCTGGCCTCGTCGCTGAACCATGCGGCGCTGAATGTGGCAAATGCGCTGGGCGCGTTCCTCGGCGGCGTGGTCATCGCCTGGGGCTGGGGCTATGTCGCGCCGGCCCTGGTGGGGGCTTGCCTCGCCGTCGTCGGTCTCGGAATCGCCTTCGTCAGCGGCCGTGTGGACAAGCTGCGGCAGCCAAGAATCTGAGGTGCGCGCATTGCGGCGGTTTCCCCGGAATGGCCACAAAATGAGCACCTCAGATGTCGGCTTTGGCCCGACCGTAACGGATGTCGCGGCTTTCCCGGGATGGTTCCTGCCCTTTTATCGCGGTGATGCTGCTGATCTACAGCGCCGCCGCGCACGTGCGGCGGGGCCGCCCTCCTCATGGTCGTCGTCGTTGGGGCGGCCGGCTTCATCCTGGTCCCGGCGCGGCAGACGCGGCTGCCGGACGCGCCGGCGCTGGCCTCCTCGCCGAACCATTCCGCCCGCAATGTGGCCAACGCGCTGGGTGCGTTTCGCGGCAGTCTGGTCATAGCTCACGGTTGGGGCTACACGGCTCCGGCCCTGCCAGGCGCGGTACCTGCGGTCCCGGGACTCGGGATTGCCGCCCTCGGCGGCCTGATTTGATGTCCGACGACGGCGTTCCCGCCTTGCGCTGGAGATCTCGTCGACGCCGTTGTGATGCCTCGCAGCCACCGAAACCGACCGCTTTGGTGGCCGTCACGGCCTCTGTTTCAGTCAAAGACTACCCCTACCCATTCCTGTCGGTCGGCACTACTCTTGGCGTACTCGTGGCGACGATGGCGCCGACGCGGGTGGCAGGTGCGGAGCACAACCGGGAAGATTCCAGGGCTTTCGAAGGCAGGCAAATCATGATGCAGAAACAATGGCGCCGGAGCATGGTAACCACCATCTCGTTAGCACTCCTGCTCGCCACCGGATGTACCCCGGCTGCCACCACCGGGCAACCAGCACAGGTAGCACCGCCGGCCGGTGCAGTCACGCCGTCAACGCCGGCCGCCCCACCGTCATCAACGCCGGCCGCCCCACCGTCATCAACGCCCATTGCGACGCCCGCAGCGGATTGGCCGCAGGTGGTCCAGGCGACCCAATCCGGGGTCGGACGCATTGCGGTAACAGACTGCAACGTCGCCGGCGCGGGCACCGGATTCCTCATTGACAGCACCCATCTCGTCACGGCCGCGCACGTGGTCGAAGGTGCCGCCGGCATCACTGTGGCCGTTAACGGGCAGGTCGTCACGGCCACCATCACCGGACTCAACGCGTCCGAGGACGTCGCCCTCATCAAGACCGATAGGCCTGTCACCGGCCACGCCTTCACCATCGCGTCGGCTGACCCGCCAATCGGTACCGAGGTCGGCGTGCTCGGGTTTCCCATGGGGGAGAACTTCGCGTTCGACACCGGGCGCATCAGTGGACTCAACCGTCAGGACGGCCCCGTATTCAACGGAGTCGGGCACATCACCCAGACCGACACAGCCATTAACCCGGGCAACAGCGGAGGCCCACTCGTGACCATTTCGGGCGATGTCGTGGGCATCGTCAACTCCGTCCGGATCCCTGTCCTGAACAGCTCGGGACAGCCGGTCAGCCCCGTCGAGGGAACCAACTACGTCGTCTCCGGCGCGTTCGCCAAGACCCTCGTCGACGCGTGGACGACGACTCCGGCACCCGTTGCCCTGGCCACATGCGATGCCAACGCGCTGCCCACGGACAACCAAGTCTCCGTCATCGTCGGCACTCCCGACGAGCGCGGCGTACAGGTGGCCCAGAGCCTGCTCATCCATGCCCAGGCCATCAACGGCGGAGCCTACCGGATGGCCTACAGCGTTTTCACGTCGGCGGCACAAGCGCAGCAGGGCGGGATTGCCACGTGGAGTGCGGGCATGAATACGTCATACTGGCATTCGATCGACATTAGGGATATCACCAGCATCGGTGGCGGAATCACCGCCAATGTGAGCTTCCAAACCACCCAGGATGCCTCCCATGGGCCGAATGGCCAGACGTGCTCCAGCTGGCACATGCAGTACACGCTGCTCTGGGACGGAGCCATCTGGCGGATCGATAAGGCAGCCGCTGCCCTGCCGAGTGATCCCTGTTGACCACCTGGGCTCAGACCATGGAAACGTCAATTGACCCCATCGACAGGGCCAGGCGGGCTCAGCGCGGCCCGGGGACGCCGTCGTCGTGCCCCTCAGCCTTAGACGTGCCCACAGCATTGGATGCGCCCGTAGCCTTCGATGCCGAGTAGATGTCCGGCTCCAGATAGATAACCTTGGCGATCGGAACGGCGGCGCGCACCCGACGCTCCGCCGCGTCGATGGCGGTGGCGATCCCGGTGGCCGAGTCGGCAGTGGAAACGGTGATCTTTGCGGCCACCAGCAGCTCTTCCGGACCGAGGTGCATGGTTTTAAGGTGAATGATGCTGCTGACCCCGGGCCCGACCAGTGCGGTCTCGATGGCCCGGACGTCCGCCACGGTAGCCGACTCGCCCAGCAGCAAGGACTTGGTTTCAACGGCCAGCACGACGGCGACGGCGACAAGCAGCAGACCGATCAGCGCCGTCCCTGCCGCGTCCCAGAGCCCGTCACCGGTAACCAGTGTCATCGACACGCCGAAGAGCGCGAAAACGAGTCCGACCAAAGCCGCTGAGTCTTCGAGCAGCACAACCGGCAGTTCGGGCGCTTTTGCCGTGCGGATAAACTGTGCCCAGCTTTTCCCGCCCCGCGTACTGTTGGATTCCCTGATCGCCGTGCGGAAAGAATATCCCTCCAAAATAGTCGACCCAACCAGGACCACCAGCGGAACCCACGCCCATGTGGCATCGATTCCGTGCGGGTCATGGAATTTCTCATAGGCTTCGAAGAGCGCAAAAAGACCGCCAACGCTAAAGAGCACAATGGAGACTATAAAGGCGTAGATATACCGCTCACGCCCGTACCCGAAGGGGTGTTCCGGACTGGCCTGCCGTTTGGCCCGCTTTCCGCCCAGCAACAGCAGGAGCTGGTTGCCCGAATCCGCCAGCGAGTGGATGGACTCGGCCAGCATTGACGACGACGCCGTCAGCAGAAAGGCGATGAACTTAAGCACCGCAATTGAAATATTTGCCGCCAAGGCGGCGACGATTGCCTTGCTTCCTGCACTGCTGGACACAGTGTCACCCCTTGGGATCGCAATTTGATAAACGTGTGCCTGCCGGGACTATATACGCCGGGCCGAATGGTCCCGGCAAGACACTACCGGAGCCTACGCGGAAACGCCCAACGCGCTCAGGGAATTCGGTCAGTGTGCTTTCTGTCCGGTGAGCCGGGTGCTAGTGTCTATTTCGTAAGCTGACCTGAAGGAGGAGTCATGGGTTTCATCGGATGGATCATTCTTGGCCTGATCGTTGGGGCTATTGTTAAGGCCGTCATGCCCGGCAGAGTCGGGGGCGGCTGGGTAACCAGCCTCGTCCTCGGTGTTGTGGGTGCCATTGTCGGCGGCTGGATCGGAAACCTGCTCTTCGGCGGTGGCAAAATGGAGTTCTGGAACCTCGGTTCCTGGATTCTCGCCATTGTCGGTGGTTTCGTGGTCGCCGGTATTTACGGTGCCATCACCGGCCGGAACAAAAGCAACGCCTGACATCAAAGCTGGCAATGAAATCAGCAAACACGGGTAGGGCCGGCGCCATAGGCGCCGGCCCTTTCTGTTTCCCGCTTCCTATGCTGAGCCCTGGCTATTCTGCTGAAAGTCTCCTGAAGACTACGGCCTACTGCTCCCGGCCGCGTCGCTGGGCTCGGGCGCTGGCGTACAGACAGACGGTGGCGGCGGTGGCCAGATTCAGACTCTCGGCCGAGCCGTAGACAGGCACCGCCACGCGATGGTCGGCCAGCATCAGCTCTTCTTCGGAAAGCCCCTGCGCCTCATTGCCGAACAGCCACGCCGTCGGGGTCTCGAGCTCGCACTCAGACTCCGGCACCTCTTGGTCGAATCCCCGCGCAGCGCTTTCATCCTGAAGATCGTCAAGATTGAGATGCCCGTACCCGTCGGCGGCCAGAACCATCAGCCCGGCTGCCTTGCACCGGGCCACCACGTCGCCGACGCTGGCTCCGGTGACCACCGGCAGATGAAACAATGAGCCCACCGTGGAGCGGACGGCTTTGGGGTTGTAAATGTCCACGCTCGACGCCGTGAAAACGACGGCGTCCGCCCCTGCGGCGTCGGCAGCGCGCAACAGGGTTCCTGCATTGCCGGGGTCACGGACCTGGCACAGTACGGCAATCAGACGCGGTTTTCCCGCGAGGACTTGTTCGAGCGGAACATCCACAAAGTTACAGACCGCCAGAATCCCCTGCGGCGTCACCGTATCGGTCATGGCTTCCAGCACCAGTTCACTGGCCACCCGCACATGCACCCGGCAGACGGGGTCCTCCGTGAGTTCCAGCAGTTCCGGGTACTTCTTGAGGCATTCGAGGCTGGCATAAACGTCGGTCACCAACTCACTCCCGCCCGCCGTCAGCGCGTCCCGGTGTGCCTTGAGCGCTTCGCGGACGGCCTGTGGTCCCTCGGCAATGAACTGTTCCCGTTTAAAACGAACCGGGCGCCCGGCCAGCTTGGCAACATCCCGCACCCGATCTGCTCGGGGATTGGTCAGTGCATCTGCTGGCGGACGCCCGGATTCAGTCATTCTAGGACTGTAGCAGTCTTCCGCTGCGGTCTAAAAAACCGTGGTGTTCGAATAGCTGCTGATCGACAGGTCAGCGGGTCAATAGGTCAGCGGGATACCGGAGCTGAGGTATCAGCCGGGAGCGCAGCCTTAGCCAGCTGAACCAGTCCGGCAAACGCCGTGGCGTCGTTGACAGCCAGATCGGCCAGCATACGGCGGTCAACCTCGATCTCGGCGGCCTTGAGGCCCTGGATCAGGCGGTTGTACGTGAGGCCGTTGGCGCGCGATGCAGCGTTGATGCGCTGGATCCACAGCCGACGGAAGTCACCCTTGCGCTTACGGCGGTCACCGTAGCTGTACACAAACGAATGCAGCAGCTGCTCTTTTGCCTTACGGTAAAGGCGCGAGCGCTGTCCGCGGTAACCTTTGGCGCGCTCAAGAATAACCCGGCGCTTCTTATGGGCGTTGACCGCCCGCTTCACACGTGCCACGTGCGTACTCCTTAAAGTTTCTACATCCCAAGCCAAACGTGCCTGAGAAGGCTTATTGCGATACCGCAGACCAATGCGGTCCTGCAGCTAATTGACTATGGGTCAGATACCGAGCATCTTGCGGATGTTGCGGGCATCCGCGGGAGCGACAATCCGGTCACCGGCCAGGCGGCGCTTGAGCGACGACGGCTTGTGTTCCAGGTAATGGCGGCGGTTGGCTTGCTGGCGCTTGAGCTTGCCGCTTCCGGTGAGCTTGAAGCGCTTCTTGGCTCCGCTGTGGGTCTTCATCTTCGGCATGGGAACCGATCTCCTTACGTATCCACCGGCGCTGCCTGTGGTTCTCTTGCAGCGACCGGTTAGGTCACTGGTAACGGGGGTACTGCACGGCCGGACAGGGCGGCTGCCCTACTCGGCTGAGTCTGGTGCTTCCTTGCTGTCCTTGCCGACTGTGGACGCAGCGGGGCTGGTCCGGGCGGTGGGCTTGGTGCCCGCGGCCGGGCGCGATGCCGGCTTCACCGCGGGCTTGATCGGCGCGGGCTTCGCCACCGGCTTGGGCATGGGGATCGGCTTGGGCGCCGGAACCGGCTTCGCAGTCACGGGCTTCGCCGCTTCCGCCGCCTTCACGATCGGCTTAGCGGTCGCCGTCGCCGGTCTTACTGCTGTTGCGGGTCGGGCTGACGCCGGCCGGGAAGCCGTTGCGGGCCGCGGTGCCGATGCTGCAGCCGGAGCCTTGGCCGCGGTTGCCGGTTTCGAATCCGCGGCGGTTTCCGTTGACGGCTTCACCTCGGCAGCGGCAGCGGAAGCCGTCACCGGCGCCTTGGTCTGCTGCGAAGCCGCATCTTTGGTGTCGTCAGCTCCCGTCACCATCGTCCCGGCCGGTGCTTCTGCCGACGCCGCCGGAGCCCGGTCTTCGTTCAGGTGCAGACCATCCGGGAGCAGATCCGCAAGACTCTGGGTCATTGGAACATGGCTGTCCCGGTCCACATCGACGCGTTCCTGGCCCGAAGCTACGGCTTCGTTGTGCGCCTTCGAATCCGCACGCTGTGCGGCGCGGCGCGCCTCGGCCTTGGCCTCGGCCTTGTTCTTCAAGGGACCGATCACCATGACCATATTGCGGCCGTCAATGCGCGGGCTGGATTCGATGGCGCCGACCTCGCCGACGTCTTCAGCGAAGCGCTGAAGCAACCGGATGCCCATTTCCGGGCGCTGCTGCTCGCGGCCGCGGAACTGAATCATGGCCTTGACCTTGTCGCCGGCTCCGAGGAACCGCAGTGCGTGGCCGGTTTTGGTTTCGTAGTCGTGCTTGTCGATCTTGAGGCGGAACCGGATTTCCTTCAGAACGGTGTTCGTCTGGTTCTTCCGGGCTTCACGCGCCTTGACGGCGGCCTCATACTTGTACTTGCCGAAGTCCATCAGTTTGCACACCGGGGGTTTCGCCGCCGGCGCTACCTCAACAAGATCCAGGTCCGACTCGGCTGCAAGGCGCAGCGCGTCTTCAATGCGGACGATCCCAACCTGTTCACCTGCCGGTCCTACCAACCGCACCTCGGGGACGCGGATCCGATCGTTGATTCGTGGCTCGCTAATGTGTCACTCCTGTTGATTTCGAGAATCGTACCTGACACCAGAAATAGGAGAAGGCCCCCGACTGCTGGCGCAATCAGAGGCCTCAAGGATCGGTGGCCGGGAACCTCCCCGAAGGGATATCCGCCGTCAGCCCCTTGGCAGGGGCGCCTGGCCGACCGGTACCCGGTAACTCCGGAGTTGCCCACAAACGCGCTGGGAAACCTGTGCCGGGTCGACGGGTGGGAGAGAACTCCGCTTGCTAACTGAATGCCTTTCCGTACTCCCGGAACCCGTGATGCGGAACAGCCACCCGATATATGGTCCGAAGACGAACAAAATAACGACACTCAGTCGGTCTGTGACAAGCTTACCAGTATGAGTACCCCAGAGAACAATTCACCCGCAGAGCAGACCCGCCACACTTTCGGCGCTGCTCCAGAGGCGTCCGAGGCGGTCCAGCAGACGCCGGACGGCGTCGATTCCAGCGCACAGCTGCGCGATATTTCCGAGGTGCCTGCCGTTGAGGTTATTACGACGGCGGCGGTACACCTGATGAGCGCCGCGGCAGTGAAATGCGGGCTGGCCGACGGCCCCGATGCCGACGATCTCAAGGACCTGGATGAGGCCCGCAAACTGATCACTGCCTTGGCCGGTTTCGTCACAGCGGCTGCCCCGGAGATCGGCAGTCAGCACGCCGGCCCGCTGCGTGACGGCCTTCGCTCGCTGCAGCTGGCCTTCCGCGAGGCATCAGAGTTCCCGGATGCACCGGGCAAGGGCCCGGGAGAGAAGTTCACCGGCGCCATCAACTAGGTCCACCGCGGAGCGGCACGGGGGCCGGGAACCCCGTGGCGGCGCCGTGTGAGTCCAGGGTGTGGGTCCAGTGGTGGGTCTAGGTAAGGGCCGGGCTTTTGCTGATGCGCCGTCGGAAGGCCTGGGCCAGCAGCCCGGCCAGCGCCAGGGCCGCCGCCAGAACACCCACCGTGGTGAAACCTCCCCAAGGGCCAACGGCGTCGATCATCATTCCGCCGAACGGGGCGCCGACCGCGCTGCCGAGCGTCAACGATGAACCGTACCAACCCATCGCCTCGCCGCGCCGCTTTTCCGCCACGAGCTCCGCGATCCGCTCCGCGCTGGAGGTCAGTACCGGCGCGCAGAGCAGGCCGGGGGCTATGGACAGCAGTGCCAGACTCCAGGCATCCGTGGCGAAGCCCATCGGGATCGTCAGCACAGCCATGACCGCCAGCAGCCAAAGCGGGTTGACATGCCGATTCAGCGCGCCATAGAGCAGCCCACCCACCACCGACGCGGCGCACCAGAGCACCAGCACCATGCCCATCGAACCGATCTGGTCCGAATGGCGCAGTACCGCCACGATGCCCACATCCGTTCCGGAGAGGACCAGTCCCGCACCCAGCGAGGCACCCAGGACGGCGATCACGGCGATGTTCAGCCACGCCAGACTCCCCCGCGTGCGTCCCCAGAGCCGGCCCAGCATGTTGGCGCCGGCGAAGGACTGGCTACCGGAGGCCTCGGCCGGGGAAAGCTCCTCCATCGAGGCCAGCTCGTCATCGACATCCTGCTGATAGCTGCCGGGCTGCCCCGTCCTTGTCGGCGGATTGAACCACATCAGGAACAGACCGGCCACCGCGGAGGCCGACCCGATCAGGATCAGGCCGACCACCGAATGCAGGGTGGTCGAGAGCAGCACGCCGACCGCCGGCCCGACCATAAATGTCAGTTCGGCTCCGACGGAATCCAGCGCATAGGCGGTCCGACGCTGCGCCGGCGGCACCATCACGCCCAGTGCCTGCCGGACCACGGAGAAGATCGGGACGGAAAACAAACCGCCGATGACCGCGGCCACCAACAGCAACTCGTAACCCAGGAACGGCGCCACAGACCACACCACGACTTCGGAGATCACGGACGGCACCAATGCCCGGCGCAGACCAACTAGATCCACCCGCTTCCCCCGCCAAGGGGCGCCGAGTGCAATACCAACGGTGACGGCGGCGGCCACGCCGCCGGCGGCCCCGTAACCGAGACCCATCGTGTCCACCACGTGCAGGGTCACCAACACCCCCGCGGCGGCGTGCGGGATACGCGCCACCATGGCGACCAGTAAAAGCCTGCGCACGGGAGCCATCGAGAGCAGCTCCCGGTATCCGGCAAAGTTCACTGACGTGTTCCCTCTCATCGTTCATGCACGATGAGCGTCGGATCATCGCTGTGCCGGCTCAGCCAGCGGTGGTGTTCGGTGCTGCGGCGTTCAGGGCGGCTGTATATTTCTTGGCGGTGCGGCCAGCAGACGGATCTCCACCGAATCAACAGCCTCGGCGAAGTATTCATTGCGCGACCACAACAGCTCCAGTTCCCCGATCAGAGCGTTTAGGGCATCCTGATCAAGCCCCGGCGCCAGAGTCAATTGAACCCGTAATTCGGGTCCCGCGCCACCACCTGCAGAGGTGTTCCCTTCAGGGTCCGCGGAAATGATCCCGCCGCCGGGCTCGGCACGGATTCCCAACAGTGCCGGATGCCGCACCGCCGCCATTGATCCGGCCAGGATATGGGCTATCTGCGGGTCGGCATAGCTGGGCAGCCAGTGCTGTTGCCGGGCCAGCGCCCAAAGCGCGGGCCGCCGCAGCACAAACGTCCGCGGCGCCCCCGGGTCCACCACCATCAGTTGCGCTTCTTCGGCCACGGCCGAGAGCGCTGCCCGCGCGGCGTACACCGCGACCGGTCTGGCTTCCGGGTACCAGCTGGCCAAATTCCCGGTGCAGCTGAACACCGGCAGGGCGCGCCGCCCGTCCGGCGCTGTCAGTGTAACCAGTGCCATGTCGGATTCCTTGTCCGAGGCCAGGCCGTTCGCCTCAACGTGAGGCTGTGCCACCTGCGCGAGAATTGGCACGAAGACCCGGGCCGAAGCCAGGCTATCGACGACGCCGGCTTCATCGCCCATCCCGGCGCCCAGCGACGCCAATGCTGCCGCATACCTGCCGTCCGTGGCGCCGTCGTCGTCGTCAAAATTGTGGTAACTCTGCTCCGCACCCAACGTCCGCCCCTGCCATGGCTGCCCGGCCGAATCGGCGGTCCCGCCGGCTGCCGCCAGCGCCGCGGCAATATGCCCCGGGAGCGGGCGGTGCACCGGTTCAGACATGGCTGTCAGCGCCGGCCGGCGATATCTAGGGCCTCGGGGAGGGTGAAGGCACCGGCGTAAAGCGCCTTGCCCACGATCGCCCCTTCGAGCCCCAACGGGACCAGCGTGCGCAGTTCCTGCAGATCCGCCAGGCTGGAGATGCCACCGGATGCGACCACGGGCTTTCCCGTGCGCTCAAGGACCTCGCGGAGCAGCTCAACGTTGGGACCGCGCAGGGTGCCGTCCTTGGTGACATCGGTGACAACGTAGCGGGCGCAGCCGTCATCCTCCAGCCGGGCCAGCACCTCCCAGAGATCCCCGCCCTCCTGCGTCCAGCCGCGCGCGGCCAGCCTGGTGCCGCGCACATCAAGTCCGACGGCGATCTTGTCGCCAAAGCGCGCGATGGCGCGGGCGGTCCATTCCGGGTTTTCCAGCGCGGCGGTGCCAAGGTTGACCCGCTCGGCGCCCAGTTCGAGGGCACCTTCAAGGGACTCATCGTCACGGATACCGCCGGAGAGCTCGACCTTGACGGTCAGGGCCGCCACCACCTCACGCAGGAGGTCCAGATTCGAGCCGCGTCCGAACGCCGCATCCAGATCCACCAGATGCACCCACTCGGCACCGTCGTTCTGCCACGCGAGAGCGGCATCAAGAGGGGACCCGTAGTTCGTTTCGCTGCCGGCTTCACCCTGGACCAGGCGCACGGCCTGTCCCTCGGCGACGTCAACGGCGGGAAGCAGTTCCAGACGTGTGGTTTCGGCGCGGTTCATAGGGTCCTCATTGGTCGAAGGGGCGGAACATTGGCGGACGGCCGGCAACACCTTCGGTGCACCGCCGGTTAGAGCTATTTGTTGCCGGGCAGCGTCAGCAGGTAGGCGGCCAGCAGCGACATGACGGCCAGTACGGCGAAGGAAACCGGGATCCAGCGCGGTTTCTTCTGCTGGTAGTAGGCGATGGCGCCGCCGATCAGCAGTCCGGCAAGTCCCATCAGGACCACCGACCACATTCAGTCCACCGCCTTGCTCAGCGAGCGGACCCAATTGCGCAGTAGCCGGGCCCCGGCGTCTCCGGATTTCTCCGGATGGAACTGGGTGGCGCAGAGCGGTCCGTTCTCCACCGCGGCAATAAAAGGGGCGCCGTGCTCGGACCAGGTCACCAGCGGAGGTTTGGTGCGCGGGTGGGCCACATCAAAGTCCCACTTCTGCACGCCGTAGGAATGCACAAAGTAGAAGCGCTCATCCTCGACACCCTCGAAAAGCTTCGACCCAGCCGGCACGTCAACGGTGTTCCAGCCCATATGCGGCACCACCGGAGCCGGGAGCAGTTCCACCATCCCCGGCCATTCGGCCATCCCGGGTTCGGTGTTACCGTGTTCCACGCCGCCGTCAAAGAGGATCTGAAGCCCCACGCAGATAGCGAGTACGGGACGCCCGCCGGCTACCCTGCGGCCGATCAGCCGGAGGCCGTCAACGTCCTTGAGCTCCTTCATCACCGTCGCGAAGGCCCCGACACCCGGGACCACCAGACCGTCGGCGCCGAGCACGTCGTCGGGCCTGGCACTGAGTGTCACCACGGCGCCGGCGCGCTCGAGGGCCCGGACGGCGGACCGGACATTTCCGGAGCCGTAATCCAGCACGGTCACCGTCGGCTTCGGCACGGCAGGGCCGCCGTCGACCGCTGTGCCGTCCGTCGACAACCCTTCCGCAGTCACAGACTGCCCTTCGTCGAGGGAATGCCGCTGACGCGGGGATCGGGTTCGATGGCGCTGCGCAGTGCGCGGGCGAAGGCCTTGAACTGCGCCTCCACAATGTGGTGCGGATCCCGGCCGGCCAGGACCCTCATGTGCAGACATATCCGGGCATGGAACGTTATGGATTCGAAGACATGCCGCGTCAGCGAGCCGGTGAAATGGCCGCCGATCAGGTGATATTCCTGCCCTGCGGGCTCACCGCCGTGGACCAGGTAGGGGCGCCCGGAAACATCGACGACGGCGTTGGCCAGCGCCTCGTCCAATGGAACGGTGGCCTCGCCGAAACGCCGGATCCCGGCCTTGTCGCCGAGCGCCTGCCGAAGGACCTCACCCAAGGTAATGGCCACGTCTTCCACGGTGTGGTGCACGTCAATGTGGGTATCCCCGGTGGCTTTGACGGTCAGGTCGATCAGCGAATGTTTCGAAAGGGCCGTCAGCATATGGTCGTAAAAGGGGACAGATGTGTCGATACTGGACACCCCCGTCCCGTCCAGATCGACCTCCACCAGCACGGACGACTCACTGGTGGTCCGCTCCAGCCGCGCGGTGCGGGGGGTGCCGGAGGTGGATGTGTTCTCGCTCATGGCGGGCGGTCCTTCGTTGCTGTCTCGTGGATGCTGCATGCATGGGTCCCGGCATGGCTGCTGGTATCCGTTCGGGCACTGGCGGCGCGGATGAGTTCAAAGATGCAGGCCGGCGCGTCGGGATCCTCCGGTGTCCCCCAATTCTAGGAGACCTCGGACAAATTCCCGAATGCCGGTCAGCGGTCCGGACGCCCGGCGTCGGGTCCGCTCAGCGGTTCAGCAGTACGGCGAGCCGGTCAAGGAAAGCGGATGTCTCCGCCTCGGTGCCGGCGGTGACACGCAGATGACCCGGAATCCCAACGTCCCTGATCAGCACGCCCGCCTCCAGCAGGCCCTGCCAGATGGCGTGCGGATCGTCCAGGCCGCCGAAAAAAACGAAATTGGAATCCGACGGTGCCGGCGTCAGGCCGAGGGCGGCGAGTCCGGTTACGATCCGGTCGCGTTGGACCTTGATGTCTTCCACGTTGGCCAGCAGGGAATCGGTGTTTCGCAGGGCAGCCACGGCCGTTGCCTGCGTGATGGCGGAGAGATGGTAGGGCAGCCGGACCAGCCGCAGGGCGTCTGAGATCTCAGCAGCAGCGGCGAGATATCCCACCCGGGCGCCGGCCAGGGCGAATGCCTTACTCATGGTGCGGGAAACCACGAGGCGCTCACGGCCCGGCAATAACGCCATGGCACTGGCCGTTCCATCATGGGCGAACTCCGCGTAGGCCTCATCGACGATGACAATCGCCTGCGAGGCCTCACCCGCAGCATAAACGGCTTCGACAACGTCGGCCTGAAGCGCCGTGCCCGTCGGATTGTTCGGCGAACAGAGAAAGACAATATTCGGTGCCAGCTCGCGCACCTGTTCGGCGGCTGACTCTGCCGTCAGGACGAAATCATCCGTACGGCGTCCGATGACATATTCGGTGCCCGTTCCGCTGGCAAGCAACGGATACATCGAGTACGTGGGAGGGAAGCCCAGAGCCGTCCGTCCCGGACCCCCGAACGCCTGAAGGATCTGCTGGAGCACCTCGTTGGATCCGTTGGCGGCCCAGATGTTCTCGGCGGTGAGATTGTGCCCCAAATACGCCGCCAGAGCCCGCCGCAGCTCCGTAAATTCCCTATCCGGGTAGCGGTTAAGGCCGGCCAGCACGCTGTCGACCGCCTTGAGAATGGCTCCGCGCGCATCATCGGGGACGCCGTGGGTATTTTCGTTGACATTGAGCAGGATGGGGACGTCCAACTGCGGCGCTCCATAGGGGTGAAGCCCGCGCAGATCGTTCCGCAGGGGCAGCCGGTTGAGACGCTCAGTCTGATTCACCGTTCCAGTTTAAGCGACTTGGACCCTTGGGTCGAACCGGGCCGGGATTACAGCAGCCTGAGCAATCAGCTCAGCAGCGGAACATAGATCTGCTGCCCGGGCTGGACAATGGAACTGGTGAGACTATTCAACTCGAGGATATCCGCTACCACGTCCCGCGGATCCCGTGAAGGATCGCTCGCTGAAGCGATGCTCCAAAGAGTCTGGCCTGCCATCACAGTGACCCTCGACGCGTGCACACCCAGGGAATCCGCATCGGTGGAGGCATGGGCGGGCGACGTAATGAATCCCGCCAGCAGCAGCACTGCTACGGCGGCCAGCATCAGCGGAATACCCATCAGGACAAGACGCCCGCGGCGTGTGAGCCTCAGCCATCCCGTGGATGCGGGCCGTCGGGCTGAGAGCTCAAAGTTCGATGTGGCGTTCATTTTCTTCACCTTTCACGGTACGAGACTCCGGTTGTTCCGGATCCGGCATTGACCTTGCCGGACCGCCAGGCGCCGACAGTTCAGATCCGCAGGGATCCGGTAGAACAAGTATTCGAAACTGTGTTCTCCAGTTGTAGCACTAAATGACGATGTCCGGCAAGACACGGTAGAACATATGTTTGAAATTGCCTCGAAATTGGCCTAGATTAGAAGCAGGATCCGACCACACGAAGAGTCCACCAGTACCCACCGACATTTTGGCTGGGTGCATCGGCGGGAGTGGTCAGCCCGGGCCATGCCGGAGCATGCGGACGGCGAGGACGGGGCGGATCCGCCGGGCGCCCGTTGACGCCGGGCTAGTTGCTCTTTCAGGAAAGGACACCACGTCATGGCAGGTCCGGAATTTATCCTCCACAGCGGGAACCCTGCCAGCCGGGCCGGCTTTAAGGGTTTGACGGTACGACAGAAAAAGATCCTGGAGTGCATTCAGCGTTCCATCAGCGACAAGGGTTACCCACCGTCGATGCGCGAGATCGGAGACGTCGTCGGGCTGGCAAGCCTTTCCAGCGTGACTCACCAGCTTGCCCAGCTGGAAAAACAGGGTTACCTGCGTCGGGATGCGAAGCGACCGCGGGCGATGGAAGTGCTCATCCCGCTCACCCTCGATGATGGCGTCGTCGAAATCGAAGGGGTACCGTCCCCTACCAAACTGCGCAGCGCCAGCGGTCTGAACATTGCGGAGCTGAGCAGCGCTTCGGACACGGCCATGGTGCCCCTGGTGGGACGCATCGCCGCCGGCGGTCCCATCCTGGCTGATCAGGTGGTAGAGGACGTCATGCCACTCCCCCGCCAGCTCGTGGGCCACGGCGAACTCTTCATGCTCAAGGTGACCGGCGACTCGATGATCGACGCTGCGATCTGCGACGGAGACTGGGTCGTAGTGCGCCGGCAGCAGGACGCCATCAACGGCGACATCGTGGCCGCCCTCCTCGATGACGAAGCCACAGTCAAGACGTTCCGCCAGCGGGACGGGCACACCTGGCTGCTGCCGCAGAACACGCGTTATGAACCGATTGTCGGCGACAATGCCACCATCATGGGCAAGGTCGTATCGGTGCTGCGGGCCATCTAGGCCCGCAGCGGTTCGCCGTCCCGGCCCGTGAGGCTAGGGCTGGGATCTGCTGGCTTCTGCCAGCCGCTGCAGTGCGCCGATGACCAGCGCCCGGTCCGTGGTGGGCCAGAACGGAGGGAGGGCCGCGCGCAGGAAGCCGCCATAGCGGGCCGTAGCCAGCCGTGAGTCCAGTACAGCCACCACGCCCCTGTCCGAGGACGAACGGATCAGTCTGCCGGCCCCCTGGGCGAGCCTGATCGCCGCGTGAGTCGCCGAGACGGACATGAACCCGTTTCCGCCGGCCTTCGCCACGGCGCGTGACCGCGCGGTCATCAGCGGGTCGTCCGGGCGCGGGAACGGTATCCGGTCGATCACCACCAGCCGGCATGAAGAGCCCTGCACGTCAACGCCCTGCCACAAAGACATGGTGCCGAACAAACACGTGTCCGGTTCCGCCTCGAACTGCTTGACGAGGGCGGCCATCGACGACTCCCCTTGGCAGAGCACATCCACGTCCAGCCGGGGACGAAGCACTTCCGCGGCATCCTCTGCGGCCCGCCGGGAGGAAAACAGGCACAGCGCGCCGCCGCCGGAGGCGCGGATCAGTGCCTCAAGTTCGTCGAGTTGCTCCACCGAGGTGCCGCGCTCAGGCTTGGCCAAGTGGGCGGCCACATATAGCATTCCCTGCTTGGCGTAGTCGAACGGGGAACCAACGTCCGCCCCCGTCCAGCTGGGCGCTCCGGAGCCCAGCAGCCCCAACCCCCCGGCCGCCGGCTCAAACGCGGCACCGATCGCAAGGGTAGCCGAGGTCAGGACCACCGTGTGATCAGCGAAGAGTCCTTCCCGCAGGCGCCCGGCCACGCTCAGCGGTGCAATGTTAATCAGCGCCGGAGCCGATTCATCCGGCGCTGAATAGCCCTGTTGCGGGGTGAAACCGCTCGGTCGGGACAGCCATACCACCTCGCCGGCTTCCCTGGCCACCCGCAGCCGTTCCGCCAATTCCAGAATCAGCATCAGGCGGGAGCGCGCCATCTGGCGTCCGCCGTCGCCGGCGTTGCTGGCGTCCCCCTTGGAATCCGACAGCGCCGTCCGGCAGGCATCGCGCACCTGGTCAATGGCGGTGAGCTGTTGCTCGTTCAGGCCTGAGGCCAGCAGCCCGGATGGGAGCCCGTCCAGGGCCGCCTCCAGATACGCGGCCGCGGAATTGAGTGCCTCCACCGAGATGCCGGTGTTCTTCCGTGCGCTGGAGGCGGCAACGTGGATCATCTGCACGGACAGCTGACCGCTGACGGCCCCTGTCACCCGGTCCTGAAGTTCATGGGCCTCATCGACGACGACGATGCCGTACTCGGGCAGGACGGCGAGGCCCTCAAACGCGCTGATCGCGAGCATCGCATGATTCGTCACGATCAGATCGGCCTCGGCGCCGCGCACCTTTGCCAGCTCGCTAAAGCATTCCAGCGCCAGCGGGCATTTCTGTGCCCCTAGACATTCCATTGACGTCACCGAGACCTGGCGCCACGCCCTGTCGCTGACACCAGGCGTGAGTTCATCGCGGTCTCCCGTTTCGGTTTCCTCCGCCCAGTCCCGGAGCCGGACCACCTCGCGGCCTAGCTGGCTGCCGGGCCCGGACGAGGCACCGGCGGGGTGAATGACGCCGGTGTCCTCTCCGAGCGCGAAAAGCTGGCCTTCGGACGGCTCCTCCGAGGGGAACCCTCCCTGCAGCTTGTGTTTGCAGACGTAGTTGCTGCGCCCCTTCACCAGGGCCACCTTCACCGGCCGCGGCAGCATCCCGGAAATGGATTCCAGCAGACGCGGCAGGTCGCGGCCGACGATCTGCGCCTGCAATGCAAGCGTTGCGGTGGAGACCAGGGAGGGCTTATCGCTCTTGAGCGCATGCGCAATCAGCGGGATCAGATAGGCCAATGATTTTCCGGTCCCCGTTCCGGCCTGGACCAGCAAATGATCACCGGTGTCGATGGAGGCGACCACGCGGCGGACCATTTCGTGCTGACCGTCACGCCGCTGGCCGCCCATGGCGTCCACCGCGGCATCGAGCAGCTCCAAGGCGAACTGCTCCCCCGCGGCCGTTTTTACGTTCCGTGCTGCCGCCTCAGCCATGGAGGACAAACGGCTCCAGCTCTGCGGCCAGCCCCTCGCGCACCTTCACGCTGGCGTGCGTTCCGGACTCGCCATGGTCCAGCGCCAGGATTTCGGCATCGGATTCATGCAGTTTGCTGATCAGGTCTCCCCTGTCGTAGGGGATCAGCAGCTCCAGCTCCACACCCGGGCGCGGAATCGCTTCGCTGATGGCCGCGAGGAGTTCGTCGATCCCCTGCCCTGTCCTGGCGGACACCACCACATTGCGGGGCTCCCGCTGGCGGAGCCGCTCGATCACGAACGGGTCGGCGGCGTCGGCCTTGTTCAGGACAATGATCTCCGGAACCTTGCGCGCGTCCACCTCACTGAAAACCTGGCGGACGGCGGCGATCTGGCCCTCCGGATCCGGGTGCGAGGCGTCTACGATGTGCAGGATCAGGTCCGCTTCCGCCACTTCCTCCAAGGTGGACCGGAAGGCCTCCACCAGTTGCGTTGGCAGCGAGCGGACAAAACCGACCGTGTCCGTCAGCGTGTAGCCGAGCCCGTCAGCGGTTTCGGCCTTGCGGACGGTGGGATCGAGCGTGGCAAAAAGCGCGTTTTCCACGAGCACACGGGCGTCGGTGAGCCTGTTCAGCAGCGAGGATTTCCCGGCGTTCGTGTAGCCGGCAATGGCAACCGACGGGACGGCATTACGACGGCGGTTGGCGCGTTTGGTCTCCCGCGCGGGTTTCATTGCACTAATTTCATGGCGCAGCTTGGCCATCCGGGTCCGGATCCGCCGCCGATCCAGTTCAATCTTCGTCTCACCGGGACCGCGGGAACCGATTCCGCCGCCGGCCGCTCCGATGCGTCCGCCGGCCTGCCGGGACATGGAGTCACCCCAGCCGCGAAGCCGCGGCAGAAGGTATTCCATCTGCGCCAACTCCACTTGGGCCTTACCTTCACGGGATTTGGCGTGCTGGGCAAAGATGTCCAGGATCAGGGCCGTCCTGTCGATCACCTTAACGAGCACGATGTCCTCGAGGCTGCGGCGCTGGGACGGAGCCAACTCGCCGTCCACCACGACGGTGTCCGCACCGGTTGCGGCCACGATCTCCTTGAGTTCCTGGGCCTTGCCGGAGCCGAGAAATGTGCCCGGGTCCGGTTTGAGCCGGCGCTGAACGATCCCGTCCAGCACCTCAGATCCTGCGGTTTCCGCCAGCGCTGCCAGTTCGCGCAGTGAATTCTCTGCATCAGCGAGCGTGCCTTCGGTCCACAAACCTGCCAGCACCACGCGCTCCAGCCGCAGCTGCCGGTACTCGACTTCGGTGACGTCCTCCAGTTCGGTGGACAGACCCGCCACGCGCCGCAGTGCGCGGCGATCCTGCAGATCTTCCTGATCCCCGTCGAAGGAGCCGTGTTCGCGGCCGGCAGTCGATATTGCCTGTGCCTTGCCCAAGCTGGTGCTCAGACCACGGGCCGGGGTGGCGCCGTCGGCGGTCCGGGAGGCGGAGCGTGCGGCATGCTCGGCGACCCCGGCGTCCTTGGCCAGAATCCGGTCAATGACGGCCTGGATATCGGCAGCGGTCATGTCCTGACCCTCACCGGAAGTTCCTGCGTCATCGGTGCCGGGGGCTGGATTCGGGTTGGTCATAGTCTCCTTCAGAGGGTGGTGCTTAATATCGTAGTCCGGTCCACGGACATTGGAGCCGGCGGCCGGAGCTTCTGACGTGGAGCCGGACAGAGGGGAATCTGGGGTTTGGGGGGTCACGAACGTCCTTAGGTAATCGGTGCGCACGGAGTTTCCTCAACGTGCCGGCGGTGAAGTGGCCGCAGACTGGACATGGCCGGTGGCGGCCTGGTGCCCACTTTGCTGGGCCGCAGTTGGAATAAGCCGCAGCTGGAATGGCCGATTACAGAATGTACATGCATCCATGCTAACAGTGGTCCGCATGCCGGCGACCGAATTATGCGGGCGGCGGACACGCACGCCCCCGGATTCCGTTTCGCACCCGGGCACACTAACCTGACGGACTATGGGCTCGGATCATTATTTCAGCGCGCAACCGGCAGGGCCGGAAAAACGGCGACCACTTCAGGTGGTCCTGGCGGGTAAACAACGGCGTCTGAACACCACAGCTGGCATCTTCAGCCCGGACGGGGTGGACAAAGGGACGGTGATTCTCCTGGACGATGCACCGGCGCCCGCGGAAAGCGGAAATCTACTCGACATCGGCTGCGGCTGGGGCCCGGTTGCGCTGACGTTGGCCTTGCGCTCCCCGGCAGCCCGGGTCTATGCGGTGGACGTCAACGAACGCTGCATCGCCCTGACCAATGACAACGCTGCCTCGCTGGGCCTGGACAATGTCATCGCCAGCCGTCCGGAGCACGTTGATCCGGCGGTCACGTTCCAGACCATCTGGTCCAATCCACCGATCCGGGTAGGCAAGGACGAGCTGCATGCGCTGCTGCGCCTGTGGCTGCCGCGGCTTGCTCCCGGCGGCGCCGCATATCTGGTGGTGCAGAAGAACCTTGGTGCGGACTCGCTGCAGCGCTGGCTCGGCACCGAGCTCAGCACCCAGTTTCCAGCCCTGGATTTGATGGTCAGCCGGTATGGCACCTCAAAAACCTTCCGGATTCTCCAGGTCATCCGCGCCGGAACCCCGGACTTAGCTCAGTAGGCCGGTAGCGACAATAACCGCCGGCCCGCTCAGCTCCACATGTTCGGTACCATCGGCGGCGGGGAGAAACCGCACGCCAAGATCTCCGCCGGGTACGCTGACGCGCCAGACATCCGGCGCCGTCGTGCCGGCCCAGAACCGGGTGGCTGCCGCAGCGGCACACGCGCCGGTGCCGCAGGACAGGGTTTCCCCCACGCCGCGCTCGTGCACACGCATGGTGATCATGCCAACGCCGTCAATGACCAGCGGGTCCGCCGGCACGGCAAATTCCACGTTCGTTCCCCCTACCGGCGCCGGATCAACCTCCGGCGCCCGTGACAGATCCACAGCCTCAAGGTCCCCCACCTGCGCCAGCGCCACGACGGTGTGCGGATTACCCATGCTCACAGACAGTGCGGGCCGTGCTACATCCAACCCACCGGCGGTCACCAGCGAATCCATCCCGCGCGCCTCCGCGGGTCCAGGATGGATGAATTCCCACGGTCCCATATCCACGGCATAGCCACCGTCCGTGCGCAGCACCTTCTTGCTGCCGGCCCGCGTGCCGATCGTCAGGGTCCCGCCGAGGGGCAGGGAAATCAGCTCCCGGGAGAGCAGGAACTGCACAAAGACCCGGACTCCGTTACCGCACATTTCGGAGATCGAGCCGTCGGCATTGCGGTAGTCCATAAACCATTCGGCGTCCGGTGCATCCGCCAGCACCGTACGCCCCTCGGGAAGTTCCCGCGAACGCAGTGCCCGGATCAAACCGTCGGCTCCAATCCCGCGGTGCCGGTCGCAGAGCGCGGCGACGTCGACGTCGGGAATGTCGCGGGTGCCGCCGGGATCCGCGACCAGAATAAAGTCGTTGCCGGTGCCATGGCCCTTGGCAAAAGCCAGTCCGGCCACGCTAGCCAGCGGCGCCCCGGCCATCGGTTCAGTCGTCATTTCTCAACCCTACGTCAGGACCGCCGTCCCCCGGCGCAGCGGCGGTCCGGGCGGCACCGCCCGGAACCGCCGCACCCGGGAGCACACCCGACCTGCGAGTACCGGGAGCAGCAGACACGCGAACCGCCGCAAGGCAGCCCAGCGCCGCGGCCAGTAGATCAGGCCGGTCCCAGTCGAACCAATTGATCCGCGGATCGGCCCGGAACCAAGTCAGCTGCCGCCGGGCAAACTGCCGGGTTGCCACCACCGTCTGTCCACTGGCCTGCGCCACCGTTGCTTCGCCGTCGAGCACCCGCAGAAACTGTTGGTATCCCAGAGCGCGGGAAGCGGTCTTGCCCTCCCGCAGGCCCTCCCGGTCCAGCGCCGCCACTTCCTCGGCCAAGCCCGAGGCCACCATCCGCGCAACGCGCTCCTCCAGCCTACGGTGCAGGACGGGACGATCCACCGCAAGTCCGATCTGGACCGCCGGCTGATAATAGTCGCGCACCGGCATAAAGGAACTGAACGGGCGGCCGGTCAGCTCATAGACTTCCAGCGCCCGGACCACTCGACGGCCGTCGCCGATCCGCCCGGCCGAGACCGGATCCACCACACGCAGCCGCTCCAGCAGCGTACCGAATCCCTGCTCGGCAAGCTCCGCCTCGAGCCGGCGCCTGATGCCAGCGTCTATGCCGGGGAACTCCAAGACATCCAACGCCGCGCGGACATACAGCCCGGAGCCGCCTACCAGAATGGGGGTCCTGCCCCGTTGGCGGATATCGGCGATGGCGGCACGGGCCAGAGACTGGAAATCCGCCACGCTGGCCTCGTCACGAACCCGGAGAATGTCCAGCAGATGATGTGGAACCCCCCGCCGCTCAGCCAGTGCCATTTTGGCCGTGCCGATATCCATGCCCCGGTAAAACTGCATCGAGTCCGCATTGATGATCTCGCCGTCCAGGGCCAGCGCCAGTGCGACGGCCAGATCCGATTTGCCCGATCCGGTAGGTCCGACGACGGCGACAACCGGGGTGGGGACAACGCTCGCCGCCAGCGGCTGGGACGACGGTCGAGGGGCATCCACGGTCACGGGTCCGCTCGCCTCGGCTGCTGTCACCGCGGTCTCCGGAAACCGGCGATGCGGGTGGCCGGCCTCCACGCGGCCGCAAGCGGCCTTGGTCGATCACCGGCAAAACGCGGCCTCAGTCGGCCACCGAAAGAACGCGGCCTTAGTCGGCCACCGGGCACCGGCAAAGTCAGCAGACCGGCAGTGCCGGCATGCCAAGGGAAACGGCCTTCCGTGTGCCCCCGGCGGTCGCGGCGCCGGACGGCGCACCGCACGAATCGGCCTGTGAGCGGTCCCAGGCATCGCCCGCGATGGAGCGGCGCACGCTGTACCCGGACGTACCAGCGACCGGATCCGCCACCAGGTGGAAGGCCGCCGCTGAGGTGATGGTTACGGTGACCAGATCGCCGGGCCGGGGAGCGGCGGCGCCGTCGGGCACGGTGAAGTGGACCAGCCGCTGGTCCTGAGCCCGACCGGAAAGCCGACGTGTTTCCGCAGCCTTACGCCCGGACTGCGCGGTCGCCATAACCTCCACGGTGCGCCCGATCTGTTTCGCATTTTCCTCCGCCGCAATCCTGTCCTGCAGTGCAGTAAGCCGCTCAAAGCGCTCCTGGACGACCGCCTTGGGCAGCTGGTCCGGAAGGTCCGCGGCCGGGGTGCCGGGCCGCTTGGAGTACTGGAAGGTGAATGCGGTGGCGAACCGGGACTTCTCCACCACGTCGAGCGTGGCCTGGAAATCCTCCTCGGTCTCGCCCGGGAAACCAACAATGATGTCGGTGGAAATCGCTGCGTGCGGCATCCGCTCGCGGACTTTGTCCAGAATGCCCAGGAATTTCGTGGACCGGTAGGAGCGGCGCATGTCCTTGAGGACCTTATCCGAACCGGACTGCAGCGGCATATGCAGCTGCGGCATGACATTGGGAGTCTCCGCCATCGCATCAATGACGTCATCGGTGAAGGCAGCGGGGTGCGGACTGGTGAAACGTACCCGCTCCAGCCCCTCGATCCCGCCGCAGGCCCGCAGGAGTTTGCTGAACGCCTGCCGGTCGCCGAATTCGACTCCGTACGAGTTCACGTTCTGGCCCAGCAGGGTGACCTCAATGGCGCCATCATCAACCAGAGCCTGGATTTCGGCCAGGATCTCCCCGGGGCGACGGTCCCGTTCCTTACCGCGCAGTGCCGGGACGATACAGAACGTGCAGGTGTTGTTGCAGCCAACGGAGATGCTGACCCAGCCGGAATAGACCGAATCACGCTTCGCAGGCAAGGTGGAGGGAAAGACTTCCAAGGACTCCAGGATCTCCAGCTGGGCCTCCTGGTTGTGCCGCGCACGTTCCAGCAGAACCGGCAGCGAACCGACATTGTGCGTACCGAAAACGACGTCGACCCAGGGGGCGCGTTTGAGGATCGTCTCCCGGTCCTTTTGCGCCAGACAGCCGCCGACCGCGATCTGCATGCCCGGATGCGCCTTCTTGACCGGCGCCAGCATACCTAGACTCCCGTAGAGCTTGTTGTCCGCATTTTCACGCACTGCGCAGGTGTTAAACACGACGACGTCGGCATAGTTCTCGAAGCGGCCGTCGGCCGGTCCGCCCTCGGACCGGACCAGACCGGTGGCTTCCAGCAGGCCCGCCATCCGCTCGGAGTCGTGGACGTTCATCTGGCAGCCGAAGGTCCGCACCTGGTACGTACGCGGCTGATCCCCGTGTCTGCCGTTCGGAAGAGGGGCTGATGCTGTTGCAGTGGCGGAGGATTCAACTCCGGGAATGGTCAGGCTCACCCCCCAAGCTTAAGACCTGCGCCTGCAGGGAGCTAACCGGCACCCCGCACGGGTGCGTGGCCCTACCGCGCGGCGACGGTCAGTACCAGTTGTTCGCCACCTCGTGCGACCACGCGCCACAAGGGGAACCGTACCTGTCCTGAATGTAGCCGAGCCCCCAGTTGATCTGGGTCCGGTAGTTGGTCAGCCAGTCGCTGCCCGCTTCGCTGTACTTGCTGGGCAGCAGGGCCTGCGCAATCCCGTAGGCGCCGCTGGAGCTGTTCGTGGCGTTGGTCTGCCAGCTGGACTCCCGGATCCACAGCTGCACCAGGCAGGTGAGCTGATCCTGGCCCCAACCGTACGCTCCCAATCGGCTGGACGCATAGGCCTGGGCTCCAGCCGGGTCGTTGACGCCGTTCCCGGGAATATTCGGCAGCAGAACGCTGACGGGGATATACCCGCTCCCGTAGTCGGTGCTCTCAGGCGCGGCTCCGGAGACCGCGGCGCCGGAGTCCAAGACCGCCTTCTGGGCAGCCGCTGCACCTGCCGCGGCCTGGGCCTGCTGCCGCGCCTGCTCGGCGGCGGCCAGCCGCTTGGCCTCCTGGGCTGCCGCATAGGCCACTAGTGCCGTCTGGCCTTGGCGGTACTGGTCTTCGGTGGCAACAGTGGAATCCTTCAGCGAGGCCAGCTGCGCGACCAGGACGCCGCTTTGCTGCTTCTGCTGGGCCACCTGGGTCTCCACCGCGGTTTGGGCGCCGACGGCGGCATTAAGCTTTTGTCTGGCGTCCCCGGCAAGGCGCTCCCGCTCGACCCGGGCCGCCTGCTCCTGATCTGCCAGCGCTTTGGCTGTGCCCTGCGCCGCCGTGGATCTGTTGTACATGGCCGTGGCCCGGTCGGTCACGATTCCGAGCACATCCAGGCGGTGCAGACCGTCCTTGGCCCCTAAGGCATCCAGCGAGGCAAACAAGCCAAGACTCGAACCGCCCGACTTGTAGGTTTGCGCAGCGAGTGCCCCGGCCTCTTTCTTGTACTCGGCCACCAGGACATTCGCTTTCTGCGCCTGTGCGGCCAGAAGGTCCACATTGGCATTGGCCGAGTCCAGATCCGATTTGGCCACCGCATAGTCACCTCCGGCCTTGACCGCGGCATTGCCGAGCTGATCGGCCTGTGCGGCAAGACCGTCGAGCAGCGAGGTGATTCGGCCGACCTCGGCACCCTTAGAGGCCTCATTTTGTTTCGCCGTCTGGACGTCCTGCCAGCTGGGAAAACCGCTCGGCGGCGCCGAATCATCGGCGCTGGCTGGCACCGTCAGCCCAGCAGGCAGCACCAAGGCGCACGCCAGTGCGGCGGCGGTACCCAAAATTCTCAACCTAGTCCCGAACGTATCCATAGGTCGCCAGCATATCCGGTGCTGCCGCGTTCCGGCGTCGACGACGCCGATGGCGAGCCCAGGTCAGTCTGTCGACTGCTGCAGAAGAGCGCTTAATTCAGCGTCGACAATACCGAATGCAACGGACGGCGGGTAGCCTTTACGCGTCAGCATAGCGACGAGTCGGCGCGTGTATTTATCCCGCTCGGCACGGTCCGAAACCGCCATACCGGGACGTAATTTCCGGCGCACCAGCGCCACCGCGGCTTGGCTCTCATCCTCATCCGTGAGTTGTTCCAAAGCCGCGGCGGCCCGCTCATCGGAAATGCCCTTATCCGCCAGCTCGCGCCGTAGAGCTCCCCGCGCCAACGATCGGGTCTGGGCCCGGCTGCGGACCCACATCCGGGCAAATTCCGCATCGTCCACCAGCCGAACTTCTTCGAAGCGGTCCAGCACGGAGTCGACGATTTCCTCCGGGATATTGCGTTCCGCGAGTTTCGTGGCCAGCTGCAGCCGGCTTTTGGCCGAACCCGTCAGCTGACGGAGCACGATCGCTCGTGCCACGGCAGCGGGATCTGCGTCAGGATCAAGTTCCGGCGCCGGTCGTTTGCCGGTCATCTGGGCCGGCCTGCCTAGAACCCGTCGACGGCCTTGAGCTTCGGCTCGGCCTCCTCGGCGGGCGCAGGCTTCACACCGACGCCGAGCTTCTCCTTGATCAGCCGTTCCAGCTCGTCGGCCAGTTCCGGGTTGTCGCGCAGGAACCGGCGCGAATTCTCCATTCCCTGGCCCAGCTGGTCCCCGTCGTAGGTGAACCAGGAGCCCGACTTCTTGATGATGCCGTGCTCGACGCCCATGTCGATGATGCCGCCCTCACGGGAAATGCCCAAGCCGTAGATGATGTCAAATTCGGCCACCTTGAACGGCGGGGCCATCTTGTTTTTGACGATCTTGGCCTTGGTCCGGTTGCCGACGGCGTCCGAGCCTTCCTTCAGGGTCTGGATCCGGCGCACGTCAATCCGGATGGAGGCATAGAACTTCAGCGCCTTACCACCCGTGGTGGTCTCCGGGCTGCCGAAGAAGACCCCGATCTTCTCCCGGAGCTGGTTGATGAAAATGGCGGTGGTCTTCGTCTGGCTGAGCCGGCCGGTGATCTTGCGCAGGGCCTGGCTCATCAGCCGGGCCTGCAGACCCACATGGCTGTCACCCATGTCGCCTTCAATTTCGGCCCGGGGCACGAGCGCCGCCACGGAATCGATGACAATCACATCCAGGGAACCGGAACCGATCAGCATGTCCATGATTTCAAGAGCCTGCTCACCGGTGTCCGGCTGCGACACGAGGAGCGCGTCCACGTCGACACCCAGCTTCGCGGCATAGTCGGGGTCCAAGGCGTGTTCTGCATCAATGAACGCGGCGATCCCGCCGAGCTTCTGGGCATTCGCCACGGCGTGCAGTGCAACAGTCGTTTTACCCGAGGATTCAGGGCCGTAGATCTCCACCACGCGGCCGCGGGGCAGCCCGCCGATCCCCAGCGCTACGTCCAGGGCGATGGAACCGGTGGGGATGGTCTCGATCGGGACCCGGACCTCGTCTCCCAGGCGCATGATCGAGCCTTTGCCAAACTGCTTATCAATCTGGGCAAGAGCTGCTTGCAGTGCTTTTTCACGGTCTGCGGGAGCTGCCATGATTCACCTCGGTCTTTCATCTGTGCCATTTCTGGTCTTGCCGTATCCGGTCTACCGATCATCGGCCGCTTAGGGGCGCCGACAACGGGCTTTCGGTATCATGTCAGGGCCGGCACGAACAATATGCCGGTTCAAGTCGTGCTGTTGTACAAAACGTGCTGTTGCTCAAATACTGCTGTTGTCCAAATCGTGCTGTCATTCAGACGACGCGGACCTCCTCCACCGCCGTTGATCCGATATTTACGACGCTAGTCCAGCCCACCGACATTTTCAGGATGAAGCGGCGGGATGTGGACAACATCGCGGAATTACCCGTTAGAACGATCGCCGGTCTCGTACGGTCCATCGAGCTTCCATCATATCCGCGCCCGAACAGGTATTCGAAGAGCGACACCGGGTGTCATTTCGCGGGAACGTCCCTGCCTAGCCGTCGCTCAAGGGGCACATCCTGCATGTCGCAGATAGCCAGCCAGACCACGCGCGGTTCAACGCCGGCCTGCATTGCCTGCTGGGCGCTGCGCCCGCCGGCCGCAGCCAGCATCAGATCACGGGCCAGGACCCGGGAATATCCGGCACCGAATTCATTGTCCATTAACCGCCAAAAATCACTTATCCGCACCTATAGAGTCTCTCATGGACCGGGGCTCTACAATGAAGAAATGACTGCCCCAGCCTCCAGCGGCCGCATCGGTTCCAATGGCCGCGCCCGCACCCGGATCGCCGCTCCTGGAGCTGCGCACGATGCGGACACCACGGGCCTCCCTGCTGCGGATTCAGCAGGAGACGACGCCGTTGACGCCGTCGAGCTTCAGCTCAGCCTGTTATGGCGGCGCGCCCGGGCGATGTCCCTCAACCTTTCTCGCAGCGTTCACCCGGAGCTGGAACCTGCAGCCTACGGCCTGCTCACCATACTGGTCCGTGACGGCGCCATGCGGTTGACGGACCTTGCCGCGTGTATTGGCGTCGGCAAGCCGTCGGTCAGTCGGCAGATCGCTTTTTTGGAATCCGTCGGACTTGTCCGGAAGGAAGCCGATCCCGTGGACGGTCGGGCCCAGCTGATTCTGCTCACTGAAAAAGGCGCCGACCAAATGCGAACGGTGCACGCGGCCCGCAAGGAAGCCTTCCGCGGAAGACTCCAGCACTGGACGCGGTCGGAACTGCTCGACTTGGCAACCCTGATGGCCAAGCTCAATGAGGATTATGCCGGGGAACTCCACGTACGCGGGCCAAAGGAACCCCAGACCCTGGCATAGCAGCGGCGCGGGCGACCCGATCGAGGCAGCGGCGCGGGCGACCCGATCGAGGTGGCATCCCGATCCGGCATCCCGGCGCCCGTCAGGGGCCACGGTGCTCGGCAAAGTCCACGGTGCTCGGCAAAGTCCACGGTGCTCGGCAATGTCCACACAGGATTTCGTGCAAAAGAGGCCCGTCACCAGCGGTGACGGGCCCCGATTGCAAAAGACCTAGAAAGCGTTGGACATGAGATCCTTGCTCAGTTCGTCGGAGATTTCCTCTCCCAGATCCCGGCCATAGCGTGCCGAGAACTCCTGCGGGACGGTATCCGGTATCGAGACGCCTTCGGCGACGGCCAGCCTGTCACTGACCTCCCGGAGCATCAGGGATAACGGAACTTCAAGAGCTGAACAGATAGAGGACAGCAGCTCCGAGGAGGCTTCCTTCTGACCGCGTTCAACTTCGCTGAGATATCCCAGCGAAACACGCGCATTGTGTGAGACTTCGCGGAGGGTACGGCCTTGGCGCTGACGAACATCCCGCAAAACGTCACCAATTTCGTGGCGTAAAACAACCATTTTGCGTTCCTTCTGCTCGTGCTTAGCCGCTGCCAAACCCACATCACGCCAGCGCACTACGCCGTTTACGGATACGGGTTGTTTCACCATCTGTATCGCCTTACTCCCTCTTTGTTCGGTGCCGGCTCCGGGGTTCCCGGGCCGCCGTCGACTGGCTGATCATCCTATCCTAGGACCGAACCACCACGCCCGCCTTCAATATCCCTAACTATCCGGTCACGGATTTTGTTCCCGGACCTGCGCCACCACCTGCTGCAGCAAGGACAATGCCTCATCGCATGCCTGCTGGCGGACAGCCGATCGTACACCGGCGAAGTGATACTCGTAGGCCTGGGCCACACCGTCAAGGGCTATCCCAATATAAACACTGCCCACTGACTTTCCGCCGTGCGGCTCCGGCCCCGCCACGCCCGTCGTGGAAACACCCACTCTGGCCCCGGCAATCCGACAGGCGCCCAGTGCCATCTCGCGTGCAACTTCCGGGTCCACCGCTCCGGTGCTCTCCAGCAATTCCGCGCTGACCCCGAGCAGAGTGGTCTTCACCGAGTTCTGGTAGGCAATAATGCCGCCCTGCAGCATCCCTGATGCGCCGGGAACCTCGACCAGGGCAGCAGCGACCATCCCTCCGGTGAGTGATTCCGCCGTCGCAACCGTCAGCCCGGTTGCCGTGGCGTCGGCCACGATCCGGGGAAGATCCAAAATAATCAAGGGTGTCCTGCCTTCGCTGCCGCCCGTAACCGAACGGCCTGAACAATGTAATCGACGCCGGTGACCAGGGTGACCGCCAGCGCAATGAGCATAAGAATGAGGGCCGCCACGCCCAGCCACGGCGCAACGGCGCCCAGCGGCAGCAGATACAGGAAAATGGCCCCGGTCTGCAGCACCGTCTTCAGCTTGCCTCCGCGGGAAGCCGGGATCACGCCGTAACGGATCACCACAAACCGCAGGGCAGTAATGCCGACTTCACGCACCAGCATCAGGACGGTGATCCACCAGGGCAGTTCATTGAGGACGGAAAGGATAATCAACGCCGAGCCAATGAGCAGCTTGTCCGCAATCGGATCGGCAATCTTACCGAAATCCGTGATCTGGCCGCGCTTGCGGGCGATGTCGCCGTCCAGCTTGTCCGTGTAAATCGCTACGGCGAACGCCAGCACGGCAGCCCACCGCCAGGGACCCTCCGTGCTGTGGTCGGCGATCATGAACCAGATGAAAAACGGCACCAGCACGATGCGCAGCATCGTCAAAGTATTAGGTAGGTTCCAAAGCTGCGCGGACGGCGCGGTCGATTCGCTCACCCCTCAAGGTTACCCGCCGCGGGACGAAGATCCGGTGGCAGGTCTCCACGCGCTCGCTTGTCGGCCTACCGGGGCCGGGAACTACCGTCCGGTCAGCGACCAGGCGTCCGTGTCGCCGTCGTCGTCCTCCCCCGGGACATCCGCGCCGTCGTAATACTCCACCGCCTGCGCGCGGGCGGCCAGGTCATCGGCCACCAGGTCCGCGCCGTAGCCGTGGTTGGCGTTCGCGTTGTCCGCCAAAGCAGAGGTTTCCGCACTGACCGGAGCCTGCGCCGGAGCGTCATCCCCACGCAGCGCCGCCAGCGTTGCCGCCAGATCATCGGGCTTGACCAGCACGTCACGGGCCTTGGACCCCTCGGAGGGCCCCACCACACCTCTGGATTCCAGCAGATCCATCAGCCGGCCGGCCTTGGCGAAGCCGACGCGGAGCTTGCGCTGCAACATCGAGGTGGAGCCGAACTGCGTGGTCACCACCAGCTCGGTGGCCTGCAGCAGCACGTCCATGTCGTCACCGATGTCGTCCTCGATCATCTTCTTCGGCGCTTCGACGGCCACGTCGTCGCGGTAGACCGCCTGCAGCTGGCCCTTCACATGCTCCACCACCTGGTGGATCTCGGACTCGGTGACCCAGGCCCCCTGCACACGGATGGCCTTGGACGCGCCCATCGGCAGGAAGAGCGCGTCGCCCTGGCCGATCAGCTTCTCCGCGCCGGGCTGATCCAACACCACGCGGGAGTCCGTCACCGAGGAGGTGGCGAACGCCATCCGGGATGGCACGTTGGCCTTGATCAGGCCGGTGACCACGTCCACGGACGGGCGCTGCGTGGCGAGCACCAGGTGGATGCCGGCGGCCCGGGCCAGCTGGGTGATGCGGACGATCGAATCTTCAACGTCGCGCGGAGCCACCATCATCAGGTCGGCGAGCTCATCCACAATCACCAATAGGTACGGATACGGCTTGACCACGCGCTTGGAATCGACCGGCGGATGCACCTTGCCGGCCCGCACGGCCTTGTTGAAGTCGTCGATGTGCTTGAAGCCGTAGTTGGACAGGTCGTCGTAGCGGGTATCCATCTCGCGGACCACCCACTGCAGCGCCTCGGCGGCCTTCTTCGGGTTGGTGATGATCGGCGTGATCAGGTGCGGCACGCCCTCATACGCGGTCAGCTCCACGCGCTTGGGATCCACCATCACCATGCGCACCTCATCCGGCGTGGCGCGCATCAGGATGGAGGTGATCATCGAATTTACAAACGAGGACTTGCCGGCGCCGGTGGCACCAGCCACCAGCAGGTGCGGCATCTTGGCCAGGTTGGCCACCACGAACCCGCCCTCCACATCCTTGCCCACGCCCATCACCATCGGGTGGTCGTTGCGGCGCGCATTCTGACTGCGCAGCACGTCTCCCAGCGACACCGTCTCGCGGTCCGTGTTGGGAATCTCGATGCCGATGGCGGATTTGCCGGGGATCGGCGAGAGGATGCGCACATCGGCGCTCGCCACGGCGTAGGAAATGTTCTTGGACAGCTGGGTGACCCGCTCCACCTTGGTGCCGGAGCCGAGCTCGATTTCGTAGCGCGTCACGGTAGGTCCGCGGGAGAACCCGGTCACCTGTGCGTCGACGTTGAACTGAGTCAGGGTGTCCGTCAGGGCGGCGACGACGGCGTCATTGGCTTCGGAGCGTTCCTTCGGTGTGGTGCCGGGAGTCAGCAGGTCCGCGGCGGGCAGCGTATAGGTCACGTCACCGGCCAGCGAGAGCTGTTCGGTGCGCTGCGGAATCGGCGGCTGCGGTACAGGGACGCGGGACAAGACCGGCACCGTCAAAGCGGCTGCGGCTGCGGGAACAACGGCAATGGCCTCCGTGACGGGGGCCATTTCCGTGCTCGTCGGCAGTCCCTGGCGTGCCCTGATTTTATCCGCGGCGATTTCGGCCTGGGTGGGCCGGCGGACGCCGGGAGCCACCGTCGGTTCGGGCCGCGCCGCCGGCATTGGGCGGGTGGCGGCCGCCGCGCCGCCCGCTCCTTCCTCCTCGCCATCCACCAGAGCACGTTCGAATGCCTCGTCGCCGACATAACCGTCTAGGCGGGCGTCCTCCTCAGCATCCCGCTTGCGGCCGAACAACCCCTTGCCCTTCTTCCTGCGCGCGGGTGTCTCGGGCTTCCCACTGGCGTCGTTACCGTCTCTTTCATAGAGATAGCTCTGGTCATGACCGTCGCCCTCGGCGGATTCGTCCGGATACTGTCCCATCAGTGCCTCGTACAGCGCACGCAGCCGCGACGGGATGGACCGGAACGGCGTGGCCGTCAGAATCAGCACGCTGATAAACGCCATGACGGACCAGAAAACCAGGGCCAGCCAGATGTTCAGGCCGCCGATCAGCCCGCCGGCCAGGAATCCCAGCATGCCGCCGGCCTCCTGCAGCTGGGCGAACCCACCGCTGAGCTGCGGCATGCCGGCGGCCAGGTGTGCCAGCGCCGTGCCGGCCAGTGTCAGCAGGCTGAAGCCGATGGCCACGCGGTTGTTGCCGCGCACATCGGCGGGCGTGCGGAAGACGCGCACCGCGAAGATGAGCAGCATCGGCGGAAGGACGACGGCGAACCAGCCGAAGGTGCCCCCCAGAACGCCGTGTACGCCGTCAACAAATCCGCCCGTCAGGCCCCACCATTCAAAGGTGGCGATGAAGACCGCAAGCAGGATGAAGAACAGTCCGCTTCCGTCGCGGCGTTCCTCGGCGGGCAGGGAACTCAGATCGCGCCCCATCCGCCGCATTACGCCGCCGAGCAGATGCCCGACCCCCTGCCAGCAGGCAGCGATGATCCGCACCGGCCAGACGGGCCGGCTTACCGGCTCCGGCTCGGGCGTTTTTGCGCGCGATGAAGCGGGCCGTGCTGCCGATTTCGGGGGACGCCCGGAGGCACCGCCCGCACGGCCGGCAGACGGGCGGGCGGGAGAAGTACGAGTCGCCATACCCGTCATATTACCTGTGAAGTACCTGAATTCCGGGGATTTCACACGCTGCGCGGGCGGCGGCGCCGGAGCAGGAAGAGTCGCCGTCTCCTCCACGCTACCGGCGAATCCGCTTCGATGCCCGAATGCGGCAGGCGGCAGGCCAGTGTCGGCGCTCGAGCCGGCCTTGGCCGCGTACGGAATTCCGTTTGCGCGCTTCGGCAGCGCACCTCCTATTCCCATCGGTTGGAATTGCCGCTATGGTACACATAACTCAGCGGGAATTCGGCCAACAGATTGACAGGGACCGCGCGGCGCAAGCCCAAGCGGAACGTGCCGATGGAAGGGATTGCTGCACGAGCAACTGGGCATGCCAGTTTTGTTGCTCGCGCTTATACCTGGTCTCGAAACGGACGCTCCAGCATCGTCAGGTCAATGCTTTGTTGTCCTATTCCGAGCCACGACGAGCCCGGGGATCTTTCGGCAGCAATGAACCAGATCAAGATCGACCAAGGGACGCATTCCCTGGGCATCGTTTAAGCTCAGGGGCTGCACCTGGGTCCAGGCGGCTGCGGGGTGCGCCGACAGCTGGGTGAAGAACCTCAACACCGAGCTCGCCAAGCACGACCCCAATAAGCAGGTGTGGGTTACGATCCACCACCAACCCGAGACGGACGAGCCGTCCGCCGGGTTTGCCCCCATGCAGGATCGGCTGCTGCCGCTACCGACTGCGCCGAACATCCGCACCTGGATCATCCTGTGCGGCTGGCATGAGACCTTCGACCCACGGAAGATCTATACGTTCGAAATGTTCTGGCCGAAGGTGGCTAACCGTACGGCATTGGAATCGACCCATACAACTGGTACGGAAGCACCGGAACGACGTGGGATAAGGGTGGAAAGTTCTTCCCGATGACCAAAGCCTTCGCGGATTCGAAGGGCGCGAAATGGGCCGTGGCTGAATTCGGCATCGACACCGATGGGTACAATGGCTGAATTCGGCATCGACACCGATGGGTACAACCTGACCAGCAAGGACGGCCAGCACTGGATCGATCGGGCCTACGCCGATGGTGTCAAATACGGCGAATGCGGCGACGCCGACTCCAACTCCCACCCCGACCCCTACTCCTCCGCCGTCGTCGACGGTCAACGGAGTCTGGTCCCAGTCAGCGCCGCTGAAGATGACCACCGAATCGTCGGGAGGCACACCGAACACGCCCACCGGCCTACGGGCAACGATGACGAACACGAGCGCGGATCTGTACTGGAACGCGGTGCCGAACGCGACGACCTACCAGGTCTTCAAGAACGGCGTGTTGGACGTATACAGCTCAAACGCGCACGAGCTGATCGGGAGCCTGACCCCCGGCACGAGCTACACCTTCCCGGTCAAGGCCAAGGTGGGGGCCAGCTACTACGAGTCCGCGCCGCTAACCGTGACGACAACGGGCACCGCCCCCTAGCAGCCGGCGGAAAAGAGGAGCTGCCGGCGGGTGCCCGCAGCTCCTCTTCGTTTCGACGGCTCGCGCCTAGGCCTCGAGCACCACCGGGATGATCATCGGTTTGCGGCGCAGGCTGCGGTTGACCCAGGTGCCGACGATCCGGCGCACTACCTGCTGGAGCTGATACGCGGTGTGGTCCTTGCTGGCCATCACGGCTTCTTCCAGGCCCTGCTCAATCCGCGGCCTGATCTCATCAAAAACGGAATCATCCTCCGCGACGCCGCGGGCATGGATTTCCGGGCCGGAGACGATCTTGCCGGTCGTCCGGTTGACCACCACGACGATCGAGATAAAGCCCTCTTCGCCCAGAATCCGGCGGTCCTTCAGATCCGCATCGGTGACGGCCCCGACGCTGGAGCCGTCAACGTAGACGAAGCCGCACTCCACCTGACCGACGATCCTCGCCCGTCCCGCAGACAGATCCACCACGGTGCCGTCGTCGGCCAGCAGAACATTCCCGGCCGGGACACCCGTCGACTCGGCCAGCTTGCCGTTGGCGATCAGGTGCCGGGTTTCGCCGTGCACCGGCATGACATTCCTGGGCCGGAGGATGTTGTAGCAATACAGCAGTTCCCCCGCGGCGGCATGCCCGGAGACATGGACCTTGGCGGTGCCCTTATGGATCACGTCGGCACCGAGCTTGAGCAGACAGTTGATGACCCGGAAGACGGCATTCTCGTTTCCGGGTATCAGTGACGAGGCCAGAATCACCATATCGCCCCTACCGACGACGATCATGTGGTCACCGCTCGCCATCCGGGACAGTGCCGCCATCGGCTCGCCCTGAGACCCGGTGGACATCAGCACCACCTTGTTGTCCGGCAACTCACCGATGTTTATAAGGTCGACGACGACGTTCTCGGGCAGGTGCAGATAGCCCAGTTGTGCGGCAATCGCCATGTTGCGGACCATCGACCGGCCCACAAATGCCACCTTTCGCCCGTGCACCGCAGCGGCATCGAGCACCTGCTGGACGCGGTGCACATGGGAGGAGAAGCTGGCCACGATGATGCGCTTCTGGGCCTGACCGAACAGCCGGTCCAGGGTAGGACCGATTTCCCGCTCCCCCGTCGTGAAACCGGGAACGTCCGCGTTGGTGGAATCCACCATCAGCAGATCGACGCCCTCTTCGCCGAGCCGGGCAAAGTGGCGCAGGTCGGTGATCCGGCCGTCCAGCGGCAGCTGGTCCATTTTGAAATCTCCGGTGTGCAGGACATTGCCGCCGGCGGTCCGGATGAAAACGGCCACCGCATCCGGGATCGAGTGGTTCACGGCAACGAATTCACACTCAAAAGGGCCGAACTGCTCTACATCGCCCTCGGCCACGATCAGCGTCCTCGGCTTGATCCGGTGTTCGACCAGTTTGGCATCGATCAGCGCCAGCGTAAGCTGCGAGCCGACAAGCGGAATGTCATCACGCAGCCGGAGCAGGTACGGTACGGCACCGATATGGTCCTCGTGTCCATGCGTCAGGACAATGGCGACGACGTCGTCGAGCCGGTTCTCGATGTAGGAAAAGTCCGGCAATATCAGATCGACCCCGGGCTGGGTCTCCTCCGGGAACAGCACACCGCAGTCGACGATGAGCAGCTTTCCGGCGATTTCGAAGACGGCCATATTGCGGCCGATCTCCCCCAAGCCTCCCAGCGGCACGATCCGCAGCGTGTCCGCCGGAAGTGGTGGCGGCATCGTCAGACCAGGAAATGCGGTTTGAACCGATGCCGGTTGAGCCGATGCTGGGTGGGTCAGTGCTGGTTGGGTCAGTGCTGGCTGAGCCAAGGTCAGAATTCCATTCCGGCTTCCGCGAGGTCGGCCTTAATGACGTCGATCTCCGCCTGCCGAGGCTCTACCAGGGGAAGCCTGACCACCGAATTGGGCAGGACACCCTGCCATTTGAGAATCTGCTTTGCCGAGACGGCACCCTGGATATGGGTCATCACGGCGCGGATCACCGGGTCCAGCTCAAAATGCACGGCGCGGGCCGTGGCGAAGTCGCCGGCGAGTGCGGCGTCGATCAGGGCACGGAACTTTTTCGTGGCGACGTGCGCGGAGACGCTGACCAGTCCGACGGCGCCGGCGGACATCCACGGCAGGGTCAGTCCGTCGTCGCCCGAGTAAACGTGAAGATCCGTGTTGGCCAGGACCCGGGTCGTGGCGGAAAAATCGGCCTTTGCGTCCTTGAGCGCCAGGATCCGCGGGTGGTCGGCCAACCTAATAATGGTCTCAGTGGCGATGGGGACTCCGCTGCGGCCGGGGATGTCGTAGAGCATGACGGGGAGGTCGGTGGCGTTGGCGACAGCCTCGAAATGGGCCTGGATGCCGTCTTGGCTGGGCTTGTTGTAATAGGGCGTGACCAGCAGGAGTCCGTGGACGCCAAGCTTGGCCGCGCGCTGCGAGAGGCTGACCGAGTGGCGGGTGTCGTTGGTTCCGGTGCCGGCGATTACTTTGGCGCGTCCGCCGACGGCATTCACGACGGCCTCGAACATGCCGAGGTTTTCTTCGTCCGTCAACGTTGACGTCTCACCGGTGGTCCCGGTGACCACAAGGCCGTCACAGCCGTCGTCCACGAGCTTGGCGGCCAGCTCGGCTGCCTGCTTGTAGTCCACGCCGCCGTCCAAGGTAAAGGGAGTAACCATCGCGGTTACCAGCGTGCCAAAGGGATAATTGCGAATGTCAGACTCAGCCATGGCTAAAACGTTACCCGCTTGGGCTCAGTTTGGAGCAATGGCCCTCCACAGAGGTCCGTAGCAGAATAATTGTGACGACAGCGGCGCAAATCCGTTTGCAAGCCTACACTGAGACCGTGGACCAGACTCCAGGACTTATTGGGGGGAACAGTTCGCTGCAGGCAACCGCAGCGAACGTCCTGGCGGACAGCCTGCTGCATGACGCCCACCAACTGGCCGAACAGTTCCGGCGGTTTGCCGCAGCCACCTTACTTGCCGCCGTCGGGGCGGCAGTGTCAGCGGCCGCCGTCGCCTTCCTGTTCCGGGTTGAGGGCGAGGTGGCCCGCCGCACGATGGGCAGCCCGCTGGGGGATGTCGCGCCGATGGCGGATAGGACCTATCACAAAAATTTCGGCAACCCCGTCAGGCTGCTGATGGTGGGCGACTCCATCGCTGCCGGGCTCGGCGCCAGCCAGCCGAAATACACGCTCGGGGCACGGCTTGCCAAGGGGTTGGCCCGGCAAAGCGGCCGCGCCGTCCGGCTGCGGACAATTGCAGTGGTCGGCAGCGAGACCTCTATGCTGGCCGGCCAGCTGGACACCCTGGGGCGGGGATACCACCCGGATCTGGCTGTCATCGTGGTCGGTGGAAATGACATCATCCACCGGGTTGGAACGGCGGAGTCCGTCGCGCATCTCAAGGACACCGTGCACAGGCTGCGCGCGATGGGCGCGGAGGTCATCGTCGGAACATGTCCGGATCTGGGCACCCTGCCTGCGATACCGCAGCCGCTGCGCAGTTTCGGCGGACGCGCATCGCGCCGGTTGGCAGCTGCCCAGGCCAAGGGGGTCTTGGCCGCCGGTGGGCATCCCGTCCTGCTGGGACACTTGGTCCGGCCGTTGTTCTTGGCCCGGCCGCAGGAGATGTTTGCAGAGGATCGCTTCCACCCCTCCAGCCTGGGGTACCGGCGCTCGGCGAAGGCGCTGCTGCCCGCCCTGCTGGAGGCTCTCGGAGCGCCCGATGAATCCGATGACCCAACGAGCACTGTCGGCCCGAGCGCCAGTAGCACCCCGGTCAGCCCCGCCGCCGACTGATATGTGGGACCGTCAAGGGCAGTGGTGAGCGGCTCCTAACTTCTTTGGTGGGAAACCCAACCACCCTCACCTCATATCCCTCGTAGACCCGGCGGGCCGAGGGGTTCTGCGCAGCGCCCGGTACAGGGCCCGCGCAGGATGGGCCTCCGCGCGGTGCCCACCGCCAGGGCTGCGCAGCTTGCCCCGGGGGAAACTGCCCGTGGTCGACCAAGGCCGCCCGCGGCCGCGTCGAGCCGTGGAGGGGATTGGCCGCGTCGTGTGCGACAGAAAAGGGACTCTTCCCCCGTAGACCCGGTGAGCCGGCGGGTTCTGCGGAGCGCCCGGTACACGGCCTGCGCAGGATGGACTTCTGCACTGTGCCGGCGGCCAAGGCTGCGCAGCTTGCCCCGGGGGCAACGGGCCGGGTCTCTGCTCGGCCGCGGGCGGCCTCCTTCGACCACCGCCGTCGCTGCCTAGTCAGCTATGCCGGGCAAAAAGGGCACGACGGCGGCCAGGACCGGTGCGGCCGGATACAGCGTGGAGCTGTGGTCCCGGCCCGCAAGTTCCATCAGCCCCGCGCCGGGAACCAGCTCTGCCGTTAAGCGGGAATCGGCGAGCCGCTCGGTATCGGCGGTGCCCGCCAGCAGCAGGGTGGGGACGGTGATGGTACGCAATGACGCCTCGTCGACACCGCCCTGTCCCTCCATCTGACGGAAATACGCAAGCATTGCGGCGCCATCGTTGGCCAGGAACGCGTGCCGGGTGACCGGATCCAGCGACCGCCCCAGATGCAGCTCCCAGCCATTGACAAAACCGGGCATTCCCGCCGCAACGAGCGCGGCCTCCCAGCCCGGAAAGAACAGCGAGGCGATGGATCCGGGCCGGATCCGATAGCTTCCGGCCGCGGAGACTATGGAGCGCATCCGGTCCGGATGGGCCGCGGCGAGCGCGAAACCGATACGGGCGCCAGATCGTTTTGGACAGCATGCTGCCGTGGACCAGCAGGACCGGTTCGCCCTGTCCCGTCACCTCGTAGGCCAGCCGGACGCCGTCGTCCGGGTTGACGGCAAAGGAGGCCATCAGCGGGACCCGTCCAGACCGCCGGTGTGAGGCGGGACGAAGCCCGACGGATTCTTCCGGCGGAAATATTTCCAGCCGTCGTGGCCAATGTCCACCGCATTCGCCCGGGCCCACTTGGCGGTCGCTGAAGTCATGATTTTTAGACTACCCACATTTCGGTCAGCGCAGTATGGCCGGCTACGGCTGGCCCGGGACCCAAGGACGTGACCGGCACCGCGCCTAGCGGTCCCGGGTGGACCACCCGTGCCGCGCAGCAGCCGAGTGCGGACCGGCGCACCCCGCGCAGCAGCCGAGTGCGGACCGGCGCACCCCGCGCAGCAGCCGAGTGCGGACCGGCGCACCCCGCGCAGCAGCCGAGTGCGGTGCACCCGTACTGGCCCCCCGTGAGACGATCGGAACATGGCACTGGCCCAACGGCTCCCCGGCATCGACGCCGCCAGAGGCATCGCATTGCTGGGCATGATGGCCACGCATATCCTCCCACTGCTGAGTCCCGGCGGCGAGCCGACTGCGGTCGGGCTGCTCTTTTCCGGGCGCGCAGCCGCCCTGTTTGCCGTGCTGGCCGGGATCGGGCTGGCCCTATCCACCGGAAAGCAGACACCGTACCAGGGCCCGACCCTGAGTGCGCGTCAGCGATCCGTGGTCGCGCGGGCGCTGGTATTGCTCGCCGCCGGCCTGACGCTGGGGTTGGTGCAGGTGAATGTTGCCGTCATTCTGGTGCAGTACGCAGCTCTGTTCCTGTGCATCCTGCCGTTTTTGGGACTCCGGTTGCCCGCGCTGGCGGCGTGGGCGGGCGGCTGGATACTGCTCTCCCCCGTTGCCGGCTATCTGCTGCGCCCGCTGCTGGCGCGAGTGTCGGGAACGTCCGACGGCGGCGCCCTCGCAGGCGGAAGCCCCAGTTGGGATTCGTTGCAGCAACCCGGGCTCCTGCTCGCGGACGTCTTTGTCACCGGTTATTACCCGGTCATTCAATGGATCAGCTACCTGCTGGTGGGGCTGGTGCTGGGCCGGCTGGCGCTTCACCGTGCCGGTGTGCAGGTGGCGTTTGTCGTGGCGGGCGCACTGATTGCCTTCACAGCACGGAGGGTGGGATCGTTCTTCCTGGATTATCTGGGCGGTCTGGACGCTCTGCTGCAGACACCCGCGGGAGCGCGCTGGCCGTTGCGCAGCCTGCTGCAGGTCGATCTGGCGGGGGTGGACCAGAGCGGTTCCTGGTGGTGGCTGGCGACGGCAGCACCGCACTCCGGCACCACGCTGGATCTGGTCCAGACCAGCGCAGTGGCGGCCGCCGTCGTCGGGCTCCTTTTGCTGCTGACGCGGCCGCACGCATCGATTCTGCTGCCGCTGTCCGGCGCCGGCGCCATGACCTTGACGTTGTACAGCGCCCACGTCTGGGTGTTGGGCCGGCTGATGGAGCTGTGGCCGGCGACGGGACGGCCACCGGGATGGACGGTAGAGCAGCTGTTCGGCGTCCAGGCCGCTGCTGCGCTGCTGATCGGCACGCTTTTTGCCCTGCTGCGCTGGCGCGGCCCGCTGGAACTCGTGGCCCATTCCGCGGCGGCATTGGTGGCAGGCAGAAGCGGCGCGAAACGCGACCGGGCCCGCTCCGGGTTCCGATAGACCGGGGTCCGATAGACCAGGGACGGGTCAGACCGGGGGCGGGTCAGACCGCGGCGCCACGGAACATGTTGATGGCGTCACGCATGGTCCTGCGCGCACGGGTCCTGTCTCCGGACGCGTCATAGGCGCAGGAGAGCCGGAACCAGGAACGCCAGTCACCGGGTGCCGCTTCCGCCTCAAGACGGTACTTCTCGAACTCAGCGTCGGCCGCCGCACGGACAATTCGTCCGCCGGGCGTCCGCGGCAGTTCGTCCACCGGCAGGCCGCCCTCGGACTCAAGGATTTTGGCCATCCGCTCCATCCGCGAGCCGAACATCAGCTCACGGATCAGCGCCCAGGCTCCTACAATCGGCAGCACTAGATACGCCGCACCGAGGCCCTTGGACGTCAGGTTCGGGTCCGCCAACAACAGGAACGCACGCTGGACCATGACCACCAGGTAAAAGACCAGCAGCACGCAGATCAGACCGACCCAGATTTTTGTTTTCGACATTCCTAGCCCTCCAGGTCCAGGTAGCCGTCAAGTCCGACGGTCAGACCCGGGCGCGACGCCACGGTCCGGACGCCGATCAGCACACCGGGCATAAACGATGCCTGATTGAACGAGTCATGCCGGATGGTCAACTGTTCGCCGAACCCGCCGAAGAGAACCTCCTGGTGCGCGGTGAGGCCGGCCAGCCGCACACTGTGCACCGGAATACCGTCCACGGTGGCTCCGCGGGCGCCGTCAAGCAGGTTCTGCGTCGCGTCCGGTGCCGGCGGCGTCCCTGCCTGGGCCCGGGCCGCGGCGATCAGCTGCGCCGTGCGGACGGCCGTCCCGGATGGTGCATCGACCTTGCGGGGATGGTGCAGTTCGACGATTTCCACCGATTCAAAATATTTGGCCGCCCGGGCCGCGAAGCTGCTCGCCAGCACGGAACCGATGGCGAAGTTCGGCGCGATCAGGACTCCCGTCCCGGGGTGCTTGACCAGAAGCGAGCGCAGTGCGTCCAGCTTTTCAGCCGTCCAGCCGGTGGTGCCGACGACGGCATGCATGCCGTGCTCGACGGCGAAACGGACGTTGGTCTCGGTGGCGTCCGGAACGCTCAGATCGATGATGATCTGCGCCCCGGCGGTCAGCAGCGTATCCAGGGGATCGTGGCGGCCCAGAGCAGCCACCAGTTCCAGGTCCGGCGCGTCCGTCACCGCCTTAACGGCCTCGGTGCCCATCCGTCCGCGCGCACCGAGTACGGCCACCCGCACGTTTCCGCCAGCCGGCTCGTCGCTATGGGTTCTGCGCCCCGGCACCTGTTCACTCATGCTGCCAAGTTTACCGGGGGGAGGCGGAGTGTCCCGCACCTACCCATTCCACCGAACCGTCGGCGAAGAACTGCTCCTTCCAGATCGGCACCTCATCCTTGATCCGGTCCACCAGCGCGGCACAAATACTGAAGGCCAGCTGCCGGTGTGCGGTGGCGACGGCGCAGACCAGCGCGGCATCCCCAATCCGCAGCGGACCGACCCGGTGAGCGGCCCAGACCCGGATGTCGGCCGCCCCGGGATCGTGCGCCGGGTCATGCGCGCGCAGGACATCGGCGACGACCTCGGCCAGCACCCGTTCCGCACTGGGATGCGCGGAATAACCCAGCTTCAGCACGTCCCTGCCGCCGTCGTGGTTGCGCACCACGCCGCTGAAACTGACCACCGCTCCGCAGCCCGCCGCCTCCACCGCGGCAATGGCGGCCTCAACGGTGATGGGCTCGGCACTGAGCCGTGCGGCGAGAATCTCAATGCTCATGGCTGCCCTCCAATTGATCGCAGATATGTCCCAGCATCGGTGCGAGCACGGTCAGCCCGTCCCGGATCCCACCGGCGGAGCCGGGCAGATTCAGTACAAATGTAACGCCGGTCACCCCAGCATAGCCACGGCTCAACGCCGCCGTCGGCGTTGTCGCTGCGCCTGCTGCACGAATGGCCTCCATGATGCCCGGGATCTCCCGCTCCAGCAGCGGATGGGTCATTTCGGGGGTCAAATCGTCGGTGCTCAGCCCGGTGCCGCCGCTGGTGATGATGACCGAGGGGTGCCGGCTGAGCAGGTTCTGCAGCGCGTCATGGACATCCTCGCCGTCCGGAACGATGTGCGGCTGCAGGACCTCGAACCCCCGTGCCTCCAGCCAGGCACCGATCACGGGTGCGCTGGTATCCGGGTACGCTCCGGACGCCGCGCGGGTGGACGCGATGACGATCCCGGCCGTGCGCCGGGAGCGGGGCTCGACCGCACCGTTCGGGCCGGCCGCAGCCTTCGCGTCGGCCATCGTCACAGCGTCCAGTCCCCGCTCTTGCCGCCGCTTTTCGCCAGCACTTTGATCCCAGTAATGACGGCATGCTTATCCACGGCCTTGATCATGTCGTAAACACTAAGGGCGGCCACGCTCGCTGCGGTCAACGCTTCCATCTCCACGCCGGTCGCCGAGCGGGTCTTGACCATCGCATGCACGGTCACCGTGGTGGCAGCCAGCGTGAAGTCCACCGTCACCTTGCTGATCGGCAGCGGGTGACAGAGCGGAATCAGCTCCGGCGTTTTTTTCGCGGCCATGATCCCGGCCACGCGGGCCACGGCCAGTGCATCGCCCTTGGGCAGACCGCCGGCACCGAGCAGCGCCATGACCTCCGTCGTCGTCGTTACGACGGCCTGCGCAGTGGCCTGCCGTGTGGTCTCTTCCTTGGCCGAGACGTCCACCATCAAGGCGGTGCCGTCCGCGCGCAGATGGGTCAGTGCGGGGCCCGGCGCGGCTTCGGGCGGAATCGGTGAATTACTCATAGCAGCCATACTTCCACTTCTGCGCCGGCGGCGAGTTCCGTGACGTCAGCAGGCACCTGGATCAGCGCGTTGGAGTCCGCGAGCGCGCCGATCAGGTGCGACGAGGTCCCCCCCTGAGGCCGTACGGTGGCCTTGGCGTGCGTGTCGGCGGGTTCAAAGACCGCCCGGCGGATCTGGTGTTTGCCCGCCGGCGAGGTCAAGGCCTCGGTCAGTGCCGCGGTGACCCTCGGCCGCGGCTGCGGTGAACCGGTGAGCTCCGTCAGCGCCGGTCGGAGGAACATTTCAAAGGACACGACGCCGCTGACCGGGTTCCCGGGGAAGCCCAGAAACGGCACACCGTCAAAGGTGCCCAGCGCCTGCGGTCCGCCCGGTTGCATGGCGACGGAGAGAAAATCGACAGACAGAGAATCACCGGAAAGGGAGTCAGCAGCTCGGGAATCAGCAGAGCGGGAGTCGGCAGTGCGAATATCCGGGTTCTCCCCGGTAAGCGCCTGTTTGACCACTTCGTAGGCACCGGCGCTGATGCCGCCCGTGGTCACGATGGCATCGATCCGGCCGTCGGCCAGATACCCGCGGACAATCCGCAGCAGGGCCTCGGGATCATCGGGGATCAGCCCCGCCAGCATCACTTCGGCCCCGGCGTCGAGCAGGCATGCGTGCAGCAGCATCGAATTGGCATCGTAGATTTTTCCCGCCGGCAGCTGCCCACCCGGACCCATGCTGCCGGGCAGCACCACCTCGTCACCGGTGGCGGCCAGCAGCACCCGGGGCCGGCGCCGTATGGCCAGCTCGGTCAGCCCCAGGGCCGCGGCCAGGCCGAGATGCCGGGCAGTCAGTCTGGTGCCGGCGTTGATGATCCGCTCGCCGCGGCGGATATCGCTGCCGGCGTTACGGACAAAAGTGCCGGCTTCGGTGGCGGGCACGGTGACCATGACCGGCCGGTCGTGCGCATGGACCAGGTCCGGGTCCGGAGCGGAGGCGGAGGCCGGAGCGGGAGCCGCGGCGGGGAAAACCGGCGGGTCAGCGCGTTCCACCGGGACGACGGCGTCCGCCCCGTCGGGCAGCATGGCGCCGGTCATGATCGGCGCGGCAAAACCGCGCCGCAAAGGCGCTGGAACCGAGCCGGCTGGAATGACCGCGGCAACCCTCAGCCGGGCCGCCACTCTCAGGTCCGCGGCATTGACGGCGAACCCGTCCATTTGGGAGTTCGCGAACGGAGGCAGATCAAGTCCCGCGGCAACGTCTTCCGCCGCCACGCGTCCGAGCGCCTCGATCAGCGGCAGCCTGCCGCCGTCGTCGAACTTTCCGGCCCAAGCGGCACCCAGCAGCGAGCGCACCGCCAGCTGGTGTTCGGCAACAGTTCTACGCATGGCATTCCTTTTCCCTGATGGCTTCCCCTTGGCATGATGCCAGACAAAATGGCCGGCTCGCACCGCAGGACTCCTGGGCGGCCGTCGGGATCTGGGGATGGTCCGGCCATACGGCCACGGTGCTGCCGCCATGTTGTGGCCACGAGCGGCTCCGGTACGAGCCGTTTGCTACCCGCCGGCCTCGGCAATACGTTTGAGCGTGGCCAGGTCTGCCGCGACAGCCTCGCAATCACTGGCAAAGTCCTCATCGCTCATTCCCGGTCCCCGGCGGATGGTGAAGACCACCTCACACGTCGCCCCGTCGGCGATGACTCGCATTGGATTGTAGACCCTTTCACCGGATGGAAGCGTCACGTCGTGGTCGAGCACACCGTAGGAATTTTGCCCGGTGAAATCGATACGGACCTTCCCCATCGGTGAATCCGCCAGCCAGTGATCGCCCACGCGTTCCACCGGACTGCCGGTGAGCCCCACGGCCCACTGCGGCAGGTTGGCCGGATCGGAGGCGTAGGCGTATACCTCTGCGGCCGGCCGTTCGATGGCAGTCGAGATGTGGCTGGACCTTGGTTTCATGGCTGCGCCGGTTTCATGGTTGCATCCTGTCATGGCTCGCCCGGGCTGCGTGTGGTCCTGCCGGCTGCACCTGGTATGTCCTGGCTACGGCGTGCCGGGAGCGGGCGCCCAACCGGGATCACGTCCGAACCATCCTGCCAGCCTGTCCTGCACCGAAGCCTCGGCGGGTACGGCAACCTCGGCAGCAAAGGCCTTGTCCGGGCCACGGAAGGTCGGCTGCAGCATCCGCTGCCCCCAGGCAAGCGCATGGGCGGCCACCTCCGGATCCAGATCCCCGCGCTGGCCGGTAGCCCGCGCAAGGTCCCACGCGTGCACACTCAGTTCGGTGATCTGCTGGTCAGCGCGACCAATCAGCGGCGTTTCACGGCCACCCGGACCCGCAACCTTGGCGCTCGGGTCGGACTCGCGCCAGGTACTTAGCAGGGTCTGTGCGCGCTCCTGGAATTCCTGCGACCAGTCGGTTCCCAATGCCTGGGGCTGCGCCGACCAATCGGGCAATTCCCCGCTGGCTGCAATGTTGAAGTTGTACAGATCCTGCACCACGACGTGACGAAGGAGCTCCCCCACGTCCCAGCCGCTGCACGGCGTGAGCAGAGTCGTCTGCTCCGGCTGCACGCCGGCGGCGATCCGGCCAGTCTGCTGCAACGCCCGCTCCAGCAAAATCAAGGTGTCATCCGGGTCGATCGTCATGGCTTTTCCTTTCCGCGCTTCTATGACTGGCTGGAGTCTACTCCTGCCGCTGTTCCGCGACGGCCGTTAAGTCGCAGCAACGGACGCCGCCGTTGCAGAACCGCTTCTGAGGGAGGCACCGGGCCGACGCCGGAGAAGCGCTGCTGCTGGAACTGTTGGCAGTTGCCGCAGGTTCGCACCGGGCACCGCTGCTGACAGGCCTGGCCTGAATCAGCTGGAATAAAGGTAACGGGGGAGCTGACAGACAGCTATCTGTGCCACGCACTCACGGCACAGCCCGGGTTCCGGTTGGCGGCGTTACTGGCTGAACTGGCAAACCGGGGAATCGTTGCAAAGGTGGCACAGAATCCGGCAACGCCCTACACCGACAGGGCTCACCGGCGACGCGGAGAGCAGAACGCCAGCTGCCCTCCCTCCCCGCTTTCGTCACGGCGGTGGCCCCCCAAAACAGGTAGTCCAGCTTATCTGTAGCTGGGCGGCGATATTGAGCATAGACGCAGGTCCACCACTCGAGGACGAGTCTTGAGCTATTCCAGATAAGGCGGAATGGTGCGCATGGAAATTCATGACGACGAGGGAACTGGGCTGCCGTCGTCGGGGTTGGCTGCTTTTGCGGCGGGACGGCCTACGGTTGCGTGGGGATTTCGGGGCTGAGTTGTGCGCGGTGGAAATCGAAGTGTTTGATGGGGTACGCGTAGGTATCGAGTAGGCTCATGTCCAGGTGGAAGAACGGGTCCCAGCGATTGGGGAAGTCCATACACCGCGCCAGAGTTGATGCCCGTTCCGCTTCGAGATGCCTGCTTAGTGATCCCAGGACCCTGTCGAGTTTGGCACCCATTCTTTGGTGGTTGAAGACCAGGGTGGCATAGCGGGAGCCTTGGTAGTTGATCCAGTCAAAAGGGACTGCACCTGCGTTGAGGACCCGAGCCAAGGTGCGCCCGACCGTGGGTGGTAGGACGGTGACGGTCCGGACCAGGTTCCGCAGGGTAGCGACGATCATGAACCCGAAAACCAAGTGAAAGAGCAGCTGCTCGTTCGTCCAACGGGTGCCCTTGCTCTTTCGGCGCAGCTCGGCGGTGCTTGCGTGGTCAAGGATCCAGTGCAGCTCGGCCGAAACGCGCGCATAGCCGGCGAGAATCACTGCCTGGTCCGGGTGTTGTTCTAGTGCCATGCTGATCACCACCATCTTGAGCCACGCTATCGTGGGTCCGTGGTCCCATTCTCCATCCCGTATGTGGTTGCGGTGGCGTCCGGGGCCGTTAGAGGCGCAGTTCGTAGAGGATGGTGTCGCGCCGTTGCCCTGCCCAGGGGCCGTGGCCCATCAGGGCGATGCGTTCGCGTCGGCCGATTTCCCGAAATCCTGCCTTATTTCCCGAAATCCTGCCTTGGTGGGCAGTGCGCGGCTGGCGGTGTTGTCGGTGAAGATCGCGGACTGGATGGTCCAGTATCTGTTCGCTCGGGCTGTGTCGATCAGGTCCCCAAGCAGAAGGGTGCCGGTCCCACAGCCTGCCTCGTCCGGGTCAATGTAGACGGAGTGTTCCACGACGCCGCGGTAGGCAGCCCGGGACGGGGTCGGTGGTGCTGCGGCCCATCCAACGATGGCCTGTTCGGCGTCCTCGGCCACGAAGCTATGCTCGGGGATTCGCGACGAGAAGAAGTCCTGCTGCATCGGCACGCATTCTTCAAAGGTGGCGTGCCCGAGGCGATTCCCGGGCCGTAGATGTGCTTCACGGCTTCCCAGTCGCCATCGGTGTGGATCCTAGTTCCGTGAGGAGTTCCATCATCAGGAGATGGAGAAATGTCGCGTCGACAGAAACACTCGTCGCCCTGGTGATGTGGATGTTGTCTATGCACACGCGGGGGGACGGGAACGACGAGCGGCGATCGACCGGCAGTGAACCGCCGCCTAATATCGCCCCCATCCAGCTTCGTCACTCCGAAGCAAATTCACGAACTGCGACACCCGACCTATGGGCTTGTTGAAGATCCGCTTCTGAGGGAATAGCGTGGCAGACATGACGCAAATACGGATTTCGGATGCCGCGCGCTTTCTCGGCGTCAGTGATGATACGGTGCGCCGGTGGATTGAGAACGAGACGCTCTCCGGTGCCAAGGATGATTCCGGGCTCGCCGTGGTGGACGGATTGGAGCTGGCCGGGCTGGCCCGCAAGCAGTCGGTCCTGCCCGATGATCCGACGCAGGTGAGCAGCTCCGCGAGGAACAGATTCGTCGGATTGGTGACACGCGTCATCGCCGATACGGTCATGGCACAGGTCGAGATCCAGTGCGGACCGCACCGGATAGTCTCGCTGATGAGCAGCGAAGCGGTCCGGGACCTGGGACTGGAACCGGGTTCGGTGGCGACCGCCGTCGTCAAATCGACCAATGTGATCGTCGAAACCCCGCAACGCAAGGCGGACCAGTGAAACCGCCCAGAGTCCACAGCGGTGCACAGGTTCTGGCCGCCCTGCTCTGCACCGTTCTCCTCGGCCTGGGACTCACCGGCTGCGGACCCGCAGGCCCGGGCAACAGCGCGGACCCGTCCACCGGAAAAGCGACGGGCACGGACAAGCTGTCCGGCACCCTGACGGTCTTTGCGGCCGCCTCGCTGAAGGCGACATTCACCGACCTTGCCGGCGGGTTTGAAAAAAACCACCCGGGAACCAAAATCCTGCTCAGTTTTGCCGGCTCCTCCGATCTGGTCACGCAGATCACCGAGGGCGCTCCGGCGGATGTCTTTGCCTCCGCGGACCCCAAGAACATGACCAAGCTTTCGAATGCTGCCCTGGTGGACGGATCCCCGGCAAATTTCGCCAGCAACGTGCTGACCATCGCAGTGCCGCCGTCGAACCCCGCGTCCATCACCGGCTTCGCGGACCTGGCCCGTGCCGGTGTCAAGATTGTTGTCTGCGCACCCCAGGTACCGTGCGGCGCGGCGGCGGCAAAAATCGAAGTGGCTACGGGCACCACTTTGAAGCCGGTCAGCGAGGAATCCGCGGTCACGGATGTGCTCGGGAAGGTGAGCTCCGGAGAGGCCGATGCCGGGCTGGTCTACGTCACCGATGTGAAGGCGGCCGGCGGCAAGGTCACCGCGATCGGCTTTCCGGAGTCCGTGAACGCCGTCAATACCTATCCCATCGCCACCGTCGCGGGCAGCAGGCACCGGCAGCTGGCCGCGGCATTCATTGACATGGTCACCGGGACGGCAGGGCAGAAGGTTCTGGCCGATGCCGGTTTTGGAAAACCCTGACCGGGCAGGCGAGCCGGAGCCGGCGGGGCCGTCCACCCGCCGGCGACGCTCCCGACGGCGGGTACTCGGCCGTTCCGCTGTGGGTCTGGCTCGCCGCCGCCGTCGGCACGCTCTTTATTCTGCTGCCGCTGGCGGCAATGGCGGCGCGGGTCAACTGGGCGCAGTTCATCCCGCTGGTGACGTCCGGCCCCTCACTGACGGCGCTGGGTCTGAGCCTGCGCACGTCCGCGGCCAGCACGGGGCTGTGCATAGTGCTGGGCGTTCCGCTGGCGCTGGTGCTTGCCCGCGGCCGGTTCCCGGGACAGCGGCTGCTGCGCTCGCTGGTGCTGCTGCCGCTGGTGCTCCCTCCGGTAGTGGGCGGAATTGCGTTGCTGTACACCTTCGGCCGGCGCGGGCTGATCGGGTCGTCCCTGAGCGTGCTCGGAATTCAGATCGCTTTTTCGACGACGGCGGTTGTGCTGGCGCAGACGTTCGTCGCGCTGCCGTTTCTGGTCGTGAGCCTTGAAGGCTCACTGCGCACGGCAGGGCACCGCTACGAGGCCGCGGCGGCGACGCTCGGCGCGAAACCCGGGATCGTCCTGCGCCGCGTCACGCTCCCGTTGGTGCTGCCGGGTCTGATCTCCGGAGCCGTGCTGTCCTTCGCACGCAGCCTCGGGGAATTCGGGGCAACGCTGACCTTTGCCGGCAGCCTCGAGGGCGTGACGCGCACCCTCCCGCTGGAGATTTATCTGCAGCGGGAAACGGATCCCGACACGGCCGTTGCCCTGTCCCTGGTGCTGGTGGTCATCGCCGTCGCAGTGGTCGGCATCTCCTTTCGCCGCACGGTGTCACGTCTGCCCGGGGCGATGGTGAAACCATGACGTTTAGCATCGAGGCGGGTGTCGCGGGAAGGAAGCTCGAGTTTTCGCTGCAGGTGGGCGACGGCGAAACGGTTGCCGTACTGGGCCCCAACGGGGCGGGTAAATCCACCCTGCTCGCAGTGATCTCCGGGCTGCTGCGGCCCAGTTCCGGGCGGGCCGAGCTGGACGGACGGGTATTGTTCGACGCCGGCACAGGAGAATATCCCCGGCACTCTGCTCGCCCAGCGCCTCAATGGGTCCCGCCGCACGACCGGAAAATCGCGCTGTTGGCACAGGAACCGCTTCTTTTCCCGCATCTGAGCGCCTTGGAAAACGTGGCCTTCGGGCCCCGGTCGGCGGGCGCCGGACGGACGGCCTCCCGGCAGATCGCGCGACACTGGCTGGCGGAGGTGGATGCACTGGAGCTGGCGTCCCGGCAGCCGGGCGAGCTGTCCGGGGGCCAGGCGCAGCGGATCGCCGTCGCCCGGGCGCTGGCGGCGGACCCGGACCTCTTACTTCTGGACGAGCCGATGGCAGCCCTGGACATTGCTGTGGCACCGATGGTTCGCAAGCTGCTCAAACGCGTGCTCGCGGGCCGGCGTGCCATCATTGTCACCCATGATGTGGTAGACGCCCTGCTGCTGGCGGACCGGATCATTGTGCTCGAGGGCGGCCGGATCACAGAGGAAGGGCCGACCCGGCGGGTCCTGGAACGTCCGCAGAGCCGCTTTGCCGCTGGCCTGGCCGGGCTGAACCAGATCATCGGAACCGTCACAGGCAACGGGATCGTCACGGTCTCCGGGATGAGCATCACGGGACCGGCCGATGGCGCCGCGGTCCGCGGGGAGGCCGGCGTCGCGGTCTTCCGCCCGTCCGCCGTCGCGGTCTTCCGCGACCCCGTCCACGGCAGCCCGCGCAATGTTTTTGAAGTCAGTATCACCGATCTGGAACCGCATGGGAACCAGATCCGAATCCGGGCCGGCGGCCTCGCGGCAGACGTGACGTTGTCCGCTGCAGCCGATCTCGATCTCAGCGCCGGAACCGTCGTGTATTTCGTCGTCAAGTCCGCCGCCGTCGCCGTCTACCCCGCGCGGGGCCCTCGGGGACTCTGCGAGGGGCCCTCGGACTAGCCCGGTTAAGCGGCTGCGCCAACAGGCGGTCAGGTATCTGATGCCGGTATCGGCGTGTCGGTGATCTAAAGCAGGCACACGCCCTGTTAAACATGTGTTTATCAAGAACGCAGCGTTGAACAGTAAACCTGTACCCGGCGCTAAAAATTGCATCGTTGAACCCCCTGGAGCCAATTCGAGGTTTGATCCCGCCCGTGCCAGACACCGACCCCTTGGGGTGCCACCGGCCCGGTGTCCCGGACCGGATCGTGTTCTCTAAATTCGTCCGGGTCCTCGTCTTCAGTGTCGCCCTATCAGAAGATCGTCGACTCGACCTGCTCAGCGTCCACCATCCGCCGTCTCCGGGATGAATGGATCAGCGCCGGAATCTTCGAAGAACTCGAACAGATAGGGGGCGCCGTCGGACGTGATCCAGCCAACGTTGGGACGGCGGTCACGGCTAACTCAAGGGTCGACTCAACGGTGAACTCAAGGGCGAAATATTCTGTGGGTCCGGCCCAAGAGGCAATCAGTAAGCCCGTTTTTCATGTCGGTCCTGTGGGGTTGGGGTGTCGGGAAAAGTTTTTTGGATTCTTTTTGCCCGGGTGCCGGTTTTGGGCCTGTTTCGGTCCTGTTTTGTCGGTGGGGTCCCC
>CAJDTL010000037.1_pt1 | contig 55785 bp, 62 predicted proteins | sample 7389871 | NCBI WGS metagenome assembly CAJDTL01 (sample SAMEA7055650, study PRJEB34461) | soil metagenome | biome: terrestrial ecosystem; feature: Peninsula; material: soil | place: Antarctica | collected 2016 | reverse complement strand
TCCTTGAATTTTTGTACCTTTGACAGTCAAAAATCCTAGGCAGAAAGCGGCGTGTGGGCGTTAAGGCGCGCGGATCACACCCACGGATAGGTCAGAAGAGCCCGAATTCCTTCCTGCCGGGACGTTTAACGTTGTGCTGGGGGACCGCACGACCGGCCGCGCCTTGGTGGCGGACAAGACTCCCCAGATGGTCTCGATCACCGGTTCCGTGCGCGCCGGGATGGAGGTGGCCGGTTCCGCGGCGGAAGACATCAAGCGTGTCCACCTTGAGCTCGGCGGCAAAGCCCCCGCCATCGTGTTCGGCGATGTCGACATTGCCGCGGCCGCGGCGGGGATCGTCCCGGCCGCGTTCTACAACGCGGGCCAGGACTGCACCGCCGCCACACGCGTGCTGGTCCATGAGAGCATCCACGATGATTTCATCACGGCCCTGGTCGCCGAGACGCGCAGCAATGCAAAGACCGGCGCTCCGGACCAGGAAGGCATCCTCTTTGGTGCCCTCAGCAGCGCCGACCATCTCAAACGCGTCATGAGCGTGATCGAAAATCTGCCTGAGCACGCCGTGATCGAAACCGGCGGGAAGCGGCAGGGGACGACCGGCTACTTTCACGAGGCCACCGTCATCTCCGGGCTCACCCAGCGCGATGATGCGGTGCAGAACGAAATCTTTGGACCGGTGCTCACCGTGCAGAAGTTCTCCGATGAGGAAGAGGCCCTCGCGCTGGCCAACGATGTGCAGTACGGGCTCGCCTCCTCCGTGTGGACGCGGGATCATTCAACGGCGCAGCGCTTCGCCAAGCAGCTGGACTTCGGCTGTGTATGGATCAACACGCACATCCCGTTGGCCGCCGAAATGCCGCATGGTGGATTCAAGCAATCCGGCTACGGCAAGGACCTGTCCGTGTACGGGCTCGAGGACTACACCCGCATCAAGCACGTCATGAGCTTCATCGGCTGACCGGTCCAAGGCACAGGAAGGTAACCATGTCTACAAAACCATCCGCCCCGGGCACCTGGCCGACGGTGCGCACCTCGCGGCCCTGCGGTACGAGGATTCCTTCGATCGGTCCATGACGCTGTGGGCCAACTTCGCGTTGGGTTTCACCTATCTGTCACCCTTGGTCGGGGTGTACTCGCTCTTCGCGCTCGCCATGAGCATGGGTGGGCCGCCGTCGATCTTCTGGATCTTTATCGTCGGCGGCGGCCAGCTGCTTGTTTCATTAATCTTCGGCAAGGTTGTCTCGCAATACCCCATCCATGGCGGAATCTACCCGTGGACCCGGCGCCTGTGGGGGCGGCGTTAAGCCTGGATGGCCTCCTGGATCTACATCTGGGCGATGATCGTCACGATCACCGCCGTTGCGGAATTCGGCAGCGGGTTTCTGGCCAGTCTGTTCGACATCCCGGTCAACAAGGAGGTGACGTTTGGCCTCTCCGCCGTGCTGTTGATCGCGGCCCTGACCCTGAATTTCTCCGGGACCAAAACGCTGGCCCGGGTCGCCCGGATCGGACTTGCGGCAGAACTGATCGGTGTGATCGCGGTGGGACTGTATCTGCTGATCTTCCAGCGCCATCAGGACTTCAGTATCTTTTTCAATTCAATGGGCGTTGAAGGAAACGGATCGTATGGATCGGGCCGAGCCTGGAGTTCATCGCTTCCATGATTAACTTCGATGCGCTGATTGCCTTTACCTTCGTCAACCTGTCGGTCATCGCGTACTTCGTTTTCCGCAGGAAACGGTACAAGACGGCGAAAGACATCGGCACCTACCTGCTCCTGCCGCTGATCGGAGCCGGTCTGACCGGAATTCTGTGGAGCTTCCTGCACGTGGATGCGATCATCGCCGGCATTGTCTGGTCCGGAATCGGCTTCATCTACATGCTGATCCTGACCAAGGGTTTCCGTCGGAAGATTTCCGACTTCAACCTCGAGGAGACCCCGGCCGGCGCTGCCGGGCAGCGGGCAGAAGAACCCGGAGCGCTGGCCTCAAAAATATAAGGCGCACGGCTCTGCCCACCGGGCAGCTCAGCAGAAATTGGACATTCATCCGTCACCGGAACGAAGCGTTCCGGTGACCCGCGGAAGAGGGAAAATGAAGACTTCGGAACGCGACGTCGTCGTTATTGGCGCCGGAACAGCCGGCCTGACGGCCGCCTGGGAGCTGCATAAAGCCGGGCTGTCCGTGACCGTTCTGGCTGTCCGTGACCGTTCTGGAGGCCCGTGACCGCGTCGGCGGCCGGACCTGGACGGACACCATCGACGACGCCGTGCTGGAAATCGGCGGCCAATGGGTCTCGCCGGACCAGACGGCCCTAATAGATCTGCTGGTCGAGCTCGGCCTGGAGATGTTTGACCGGTATCGGGCCGGGGAATCCGTCTACATGGCTCCGGACGGCACACGAATGCGCTGCACCGGGGAGATCTTCCCGGTCCCGGAAACGACCAAGCGGGAGATGAACCGGCGCATCGGGCTGTTGGATGAGCTGGCCGCGGCGCTCGGTATCCAAGCGCCGCGGACACATCCACGGGCGCGGGAGCTGGACACCATCTCGTTGCATCATTGGCTGCGCCAGCAGTCCGCCCACGAGGAAGCCTGCCACAATATCGGTGTCTTCCTTGCCGGCGGGATGCTCACTAAGCCGGCGCACGCGTTCTCCGCGCTGCAGGCGGTGCTGATGGCCGCCTCCGCCGGATCCTTCAGCAACCTGGTCGATGAGGACTTTCTGTTGGACAAACGCGTGATCGGCGGCATGCAGCAGGTTTCCGAGCGGCTCTCGGCAAGGCGGGCGAACGACGTCATCCTTTACGCCCCGGTGCGTGCCCTACGCTGGGAGGCGGCCGACGGCGGTCAACGCCCATTACGCCATCATGGCCGTGCCGCCGAACCTGTATTCGCGCGTCTCCTTCGAGCCTCCGCTTCCCCGCCGCCAGCACCAGATGCACCAGCACCAGTCGCTGGGTCTGGTCATCAGGGTACACGCCGTCTATGAAACACCGTTCTGGCGCGAAGCTGGGCTGTCCGGGACCTGCTTCAATCCGACCGACATGGTGCAGGAAATCTACAACAACACCAATTATCAGGACCCGCGCGGGACCCTGGTGGCGTTCGTCCCGGACGAACCCGTGGGACCCATTTACTGGACATCCCCGGATCTGGCCGCGGAGGGCTGCCAGCACGTGGACGGCGCTGTGCGGATGGGCCTGGACACTGCCCGCCGCATGGTGGCAGCCGGCGCGGGGTCCAGCCCCGCCAGCATGGTGGTCTAAGCCGGGACGGCAGCGGTCCAAATGGGTTCGGGCCGCTGCCGTGCTGCTTAAGTCTTGTCGTGCGGAGCGGTGCGTTCGTCCACGACGCCGGGGCCGGGCCGTTAGCCGACCGGTTCGGACGCCTTGGCGGTGGAAGGCCGGACGACGGACAGCGACGAGGTGTCCTCGAGGTTCTTGCCTTTGGTCTCCGGAGCCCAGGCATAGCAGACGATCAATCCGAGGAGGGTCAGAATTGCGCCGAACATCATGGTGGTGCCGGTCCCGAGCTGCTCAAGGCTGATCGGCAGCAGATAAACGCCGGTGGCCGCCCCGATCCGGCTGATGCCCACGGAGACGCCGACGGCCGTGGCGCGGATCTGGGTGGGGAACAGCTCGTTCGGGTAGATCCACTCGGTGATATTAGGTCCACCGGACGTGAATGCATAGAAGCAGAAAGCAAAAATGACGAACCAGAGAGGGCCATTTGGAAAGAGCCAAAGTGCCACCAGCGGGAGCAGCATCAAGGCAAAAGGAATCACCGTCATGGGGCGGCGTCCCCTTGTTTCCACCAATTTCATGGCAGGGAGGCAACCGACGGCGAAAAGGATCGTAATCGTCAGCTCGCCGACGAGGCCCAGCGGTCCGTCCGCGATGCCGAAGCCTGCCAGTATCAGCGGGCTGAATGTGAGAAGCGCATACTGGGGCGTGATCTGGGTCAGGTAGAGAGTCCCGCACATGATGGTGCGCTTGAGATATCCGCCGGAAACAATGGCCTTGAACGCGGCCAGGCCGGTCATCTCTTTTTCCTCGTTTTGGGACATCACAGTCGAGAGGTTCAGTTTTTTGCCGTAGACGGCTTCGACCACCTTTTCAGCCTCGGCGACGCGCCCTTTCAGTAGTAGCCAGCGCGGGGATTCCGGGATGCCACGCCGCAGGGCGACGACGATCACCCCGAGAATCGCGCTGCTGAGCAACAACCAGCGCCAGGCGTCGTAGCCGCCCGTGGAGATCACCACCGTGGTTCCAACCACATATGCGAACCCCGCGCCGAGGGACCATGAGAAAGCCGCCATGCCGATCATGTAGCCGCGTTTTTTCGTCGGCGTGAACTCCGTCAGCAGGGACGTTGCGATCGGATAGTCGGCACCGATAGCCAGCCCCAGAATAAAGCGCAGGACTATCAGCTGCCAGCCGAGCTGGATGAATGTTGAAAGAAAACACGCAGCAACCAGCACCGTAAGGTCGAGGGCATACATTTTCTCCCGCCCGATCCTGTCTGTCAGGTTGCCGAAGATCGTCGCGCCGAACAGGATGCCCACGAGGGAGGCCGCACCGATGAGTCCGACCTCCACGCTGCGGAGATTCAGGTCCGCCTTAATGCCTATCAGCGCGATCCCGATGATACTCAGAACGTACCCGTCGAGGAACGGTCCGCCGCAGCAGGCGATCAGCAGCTTCTTATGGAATTTCGAGACGGGTGCCTCGTCCATGACGGCCAGGGTATCCATGTGGTCTCCTTTGCTATGTGGCTGCCGGTCCCGTGAGCTGAATCACGTTCGGCGCCTGCGTCGACATTACAGAGAAGTCCGAATGCGCACTATTGATCCACCGTACTAATTTTCGGAATTACTCATACAAACGTATGATCAAGGCATGGGCGACACCATCCGGATACGGAACTTGCTGGACATGCCGGCGCTGGGGACGAGCCTCATCGCGGGAACGGGCGGCCTGGCGCGTGCTGTGCTCTGGGCCCACAGCTGCGAAATGCCGGACCCTGCGCAGTGGCTGGGCCCGGACGAGCTGCTCATGACCGTCGGGCTGTGCGTTCCCACCGACCCGGCTGACCAGGTTGCCTTCATCGGCCGCCTTGATGACGGGGGACTGGCGGGACTGGCCATCGGCGACGAACTGCTGGCCCCGCCGATTTCCCCGGTGATGCTGGAGGAAGCAGATCGGAGGGACTTCCCCGTCCTGTTGATTTCCCATAAAGTTCCTTTTGTGGCGATCGGGCGTACCGTAGCCGCCGCCAATTCCTCCATCCTGACCCAACAGATGCTGACACTGAACCGTTTGTACCGCGTGCTGATCGACCGTGCCGAGGCGCAGGAGCCGTTCCTGGTGCGGCTCGAGAAGATTTTTGGCGTCCGGATGTGTGTTCTGGATCTGTCGACCGCGGCCATACTGCTGCCCGGCAGCCTGGCACCCGACGACAAGATCGCCGGCCGGGTCCGGCAAAAATTGCATCTGGATGGCCCGGGTAATCCGGATCCGCATCGCCAGGTTGCCGGCGATGAAATCCGCATCTGGAAGATTCCCTCCCGTCATGAGGCGGTTCTCGCCTTGGATGAACAAGGAGGCACGATGCTCGACTCCTTCACTGCGCTGCATCTGCGCGACGCTGTCGCCGTTGAGGTGGACCGTCTCATGGCCGCAAAACTTGGGCTCATCGCGAGGGGAACACAGCTCATGGCCTCGCTGCTCAGCGGCCAGGTCCGTCCTGAGAACGCGTCCCCCGCTGCCACTGACCTCGGGCTGACCGGGCCCGCGTTCTCGGTCCTGGCGGTTCCTGCCGACGGTTCCGATGACCTCGCACTGATGCTGGCAGTTTCCGGCATAGCCAATGCCTCCGCGGCGCACCAAGGCCACCTTGTCTGTTGGCTCAACAGCCAGGACGCAGACGCTGCCTGTGAACTTCTCTTGCCGCTTTGCGAGAGGATCGGTGTCTCCGCCGCGGTTCCGGGCATCAGGGATGTCCTGGACGCCATCCGGGCCGCCGGCTGGGCGCTGGGATCCATCCGGGAAGGCGAACGTCGCGTGGCGCATTACGCAGATACGGCACTCTCGCTCCTGCCTCGATCGGCCGGCGAAGCGCGGGAAGTGGTCAGGAAAGTCCTTGGTCCGCTGTTCCCCGAGTCGGGGGAGGGGACGCCCTTGTTTGATACCTTGCGCTGTTTCCTGGAAAAGAACCGTGACTGGGCTGCTACCGCCGCTGCCCTTGGAATCCACCGCCAGACGCTCGCCTACCGGCTGCGGCGGATCGAAGCCGAGACGGGCAGAAGCCTCAAGAGCACCCGGGACCTATCCGAAATGTGGATCGCCTGCGCGGCAACAGATTTCCTGTAGCACCTCTCAGTAGCCGCGGGAAGCGTCGTTCAGCCCGGAGTGTGTGCGCAGGGACGATACAAACTCTTCGGCGGTGGTCGGCGAAGAGAACATGGGGTAGTCGAATCTCACCGCATTTTCGCCCTCCTCGACGCTGGTTGCGGCTACGGCATCCGTGATGGTCACGACGTTGTAGCCGCGTTCGTAGGCTGTGCGCATGGTTGACTCCACACAACAGTTGGTCAGAAAACCCGTCAGTACCAAAGTGTTTATGCCCTTGGAACGCAAAATGAAATCCAGGTTGGTGCTTCCAAATGCATCCAGCCCGCGCTTGCCTTCAATGACAATGTCCCCGTCGGCCGGCGCAAAGCTATCGTCTATCTCTGCGCCCCACTCGCCCTTTACAAAGGCGGAAGAATCCACCACGCCTTTAAGAATGCCGTACGGATGTGCAGTGATTTCGTTGTAACCGGCCGCGAAGGAGATAGGGGAGTGAATCACCGTGGCGCCGGCCTCGCGGGCGGCGGCGAGCACAGCTGCCGCGTTGTTCAGCATGTCGGTCGCTTCGATGGACTTGGCGACAGCATCGTGCAGCGCGCCTCCCGGGGAAGTGAAGTCGTTCTGGAATTCGATGAAGACGACTGCCGTGGAATCAACGTCCATGATGTTCTCCTTTGAAGACATGAAATCCGCGCGAGTACGCGCCTCGTTGCGGTAAATTCGAACCTACTACAGTGCCGAGGAGGCGGGAAGGGGCCACGCGCGGTGTCGGCCGCGTCCATTGGCCGGCCGAGGAGGTCTTCGACCTTTCGCAACCGGTACCGGACGGTGTTGGGATGCAGGACCAGCTGTCCGGCCGCCCGTGCGACGTCCAGATCAAAAGCCAGGTACGCCACGATGGTCTGCAGTATCGCCGGATCCGCGCGCAGCGGCCGCACAAGTTGGCCGAGACCTTCCTCTCCCGGTTGGCCCGGATCGACGATCATTCCCGCGGGTGGAGCAGGTCTGGCGGTGGTGGCCAGCTTTACGTCATCGGGCTGATAGCGGTTGACGAACCAGCGATGTGAAACGAATTTTTTGTGGCCACCACCTTGAATCGACTGTGCAGCAGATGTCCGAATAGGGAGCCAAAGCGACATCTGCTGCACAGTCGATTTGGGGTGGGGGCGTCCGGGTAGATCTCGAGCGTCCCGCCGGCCACCATGCCTCGACGTCGAGCCTGCCTGCAGACGCCGCCCGGGTGGTCGCGGCTTGGGCGTGAACCCGGTGCCCGGCCGCCGGGTCGCGTGGCCGCCCGGTGGCATACTGAAAGGGTGCCCGCACTGACCTCGATTTCCGCCACCGTCAGACAATCGCTGCGGCTGGATTTTTCCCAATCAGACCCCGTCGTGGCCGCCCGGAACGCCGTGGGGGTCGCCGTCCCGCTCGTCGTTGGGGTGGTGGTCGGGAACATCGGCATCGGTGTTTTCGGCGCCGTCGGGGCCTTGTTCGCCGCGTTTGCCGACCGGCCGGGCGGGTACAGGCTGCGGCTGGCGCGGATGGTCACGACGTCTGTGGCAGCCGGAATCGGCGGTGGACTGAGCATACTTTGCGCCCCCTCCGTGCCGCTGTCGCTGCTGTTGGTTGCCGTTTTCGCCTTCATCACCGGCATGCTGCTCTCGCTCGGTGCCAATGTTTCGCAGATCGGCACCGCGGCCACCGCCGTTGCGATTGTGCTCAACCGGTTCCCGCAGACCCCCGCCAACGCGCTGGCTATTGCGGCGCTGATTGCCGCGGCAGGGCTCGTGCAGAGCCTGCTCGCCGTCGCCGGCTGGCCCCTGCACCGGCACGCGCCGGAGCGGGCGGTGCTCGCCGGTCTGTACCGGAAGCTCGCCGAGCGGGTTCGTTCGCCGCAGCCCAAACGGATGGCGCCCGGGGCCGCCGCGGTGCTGGACAAGGCCCGCGACACGATCACCGGGTTCGGCCACGGCCACGGTCCGAGCATGCAGTCCTACCGCGCGCTGCTCGACGAAGCCGAGCGGATCAGGCTTGAGGTGATGGCGCTCGCGTACTGCGTCGAGAGGTTCGAACGCGCCGGGAGGGAGCCACAGCGCGATGCCGTGCACGAGCTGCTGCTGGCCGCGGGAACCGCGCTCGATGCCGTCGCCGAGGCCCTGGGTAAGGGCCGGAAGTTCGACGACGCCGCCCTGCAGCCGGCGTCGGCGGCACTAGCCGGGATGGCGGACGTGATGGGACGATTTCCCGATTCTCCGACCGGGCACTTTGCCCTCCTGCATGCCCGGGCCCTGGACGGCCAGCTCCGGGCGTGCGGGCGGATCGTCACGCCGGGAGCGCTGGAGGGCCGGGCCGATGAGCCTGCGGCGAAGGTCGGGAATGTCCGCGTCGCGCTGCAGGCCCCGCTCGGTACGTTGCGGGCGAACCTGCACTTCAACTCCGCCATAGCCCGGCACGCCGTCAGGCTGGCCGTCCTGGTCACCGCCACGGACGGCCTCGCCCGGCTGCTGCCCGGCGGGGACCGGGGCTATTGGGTTTCGCTGATGGTGCTGCTGCTCCTGCGTCCCGACTTCGCCGCCACGCTGCAGCGCACCAGCGCCCGTCTGTTCGGCACCCTGATCGGGCTCGGCATCGGCACGGCCGCGACCTTCCTGCTCGCGCCCGCGGGCAGTTACGCGCTGATCGGGCTGGTGGTGGTCTTCGTCTTCGCGGTCCGTTCCTCCGGGGCGCCGAACGCACTATTCATGGGGACCTGGATCGCGGCCTATTTGGTCGCCCTCCTTGACCTGGCCGGCTCACCGGCGTCCGCCGTCGTCGTCCCGCGCCTGCTTGATACCGCGCTGGCCGGTGTGCTGGTCGTCGCGGCAACACTCGCGTGGCCCGCCTGGGAGCGCGCCTACCTGCCGACCCGGATGGCCGAACTGCTGACTGCGTACCGCCGGTACCTTGTCGCCATCACCGATCCACAGGCACTCAAGCCGCGGATTGACGCGGCACGCATCGATGCGCGCCTTGCCCGCTCCAATGCCCAGGCCTCGCTGGACCGCACGCAGGCCGAGCCGGTGACGGGGGAGAGGATTCTGTACATCAGCGAGGGTGTGCTGGTGCAAAGCCACCTGCTCATTCAGGCCGCCATGGTTCTCGACGCGGCGCGGATATCGCTGCGCCAGAACGGCCGTCCCATCGCGGAAATGCTGGACCCGCTGGCGCCGTACATCGCCGGCGTGGACCGGACCCTGCGGGCCTGCGAGGACGCGGCCGCGACCGGTTCCGCGCCGCGCGGCGCCCGCAGCCTGCGGAGCGCCTACGCCGAATTGAAGTCGGGGCTGGCGCAGGTTCCGGACTTTCCGCGCGACGTTCTGCCCGCCGTGCTGGATGCGGCGGACCGGATCGCCAACAGCGTCGACACGATGGCACATCTGCTGCGGGAGGGGCCACGGTCCGTCAATGCCGCTACCGCGGAAGCGCCCGCCGCATAGACCGCTACCGCGGGGGACTGCGCGCTGCTCGATGGGGGCCGCGGGCCGATAACCTTAGCCCAGCGAAGGGAGCACACCATGAGTTCGGAAACCGGGCCGGGCGGGGGACGCCGGCTGACATGTTCTGTCCCCATGCGCTGGGGAGACATGGACGCCTACGGTCATATCAATAACGTGGAGATCATCCGAATCCTGGAGGAGGCCCGTGTCCACGCCTTCGGACCGCCCGCCGGTACCGGTCTGCCCGGGCTGGACGTGGAGCTGCCGGTCTTCAATGACATGCCGGAAGGGACGCAGGCGCTGGTGGTCGAACACCGGGTCAGATATCTGACGGCGCTGAACTACCGGAACATCCCGGCACGCGTTGAGGTGTGGATCAGCGCCATCAAGGGGGCCAGCCTGACCGTTGCCTACGCCATCCACGATCCCGTGACGGGCACCCTGTGCGTTGTTGCGGAAACGGTGCTGGCGTTTTTCCAGGCGGACGCCGGGACGCTGCTGCGCGTCGATGCGGTGAAGAAGGCGTTGCTGCGGCCGTTGCTCGGACCGTCGAATTTCCGCTAGGACCCGCCGGAAATAGTAGGCCCGGCAGAAGAGTTATCGATGGTATGACAACTATCGGAATCATCGGTGCAGGACACATTGGAAGCCAGCTGGCCCGGAAGGCGGCCGAGCTGGGCTACGACGTGGTGATCAGCAACTCGCGCGGGCCCGAAACGCTCTCCGGCCTGGTCGCGGAGCTGGGCCCGAAGGCGCGGGCCGGGACCGCCGGCGAGGCTGCCGCCGGCGGCGACTTCGCCGTGGTGACCGTGCCGTTGAAGGCCTACCGGGACATTCCGGTGGAACCGCTCGCAGGCAAGATCGTCATCGACACCAATAATTACTACTGGGAACGGGACGGCCATATCGCCGCCCTGGACAATGAGGCGGCCACCGTGTCCGGTCTGCTGCAGGAGCATCTTCCCGCCTCCATGGTGGTCAAGGGGTTTAACCACATCCCGTCCGTCGACATCACCACAACCGGAATGCCGGCGGGAAGCGGGAACCGGCGTGCCCTGGCCACGGCGAGCGACTACCCGGCGGCCAGCGGGCTGGTAACGAAACTCTATGACGAATTCGGCTTCGACACCGTCGATATCGGGCCGCTGTCCGAGAGCTGGCGGGTGGAGCGCGACCGCCCGGCCTACGGCGTCCGGCAGAACGCGGAGGAGCTCAGAACCAATCTGGCACGCGCAGTACGCGGCACGAAGAAATAGCGCACGGAATGGCACCGTTCCCAGTTGCGCCAGGATCGTTTGGGATCCCGTCGCGGACTGCGGAACGCCGGCACGGCCCCGTCTGGCGTCGAGCCAGGGACCCGGGCCGATGTCGGACGTGCCGCCGTCGCCGATCTTTGGTCCGAAGCGTTCAAGCCCCGGTGCTCCCACGAGGTGTGGCTCGCTGGCCCGGTTTTGACCCGTCTAGTCCGCGCTGACCCAAACCGCGATCGACGTCTAACGAGAGAACATCGTCCGCAGCACTATCTGTGCCGCCTTTGTCATCCCGCTCCTTCGCGTACGTGCCTTGGTATATGGCGGAACCGCTGAGCCGTTCCGCACTGACAACAAAGAGACGCGGAGCCGGCGGCCGAATGTGGGTGTTTTTCATCCCGCCGTCGGCGCTCCGAACAGGGGTTCGCTGGCGGCAGACCACCATCGGTTATTGATATTGACTATGATTCTCATTATTCGTAAGCTTGAGGGGAGCTTCCTGCACCCGCGCTGTGGCGCCGGTGCATTACTTTCCCCCGCAACAGGCAGACCAGCTGTGAGTTGTCCGCCGAAAAACAGATTGGTCCTCATGCACCGTAAGCTGATTGCCGTCCCGCTGCTGGTGGCCGCCGCGCTCGCCCTCGCCGGCTGCTCCTCAACCGGCAGCCAGAGCGCTGCCGGAGGCACGGACGCCCGCACCATAAATGTCGTTGCTTCGACGGACGTCTGGGGAAGCATCGCTAAATCGGTGGGCGGGGACCGGGTTGCGGTCACCTCGATCATCGATGATCCCGACAAGGATCCGCACCAGTACGAGGCCAACGCGCAGAACCAGCTCATCCTGTCCAAGGCGGACGTCATCGTGGAGAACGGCGGCGGCTATGACGATTTCGTGAATACGATGATCACCTCGGCCAAAAACGAATCGGCCATCCGGCTCAACGCGGTGGACATCTCGGGTAAGCAGGCCCCCGCGGACGGCGCGCTGAACGAACACGTCTGGTACGACTTCCCCACGGTGCAGAAGGTCATCGATCAAATCGAGTCCACCTACTCGCAGGTCGACACCAAGGACGCGGCGTTATTCGCCGGCAATGCGGACGCGCTCAAGGGCAAGATCGCCGCCATGGAGCGGCAGGAGGCCGACCTGAAGACGAAATACACCGGCGTCGGCGCGTCCATCACGGAGCCCGTACCGTTGTACATGCTCGAGTCAATCGGTCTCGTGAACAAGACGCCGGCCGGCTTCAGCAAGGCCGTCGAGGAAGGCACCGACGTGGCGCCGAGCGTTCTGCAGGAAACACTCGCCCTCTACAGCGACCACGCGGTGAAGCTGCTCGCCTACAATGAACAGGCCACCGGCCCGCAGACCAAGGCTGCGCTCACGGCGGCGAAGAACAACGGCATCGCCGTCGTGCCGCTGAGCGAAACATTGCCCAACGGTAAGGACTACGTCGGCTGGATGAGCGACAATCTGAACGCGATCTCAGCGGCACTAGCCAAGTAGCAGCAGCCATGGCCGGCACGGCAGCTCCGCAACTATTGGATAATGACCTTGTGACTACTGACAGCGCCGGCACGACGGCGGACCCGCCCGCCCAGGGCGGCGCCGACGTCGTGCTTCGGCTGCGCAATGCAACGCTCGGCTTCGCCGAACGTACTCTCTGGAGCGGGCTCGATCTCGACGTAGCGGCCGGTGAATTCATCGCCGTGCTCGGGGCCAACGGCTCCGGCAAGACGAGTCTGCTCAAGGTCATCCTGGGCCAGCAGCGACTGCGCAGCGGAGCGGCGGCATTCCTGGACGAACCCCTCGCGCGCGGCAACCGCCGGATCGGTTATATTCCGCAGCAGAAGCTCGCCGGCGAGGGCACGCCGCTGCGTGCCCGGGATCTGGTGGCCCTGGGGCTGGACGGTCACCGGTGGGGATTTCCGTTGCCGTCGCGGAAACGCCGCGCCGATGTCGACGCCGTCCTGGACGCCGTCGGTGGCCGGCAGTATTCCAAGGTCCCGATCTCAACTCTCTCCGGCGGTGAACAGCAGCGCCTGCGCGTCGGCCAGGCGCTGGCCGGCGATCCCAAGCTGCTGCTTTGCGACGAGCCGCTACTGTCGCTCGACCTCGCCCATCAACGACTCGTCAGCGAAATGATTGACCGGCACCGCCGCGAGCGTAAATTCGGTGTTCTTTTCGTCACCCATGACGTGAATCCCATCCTCGGGATGGTCGACCGTGTCCTCTATCTTGCCGGCGGGCGCTTCCGTATCGGCTCTCCCGACGACGTGCTGCGCTCGGACGTGCTCAGCGACCTGTACGGCTCACCCGTGGATGTCATCCGGACGCACGGCCGCATCATCGTCGTCGGTGCACCGGACGGCCCGCATTCACATCCCGACGGACTGGACGTGGTCCACGACGCTCAACATGAACCGGACCACGGTGGCCGGCCCGTCACGGAAGGCGCAACAAAACCATGATCGAAACGCTGTCAGCGGCCAGCCTGCGTGCCGCCGATGCCTCGTGGTGGTCGCAGCTGTTCCAGTTCGAGAACTACGGTGAACTCGTCGTGCTGCTGCAGAACTCGCTTCTGGCCGGCGCGGCGCTTGGCGTTGTCGGCGGCCTGATCGGCGTCTTCGTCGTTGCCCGGGACATGCCCTTCGCCGTGCACGGGATCAGTGAACTCAGCTTCGCCGGCGCATCGGCGGGCCTGCTGTTTGGGTTCGGTGTGGTCGAAGGATCCCTTGCCGGCTCGCTGATCGCGGCGCTGCTGATCGGCATGCTGGGGTCCCGCGCCCAGGACCGGAACTCCATCACGGCCGTGCTGATGCCCTTCGGCCTCGGTCTGGGCATCCTGAGCCTTGCCCTGTACTCTGGCCGCTCGGCCAATAAATTCGGCTTGCTGACGGGGCAGATCGTCGCCATTGACGACCCGCGCCTGACGTCGCTGCTGATCATCTCCGTGGTCATCATCGTCGGTCTCGCGATCGTCTGGCGTCCGCTCATGTTCGCCAGCGTCGATGCCGATGTGGCCGCCGCACGCGGTGTTCCGGTGCGGGTTCTGTCCATCATTTTCATGCTCCTGCTCGGCCTCGCCGTCGCCGTGTCCGTGCAGATCGTCGGGGCATTGCTCGTCCTGTCGATTCTGGTGACGCCGGCCGCAGCGGCGCTGCGGGTGTCGGCGTCGCCCGTGCTGGTCCCGGTTCTGAGCGTGTCCTTCGCGGTCGTGTCGATGGTCGGCGGAATGCTTCTAGCGCTCGGCGGCTCGGTGCCGATCAGCCCGTACGTCACGACCATCTCGTTCCTGATTTATGTTGCATGCCGGGTTGTCGTCGCGGTCCGTAAACGCAGAGGGCGCACCGGTAGGGCGCGGGAGCGGCACGATGCCGTCTCCGAACGCGTCGCAGCGGCCCCGGCCGGCCGGTAGTTTTCTCTCCCGCCGCTGCCTCCCGCACCGCTGTCTCACCCCGCGACCAGGCGCGGATTCGATGGCACGCCGGGGTCGGTCTTAGCCCTTAGGCGCGCTCGACGAGGATCCCGTCCGGATCGCAGTAGACCATGGCGCCCGGCCGGATGGTGACCGCGCCAAGGTGCACATCGACATCCGCGTCGCCGGTGCCGTTCTTGGTGCTCTTGCGTGGATTGGTTCCAAGGGCCTTCACTCCCAGCGGCATCTTGGCAAGGGCTTCACTGTCGCGGACAGGTCCGTTGATGACGACGCCGGCCCAGCCGTTGTCCACGGCGAGCCGGGCGATCATATCTCCCATCAGGGCGGACTCAAGCGAGCCGCCGCCGTCGAGGATCATTACTGCGCCGTGCCCGGGGGTGGAGACAATCGATTTGAACAGCGCATTGTCACCGTGGCAGCGGACGGTCCGGGAGGGACCGCTGAAGGCCTTGACCGCACCGAAGTCGCGGAACTGAATGGACACGGACTGGAGCTCCTCGCCCCGCTCGTCATAGAGATCGGCTGTGGCAATGGTCATCTGGGTCCTCCCGGCGCGCGTGGATGTGGTGCGCCCAGCCTAGTGGGTATTTTCGTTTGTTCGTCGGGGGTTATGGCGGGCCTGGACGATATGGGGCTGACACTGCACCACGAATCGGACATCACCGCCAGATCAACGCCTTCGAAGCGACGCTGCCGGCCGTCAAACCGACGACTCTACCCGTGCGGACGCGAAGCCCGGCCTGTAACAGCTTTCGCCGCAGGATTTCCGGATTATTGACCGCATCCCGCATCCCGCATCCCGCATCCACCTCACGACCGGCATCCACCTCACGACCCGCAGCCCCGTAGCCCGGATCCGGTCTTCACGTCGTGCTGGGGGTCCGGTGCGGGGAACCCGAGCGTGTGCGGGTGAGCGCGGCTGAGCGATTCGCCGGTCGACCCAGAGAGTCCGGGCGGCCCGGAGAGTCCGTCGGTGAAGTCCAGCACCCGCTGCACCCCTCCGATGTGACCGGCGCACGCCAGCGGCAGCAGCAGCAGCATGGAAATTTCCATCTGCTCCCTGCGGACAGAATTTCAGTTCTACCGGCAAGGGGGGCGGCTTGAAAGTATGCGGTCCATGGCGGCAACACCCTCCCGGAAGGGTAGCGCCGCTACTAGATCGCCGCTACCGGATCGCCACTGCCAGATCCCGGGCCGTCCGCCCGCGCCGGCACCCGCTGCGGACGAACACACCCGATTCAGCATTCGGGTGGCTCCGGGCGCACCAGCTAAAGACCAGCGCGCCTGCTGGGGTGGAGCAGGGGCGCTGGTCCATAACGGGTGCGGTATCGTCACGGTCCGCTCATATCCGGCTACGTTCTGGCCTAACACTGAGCGTTGGCACGGGCCGGCAGCATCGCCACCGGGCCAGCCACCGGGGCTGCCAGGATTCCTACCTGCCCCGGTGATACCGCCGGTACCCCAGAAGACGCCCTCGCAACCGCATGCGGGCTCTAACCCGCCGACCCACCCGCCTGGATCCAAACCCCCGACGAACCAACGAATACGCCCACTATCTGCCGGATCCCGGCCCGGGTCGCCCGCGCGGTCTGCGGGGAACTGCTGCGATGCCGCAGACCGCAGCGTACTATGACAGCGAAGCGCGGTCAGGCAGTTCAAATGCAGCCACCGGACGGATGCGAGACGGAAAAATGACGAAAATGACCAGCGGATCCGCGGCTGAGCAACCTCTGCTCCAGGCCCTCCGCGGCGCCGTCGCCGACCCGTCGCAGGTGAAGACCCGGGCCCTGGACCTGCACGCCAATGCCCACGATGCCTCGCATTTTCTGCTGCTGCCGCGCGCCGTGGTGGTGCCGGCCAGCGCCGCCGAGGTGGGCCGGCTGCTGCAGGCCAGTGCAGCGCAGGGAGTGCCGCTGACCTTCCGCTCCGGAGGTACCAGCCTGAGCGGCCAGGCCGTCACCGACGGCGTGCTGCTGGACGTGCGGCGCAATTTCCGTGCCATGGAAGTGCTCGACGGCGGCGCCCGGGTACGTGTGCAGCCGGGGGCAACGGTGCGGGCCCTGAACGCACGGCTGATGCGTTGCGGACGCAAGTTCGGGCCCGACCCGGCCAGCGAGATCGCCTGCACCATCGGCGGGGTTGTGGCCAACAACTCCTCCGGCATGGCGTGCGGAACCGTGGACAATGTATACCGGACGATGGAATCGCTCACCGTCGTGCTGCCCAGCGGAACCGTCATTGACACCGGCGCCGAGGATGCGGACCAGCGCCTGCGCGCGCTGGAGCCGGAACTCTGCGAAGGGCTGCTGCGCCTCTCCCGGCGGGTCCGTGGAAACCCCGCCTCGGTGGCCACGCTGCGTCAGCAGTTCAGCATGAAAAACACCATGGGGTACGGACTGAATTCGCTGTTGGACCATGACAGTCCCGCGCAGATGCTGGCGCACCTGATCGTCGGCAGCGAGGGCACGCTGGGCTTTGTCGCGGAGGCGGTCTTCCGCACCGTTCCCCGTCTGCCGCACGCCGCGACCGCTCTTCTCGTCTTTCCCGACCTGTCGGCGGCCAACGCCGCGCTGCCGTCATTGGTGGACTCCGGAGCGGCCACGCTGGAGCTGATGGACGCGCTGTCCCTGAAGGTGGGTCAGTCGCTCACCGGCACGCCCGCCGTCATCCGTGACCTCACCGTTCGGGACCACGCCGCCCTTCTGGTGGAATATCAGGCTGAAAACCCGGAACAACTCGCCGAGCGCGCGAACCGTGGACTGGGCCTCCTGGGCGGACTTGGGCTGAGCGCGCCCGCGGAATTCAGCAGCGACGCTGCCACCCGCGCCGGGCTGTGGCACCTGCGCAAGGGCCTGTACGCGTCCGTGGCCGGTGCCCGTCCGCACGGCACGACCGCGCTGCTGGAGGACGTGGTGGTGCCGGTCCCGGTGCTCGGGCGCACCTGCATCGAACTAAGCAGGCTCTTCGACAAGTACAGCTACCGCAACTGCGTGATCTTCGGCCATGCCAAGGACGGCAACATCCACTTTATGCTCACCGATGGCTTCAGCACCGCGGCCGAACTGGAGCGCTATCGTGCTTTCACCGAGGACATGGTGGACGTGGTGCTGGCGGAGGGCGGCTCGCTCAAGGCCGAGCACGGCACCGGCCGCGTCATGGCACCCTTCGTCCGGCGGCAGTACGGCGATGAACTCTATGACGTGATGCGTCAGGTCAAGCTCCTCTGCGACCCGACCGGCATGCTCAACCCGGGCGTCATTATGGACGACGACCCGGAGGCGCATCTGCGCCACATCAAGGCAGCACCGCCGGCCGTGGACCCGGAGGTGGACCGCTGCGTCTCCTGCGGCTACTGCGAACCGGTCTGCCCCAGTAAGGACATTACCGTGACGCCGCGGCAGCGCATCGTCACCCTGCGCGCCATCGAACAGGCCGGCCTGGACGGCGATCATGTGCTCGCGGCGGCGCTGGAAAAAGACTATGACTACGACGCGGTGCAGACCTGTGCGGTGGACGGCATGTGCCAGACCGCCTGTCCGGTGAACATCAACACAGGCAACCTGGTCAAGCACCTGCGCCGTGGAGACGCCGGGCCGGTGGAAAACGCCCTCTGGAATACCGCAGCGAAGAACTGGGGTACGGTCACGCACGGCGCGGGTCTGGCACTGAGCGCCGTGCGCAAGGTGCCCGCGGCTCTGGTCCAGCCGCCGAACAAGCTCGCCCGGATGATGCTCGGCGCGGACACCGTGCCGTTGTACTCGGCCGAACTGCCCGGCGGAGGAAGCTCCCGGAAACGCCCGGTACCGGTGGCCGTCCCGGCCGCAGTGTATTTCCCGGCCTGCGTCGGAACCATGTTTGGCCCGGCCCGCTCCGGCACGGCGCGTTCCCACCCGGGGAAACCCGGCCAACCCGACGCGCCCGGGCAGGGAGTCCAGCTCAGCTTTGAGCAGCTCTGTGAACGCGCCGGCATCACCCTGCTGGTGCCCGACGGCATCGACGGGCTGTGCTGCGGCACGCCGTGGTCATCGAAAGGCCTGGCCAAGGGACAGACCGCGATGCGGCACAAAACGCTGGCGGCACTGCGTCAGGCAACGGACAACGGCGATCTGGCCATTATCTGCGACGCATCCTCCTGCACGGAAGGGCTCCGCCAAACGATCGAAAGCGATATTCCGCTCGAGGGCCAGCGGCCGCTGCGGGTGATGGACGCCGTCGAGTTCGCCGCGCTGCACATCCTGCCGCTGCTGGGCGAGTACCGCAAGTTGGATTCCCTGGCGCTGCACCCGACCTGTTCCTCCACCCGGATGGGACTGAACAGCGCGCTGGAGACCGTGGCCCGCGCCGTGGCGCTGACAGTGGAAATCCCGGAAAACTGGGGCTGCTGTGCCTTCGCCGGAGACCGCGGGATGCTGCACCCCGAGCTGACGGCGTCCGCCACCCGGGTCCAGGCGGAGGAGATTGCCGCGATGGGTGCCGATGCGCACGGCGCTTCCGCGCACGCCTCCTGCAACCGCACCTGCGAACTGGGCATGACCCGCGCCACCGGCGCGGATTACCAGCACGTGCTGGAGCTGCTGGACGAGGTCACCAGCGGCAGGAGACCGTCCGCAGCGGACCGGGTCTGCTGACCGGGCCGTCGGCCGTGACCGGCGGTATTAAGGCCGCCGGAGAAACTCGCGCAGCGACATCGGTGCCGTCCCCGTCAGGTCCAGCACCGCCGTCGTCGGACCGGACAGATCTCCGGCAGCAATCGCCGAATGCGTACTGACCCACGCATCCACCTGCCACGACGGCGCACCGTAGCCGGAGCGGGAGGCATACGCCTCCTCCGTGGTTTCGTTGTGGAAGGTGACGTGGCGGCCGGTTTCCTGGGGGATGATCTCCGCAGCCTGCCGGACACCCTGATATATTCCTCCGTGGCCCAATGGTCACGCGCCAGCGTGAACGTTGCCTCCGGCGCAGCGCCGAAAAACGACGTGTAGACAATGTGGTCCACGCCCGCCGCGGCGGCGGCGTCGATGAACGCATACTGTTGCTGCAGCCGGTCCTCCGCCTCGGACGCGGAGACCATGAACAGCACCTTCACCCCGGCCAACGCTGCCGCGGCAATGCCCGCGTCCGCATAATCCACCGGCACGGGCAACGCCCCGGGAAGCGCTGGCGCGCGGTTCACGTCGCGCACCAGGAGCCGCATCGGCATGCCCGCATCCGCGAGCTGCCGGGCCAGCAGACCGCCAAGATGGCCGGTAGATCCGGTGATGGCCAGTTCCGGGAGAGCAGTCATAACGGGACCTATCGGCTCGTGCGTGCGGCGTCTGCTGGGTGGATATCTGTTGGTCAAAATCGTACATCGGGATCGCCTCGGCGCCCTTGTACTGGTGCGGTTGCGCCGTCGTCGTACTGCCGAGAACAGCAAGTGGCTTCGCTGCACCGACAGATGTGACTTAATGTAGGGACGTGTTACCGGATTTCACGGTCGAACGAAGGAGCAGCAAAATGGCGGGAATCATCGTTGTCGGAGTCGATGGAAGCGAAACGGCTATGAAAGCCGCACGCGGGGCGGCACGGCTCGCCGCGGGTCTGGACGCAGCCCTGCGGGTAGTCACAGCCTACGAGGGGGACAGGACCGAGGTGGTTGAGATCGGCAGTGACCGCTGGGTAGTGTCCGACTCGGATGATGCGGAAAAGGTGGCGCAGCTTGTCGCAACCGAACTCGGTACCACCGGCGTGGAGACCAGCTACGCGGCCGTTCGGGGCAAGCCGCACGAGGTCCTCATCTCGGAAGCCGAGCGGGTCGGCGCGAAGATGATCGTTGTCGGAAGCGTTCGGATGAAGGGCATGGGACGGCTGCTCGGAAGCGTGGCCAATACAGTGGCGCACAACGCGCCGTGCGACGTGTTCATCGTAAAGACCGACTAGGCGCAAGGAGCGGCCGCTGCCGGGACGGAATCCGTCTCAGCAGCGACCGCTCCGGCCCGAGCCGCGTTCGTTCAGTGACCTGTGGCGGAGTCGAGCAGCGTGACGGCCTCCGTCGTCGGCCGATGGTCTGCAATACCGTGCACCATCTGGTCCGCCACCGGACCATGACCGTGCCACTCCGCCCACTGGCGGAGCACGGCGTTGGTCAGCTTCAGACTGACCAACTGGAGTGCCCTCGCCGCGAACGCGACCAGCAGGCAGCCCAGAAACGCGACAGCGATGACCGCGAACATCGCCGCGGCAATCAGCAGGGTTCCGGAATAGACGAGTAGATCGTTGACTGTCAGGTACTGGTCCATAAAAGCTCCCCAAGAGCGTGGCGCGGCTGAAGTTCCATCCGCGGCGCTGCCAAATGCCGCGGTGGCTGAATGTGGTGCAGGCTTTGGACCTTACGCGTGATCTCCGGAGCCGGACACCCCACACGCCACGCCGGCGCAGAATGAGATCAATTCGACATTGAGGTTACGGAATTGTCTCGGCACCCGCCGTCATGACCCGGGTCTGCGGGTCAACCGACTGGGCCTGACTACACGCCGTCGATGATGCCCTGGACCAAGGCACCGTACTGACGGATCAACTCCTCGCTCTCGGCTTCGTCCGGTCCCAGCATACCGAGAGTCCGTGCGCCGGCACCCAAGCCAAGCAGCGTGCAGACAACCAGTTTCGTACGCCGCAGATCCGGCGTCCCGTCGCCGATGCGCTCGGCTATCCTGCTGACGTACCTATCCCTGAAGGTCGCACGTGCCACGTCCGGGTCCGGGGCATCATGGATAAGAATGGACACCATGGCCCACGGCTCCGCTTCGCCATGATCCCGGCGCGCGACGATCCGGCGCACGAGCTGATGTCCCACCGGTTCATCGGTTCCCGAGTCGTCGAGGTTAGGACCCGGCGGGGCGGAGGCGGTGTACAGCTCGGCCTTACTGCCCATCACCTTCATCACCATCGCGGGCGAGAAGCCCGCTCTGGCGGCAACGTCCTTAATGGTGACGGCGTTGTAACCGCGCTCGCCGAACAGCTCGCGGCCGGCATCAATGATGGCTGTCCGCGTGGCGTTGTCCGTCATCTGGCCACCCCGACCGGGGCCGTCGCGGGTGTTTCGTCCGCGGCCGCGGTGTCAAAGTCGACGACGGCGGACTGGCTCGCCACCACGATCTGCCTCGCCTGAGCTGAATTCCGGCGCGGATCAAGTGTCGTGAGGATATACCGGCCGGTGGGCGGTAGCGGCAGTTCATAGCGGCCGTCCACCGTATGCGTGGAGGCCACAAACTCGCCCGTCGGTTTCGTGAGCGTCACAAGTGCATCGTGCTGCAGATTGCGGGCCCCGCTCGCCGCGCCCACCATTCCGGAGAGGGTGAGCCGCTGAGCGAGACTGATCTGCTGCCAACTCTCGACATCGGTAAATTCCAGGACCTGGGAATGCGGAGCCCAACCGTCGGCGCTGGAGACCACCAGATATCGGCCTGGACCGGGCAACACGACGGAATAAACGCCGTCATTATCGGCCCGGCTCCAGTCCACCGGCTCGCCGGCGGTGCTTAGAACATTGACCACGGCGTTCCGGATCGGCCGGTGGTCGGCACGGACGACCGTGCCGCTGACCACAATCTCCGCCTCGCCGCCGTCGGGCGCTGGTTCGACCCCGGCCGTTGCGGCCGAAGCTGCAACCTTGGCCTTGGCGTGCCCAGCGGGCCGGCCACGCCGCCCCATCCCAGCCACCGCGGCAGTAACCGGAGCCGGGAAACCGGCCACAGGAACGGCAGCCGTGCCCACCAGTGCTCCGGCTGCCCGATCCGCAGCTGATTTGGGCGCAGGTGCCAGGAACTTCGGAATGAAAACCGTGACGCCCACCGAGAGCAGTGCGGCGACCGCGGCGAACCAGAAAATGAACTTAAACGCGTCCAGCGTCGGCAACGACACGCCGTTATGATCCATCACCACGGAGGTAAGGACTGCGGCCACCGTGGCAGACGCCGTCGAGGTTCCCACCGCGCGCAAAAGCGAGTTCAGGCCATTTGCGGAGGCGGTTTCCGTGATCGGCACCGATCGCATGATCAGCGTCGGCATCGCCGCATAGGCAATCGCCGTACCCATGCTGACAGCCATCGCACCGACAACGATCATCCAGATCTCGCTGTTTAGGAAAACTCTGGCAACGTAGGAAACCGCCAGGACCAAAGCTCCGACAATCAGGGTGGTTTTGGCGCCGAACCGCTTGGTGATGATCGCGGAAATCGGGGCCAGCGCGACCATGGCCAATCCGGAGGGAACCATGCAGAGTCCCGCGATGACGACGCTCAGCTCGAAACCATAACCTGAGACCTTAGGCATCTGCAGCTGCTGCGTGGTGGAGAGCATGTTGGCATACATCGAAAAGCCCACCAGAATCGAGGCGATATTGGTCAGCAGCACTGGACGGCGCGCGGACGTTCGCAGGTCCACCATCGGCTGGCTGACCCGCAGCTCGAACGGAAACCAGATTGCCAACACCACGGCGGTCGTGATGAACAGCAAAATCACCGGCTCGCTGGTCCAACCCCAGCTACCACCCTTCGAAATGGCCAGCAGCAGCGTCGTCAGGGCAACCGACAGCATCGCCGCACCCAGGAAGTCAAACTTCCCGCGGGTGCGCAGCTCGGATTCGGGCACCACAGCGAGCACCGTCACAATCAGCGCAAGGCCGACCGCGGCCGATAGCCAGAAAATTGCCTGCCAGCCCAGCGCCTCGTAGATAACGCCCGAGAGCGGCAGGCCCAACGCGCTGCCGATGCCAAGAGTCGCGCTCATCAGTGCAACAGCGGAGGCCACCTTTTCCTTGGGCAGCTCATCGCGCATGATGCTGATACCCACGGGGATCAGCGACGCAGCGAACCCTTGGAAGGCCCGGCCCACCACCAAGGTGGCGAAATTGCCGCCCAGCGCCGCGATGACGGAGCCAATCACCATCAGGACCATGGCCACAAGCATCATCCTGCGTTTACCGAACATATCCGCCAGCCGGGAAACTATTGGCGTTGCGACGGCGCTGGTCAGCAACGTGACCGTGACCAGCCAGGAGACATCGTCTGCGCTGGTGTTCAGGATTTTGGGAAAGTCCGGTAGCAGCGGAATCACCATGGTCTGCTGCAGCGACACCACCGTGCCGGAGAGGCAGAGGATGGCGATGATCAGCCCGGTGGGTCTGCGGGTGGTGGTCTTCGCGGAGTGCGAGGGCACAGGGAACCTTTCGAAAAATGCGGGCGGCGGACTTGGGCTCGACCGGTGAGGTGGGACTGGACCGGGCCGGTGAACAGCGATTCACCATCAAGTGAACACCCGTTCACCGTCAGCTGGCAATATTCGTTATATATGTCTCACGTGCATCACCATGACAGTCCTCGTAGGTCGAGGGTTCCCTTCCGGCCAACCGGCGCTTTCGATCCGGGTGAAGCCGCAGGCCTCATAGAACCGCACCACTTCTTCGCGGCAGCCGAGCAGACCAAAATCAGCAGGCGCGCTCGCCGACGGCGATGAATCGTCAAGGGCTCGCCGCATGGTCGAGAAACTGGCCATCAGGGTAGGCGAACCCGTGCAGCCCGGTCCTGGCGTACCCGTAACCGTATTTCGGATTCCACTCTCCGCGGCCTCCCGCATACGCCGCATCGAAAAGGGAAGCCACAGCGGCATGGTGACTTGGCGTGAGCTGGCTGGACCACAGACGCTGCGCACCTATCACCGGGCAATTCCAGGCCAGTTTTCCGCCGCCCTGCTGATCCTGCGTTAGACTTTTTTCTCAGGATGTAGCGGAAATAAAGGTTTGCCATGACGATAAAAACGGCGGTCAGCGTCAACGACGGAAAGCGGCAGGGTCTGCAGGAAAGCGCTGCAGAGGCTGCCTTGGAAGCGGCCGCCGTAAATATGCGACGCAGCATCGAGGCGCTCCGGCCGGCTCTCGCATCGGTGCCGTTCCCCGTGAGCCCGTCGATGGTCCAGGGGCTTCAAGAGACCGAAAACGCGTGGCGGTCAATCGAGCAGCAGTTCGGGCTCCTTGACGGTGCCGAAGTGGGGGCTCTGCTGGGCTCCAAGGCACGTGGCCGCAGCAGCTATGCCGCCGATAAGCGCAAGGCCGGGCAGCTGATCGGCATCAAGCGTCGGAATTCGCTCCTATATCCCGGGTTCCAGTTCGGTCAACAGCGGGGGGAGGTCCGCGAGGTTATTCCTGCGCTTATTGGGATCATCCGTCAGTTCGAGCGTTCGGAGGACGATTTGGCGCAATGGCTATGTGACCCCAGCGGGTACCTCGATGGGGGCAGACCGGTGGACTATTTGGACGAGCCCGGTAAAGTGCTGGCGGCGGCGGAGGGACACTACGGGGTCCAGTGGTAACGCAGGGGCCCAAAGGAGACTTCAAACCCCTTTCGATCGCTTTTTCAGCCGGAAGCTCCCTGTACCGCGTCTATTCCAATCGCTCCGGGCGGCTCTCGAACGGCTTCAATCCGGGGCAGGGAAGTTCCACTCGCTTCGCGTTCCTCGGCAATCCCACAGTTCCGGTGCTCTACGCCGCCGCCACCGAGGAGGCTGCAGTCTCTGAGACATTGCTTCATGACGTGCCGATCTCCGGCGGCGCCCTGCGGGCCGATGATTACTTGGACAAGGTCATGGCGCGGTTGATCGTGAAACGCGAACTGCGCCTCGTGTCTTTTATGGGACTTGGCCTGCGGGCGCTGGGCGTGAGAGCCGTCGATCTAACGATGACCGATGCCAGTCGCTATGCCGAGACCGTTGAGTGGGCTGCTGCCGCGCATCAGGATGGCTTCGACGGCATTGTTTGGATGTCCCGTCAGCAGAACACGGAGCAGGCCTTCATGCTTTTCGGCGATCGCGTCGATCCCGAAGAGCTCGAAATTGACCCGGGGTTCGCTCGCGCGTTTGCCCTTCCGGACGATGTCGATTGGCTAGCGCGGATGTGTATCCCGCTCAATGTAGCGGTCCGCCGCTAAACGCAGCCCGCGGACAACCGAGGCGGCGTCTTCCACTATTGCTGGGTCGGTCACGAAATAGGCTTGTGGATCCGTTCCTGTGGCGGAGCCCAAGGAAATGCCGCCCGTCGTCGCGCCGAGTCGCCCGTCGGCGGCGGCAACCATGAGCGCCAGTGTTTCGAGCCCGTCCGCGGCACGGCTGGCCTGGCCGGACGTCAAGATCCTGTCGATGCCGAGTTTGACCAGCTGCGCAGTAGCCTTGGCCGGGTCCCGCACGTGATCGATGGCACGGTGAAAGGTGATATCGACTTCCGAATTGGTTTCCCTGGCCGCCGCCACCAATCGCTGAGTATCAGCGACAGCGACGCTCCCGTCCCGGGTCAGCGCGCCCAGGACGATGCCGTGAGCTCCCTGTCGTACGAGTGCCTTGACCTCGCCCACGGCGGTGGCCAGCTCGTCGGAGTCGTAGCAAAAAATCACCGGGTCGCGGACGGACGAGCGTGTAGATGCCAAACGATCCGCCGGTGGCTTCGAGGACGGCATCTACGAGTCCCTGCGGCGTCTTCGACCAGCCCGACTACATCGGCAGTGGATTCGACGGCGGACCCGGACTCCCGCAGGCGGCGGACGACGGCGGCGCCCGAGGCGATGGTTTCGAGGCACCCTCGGTTGCCGCAGGAACACAGGGCGTCGCCAGCAGCCAATAATCAGCATCTGGAATGCGCGCGATGGTGCGGTTCCCCGATTCGGTCATCAGGACCGGCGAATGGCCACGTCAGTTCGAGGATCCCCGGCGCTTTCCGGACGGACTTTACGCGCAAGGATGCCAGCCAGGGAGTTGTTGGATCATCCGCGTAGGCAGTACACGCTGCCACGAACCTTTTCTTAACCACCCTGCGGAACGCGGCTTGGTGCTCGCGCTTGAGCCGTCGGTAATCCGCATCAAAGGCCTGGGTCGTCTCATACTTCACTGCTCGGATAAATCCACGAGCGTATCCAGGTGGCCCAAAAAGTCATCCGCATTCTTATGTAGTGCGATGTGGGCAGCCGCGACGTGCTCGTCGACCTCACGTTCACGCTGCTGCTAGTGTTCGGTCCAAAACCACAGTTGATCGGCCGGCACCGGGAGCGCCGGCCGGAGTTCGACGACCCCATCGTCGCGCTCCAGGACTTCCACCCGGGCGCCTGGGTCGTCCAGGTGCAGCCGACGACGCAAGTCGCTGGGCAGAGCGATCAGACCGCGGGACTGTAACCCGACGTATCCCATGAAAGCCAGTCATGGGTCCACAATAATCCTGACTGCTTTACTGCAATACAGCGATACTGTTCCACGTCGAAAATTATGTGACCTCCCGTGATCCGGAAAGCGCGGATCACGATGGATCAGCATATGCCCCAGACACTCGAAGACCTCAAAAAGTACATCCTCGACCCGGGACTGACATCTGAGGTGCCCATTCCGCGGCCGTTTCCCCGATTCGGCCCCATCGCGGGCACCTCAGATTCGATCACCGCTGAAGCCGCCGTATCGGGCAGTCGCCGCCGCCCTCGGCCCGACTCCTCCTGCTCACCTCTCCGGCTGCGGAATCGGGGCATTGCTGCGGTGCGCTTTCCCCTGCTGCAGCTGCAGCGCACTGTTCACCAGCGCGAAGTGGCTGAACGCCTGCGGGGTATTGCCCAGTTGCCGGCCCGCGTGGGTGTCCCATTCCTCGCTCAGCAGGCCGACGTCGTTGCGCAGCGCCAGAAGCCGCTCGAACAGCTCGGTTGCCTCCCGCCGTCGACCCGCGCCCAGCAGCGCGTCGACCATCCAGAAGGAGCAGGCCAAAAAGACGCCCTCCCCGCCGGGCAGCCCGTCGTCGCTGGTCTGCGGACGGTACCGCATCACAAAACCGTCCTGCGTGAGATCCTGGTTAATGGCGTCGATGGTGCCGATCACCCGAGGGTCATCCGACGGCAGGAACCCCACCCGCGGAATCAGCAGCAGGCTGGCGTCGAGTTCGGTGCTGCCGTAGGACTGGACAAAGGTATTGCGGTCCGCGTCGAATCCGTGTGCCATGACGTCCGCATGAATGGTGTCCCGCAGTGCCTCCCATCTGTCCACCGGACCGTCCAGATGAAAATCCCGGATTGCCTTGACCATCCTGTCCGCCGCCACCCACGCCATCACCTTCGAATGGGTGAAGTGCCGCCGCGGCCCGCGCATTTCCCACAGCCCGTTGTCCGGCTGGTCCCACGCACCCTCGAGATGCTCCATCAGTGCCGTCTGCACACCCCACGAATCGTCATTGGCCTTCAGCAGCGCGTTGCGGGTCAGGGACAGGCCATCCAGCACCTCGCCCCAGACATCGAGCTGCAGCTGATCGGCCGCGGCGTTTCCCGTGCGTACCGGGGAAGACCCTTCGAAGCCGCGCAGCCAGTCCAGTTCGGCCTCCGGAATGCGCCGCCGCCCGTCAATGGCATACATGATCTGCAGATCCGCCGGATCACCGGCCACCGAGCGCAGCAGCCAGTCCCGCCAGGCCGTCGCTTCCTCCGTGTAGCCGGCGGCAAGCAGCGCCTGGAGCGTCAGCGTCGAGTCCCGCAGCCAGCAGTAGCGGTAGTCCCAGTTGCGAGGACCACCGATCTGTTCCGGCAATGAGGTGGTGGCCGCGGCAACAATGCCACCGGTCGGGGCGTAGGTCAGCGCCTTGAGAGTGATCAGCGACCGCTGCACGGCCTGCCTGTAGGGGCCGGACGCCTTGCTGCGCCCGCTCCATTCCGTCCAGTATTCCTGCGTCTGCGCCAATGCCTTCTCCGGGTCGACGGTACGGTTGCGGTGCCGGGTCAGATGGCTGGGATGCCAGGTCAGCACGAACGGCACCTTTTCACCGGCCGACACGGTGAATTCGCTGACCGTGCTCATGTGCTCGCCCTCAGCAGGTGCCGGAGTCACCAGCAGGACCGCATCCGGTCCGGCCACGGCGCGGATGCCGGTGCGGTGACGCCGTACCCACGGCACGATGTGCCCGTAGTCGAAGCGAAGCACCAGTTCTCCGCGCATGCGCACGGTGCCGCTGAGGCCTTCAACAATACGGACGACGTCGGCAACCTCGTCCCGCGGCGGCATAAAGTCCGTGACGCGGACCCGGCCGTGTTTGGTGTGCCATTCCGTTTCCAGGATCAGCGTGCCCCGCCGGTAGCGGCGGCGGGTGCACGGTCCGCCGTCTTCCGGCGCCAGCAGCCAGCGGCCGGCGCCGTCGTCGTCCAGCAGCGCCGCAAAGCAGGCGGGGGAGTCGAAATGCGGCAGGCACAGCCAGTCGATGGATCCGTCCGTGCCCACCAGCGCCGCGGTTTGCAGGTCGCCGAGCCCGTGCCCGTGCCCGTGGCAGTGCAAGTGGTCGTGGCCGCGTCAGCGGCAGAAACGGCAGGCCAGGGCTCGTGAGTCAGCATGCCTATTGTCTACCACGCGGCACCGGACCTGTCAGCCCCTCTGGACCAAGGAACGCTGGGCACATCCGCACTTTGCTTGAGGTGCGTGTCCGGCAGTGCGACGATGGAAGCGCGCAGCCCATTCTCGATTCTGTTGGCCACTTCCGGTCGTTGGTCTTCCCCCCGCGAACACGCCACTGTGCAGGAACAGTGACCGATCGACGGAACGAAATTGCCGGTGTGAGGTGCCAGCGCAGGCCAACTCCGAGGAAGCTGACAGGATCTCAGTGAGGAAATCTGACAATGTTTCGGAGGATTCTGCCCTGCCCGCCAGTAACGTTCCGAATATCCTATAGGATTCAGTTTTGGCCAGTTCACCGTTAGCTCCGCGCACAGTCAACCGCCAGGTGCTGGCTGATCATGTCTATGGGGAACTGCTTGCTTCGCTCATGGATGGCCGGCTCGAACCCGGAGCTGCGGTCAGCATTGACGGGACCGCCCGTGAGCTGGATGTGTCACCTACCCCGGTCCGCGAGGCGCTGGCGCGGCTGGAACATACCGGCATGATCCGTCGGGTGGCCCTGAAGGGCTACCGCGTGGCGCCATTGTTCTCGCGGGAGGATTTTGCTCAGCTGATGGATGCCCGGCTGATCATTGAGCCCGTTAATACGCGACTGACCTGCGAACGGCTCACCCCCGAGCTGCTGGCAGAGCTGGACCAGTCGATCGAAGACCTGAGGGCTGCGCCGCGCGGCCCGTCCTTCGCGGAATTCAGCGACTATCTGGAGGCCGACGAACGGTTTCATCGGCTCATTGCCGAAAATACGGGCAACCAGTTCATGCTGGCGGCCTACCACTCCCTGGGAGACCAGGTGCAACGGTTTCGGCTCTTTGGCGGCGGCGGAGTGACTGACGCCGAGAATGCCATCGCGGAGCACCGGGCGGTCTACGCTGCGCTGCTGGCGGGCGCCCCAGCGGCGGCGGAGGCAGCGATGGCCGACCATGTCAGAAAGGTCCGTGGCCGAGCCATCGCGGACGTACCCGCGCAGCTCTGAGGCTCTCTCGCCGGTCTCATGGGGTGTGCCAGTGGGCGACGGCGGAAGTGGTCTGAGGTTCGAGGCGCACGTGCCGCGCGGCTGCTGAAGCCACGTCGGCATTTACCTTAGATGGCAGGCGCCTCCCAGTGTGATGCTTGACATACTTGCCTCGGATAGTAGATCCTATAGGAAACACAGCTGAAAACTGGCCCATCACCGCGGCGCTTCTGCAGTTTCCGGGCGTTGACGCCCGGGGACGACACATCAACGACGCGGAGACCTCGGCCTGGGGTGCGGTATTCCAGGAGGTCAAGGACGCCGGTTTTGCGAACGCCGACCTGACCGATAGCTGGGTCCGCCCCGGAGATCTTAGCTCCGCACGGCTCGATGAGCTCAAGCTGACGGTGGATAGCGTTGGTATTGGAAAATGCCGGCAAACGGGTCCGCAGCCGGACGAGAGCCGGGTCCCTTCTGTTGGCCATTGACCCGCCGCAACAGGACTGTTAGACCGGGACTATGAGCCCTACGCATCCGCATAGCGTTGCGCTCATCGTCGCGCATCCGGACGATGACGCCTATGGAGTAGCTGGCAGTATCGCCCTGCACGAGAGCGAGCTTGGCTTCCGCTTCGTTCTGGTTCATGCTACCGACGGCGGAGCCGGAGAGATCGCCCCTGGGTTCCATGCGACGCGCGAAACGCTGGGCCGCATCCGTCGCGAAGAATGCGAAAACGCCTGGCGGGCCCACGGCCGGCTACCGGACCGTCATGACTGGCTGGGATATCCCGATGGTGGCGTTGCCCAGCTGCCGGCCGGCGAACTAATGGAACAGATCGTGCGCATTCTTGAGGAGGAACGCCCGCAGGTGGTGGCCACCTTCGGACCTGACGGCATCACCGGACATCCAGATCATGTGGCCGTGGGGCGGGCCACCGATGAGGCATTCCACCGGCTCCGCGCACGGGGCGGCGCCGGGCTGTGCCGCCTGGTGCACGGCGCCATGCGCGAATCCACCTTTCTCCGCTGGAATGATGCCCGGCTCCGCCAGGGTCAGGAGCCGTGGGACCCACAGCGCGTCTATCACCCACGCGGCGTACCGGATGAACTGATCGGTATCGAAGTGGACACCAGGGAGGTGGCGGGCCGGATCATGGCTGGGCTCCAGCAGCACCGCAGCCAGGCGCACGTCCTGTTGGATGCAAACCGGACCGTGGACGACTGGCAAAGGGCAGTTGGACGGGAGCCCCTGGTCATTGCCTGGCCACCGCGGGCACCCGGCGCTCCGCTGCTGGCGGACATCTTTGAAGGGCTGGACTGAAACACGGCCCGGGCGGTCCCTAGTCTGGGCGGGCCCCAGATTGGACTGAACTCGGCGGACCGGGATCTCTTGAGGTGCACGGCCCGCAATGACAGGATGAAGGCGTGCAGCCCATCTTTGATTTTGTTGGCCACTTCTGGTGGCTGGTCTTCCCCCTCAGCGGCGTGATCGGAGGCTGGGCACGTGCCTGGACTCGTGCCGGCGATCGCCGCCACCAGCGCAGACTGGAGCTGTACAAGGTCAAAATCCAGGTCGAGCGGATGGAGCAGGTCCGCGCCGACGAGGTGGGGCAGCTGATGGCAACGCATGACGGCGTGAACAAACGTTGGTTGGACTATGAATTGAATGTCGCGAAGCTCATCGATTTTCCGATGATGACCGACGTGCGCGAACCGCTCACCGTCGCCTTCCTGCGTGCTAAAAGGGAGGCCGACGGACTGCGCCCAGGCAGCGCCGAAGAGATCACCACCAAACCCCGGCTGGATGAGTACCGTGCGGCAGTAAATGGGTACGAAGTCGCCTTCGAAGTGGCCGAACGTGAGGCCCGCCGGGTCAGGGACAGCAGCTTCACCGGACCGGAGCGCCAGCGGCTGACAACCGCACGGAAGCTACTGAGCATCGCTGTGGACGAGGCGGCCACGCCGGCCGAGCGGCAGACAGCGTACCGGCGGGCGCGGCGCGAGTTGGATGGACTGATCGTGCTGCCGGACGTCACGGTTGCCGCGCTGGAGGAAAAGGTGGCACGGATGCTCGGGACCGGCCAGGCCCAGTAGCACCGCGGGATCCGCTTGTCGCTGGACACTCGACGCCGTTCTGGATGACCGTGAGGAAATTTTGATCACCCGGGCCGGAAAGGATCCCGTGGTCATCCTTTCCCTCGCTGACTACGAGTCGCTGAAGGAAACGGCCCATCTTCTCCGCAGCCCGGAGAATGCACGCCGGCTTCTAGGCGCCATCGACGCCCTGGAACGCGGGGACGGTACCGAGCATGAATTACTCGGGTGAAGCTTGTCCGGGATGAAGGGGCCTGGGAGGAGTACTTCTTCTGGCAACGCGAAGACAGGAAAGTACTCAAGCGCATCAACGAACTCCTCAAGGACATTCGCCGCAACGGCAACGAGGGAATCGGCAAGCCTGAGGCGCTCAAGTTGGGTTTCCAGGGCTATTGGTCGCGACGCATTACTGATGAGCACCGTCTGATCTGCAAAGTGGTCGGTGACGAGGTCCGGATCGCCCAGTGCCGTTACCATTACTGAGCCGCCGCGCGGGTTCGGGCCGCGCGGCTAGGGGCCGTTTTTGTTAGCTCGTCGGGTAATGGGGGTTAGGATCTGCCCCACGATGCCCGGGTCCCAACCGTGCGCAGAATGATGCGCCGAATGGTTCAGGCGTCCTAAGGATTGAGCTCCCGGTGAATTTTCTGGAATTGCGCGCCGCTCGGGTGGCCTGGACCCGCTTCGGTCCTGGAGAAGACAAACGCCCTGGTCAGCCACTCCTCCGGCAACCAGGTTCTAGTGACGAATTGCGGGTGCGTGGGGTTGCGGACGCTGGCCCAAAAGACAAACACCAGCTCCGCCCACTCGGATTCGATGATCCAATTGATCGAACCCTGCTGCGATTGGCCCTGAATCCGCAGGACGCCGGGCCCGGTCAGCTCCGCAAAATGGATGCTTTCCCAGCCCCAAGCGAGGACGGCGGTGGGGGTGTGCAGGTAGAAACCGTAGTTGCTGACGGCCAGCGTTCCCTGATCAATCTGCATCCAGCGCGGCGCGGCCAAGGACGCGGCAGCACTGCGCCGGCTCGCATTGCCCATCGCCTGCACCGCTGCGAATCCAATCATCATGGGTGCGGCTCCGCGCCCGGTGGCCAGCATGGTAGAGCTGTTGTGGACGTAGCTGCCGTTGCCCGGAGCGCGGTAGTCGAGCAGCCGGAACGGGCCGTGCGCATGGACGCCTTCATCGCCGGCCCGGCTCAAGCGGAGTGCAAAGGGCACCGCCGCGACGGGTCTGCTCGCGAGGTTCCCCTTCAATACCGCCACGGCCAGCTCGGCAGTTGTCCAGAGAGCAGCGTCCCGGCTGTTCCAACGGTCGGGCTCGGAATCCTGCTGTTTCTTCCCCATGCGCCTACGCTACCGCCTGGATCCAGTTGCAGCCGTCCAGGCCGCCTTGGCCCGGTCCCTGGATTCCTGACACGATGGATGCATGACCGCCACCAGCCTCGATGCCCTGCACCTGCCTCCGACGCCGTTCCTCGCCGTGGACGCCGCCACCGTGGAACGAAATCTAGCCGCGATGGCGGGCAGCGCCGTGTCAAAAGGCGTGGCCCTGCGGCCGCATGCCAAGACGCACAAGGTGGTGGAGCTGGCCTTGCGGCAGATCGAGCTCGGCGCAGTCGGGCTGACCGTGGCGACCATCGGCGAGGCGGAGGTCTTCGCCGAGGCCGGAGTGAGGGACATCTTCATTGCCTTCCCCCTGTGGGCGGACGAGGGGAAGGGCGCGCGGCTGCGGGCGCTCGCGGAGAACGTAACGCTGACGGTCGGCATCGACACCGAGGAAGGCATGCGTCAGCTGGCCGCGACGACGGCGGGAGCGCCGTTCGGCGTGCTGGTGGAGGTCGACAGCGGCCACCACCGCAGCGGCACCGCTCCCGCCGACGCCGGTTCCCTTGCCCGCGGCGCCGCGGATGCCGGCCTCGATGTTCAAGGGGTATTTACCTTTCCGGGCCATGGCTACGGACCGGGAAACCAGGGCAGCGCTGCCGAGGACGAGGCGCTGGCGCTCGCCGTGGCGGCGGAATCACTGGCCGCTGCCGGGCTGGCAGCGGTGGTGGTCAGCGGCGGATCGACGCCGACGACGGCTGCCGCAGACGCCGCGATTCTCACCGAAGTGCGCCCCGGTGTCTACCTCTTCAACGACGCCCAGCAGGTGGAAATGGGCACCTGCGGTTGGGACGACGTGGCTCTCTGGGCTGTGGCGACGGTGGTGAGCCGTCGCGGGCAGCACATCATTCTGGACTCGGGCAGCAAAACACTCGGCGCGGACCGGCCGGGCTGGGCCACCGGCGGCGGCAGGCTGCCGGACCATCCGGACGCACGCATCACCGCGCTCTCCGAACACCACGCCACGGCGGAGTTTCCGGATGGCGCGCCGCTGCCGGGTCTGGGGGAGCTGGTCCGCGTGGTGCCGAACCACGTGTGCGCAGCGGTGAACCTGGCGGATGAGCTGGTGGTGATGCTCGACGGCGCCGTGGCCGATACGTGGCGCGTGGCGGCCCGCGGGCGGAACAGTTAGAACCCCGGCGCCGTTGGTCAGCCGGCGGTGGGAGGGTCCGCCGGCCCGGCTTCCGCATGAGACGCGGTCGCCGTCGCTGTACTGGGGGAATTTGAACCGGGGGGCTTTGTACTGGGGGACCTCGCGCTGAGAGTCTTCTGCCGTTCCTTCGGTCCCGGCGGGTAGGCGTGGGCGCGCCCGGCCACGGTGATGCCCAGCGCGACGGCGGCCGGCACGGCAGCGGCCAGCGGCACCAGCAGAGGGCCGACGGCGGTCAGGGCAACGGCGCCGTAGACGGCACCGATAGCGATACCGATCTGGATGGTCAGCACAGTCAGCCCGTTGGCCGCGTCCCGGTGGTCCTTCCCGGCCCGCAGGATGGCCGCCTGGTTGTAGATGCCGATGGCACCCAATCCCGCGCCCCAAATAACCAGCAGAATCATCGCGCTCACCATGGTCCGCCCCACAAATGGCAGCAGCAGGAACGCCAAGGTGATAAAAGCCGTCGTCATCAGCAGCGCGCGGCGCGGATGGCTGTCCACCGTCACGCCGGCAATCCAGATACCCACGAGACCGGCCACGCCCAACACCGACAAGGACAAGGTGATGCTGTAATCGGGAAGACCCGCGGCCCGGATAAATGGCGCGATGTAGGTGAACAGGGCAAAATGTGCCATCAGCAGCAAGGGCCAGGCGAGGGCAATCGCCTTCACCCCCGGCTGGACGATGGCCTTCCGCAGCGACGGCCGCTTAGCATCGGGAATCCGTCGGACGCGGGGCAGCAGCCACAGCGCCAGGAGCGCGAGCACCACCCCTACGGCGGACAGCAGCAGAAAAGACATGCGCCATCCCAGCAGCGCGCCAAGAGCCGTACCGGCGGGGGCGCCGACGGCGAGTCCCAGACTGTTGCCGCTAAAGACGATCGCCATCGCCTTCCCGACCTTATGCGCGGGGACAATCCGCGCCACAAATGGAGCCATGGTGGACCACAGCAGACCGTGCGCTATTCCACCGACCAGGCGTGCGGCCATCGCCGCGCCGAAACCGGGGACCAGAGCGATCAGGCCATTGCTCAGGGCGAACGTCACCAGCAGGGAGACCAGCAGCGCATTGCGGGGGACCCGGGCCAACAGCACCGTCGCCGGAATCACGGTCACCACGATGACGGCGGCGTACCCAGCGGTCAGGTATCCAGCAACGGGTTCCGTGACGCCTAAGCCCTGGCTGATCTGCGGCAGCAGCCCGGACGGAAGCAGCTCGGTGGTGATGGCCGTGAAGCCGATGGCGGCAAGAATCAGCAGCGCGGCCATCGGCAGCCGGTCTGTTCGCGGTGCCGAAGGTACGGAGGGCATAGGGCGATGTCCATTCAGAACGAGGGATGGGATCCGTGCCGCGCCGAACGGTGGTCCCTACTCGAGGTTATCGGAGCAACGCGTATTTGTATGCGCCATTCGGCCAAAGCCCCGCCTGCATCGACCGGCTACTTCCTGGCTTGAATACTCAAGAAGATGTGCAGTAGCTGGCTGTGGATCGCTGACTTCAGGTAGCCGGACATGGGCGCATCGGCCGTCCCGGAGGTGCCGGAAGTCCGGGCATACGCGGTGGTGCTGATCGAGGCGCTAAAGCCACTGGTCCCGGCCGGCTGCCACTGGATGAAGGGGTACATGTCGCAGCTGCCGGCCGCCGGTTTGACGTCCTTGACGGTATAGCCCACATTAGGACCGTGCCTTATTACGGTGACCGTCGGGGTCTGGGACGAGATCGACGGTGAGGCGAGATTCAGGCCCTTCACCGGCAGCCGCAGCAAAACCGCCGCTTCATCCTGTCCCGAACCGCCGGGGCCGCATGCTCCGCCCAGGCCGCTGATCCCTTCGATTACCTCAAACTTCACGGCGCCGGACGGATCCGTTGCGACGGTCCGTGCGCCGGCCGGTTCAGCGGCGGGTGTGGAGCTGACCGTCCAGTCGGTCGGGAGGTCAAAGCTGAAGCCCCCGGCTTCGGTGGTGCGCGTCGTCCAGCCGGCAGCCGATGACGTGGCTGCACCCGGGGCACTCGCCGTGGCCGGTGCACTCGCCGTGCCGGAGACGGTTCCGGCGGCGGAAGGAACCGGCGCAGCTGCTGTCGCGGACGCTGCAACCTGCCGCTGGGTGACTGTCAGCGTTATCGGCAGCACCGAGTACGAAACGTCGTAGGTCCCCGGCACGCCCGGACCATCAAACCCGTAGATGACACCCCCGGCGGTAACGCCCGCGACGTAAGCGCTCCCGCCTTCGACGGCCGCTCCCGATACCAGTTCTGTACCCGCCAGCGCGGATACAACCGCCATGCGTCCGGCCGGTAGGGACGTGTTTTTGGTGGGTCCCGCGTAGCCCAAAACAAACGCATCCTGGAACCGGACGGCGCTCGTCAACGGCTGATCCACGGTCCACAGTTTGGTGCCCTTGGCGTCGTAGGCCGACGTTGGGCCGCCCGCGCCTGCGTTTTCCTCAACCACCAGGTACTCGGAATCGGCGTACAGCACCCGCGTCGGCGTGCAGCCCGCGGCACCAGTGAACTCGCACGAGGCCCACTGGGAGCCGTGAACGTCGACAGCGTTCAGGACAGTTCCGCCGTCGGACCTGGAAAGTCCGACGACGCCGGGCGCGTAGGAGCTGAATCCGTCCCGCTCCGGCGTGGTCCCCCCGCCAGCAAGGTTCCGGCCTTAGCCTGCGTGGCACCCGGGGTGCCGTCGGAAAGCTTTAGCGAGCTGACGCCGTCGGGGGGCCCGATCAGCAGTTCGTCCTTGGTGACCGCGAGATCCCGGGGGGCCGCGGGGAGCGTACTGACCCAGAGCTGGGCGCCCTGATCAGTGACAAAACTCAGCTGGTAGGCGCGGTCGATCGGGTCACTCTGGTAGAGGAAGACAAAACCCCCCGGTGCGGCGAGGACCCGGTTGAGCAACACTCGATCATTACCGGTGATGCCGGGGATGGCGACCGGGGGAGCCTGCTCCAGCGAGAGAGGGTTCCGGAGCTGGCTCTGGCCGATGATGGCGTTCATATGCGGCGCCGCGCTTCCGGAGCGCTGCAGGCAGACCATCTTGTCCGCCGGGCCAAGGACGCAGCCGCCCTGCGGCGGACCAAAGTAGATCGACTTGTCCAACCACATAGGTTCGCCCAGCTCGGCGGCGGTGGCCACCTTCACCAGCACCGGCTCCGGCGACGGCGCCGGAGGTGCTTCCTGCTGGGTGGCCTGGACCGCTGCCGGTTCCGAAGTGCATCCGGTGACGCCCATCAGGAGAAGTGTCGCGGCGGCGAGGAGCCCCCAAGCTCGCATTATATTCCCGATCTATTGTTATGGATCAAAGCTGTCCTGTATCAAAAGTCAATGTAGCACTTAGCAGGGCCGGTACGTCTTGCCGCCCGGGGCATAGCAGCGCGGGCCCGTATAGCCCTTTTGCGGGGCAGGCGCGACCTCGGGTGCGACATACGGTTGCGCAGCCGGAGGGACGTAGGGCTGGGGAGCCGGGGGAACATATGGGGCCGGAAGATTGCGGACCCTTGTCGCTTCCCGCTCTGCCGCGTCTTGTGCCGCTTGTGCGGCGACAACTTGTTCCGCAGCTGCAGCAGCGGCCGCCGCCTCTGCTGCCGCCTTATCCGCCGCGGCCTGCGCCTCAGCGGCCAGCAACTCGTCACGGCGGTCCTCCAACACCGGAACATTGGTGTTCATCCGGTCGATCGCTGCCGTGACACGGGCCAGGTGCCGGGAGATGTCCTCGGCGGTGAACGCAGCCCAAAGAACGGGTTTGGTCGAACCCGCTCCGGCAGACAGCAGAGTGTGGACCGCCTTAGCCGTAGTTAGCGCGGCAACGGCAGCCGCGATGGCGGTAACGGCGGCGCCGGAAGTCTGCGCCGCTGCCGAGCCTATGGATGATTCGATTGCAGTCATGCTTTCTTCGATCTGGGCCGGAAGCGTGCATGAGACTGTGGTGCCGAACAATCCGTCACCCGCAGCCCGGGCCTCATCATGGGCTGCCTGGACCTTCGCAAGATATTTCCTGTTTGCCCCGACCGAGACAGGAATCCCCAGACCCTTCCTGGCTACCTCAGCGTTGACCAACTGCCCGGACTCCTTAAACACGGCGGCCACGGTCCGACCGGCTTGGTCACGTCTCTCGGCATCGAAATCCATAGTGATATGGGCGCCGGGCGGTAACGCGCTCTTCAGATAGGCCGCGGCTTCGGTTTCCAGGCATTCCACCGGTTTGCTGGGATCCTTGGACTCGGGCGTATCGACATTGAGCAAACGGATGGTCTGATCCTTGTTATTGATCGAGACAACCAGTGTGTCGCCATCGACAATGCGGACAACGTCGCCTGAAGTAGCGTTGGCGCCTGTAGAACAGGAAATTAGACCGGCCGTGACAGCCAGGACGACGACGGCCGCCAGGATGGGCCGTCGATTTCGGCGTGGGAAGGACCATTTTACCGCAGGGTGGTCCGCTTTCTCCGGCGATTCGGGACGTTTCCCAAAACGGGACGCGTGTGAGCGGCCGCTCACTTAGGCTGGCTTTGAGCAGTAACGCACCCGACAGGATTACTTTTGGAAGCCATGATTCCCCCATGGAATTTTAGCGAGCGAAGCCGACGATTTACGACTGGCTGGGAGTCTTATGTTAGCCCACTGGTGGTCAGCTGGTGTTCCGATGTGCGTTCACGTTTGCCGGGCAGCAACTGCCGCCCGGAACAACTGACCCGCCGGCGCCGTTCCATCACCAGCAGCTCTCACCGCACCGCGGATCTTCCGCTGGACAACCCGAAGGATTAACCATGGCAGAACGTACGATTGTCATCACCGGAGCCAGTGACGGAATCGGCGCAGCCGCCGCGGGCGCTGAGCGCGGCAGGTGACCGGGTCGTCGTCGTCGGCCGGTCCGGGCAGAAGACCAAGGCGATCGCCGGCGAACTCGGCGCGGAGTACCTCCTCGCCGACTTCGCCCGGCTGGATCAGGTGCGCGGGCTGGCGGCCGAACTGAAGGAAAAATACCCGCGCATCGACGTGCTGGCAAACAACGCGGGCGGCATTATGGGCCGCCGCGGGCTGACCGCGGACGGCCATGAGAAGACGTTCCAGGTGAACCATCTGGCACCGTTCGTGCTGACAACCCTGTTGCTGGACGTGCTGGTGGAGTGCAAGGCCCGGGTAATCAATACCTCCAGCGCGGCGAACAGTTTCTTCGGCCGCCTGGACATCGATGATCTGGACGCCGAAAAGAAGTACGGCACGAACCGGGCGTACGGCAATGCCAAGCTGGCGAACATTCTGTTCACGAAGGAACTTGAGCGCCGCTACGGCGGGCAGGGACTGACGACGGCGGCGTTCCACCCGGGAGGGGTGGCGACGAACTTCTCCGCGGAGTCGAACAGCCCGATGCGTTTTGCCTACAAGGGTATCGTGCGCAGGTTCATGCTGACCCCGGAGCAGGGCGCAGACACGCTGGTCTGGCTGGCGACCACGCGACCGGGGACTGACTGGATTTCCGGACGCGACCGGGGACTGACTGGATTTCCGGACAGTACTATGCCAAGCGCAAGGTCGCGAAGGCAAACAAGCAGGCCGACGACGCCGGTTTGGCCAGGGCGCTATGGGAGCGCAGCGAGGAGATGGTCAGCCCGCAGCTGGCAGGATAGCCGGGTCAGCCCGGCCAACACCGCACCCGTGTGAGGTACGCTGCTCTCACGGCCGGCAAAGGGGTGTGCTATCCACTGGCTGAATCACAACTGGCTGAATCACAACTGACCGAATCACAACCATAGGGCCACGCCCAGTCGGCCTGCCGCAGCAGCCAACTTCGTGTCAAGCAGCCAACTTCGTGTCAAAGGTTGCCAGTGAGGCGCCGCGGTTGACCGCCGTGAGCAGCACGCATGCATCAGGCATCTTCAACCCCGACTCCGCGCGGAGCAGGGCCAGCCCTTCAGCCTGGTCGGCTGCCAGATCTTCGATCCGCAGATCGAGGAGCGCCAGTGCCGCCTGGGCCTCGTGCAGGAAACCGGCTCTAGCCGGAGCGACCAATACTTCCGCCATGGTCAGGACATTAATGATCCACGGTTCGGTTGCTGCGGCTGTAAGGAAGGCTTTGGCGCCCTCATGATGAGGGTCTTTAGCCTCCAGGAGGGCAATGACAACGCTGGCGTCGAGCACGATCACTCGGGCCACTCATCCCTCAACGACTCCAGATATCCGGAACCATAGATGTCGTTCATACTGCCGGCTGCGGAGTCGATGGCGGCCAGGCGGGCGGCCAAAGCCCGTTGCTGCTCGCCTTGAATGGCTTTGTGGCCTTCTTGCAAAAGCCGCGCCATGAGCTTTCCCGGCCGGTGGGCATCTTCCGGCCAGATCCGGGCTGCATCGTGCAGTGCCGCGGTTAGTTCGTCCGATTCCGTGATGACGTGCCGCCGCCTGGTCGTGGGCATAATTAAGTGTAGCACCAGGGCCATGGTGCTACACCGACATAGCGCCGGGTCGGGTAGATGGGAGAATTTGTTGATGGCATCTGAACTGGATCAGTACCTTGCAGCCGAAGCACTGCCGTTATTTCGCACCCGCGCGGACCTGCATCGATGGAGCGCCGCGAACGCATTCGGCAGGCAGGCGTCAGAGGGCCTTCAACTGCTGCAGGAGGCGGCCGAACTCGGCGATCCGGCAGCCGTCATCTCCCCGGCGCAGAAAGCGATCGCCAGCCTCTGTCGCATCCTGTTGCGCGCGGACGATTCCAGCGGCGTTATCGGTGACGTTGTCAGGGGATTGCTGAAGCTGCATGCCCGGTCGTGCACGCAGGCGCCGCCCACGCCGGCGAAACTTGTGCAGTGGATGATCCGGTTCCAGTTCCTTGATGATCAGGACTTCTTCGAGCTCGACCCCGTTGATTATGCTGACGCCCTGGGCCAGCGGGGTCTGACCAAGTATCGTGCGGAGCTGGACAAGATTGCGGCCACCGTACCGCCGGAACCATCAGAGGCTCAGCGGAAAGCGGCGGTTGAGACCCGGCTGACGGATCCGGGAGCATGGGATTCCCAGTACGAACATCGTCGCGAGAGGTTCTTGCTGGCCCACAATGCCAAGCGGCTCGCCGTCGTCGACCGTGACGAGAACCGGATCATTGAGCTGTACGCGCGCGACCGGACACGGTCGTACCGCTTGCACGAGGCCGCTGCGGCCTTGGCGGAAATCGGCCATATTGAGCAGGCGATTGAGTGGGCACGCCGGGCGGCCTTTCTGGAGTCGGGTCATCAGGCGGAGATGGCTGGCCATTATTGGTGCAGCCTGCTGGCCGAGCACGGGCCGGCGGAGGAACTTGCCGCGCGCCGGATGGTGTTTGAGCGTTGGCCAACGTCGAGCAACGCGACCGCTGTATACCGGGCAGCAGGAGATCGGTGGGGCGTCATGGAAGCGGCTGTCGTGGAACGGCTTGAACAGCGGCCCTACGACTTCATCGTTTTCCTTCTCCGGACGATCAAGGACGTGCCTCGCGCCTGGGCCGAGGCTCATCGAACAGGCCTCGCCGACGATGCCTTGTGGACCCAACTGGTTGATGCTTACCAGCAGTTAGACCCGGCCGCCGTCATCCACGTGCTGCAGCGCCTGGCGGAATCCGACCTCCAGGTGGCCGACGTCCGCAACTACAAGAGTGCCGCCCGCCGCCTTATGCAAATGCGCGGCCTTGCCGTGAAGACGGGGCAAGCCGATCACGTTGATGCAGTGATCGCGGACATCAGGTACCGGCACCGCAACCGGCCGCGCTTGCTGCAGGAACTGGATCGCTCCGGATGCTGATCTGCGGCACATAGTTGCTTTTTTCGCGGTGGTCATGCTGATTCCCGGCCGTGCTTATTCCTGGCTCCTCCGCCGCCGCACGTCCAGCAGGAATTTGATCCCTGCCAGCGTGAGCGGGCCCTGTTTGCCGAATTTCTCCTCCGGTTCCCGCAGATCCAGGCAGCCCAGCGACCAGCGCAGATCCCGATACAGGCCCATTCCGTCCAGTTCCTCCACGGGCGCGCCGCCGGGCATCCAAAACATCGAGTTGTTCAGGATATCGGCCAGTACCCCTCCGATGACGTTTCCAATCGGGCATGGTGTCAGCCAGCAACCAGCCGACAACCACGCGGTGCACCAGGTCCGCGGCGTTGCCGGCAGTCAACGCAAAACGTTCGGTCACGTGCGTCCACAAGGCGGCGTCGTCGTCGGCCATTTTCCGTGCCGCCGGCGTAAGGACCAGCCTGCCCTTGGTTTTGCGCAGCAGCTTCCAGCGCACGCAGTCCTCCCGCAGCGCCATCACCGGAATGGCCTGGTCCTCGCGGTTAATCGAACCGTAACAGCGCTCCTGCCAGCCCAGCTCCGCCACAGCCGCGCGCACCACAGCGGGTTTCAGGTAGCCGGCTGCCGTGAGCTCCAGGCCGTCGGTACCGGCGCGCTGGAGAAGCCAACGAACGGGACGGACGACGGCGGCAAGCTCGGTTTCCGTTGGCGGGCCGGCACTGCGCAGCAAGGCAAAACGTGCCAGCTTCGCATTGACGGAGTCGATGTCGAAGGCTTCGGCGTCGAAAGGGGCAGCGTCGAGGGTGCCGATCGTCGATGCGGCCCCCGCATACCAATCCGCCAGGTCCTCATATTGCGGATGCCGCGGGTTCGCGAACACCTCGCACAGCTGCGTGTAGCCGCCGATGCCGCCGGAATCCTCCACCGGGCCGCGGCGCTCGCCTCCGGTACAGGTGATCTGACCGGTCTGGAGCAGGCATCGGCCGGTCACCGTGATGGCGTGGTCCCAGGAATCGCCGAAATCGTACTCGTACGCCAGCGTGCCGGCCGGGGCGCGGCGGCGTCAGTGCTGCCCGAGCCCGTCACCGTCTCCAGCACCGAGGTCAGCAGCACGCCGGTCTCGGATTCAATGCCGATGTCCTGGGCGGTCTCTTCGTCCGAGAGGATTCGTTGTGTATCCGCGCCGGTTCCGGCGGTGAACTGGTGCAGGTGGCGGTCCTCCCAGCCGAACGCCAACTGGATCACCCGGTGCAGCTCCGCCAGTTCAATGCTCTCCGGGACACGGACCGACCGCCAGATCTGCGGCTCGATCCCGTCCAGCGAGATGCTGAATTCAAGTCCTTTTTCGGCATTTCCCATGCTTGCCATTGTGGCAGAGCGGGGGCAGCGGTGGTGTCCGTCAGAGTACCTCGACGTGACATTGGATGCCCGGCGCCGTCGCCAGCCGAGCATCGGTGGTGAGAAGGGCCTTGGCGTTTGTCATCTCGGCAAGCGCCACGTACGTCGCATCGTACGCGCTCAGATTGTGTCGGAGCGCCCACATCCTGGGGCGTAGCCAATCAGCCGGAAATCGAGTCAATATCAGACGGGTGAACCCGTCGAAGGCGAGCGTGACCTGCTCCTCGCTCAACGCCCCGTGAGCCACAAGGCGGCGCAAGACGTTGGTCACTTCACTGTCGATGAGGTGCGGAGCTATCAACTCCTCATTACCGAGTAGGTCGGGATCGAGATCGTTGGCGAGCAACTCGACAACGACACTGGCGTCGATTACGTTCATTCGCCGCGGCCTTCCCGCAGAGCGCTGAGAATTTTATCTCTGCCGGCATGGCCATGGACCTCGGCCTGTGTCTGTCGAACGACGGCAGCATTGATGTGTGGCACCTGCGCCCGTTGCATCAGGTTCTCTAGTTCGCGCAGCAGATACCTCGTCAGGGAGAGGCCCTGCGCCGCCGCAGCCACCGTCAAGGCATCGTGGACGTCCTCGGGAACATCGCGGATCTGAATCACTTTCGACATAGTTAGAGCATATCAACGAGTGGGTGCACTGTGCACCCATCTGACCCGGCAACCCCTCTACGCATCCACCAGGGCAAGGCGCGGATGATCCACGACTGCTGCCTTGGCGCCCCTATTCAGGCAGCGTGTAACGCAGGCTGAGCCAGTTTTCCCGGCTGGCCCGGGCCGCGCCCTCCGCGTCGCACCCCCGGGCGCACCGGATAATCTCAGCGTGCTGGGACACGGAGGTCCGGGCGGCAAAGGAGCCGAAGCGCACCCGCTCCACCGGGCGCAGTACCGGGGTGGATTGTTCCAGAACCTTGGGAATCACGGTATTACCGCAACAGGCCACCAACACGCCGTGGAAATTATCGTCCGCCAACAGGGCGTCGTCCACATTCTCATCCTGCAAGGCCGTGGCGAAACGCGCGTTGGCCTCTTCCATTGCGGCAGTGTGCCCCGCCGCCAGGGAGGGAACCGCTAAACCTGTAACGAGACGGAATATCAGTCTTTCGTGAATCTAATTTTTGGGCACCAAAGCTAGCGATATGTCTAGGTATATCGCTACTGGCTTTACATAATCATTATTGTCGGTGATTTAGGGTATGAAATAAGGTGTTATTCATGTTGTGGTTTGCCCCTTGATTGCATGTGTCGGGTGTGAAAGCATGGACTTATGACAGCAGTTGCAGCTCCCCGCGGAGGACTCCAGGCGTACCAGGATTCGATCCGGCTCCCGGTGCCTGAGCTCGTCCGAGATCTCAGGGACATCCTGGGTGCAAAGCTCGTGGCCTATCTGGGATCGGTGAAGGAAACCCGTGCCGTGAGGCAGTGGGTCGATGGGGAGCGCAATCCCTCTGAGGATACGATGCTTAGGCTGCGCACCGCCTACCATGTTGCGGCGCTGCTGGCCGATCGAGACTCCCGCACTGTCGTGCAGGCCTGGTTTCAGGGCATGAACCCCCAACTGGATGACATTGCCCCGGCACGGCTGCTGCGCGAGGGCCCTTTGGACGAGGCCGGGCCGTCAGTACTGGCCGCCGCTCGATCCTTCACCTCGGCTGGTTAGGGGCAGTGTCAGCACCGGAATTAGAGTCAGCGATCCTTGTCGAGACGGTATGGCGTGTTGGGTTCCAGCCGACCCCGTGGGCTTGGAGCGGCTGGGAATGGGCATCCAACGGACGCTTCCCAGGACGCTGGGACGACCTTGAAGGAAACTTCCGCACCGTCTACGCCGGGTCAAGCCTGCTGGGCTGCCTGCTCGAAGTGCTGGCCTGTTTCCGCAAGGATCCCAGGCTGGCCCTCGATCTTCTCGACATCGCAGAAGACGACGAGGACAAGGTCCTCTACCCGTCCGTTGTGCCTGGCACGGTTCCCCTCGAATGGCTGGATGGTCGCACGGCGGCGACGGCGCTGATGAGCGGCACCTTCTGCGCGGTCACCGCGGCCGAATCCGTAGCGGCGCTGTATCCGCAGTTCATCGGGTTGGCCCTGGGCATGGGCCTGACAGACTTCGATGCCGCCGCGCTGAAGGACGCCAAGCCCAGGGCCTTGACCCAGGCCGTCGCGAGCCACATCTACTCCACCGGTGAGTTTCACGGTGTCCAGTTCACGTCCCGCCACGGGGACGACTTGAGGCTGTGGGCGATCTTTGAGCAGCCTGGCGACCCATCCATTAGTCCACGACTGGGTCACATGGCCAAGCAAGAGCTTCACCCGGACAACTCGGACGTCCTCGAGGCGTTCAGGCTTCTAGGCCTGAAGTGGGATGAGTAGTGGCCGATCCTGTGGCGCCAGGCCCATTGGATTTCATCTTCCATGTGGTGGAAGCCCCCGAAGATCCTTGAGGTGATGAAGAACAATGGCTAAGAAGGAGGCCGAGGCACTGACCGCCGAGGACCAGGACCCCTACCAGCAGATGGCTGACTGGGCCGAAGATGACATGGCACCCGTTGCAGTGCCTGGCACCGCGCCTCACGGCGAGGACGCCGCCGCCCATGCGCGGGCAATGCTCATTGACGCCGGCATGGATCCAGCAGAATTCAACAGCCTTATCGGCGGCCGGCCGAACCTGGCTCCGGAAGCGGCGGCCGGCAAACACTCACCCCAGCTGAACCTGAGGGTTACCGCGGATCTGAAGCAGCAGCTCAAAGACCTTGCCCATGAACGCGCAACCAAGCCACGGCGGGAAGCCTGAAGTTGCATCTTGTTCGGCCCGAACAGTTGTCGTTACATGAGTGAGTTCTCATATAAAGATGGGACAGCTTCGGTGCCCGAGTGACATACAGGGGCGTTCTTTGCGCACGAATGACAACGGCGGCGTCGGGCCCTTGGCGGAGAACCCTGCCGCCGTCGTCATTATCCCGCTGGCCTAGCATGGCCTCTACAACCAGTGACCATGCGACGTTAGCGTTGACCGTAGCGTTTACGTGCCAGCGCGAGCGAAATCATGGACACGATGGCAACGAACATGTAGTAGTAGCCCGGAGATACCAAAGAACCCGTCTGTTCCACTAGGACTGCAAGAACGATGGGTGCCATACCTCCGAAGAGTGTCACCCCGATGTTATAGGCGAGTGACATCCCGGTCGTTCGGACGTTGGTGGGGAACATGGCGCTCATCAGGGCTGGAAGCGGGGCGAAGTAGAAGGCCATGACGACCCCAAGCAGCGCCTGGATCACCGTCAGAATAAAGATCGTGGGAAAGGCATTCAGCAAGGCGAAAAGCGGCAGCGCACCTACCAGCCCCGCAATGGCAGCCGTTCGCATGACCGTTACGCAGCCAATCCGATCCGCGAGCTTGCCGATAAACGGAGCACAAATAAGGGTCACCAGACCGCTTGCGGCACCTCCCAAGTAGCCGGAGTAACCGGCAGAACGCGACCAGTGCCCGGTCCCGATGCGACCCCAGCTGGGCGAACAACCGATCGAACTGGTCATCCGGGATCGCCCGTGGAACCCGGGTCACGACCTTGGGCCGGTAGCGGCCGCGGCGCTGCCCGGCAAACGCATCCATCGGGTTGTGATGCGCCCCCGCCCGGCTGCCTCCACGGGCACGGGCCAGAGGAAACGGGTTGAGCATCGGCCCGGTGCCCGCTTCCAGGTGAAAGTCGTAGAAGCCACGCAACACGCTCTCACAATGCGCCACCGTTACCGCAGCATACCTGTCGCCGTCCGGGGCCTTGCCCGGTCCCATAGTCCCCCTATCCGCCCCGGGCGTCGCGTCTGAACCCGGTCCTCCACCCTCGGGGTAACGCCAATGAGGGCGAACCGGCTTGAGCGCCACCTGCAACCAACGGCAGAAATCACGCGCTTCGACCTGGCTTGCCTGATCCCACGCCATCCCAAGGGCCGCCAGGAATCGAAACCAGCGCAACAAGTCCATGCCGTAGGACCGCAGTGTCGTCGCCGGCCGCCCGCAGACCACCAGCTCACAGAAGAACGCCGCCGCCGGTCCTATCGTCGCTCCGGCGCCATCAACCAGCCGATACGGTTCGAAGGGATTGCCGGTGGCCTTCAACGCACCTGAGGGCGGCACCACCAGCTCGGACAGTACCCGCGGCATGTTCTCTTCGTTGTCCATGGGAACAGAACCTAGCTGATGCACTGTGGCTCCGGCTATGGTTTCCCCCGCTGGACTTGGGTAGTTCGGTTAACACGTCAGTCTTCGCCTTGCCCGGGTACAGGTCCGCTGCCTTGCGCATTGCCAGACCGGGCAGGTAGGCGACCTCGCAGCCGGCATCACGGGCCACAGCGATCGGCAGGTCACCAATGGTGTTGGGCTGGTCAACGACCACCAGAACCTTGCCATGCCCTTGCAGCTTCGTGAACACGGCTCGGAGCTTGGCTTCGTCCTGGGGCAGGGGATGGTCGTAGATCCGTACTCCTTCGCGGTTCAACGCGGTGGCGTGATGGGCGCTCTTGCCGACATCGAGTCCGCAGAAAACATCAATCTGATCATTCATAACGGCGCTCCTTCGCACCAGTACGGTTGGCCGCCAGTCACGACACCCGATGCCACACCCACGTTACGAAGAGACTACGGCGCCGCGACGCCGAGCCATGTCCCTACTAGCGGTCAACATGTATCTCCAGGCCCGGCGACAACACCCCCCCCCGGATCATCAACTGACAGGGCAGGACAGTCATACCGAACTTGGCGACCCAACCCCGTCTATAGGGGTCCCAATAAATGTAACGGGGGAAGTTCATGCCATCTCTCACGCAGCTCCGTCGGGTCGAGCAGACGCCTTTTTCGTATTCCTGCATGGCGCGGAAGTTCACGAAGGCGAATAAACAGGTGTACGGCGCTGGTCTGGCCCGGGAGCTGTGGGCGCACAGCGAGGAGACGGTACAGGTGTCTTGACCGAGCTTTATCTAATTAGAGGAACTTTATTAGAACTCAATAAAGCGTACTAACTAGTCTAAGATGGTTCCATGGACCCGGTAAATAATCCTTACACTCCGAACGCAGGGGCTACCCCTGAGATCGTCACCGGCCGTGACGAATACCTTGAGGACTTTCGCGTGCTCTTACGAAGACTGGACCGGGGTCGAACCAACCAGTCGATGATAGTTACCGGTCTTCGGGGTGTTGGAAAAACGGTCCTGCTCGGGGAGTTCCGCCAGATAGCGGAGGAATACAAGTGGAAGGTCCTCGAGCTGGAAGCAAGCAAGCATGACGATTCACATTTTCGCCAGACCGTCTACTCACAACTTCGAGCTGCTCTCTTCCAGATTTCTCCGAGAGCCAAGTGGGGTGACAAGGCAAGGAAAGCGGCGCAGGTTCTGCAGTCCTTCAGTTTTTCAGTCGATCCACAGTCAGGCGTTCCTACATTGTCGCTTGATGTTGCTGCCGCAGAGGGATTTGCGGACCATGGGAACCTAACACTGGACTTCACCGACGTTCTAATCTCCATCGGCGAGGCCGCCAAGGAACACGATACTGGATTGGTCCTACTGTTTGACGAAGTTCAGTTCCTCAGCCAAACGCAGCTCGAAGCCGTAATTCAAGCGATACACAAATCGGTGCAGAAGAAGTTGCCGGTGACGTTTGTTGGAGCAGGGTTGCCGCAGATCGCGGAGCTGGCTGGCGATGCAAAGTCCTACGCTGAGCGCCTGTTCAAATTCCCGAAGATCGGATCCCTGAACTTTGAAGACGCTAAGAAAGCTCTGGCGGAGCCAGCGCACCTTGAAGGTGTCAACTTTCACGATGATGCCCTGCCCCGCGCGTTCCAATTAACCGAAGGCTATCCGTACTTCATTCAGGAACTCGGGTATCAGGTTTGGGCGGTGGCAGAGGGTGAAGTGATCACATTGCAAGATGTTGAGGACGCCAAGGATGCCTACGAGGCGAAACTTGACTCCTCGTTCTTTCGCGTCCGGCTCGACCGAGCTACACCGCTACAAATTGCATACATGCGTGCCATGGCGCAACTTGGTCCAGAATCCCAAAAGGCCGCAGAGGTGGCTGCCGTAATGGGACGTGAATCAACTCAATTAGCCCCGACGCGATCTGAACTGATAAATATGGGACTTCTCTATACCCCGTCGCACGGCTATGCAGGGTTCACCGTGCCACATTTCGACCGATTCATGCTTCGAGCTGTGCCCGAGCTGGATGTTCCACCGGTGCAAAAGAGGCGAGCGAAGAAGAGGAACTAGAACGGCACGGGCATTGTCTTGCGCCTTCAGTCCGGGCAGATCGACGCCGAAGCCGGTGACTGGTGTCTCTGCCTTCGTGTCGCTGAGGCTCGGGCGCCGATGGCGTCTAGGCGTCGCCAGCGATGACACATTAACCCAGGCTTCGAGGTGAAACCTGTTGTCCTGTGCCTGCACGGCCCGACCTCGCCCCTACCGCGCGGCGCTCAGCTCCGCAAACGTTGCGTCGTCCAGCACGACGCCGGCGGCGCCCAGGTTCTCCTCGAGGTGATTGACCGTGCCGGTGCCGGGAATCGGCATCATCACGGGGGAGCGGCGCAGCAGCCACGCGAGGGCGACCTGCGCCGTCGTCGCGCCTAAACGCTTTGCTGCTTCGTCCAGCGCGCCTCCCGGCTGTGCCAGTTCGCCGGCGGAAATGGGTGCCCAAGGGATGAAGCCGATGCCGTTCTCGGTGGCGTAGTCCAGCACGTCCTCGGAGGTGTTGTCCGTGAGGTTGTAGCGGTTTTGCACGGTGGAGACGGTGAAGAATTTGCCCGCTGCCTTGAGTTCGTCGACGCTGACCTGAGACAGCCCCACCGCCTTGACCTTGCCTTCCTGCTGCAGGTCGCGGAGCACGGAGAACTGCTCCTCGGCGTCCACCTTGGGGTCAATGCGGTGCAGCTGCAGGAGGTCCAGCACCTCCACCTTAAGCTTGCGAAGGCTCAGTTCGGTCTGCTGGCGTAGGTATTCCGCACGCCCCACCGGCACCCACTTATCCGGCCCGGTGCGGGTGAAGCCGACCTTCGTGGCGATTTTCAGGGTGTCCCCATAGGGGTGCGCGGCCTCGGCGATGATTTCCTCGCTGATGTTCGGTCCGTAGGAATCCGCGGTGTCGATGAAGTCCACGCCGAGTTCGACGGCGCGGCGCACGACGGCGATGGCGGTGCGGCGGTCGGCCGGCTCACCCCACACGCCGTCGCCGACAATGCGCATGGCGCCGAAGCCAAGGCGGTGGACGGTGCCGAGGTCTTTGAGGTCAATGGTCGACGGCGTCTGGCTGCTTTGGGCGTTGTGGATAGTCATGGAGGCGGCAACCACGGGCGGCCCGTCGATATTCCGGAGCTGAGCCCGCTCCGCCTGACGCCCGCCGCCGTCGTAATTTGGTGCACTGGAATTCCTCAGCCAACTGCGCAATGCTTGAAAGATGACTGAAACCGAAGGAAAACTAAAAGTTGACCGGGTAATCGATGCCCCGGCGAAGGAGATTTTCAAGCTCCTGAGCAACCCGGCGAACCACGCCGAGCTTGATGGCTCGGGTATGGTGCAGTCGGATGAGAAAACGGACCGGATCACCGCTGTGGGGCAGGTGTTCACGATGAACATGTTCTGGGACAAGCTGGGCGGGGAGTACCAAGCGGAAAACCATGTGGTGGGGTTTGACCGAACAAGCTGCTGGCGTGGAAGACAGCCGAGGCGGGCAAGGATCCGGCCGGCTGGGAATGGGTCTGGGAACTGGATGCGACCTCGCCGGATTCCACGAATGTCTCGCTGACGTATCACTGGAGCCAGGTGACGGACAAGGACGTGCTGCGGCAGATCTCCTTCCCGGTGGTGGAGTCGCACCAGCTGGAGGGGTCGCTGGGGAAGCTGGCCGAAGTGGTGGCCGGGCCGCACGACACCAACTGAAGCACTGGACCTGACATCGCCAGTTGTGGGTCGCGGCTGGTTTTCTCCGGCCGTATTGCGGGGCTGGGGACGGCTTCCGGTCTCCGCGCCGTGGTCGGAATGTGGGTGCAGTCGCCATTTGGGCCGTTCGCCGATGTGATGGTGGAGCTGGCGTCCGGACAAAGGATTCTGCTGGCGCCGAACGTCGAAGTAGCTGAGTTTATTGGGAGCACCTACGGGTTTGATGAGACGCGGTTGGCGCCGGTTACGGCCTCTTTCGATGCGGGGAATGACGCGGAAAATCTGGTGGTCGAAGCCGGGCCACTGCGGATCCGGGCCGTTGTCGGCGCCAGATCCGTTCTTGGCTGTGCGGCGGCGCTGTTGCCGCGGCGTTTGGCGGTTCATCCGCGCTGGCTGCGCGCTGTCAGCCCGGTTGCGGCCCGGCTGAGTCCAGGGGTTCAGACCGCCGGTTCCGCCCGGAACGGACGCCGGGAGTTTTATGGGGTCACCGATGTGCGGCGGATCGATTCGGCCATGGTGAGCTGGGAAGGGCGCGATGCCGGCGGGCTCACACAGATCCGTCCGCCGGTCAGGTTCGGCTTTAGCAGCGTGCCGTCGCGACCGAGCGTCGCAACCGTGCAGACCACAGTACTGATGGATCTGTCCTGACCACGACGAAGCTCGGCCGTTTGCCTCCGGGCGTATTCCCTGCCGTTTGCGGTGGGTGCCGGGAGCCCCGCAGCTAACCGGCCGGTGCGGGCGCGAAAGTCCTGTTGCCGATGGGGTCCTGAAGCTGCACGTAGCCGTGGAAAATGGCCACATTGTGCGGGCAGACTATCCCCGGCGTGGGTTTCACCCCGGCGAGGGTCAGGACAACTCGGTGTGGGTCTTCCGTGACGATGGCCTGCAACGGACGGTTGCAGGCGGGTACTGTGGCCGTCAGGTAAACGCGATTGAGGGACGGATCCACGCCGTCAAGCAGCCAGTCCAAGGTCACTGCGGGCGCGGCTCCTGCCGGCGCCACACCAATCGCCTGGTAGTTGGTGGGGTCGCCGGTGAATGGTGCCGGTGTGGTAGTCATAGATGACGACGGTGGCGCGGAGATGGGCGACGGCGTAGGGGACAGCTGGGATTCCGGGGAACCACCGGTGCTTCCCCGCCCCTGCGGCAACCCGCAGCTGGTCAGCAGCACCAGCCCCAGTGCCAGCAGCGCAGGTGTCCCGCGCAAAATTCCGCGGCTCTTCATCCCTTCATGCTAGGCCTGGCGGCTGGGTACTCCCACTGAATCCCGGGTGGAGCCGTCTTGGGCACGGCCGCAGTGCACCTCGAGATAAGAGGATGCATCAGCCGCTACGAAATATCGCTGCCACCGGCCACGGTGTAGCTCCATAGCTCAGCGGAAAGGCCTACCGGCCGCTGGCGGGGAGTGCCGCCGTCGTCCTGTCCGGGTTCAGCCTGTCCGTGCCCGGCACCGAAGCTGCGCGAGTTCTTCCACGCCTCGAAGGATTCCTCGTCCCGCCAGCGGGTGACGACCAGCCAGGTGGTGCGCTCGTCGGCGGGCTTGAGAAGCTCGAAGCCTTCGAATCCCTCCTGGCCGTCGACGGCACCGGCGCGGGCGGCAAAGCGCTGCGCGAGCTCGTCGCCGCTGTCGGCAGGGACGGTGATGGCGTTGATTTTCACTATGCTCATGAGGCCATTATGTCCGGTAAGGCTGGGCGTACTCTTCGGGTGAGGGCGACGTTGAGTCCGTCGAAGCTGGTGTGAACTCACAACAACCGACGTGCGCTTGAAACATGGTCAGTTCGAGAGGATGACCTCGTTTCTCTTAGAAAGATTGCCGGGAGGCTTGGCCGAAGCTACGAGAGCGTGCGACTGCTTGCACAAGGTAAGCGCGGCCCCGGAGGTTCCTGGTGGGTGATGCCGTGCTGGCAGAACTCTCGGCGCTGGCCCGATAAAGACTTCGCGTCGGCCGAAAGACTAGGCCATACGTCACCAATTGTGTCAGGACCAGAGACGGCCGACGGCGTCAGCGACCCCCGCTGCTTGATCCTTGCCGGCGCGGGCAGCGGCTGCACGGAAAGCCGGGTCGAGCGAGTTGCGGCCCATGGCTCGCTGAGCGGCGTCGTTGGGGGTGATCAGCAGGGTGCGCACGGACGGGCCAAGCGCGGCCAGCTGACCAGCGACGGACCAGCGTTTCCGCAGTGACACGGCGATGGGAGCGAGGACGACGACGACGTCGCAGCCTGCGGCGAGGTCCGTGTTCGTGGCGGAGAGGGAGCCACCGTCGATATAGCGGTGTGCGCCGATGGTCACCGGCGGCCAGACGGTTGGCACGGCACAGCTGGCAGCCACGGCGTCGACTAGGGAAACCCCGCCGCCGGGGGAGACTTCGCTCCGCCGGGGGAGACTTCGCTGTGTTTTGAAGCCGCGTTGCGGTTGGAAACGACGCTGTCCTTCGTGAAGACGCGGCGCTCGCCGGTGCTGGCGTTGATGGCGGTAATGCGCAGGTCGGTTTCCGGCCAATCGGCGGAGGGAACGCGCTGGGCGATGATTTCGCGGCGCTCGGCCTCGCTGACGGTTTTGGCGCGGAGGGCGGCACGGCCGATCCGCCGGGCGATGGCCTGGTCGGAGCCGGGCAGGAGCTGCGGGCCGAGGAGGCGGGCGAGGTTGCTGATGCCGAGCCTGGCGGCCCTTTCGCTCCCGCGGTCTGCGAGTTGGGCTTGGTAGGCGTCGTGGGCCTGGACGCCGGAGGTGAGGGTGGCGGCGACGCTGGAACCGGCGGAAGTTCCGATAATGCGGTCCGCTTCGCGCAGCTGGATACCGCGTTCGGCGAGTCCGGCGATTAGCCCGGCTTCCCAGCCGTTGCCGGTGACTCCGCCGCCGCCGAGGACGAGTGCTCTGCCGGTCATGGGACTCCTCGCCTGCTCACAATGAAAGGTCTCTGTCGCTTTGAGGGTACCAACGCGACAGAGACCGGCCACTGGGCTCAAGGCCTCGGCGGGTGCGGAAAAGCGAAGGCTAGACCGCGTTCTCGAGGGACAGCAGGTTCCCGGTGGGCGTTTTTCCGTCCACTTCACTCCCGCGCAAAAAGGTCTTGCGGACCAGGCCGGTCAGGGTCTTGCCGGCGTAGGGCGTGATCGGGTTTTTGTGCTTGAGTTTGGAGACATCCACCGGACATCCAGGAGATTACCTGCTCCAGTGGAATGCCGCGCTCACGGGCGTCCGTCCAGATCAGCGACAGTCCCAGCTGCAGCGAGGAAACGCCGCCCCAGGCCACGGCGAAGTCGCCGTTTTCCAGGTCCTTGAGGTCCAGTGTGCTGGGGGAGTGGTCGGAAACGATGCAGTCGATGGTGCCGTCCTGCAGCCCGGCCCACAGCAACTCACGGTTGGCTGCTTCGCGGATCGGCGGGCAGCATTTGAATGCGGTGGCGCCGTCGGGGATTTCCTCGGCCTTCAGCGTGAGGTAGTGCGGGCAGGTTTCCACGGTCAGCTTGATGCCCTCGGCCTTGGCTGCGGCGATCAGCGGTAGGGCATCGGAGGAGCTCAGGTGCAGGATGTGGGCGCGGGCGCCGGTGCGGCGGGCGGCATCGATGACGGCGGCGATGGCAACGTTCTCCGCTCCGCGGGGGCGGGAGGCCAGGAAATCGCTGTAGTGGGGGCCCGGGGTCGCGGGGGCTTCCTCGATAGTGCGGGAGTCCTCGGCGTGCACGATCAGCAACGAGTCGAACGTCGCCAGCTCGGCCATGTCCTTTTCCATCTCAGCCGGTTCGAGATGCGGGAATTCATCCACGCCGGAGTGGATCAGGAAGCATTTGAAGCCAAACGCGCCGGCGTCATGCATGCCGCGCAGGTCGCCGGTGTTGCCGGGCACGGCGCCGCCCCAGAAGCCGACGTCCACGAAGGCCTGGTCCCGCGCAACGCTGCGCTTGAGCGCCAAGGCGTGTGCCGTCGTCGTCGGCGGGATGCTGTTCAGCGGCATGTCGATGATGGTGGTGACGCCGCCGGCGGCAGCTGCGCGGGTGGCGGACGCGAAGCCCTCCCACTCTGTGCGGCCGGGCTCGTTGACGTGCACGTGCGTGTCAACCAGGCCGGGGATGAGGGTTTCGTCGGCGGCCAGGTCAATGCTGCGGGTGCCTTCCAGCCCGGCACCGAGGGGTTCGACGGCGGCAATCACGCCGCCGCGGACGCCCACCTCGCGGGCGGCAATGCCG